>Ga0209027_1000100_pt1 | contig 23845 bp, 19 predicted proteins | sample GraSoi013_1_20cm_3_FD_185821 | JGI IMG/M metagenome (GOLD analysis project Ga0209027, IMG submission 185821) | Grasslands soil microbial communities from the Angelo Coastal Reserve, California, USA - Sample 09_27_2013_1_20cm (SPAdes) (version 2) | ecosystem: Environmental > Terrestrial > Soil >...
GGCCGTGGGCGCCCCGAACCCTCGCTTGGGCGCGTGAAAGTGCTGCTCCGGCAGCCGGCCTCGCAGTGCCCGCTTCAGCAGCCGCTTGCGCTGCCACAGGCCGATCTTGACGCGATCGGGAAGGGGGAACACGCGCTCCACGAGCTCGTGGTCCACCAAGGGCACCCGGATCTCGAGCGAGTGCGCCATGGACAAGCGGTCGCTCAGCGGCAGGATGTTGTCCGCGAGATACGTCTTGTAATCCAGGTACAGCGCCGGCGCCAGGCCGGATGAGGCGCCGTGGGCGTCGTGCAGCTCGCGGAACCGCGCGCGGGCCGCGGTCCCGTGGAGTTGATCGCGCAGCGCGGGGCCGTACACGGCTCGCCGCGCCCGATCGGGGCACCTCGTGAGGTAACCGAGGAAACGATCGGGCGTGGACGCGTCGCCCGGCCGGAGGAAGCGCTTGAGCCGGTCGATCGCGAGCGAAGCATCGGTCGGCTCCCGCAGCAGGTTCGCGAGCGCGCTCACCCCGGCCTGCACCACGCGAGGGAGGCGGGCGTAGTGCTCGCCGATCAGCAAACCGATGTGGCGGCGGTAGCCCGCGAACAGCTCATCACCACCCATGCCGGTGAGGGCGACCTTGTACGATGCTCCCACGGCCTGCGACAGGAGCCACGTCGGCACCGCGGCCTCGTCGGCGTGGGGCTCGTCGAGGGCGTACGTAATGGGCTCGAGCAGGTCGCGTACCTGAGGGTCGATGTCCACCTCCGTGAGCTGCACGCCGTACCGGGTCGCCAGCCGCCGCGCCAGGTCCGTTTCGTCCACGCGCGCCGCGCCCGAGCCGCGATAGCGCGCCGTGAACGCGTGCGGGGCGTCGCCCGCGACGGCCCAGCTCGCGACGACCGCGGAGGAGTCGAGCCCACCGCTCAGGAAGGCGGCGACCGGCACATCGCTCACGAGGTGCGCCCGCACCGACTCGTCGAGCCACTCCAGCACTTGGCCATCCACCTTCCCGGGCGCCTCGACGCGGTTCCGCGGCAGATCCCAGTAGGGTCGTGTCGTGAGGCCGCCGCGGGCGTGCCACGCTGCGGTGTGGGCGGGCTCGAGCTTGCGAACGGCGCGGAACGGCGTCGCGGGCGCGGGGATGTAGCCGAGCTGGAGGTACATGTCGAGCGCTTCCCAGTCGAGCGTGCGATCGACCAGCCCGGCCGCGTGCAGCGCCTTCAGCTCCGACGCGAACGCGATGCCCCACGGCGCGGTGGCGATGTACAGCGGCTTGATGCCGAACCGGTCGCGGGCGAGAAACAGGCGCTGCGCGCTCGCGTCCCAGATCGCGAACGCGAACATGCCGCGCAGCCGCTGCACGCACTCCGGCCCTTCCTCCTCGTACAAGTGGAGAATGGTCTCCGTGTCGCCCTGGGTCGTGAAGCGGTGTCCACGCGCGACGAGCCCGCGGCGCAGCTCGCGGTAGTTGTAGATCTCGCCGTTGAAGACGATCACTTTGGACCGATCTTCGTTGAAGATCGGCTGTCGCCCGCCCGCCAGATCGATGATGCTGAGCCGCCGCATGCCGAGGCCGATGCCGCCCTCGACATGAACGCCCGCGTCGTCCGGCCCGCGATGGCGGATCGCGTCGCACATCTCCCGGATTACGGCAGGGGAGACCGGATGAGCCGGGTCCGCATGAAATACTCCGACGATCCCGCACATAGACGCCGGGCCCTGGAGCAAGACGGGGGCCGCGCGCCCGAGACGGCGCGATCTGTAGCTGCCACCCCCGCAGGCGTTGCGTGCACGCAGCAGGCAGCCCAGCAGCCGCTGGTCGACGCTGCAGGCACGGAGCTTGTTCTAAGCACCTGATGTGACCGCGCCAGACCGGCTTTCCGTGCTCCACGTCGTGGCACCCTGCGACGTCGGGGGAGCCGAACGAGTGGTGCACGCGCTCGCCGCCGGCCAGCGCCGGGGTGGTCATCGGGTAAGTGTGGTCGCGGTGCTCGGGGAAGGGCGCGATCGCCATCCCTTTCTCACGCTGCTGGAAGAAGCCGGGGTCGACGCCATCCCGTTGCGTTTCCCGCCGCGGGCGTATCTCCGCGAGCGCCGGGCGATCGTGGACGTGTGTCGTCGCCTTCGCCCCGACGTCGTGCACACCCACGGCTACCGGGTGGATGTCGTGGACGCCGGGCCGGTGCGCCGCGCCGGTGTGCCGACCGTGACGACGGTGCACGGGTTCACCGGAGGCGATGCCAAGAACTGGGTCTACGAACGGCTGCAGCGGCGGGCGTTCCGCCGCTTCGACGCCGTGGTGGCCGTGTCGCGTCCGCTGGCAGGGGCTCTCGCGCGGGCCGGCGTGCCCGCCAGCCGGCTCCACGTCGTTCAGAACGCCTGGGCGGCCGACGACCCGCCGCCGTTTTCGCGCGACCACGCGCGTCAGGCGCTCGAGGTGCCGAACGGGAAGTTCCACGTCGGCTGGGTGGGGCGACTGACGGTGGAGAAGGGCCCCGACGTGTTGCTCGCCGCGGTGCAGCTGCTCGCCGACCTGCCGCTGGTCGTCTCGGTCTTGGGCGACGGAAGGGAGCGGGAGCGGCTGGTGACGTCGGCGACGCGCCTGGGGCTGGAGCCGCGCGTGCGGTGGCGGGGCAGCGTCGCCGCAGCGGGGCGCTTGTTCCGGGCGTTCGACGTGTTCGTGCTGAGCTCGCGGACCGAGGGAACGCCGATCGTGCTGTTCGAGGCGATGGCGACCGAGACGCCCGTCGTCGCCACGACCGTCGGGGGAGTCCCCGACGTGGTCTCGGAGCGGGAGGCGGTGCTGGTCGCGCCGGATGACCCCGCGGCGCTGGCCCGGGCCATTCGCAGCGTCGCGGCCGATCCGGTAACGGCGCTGGACCGCGCGCGGCGGGCGCGCGAGCGATTGGCGCGGGAGTTCGCCGCCGCCCCGTGGCTCGCGAAATACGAGTGCATCTACCGGAGTGTGCGATGACGTCGCTCTGCTTCTGGCTCCTCGCCGCCGCGCTGGTGTTCGCGGCCTACACCTACCTGGGCTATCCGCTGCTGCTGGGCCTCGTGGCCCTGGTTCGTCGCGGCCGCCCGGCGGCGGCTCACCCGGCGGAATGGCCGACGATCAGCATCGTGCTGCCGGTCTACAACGAGGGCGCCGTCGTTCGGGACACATTGGATAACCTCCTGCGACTCGACTATCCGGCGGACCGGCGACAGATCCTCGTCGTGTCCGACGCTTCGACGGATCGCACGGACGCGATTGTGCGGGAGTACGCCGATCGCGGTGTCGAGCTGCTGCGCCTGCCGCGCCGGAGCGGCAAGACCGCGGCGGAAAACGCGGCACTGCCGCTCTTGCGGGGCCAGATCATCGTGACGACCGATGCATCGGCGCGTCCGGCGCTGGGGGCCTTGAAGCCGTTGATCGCCAGCTTCACCGACCCCACGGTAGGGGTGGCGTCCGGCCACTATGTGAGCGTAGCGCGAACGGACGGGCACGCCAACCATGCGGAATCGTGGTACGTCGGGTACGACATGTGGGTGCGGCGTCTGGAGACACGTATCGCGGGGATCCCGGGGGCGGCCGGCTGCTTCCACGCGGTGCACGCAACCCTCCACAAGCGCGTCCTCCCCGAGGCGCTGAGTCGCGACTTCGCCGCCGCGCTCCTGGCGCGCGAGCGGAACCTGCGAGCCGTCTCCGTCGAGGACGCCGTCTGCGCCGTTCCCCGCGTGTCGTCGCTGCGGCACGAGTACCGCCGGAAAGTGCGTACCATCACGCGGGGATGGCACACACTCCGCTTCAAGCAGGGCCTGTTGAACCCGTTCCGGCACGGCGTGTTCGCGTGGATCTTGCTGAGCCACAAGATTTGCCGCTGGATCATCCCGCACGTGAGTCTCCCCGCGCTCGCCGCGCTGCTGTGTCTGGCGCGTACGGTGTCCTGGGCTCGCTGGGGCGTGGGGCTGGTTGCCGTCGCCGGGCTCATCGCCGCGCTCGGGTGGTTCTGGCCGGACGGCCGGCGCCTGCCGAAAGCCCTGGCCCTCCCGGCCTATCTCGTGATTGGCAACCTCGCGGCCTTGCACGCCTGGCTGCGAGCGGTCAGGGGCGAGCGAACTCCTATCTGGGAGCCGACACGCAGGGACGCCGCCCGGCTGGCGCAGGGCGACGCCGCCTAGGCCGTGGCGGGCGGGAGGGGGGGGCCGGTCGGGACCGACGCCGACGCGCCTGCGGTAGGCTCGGGTGCTCCGCCGGCGGCGAGCCGCGCGGCTGCTTCTGAGACCGTGACGCAGGTCAGCGTGGCCATCCGCGACACGTCCTCGACGTACGCATCGATCGAGCGGTAAATGCGCTCCACCCCAGCCCGGTCAGCCGCGAACGGGCTGAGGCCGGGGCAGAGACTGGCACTGTGGAAGAACAGGTGCAAGTGCCGGTGACCCTCGTCGATCAGGCGTCGCGACAGCGTCACCATGTCGGCGACCGAGCTCGTCTCGGGGCTGAGGAGAATCCGCTGGACCACGCCGAGGCGGGACGCGAGCCCCAGCGCGTGGAGCGGTCGGAGCGCGCGCGCCGCCAATAGGCGGTGGACCGCGCCCCAGACGCTGAATGGTGACCGGCTGTAGCCCGTGGACATGGGAATTTCCAGCAGCGCCCCGCTCGGCTGCGGGATCCGGACATCGGCTCCCCCTCCCAGGCAGTACGGGTCGAGCGGGGCGCCCTCGAAGGTCGGCCCGTCATCGACGTCCTGCCAACTGACGAACGGCGTGACGCTGGTGTCGACGCGGTAGCCGCACTGGATCAAGGCGGTGATCGTGTCGGGTCCGATGCCGTAGCGGCCGGCGCGGAAGCAGAGGGGTCGGGCGCCCACGGCTTCCCATAACGTGGCCGTGAGCCGCTCGAGCTTCCGGCGCTGCAGCTCGGCCGGCAGGTTCTTGAGCATGGAATTGCGCGCCAGGAGCGGCTCGTCGAGCGGGGGTGTGTTCCACGGGTGCAGATGGGCGCCGAGTTCCGCGCCACCGGCATGCAACTCTCGCAGCGTCGCCGCGGCCCAGTCGCGGATCGCCACCTGATAGGTCGTGAGATAGGTCGCGCGCACCCCGAGCCGCCGAAACAGCGTGTCGAGACGGGGGAGTTCACGAATGTTCTCGACGGTCACGCCATCCCGACATGGCCGCCAGTTGTCTTCCTCGGTGTCGACAGAGACGATCAGGAGAACCGATCGCGACATGCGGGAGCCCTCAGGCGGCTGCTGGTGCAGGCGGGCTACCGTGGCCCCGGCGGCGAGGTCGCAGCCGCGCCCACAACCGGCTCGCCAAGTCGAGGCCGCGGAGCCACTGACCCCGCCAGCCGGGTCGGAACGCGACGAACTGTCCCGTCATGCGCCGCAACGCCGTCCACTGCAGCTTGTACGCCTCTTCGCCGCGCAGGAAGTCGAAGCGCCGGTAGCCCCGCTCGATCGAGCGACGGATCATGTGCGCCATGAGGACGGCGCCCACGCTCAAGTCGTCGCGTCGCGGATCGCGTCCGCTCTGGTAAAAGTAAACGGTGTCGCGGTCGGCGAAGCCGTACCATGCCGCCGTAGGCTCGCCGTTCACGTCGAGCGTAGTCAGCCACAGCTGTTCGCGGCGCGCCAGCTCTGCGGCGAACGCGCGGTGCAGGCGCTCGATGCGGGGATCCGCGAAGACGCCTCCCCCGTCATCGGCCCAGCGTCGTGCGTGTAACGCGACCAGGTGTTGCCAGCCCGTGTCCAAGGTGTCGCTGTCGTAGTCCGTCAGCGTCACCGGGTGCGCGCGATGCAGGGCACGCTCGCGACGGCGCAGCGCCTGTCGTCGGCTGGGGCTCAGCGACCCGAGGTACTCCTCCCAGCTGCCGGGCAACTCGATGTAGGGACAGGCCCACTGCTCCTGCCAGCGAACCGCACAGCCGCCGCGCAGCAGCGCCGCGGCGAGCCGCGTCGCGTTGGCGGAACCCGGTGCCAGATTGCTCAGGATCGCGACGTCCCACGGCAGCGACGTCAGCACGGGGAGGACGGCGTCGAAGTCCGCCCCGGGCAAGGCGGGGATGTCGAGGTGATCGGGACATCCCACGTCGCCGATCGCCCACGTGAGGGCGGTGACCCGTTCACGGCGAAACGGAGTGCTGCGGATGGCGAGCGGGAGAATCGCTTCTACGGCGCCCGTCGCGCCCCGCAGCAGCACGGTGCGGCTGGTGTCCAGATCCTCCGCCACCGCCGCCGCCGCCCACGCCTGATGCCAGGCCCAGCTCGCGAATGGGGACGCGGCTGGCGAGCGCTCTCGCAATGCTTCCCATTCGGACGCGACGGTCGTCAGTGCTTCCCCGAGCGGGATACAGTCGACGGACGCCCGGACTGATCGGACGGGCAGTCGTTCCACCATGTCGATACGCGCCTCCTCGGAAGCTAACGTGGTCCGACGATGCAGGGCCCGGGCCGGGGCGACGCGAGCCCAGCTCAGGCGCGTAAGTGTGGCGCTGCCGCCACACGCGTGGACCGCAGAGCGGCACAGGACGTGCTGAGCGTACCGGCCATGATCGCGACAGAGCAGGGCGTGCCGGTCGGGACGCCGGCCGACTCCAAGCGCGACGCCATGCCGAGCCGTTTCGTTTGCCTGTTGTATCACGACGTCTATGCTGGGGACGCTTCCCAGTATGGGCGCATCGGCAGGTCGGCCACCCGCTACCATGTGTCGGAGTGCAGGTTTCGCCAGCATTTGGATCTGGTGGAGCGCAGCGGCGTGCGGCCCCTCGGGGCCGGCGCGCTGAGCGCCTGCCTCGATGCTCCGGCGGGGGCCGCGGGCCTTCCCGGCGTGGTGTTCTCGTTCGATGACGGCTGGGAAGGAGCGGTGACGCGCGCCGCGGCCGCGTTGGTGGAGCGCCGCATACCCCTGCTCATGTTCGTGACGACCGACTACATCGGACGGCGGTTCTTTGCCCGTCCCGAACAGTTGCGCGAGCTCGAACCGACGCTCGTCACGGTGGGGTCCCACGGCGTTTCTCATCACTTGCTCAGCGGCGTGTCCAGCGACACGGTTCGCCGGGAGCTCCGCGACTCGCGCCACCGGTTGGAGGATGTGCTCGGCCGATCGGTCACCTGGCTGAGCGCGCCGGGCGGCGCCGTCGACCGACGGCTGGTCGAGGTGGCGCGGGAGGTGGGTTACACGATGGTGTTCACCTCGGCAATCGGGATCAACCCGACGGCTGCGGGGCGCTGGGGGGTCGCGCGGCTCGGGGTGACCGCGGCCACCAGCTCGGCGACCCTGTCGCGTTGGCTGTCGCTCCGCCTCTACCCCGAGCGTCTCCGCAACGGCGTTCTCGCGTTGCCCAAGCGGGTCTTGGGGATGCGACTGTACGCGAAGCTGAGGCGCGTCGTGCTGGGGGAGGCGGTGGGTTACGATCACCTCTTCGAGCCGTAGCGGCGTCCTCGAGCCGGGCCTGAGACGACCGCATCGCGTGGTGGTGCTGAGCGCTGCAGGCGTCATGCACCGGCACACGTGCGCGACGTTGCTCTCCGCTGGCCTGAATGTGGTCGGGATCGTGTGCTGCGAGCGGCGCGGGCCGCGCGCACGCCTGGAGTTTCTCCGCAAGTGGGTCGCCCGACGCGGCCTGCGCCTCACGGCGGGCCAGATTCTCGGGAGGGTCTACGACCGGGCAAAGAACCGGGGCCGCGACGCCCAAGTGCTGCGCCGACTGGTCGACGACGCCGCGAATCGCGCCACGATCCAACGCGCCGGCGTACCGGTCGTTTGGTCCGACTCGTACACCCGCCCCGACACCCTGGACGCGCTGCGCCGTCTGGATCCCGACATCTTCGTCGTGCACACGAAGTACATCGTCGGGAGGCGAGTGCGGGAGCTCGCGCGCGTGGCTGTAATCGGTGGGCACCCTGGTGTGACGCCGTCATATCGGGGCGCCTACTCGCCGTTTTGGGCATTATATCGCGACCAACGGGACATGGTCGGCTTCACGGTCTTCTTGCTCGACGATGGGATCGACACTGGACCGATCCTGGGGCAAGGCTGCATACCGATCGTGCCGGGCGAAGACAGTCATCTCACGCTCGCGTGGAAGGGGATGATGCAATCGAGCGAGCTCCAGGCGCGCATCGTCGCACGCCTCGACGCGGGGGAGTCCGTGCCGACACGACCGATTGACGACGTCCCTCAGGACTCGTATTTCGACGTGCCCACTCTGGGCCAGTTCCTGCGGTACCGCCGCGTGCAGGCGTCTGTGCGATGACGTCTCACGCCTGCTGAGTGCGCAGCCAACGCGCGAAGCGGATCATGCCGGGCAGCCTCTTCACCTGTTCTTGAACTCCATGCTTGCTCCAATAGACGTAGCGACCGGCCCAGGAAGGCGCGAACAGGATGAGCTCGTAGTGCGGACGAAACTGTCGCGCCCACTCGGCCTTGTAGCCGGCGTTGCCGGCCATCAAGTCCAGTGTTTCCATGCCGTGCGCGATTCCGTATCGGATCACCCGCGACGTGAGCAATTGCCCGGGCCCGTACTTGGCGTACATCTGATCATACGCCGTCTTCAACCCGAATATGGTTCGCCCGGAGATGCGCAGCACTTGGGCGGCGACGGGCGTGCCGGACAGGCTGAGAATCGGTATCCAGACGCCGCCGTCCGCGTCAGCTCGCTCCACCAGGCGGTCGTACAGCTGTCTTACCCGGGGCCGTTGCGTGATTGCCGTCCCGCTTTCTCCCTTCCAACCACTGGCTTCGAGCTGGTAGAAAACCTGCAGCGCCTGCTTCAACGCGTCCCCGCCGCGCACGACGTCCAAGCGTACGTCGCCCAGCTCCGCCAGCCGACGCTCGCGCCTGCGCAGGTTGGACTTGAACTTTTTTGCCAGGCCCTCGTCCCACGGCGTGAAGCGGGAGAGGGGGCGCCACGGCGTCAGGAAGGTCGGCCGTACCAGCGTGCGCCAGCCCCGCGCGCGGGCCACCGTAAGGGCGGCCGTGAGAGTCGGTGAGTGGTCCGGCAGGTGGTCGATGCGAACGACGTCCCAGCGACGCGCATCGCACAACGCGCACCACATACGCTCCAGGATGTCGAGCCGACCCTCCCACGACAAGAAGTCGAACCGGAAGGACTCTTCGTTGGTAAGAGATTGCAGCACGGCAACCCGATGCCCCCACGGCCCCTCGACCAGGCGCTGGAAGGCCGCGAGCCCGACCAGACGTTCGTCCTCCCAGGCGCCCAACAAGACCGGCTCGGGGGGGGCGAACGCTTCCATCCACGACTGGATCCACGGCCGGTCGACCAGCGCGGCGTTATGGGGTTGCTGCGAGGCGAGCAGGCGCCACGCGACGTCCTCGTGCGACAGGGCGGCCAGGGTCGTGAAGCCGGTTCGCAGCTCGCGCCCGCTCTGGCATCCAAGCCCTCGGGCCGACACACTGTCGTGCGCCACGGGCCCTGGTGTCGCGATCCCGCCGTTCCGAGAAATCATCGGTTCGCATTCCGCCAGCCGGCCCTTCTGCAAAACGCGGACTCGCTGAACCTTCCGTCCCGTGTAGAAGCCGCGCAACAACACGGCTGCGGCGGCCTCACAGGGCTCTGGGCACAGGCGTTGCGCTGATAGAACGCCCCAGGGATAGGAAGCATTCGGCGTGACGGCATTGGACCGTGTGACGGCACAGGGCGACGCGCCGAAGCAACGGATGAGCGGCCCCGTACAGCCGCCGCACCACCGCACGCGCCTCGCCGCGGCGCTGGATTGGCTCGTGCACGCGCAGGACGTCACAGGGAGCGGGGCGTTCGCGCCGGACTATCCAATCGATGGGAGTTGCGGTGACGGGCTCCGAGGCGGGCAGCGGGCCTGCCCCGACACGACAGGACCGGTCATCCCGACGCTGTACCTCGCCGCCTGGTACCTGGAGCGTCCGGAGCTCGCTCAACGCGCCGAGCGCGCGGCGCAGTGGGCGGTGGAGACCCAGTTGTCGTCAGGTGCGGTATGGGGGGGAGTGGTCGGGACCGGGCGGGCCCTGCTCGGCTGGCTCAGCGCGTTCGCAGAGACCGGGTCGGGTGTGTTCGCCGGAGCGTCACGGCGCGCCGGGCGCTTCCTCGTTGCGACTCTCGATCAGGACGGCATGTGGCGGCGTGACGGTGCACGTGCCCCCTACACCGCTTGGGCGTTGGCCGAAGCGGGTCGTCGGCTCGGCGCGCCCGAGTTCCGGGCAGCAGCGGCGAGGCACTTGCGCGCCGTGACGCGCGTCCCGCACGACCACGGCTGGATGCGAGATTACGGCCGCGGCGTTCCGGAGCGGTCCAGCCCACTGTGCGATATCGCGGACGCGATCCGCGGGTTGCTCGAGGGAGGCCGCCTGTTTGGGGAGGAACGACTGAGTGCGCACGCGGCGCTGGCAGCCGCGGGCGTGGCCGCCGCGATGGCGCCGGACGGAAGGCTCCCGGGCCGATTCGCGGCCGGCTGGCGACCGCAGGGCTCCCCGTGCTGTCTCGTGGCGCAAGCGCGCATGGTGAACATCTGGCTGCGTCTGTTCGAGATCACGGGCGCCACGCAGTGGCTCGAGCCGGTACGACCGGCGCTGGGCTTCCTCACGTCCGCGCAGCATCGGGACGGCGCGATCGCGGGCCCGGCCCGGATCTGCAGCACTGCCACGAAGCTGTTTGTCGACGCGCTGATTCGCGACGAGCGGATTGCCCGAGGCCTGGCGAGGGAGGCGACGGCGGCGGTGGTCCTTGCCTAGCGGTCGGCGGCGCGCTACCAGGCGCCGCGGCGGCGGAGCATCACGGGCAGAGTGCGGGCCATGATCCTCAGATCTTCCAGCGTCGACTGGCGGCGGATGTACTCGAGATCGTACCGCACCTTGCGGCGCACGTCCTCCACCGATGTGTCATAGCCCTGGTTGATCTGCGCCCAGCCCGTGATGCCGGGCCGGACCCGCTGGCGCCGCTGATAACCCTCTATCTGCTCGCGCAGATACACGAAGATGGTCGGCTGTTCGGGCCTGGGACCCACGATGTTCATGTCGCCCGTGAGCACGTTGAAGAGCTGGGGCAGCTCGTCGAGCCGAAACTTGCGCAGCACCTGGCCGAGCGGAGTGACGCGCGCGTCCTCGGGCTGGGCCCACACTTCCGACTTGGTCTCGTCGGCCGGCCGCATCGTGCGGAACTTGTACATCGTGAACGGCGTGCCGCCCAAGTCGGTGTGGCGCCGCGTGTTTCCCCCGGCTCCCGAGAGCGCGCGGCGGTCCAGGCCGACGCGCGTTTGCGTGAACAAGACGGGTCCGCGCGAGGTCAGCTTGATCACCACGGCGATCAAGAGCATCAGCGGGAAGGCCACGACGAGGCCGACTGCGGCGACGAGGATGTTGAGAGCCCGGCGCGCGATGCGCTCGCGATCGAGCGCACCGAATGGAGCACGGTGCACCAACGCGATCCTTGCGCGGCGGGGGGGTCGGAGTTCCAGACTAGTGCTCATGGCTTCAACTGTTCGCAAAGTCCGTGCGCGGGCGCGCCCCAGCGCGGTGGTCATTCTCCGTGCGTGCGACATATGGCGATCTGGCGTCGTGTGTGGAGCGGCTGCCACGGGGCGCCTCAGGCGGCCGCGCTGCCCACGGGGGCGTCCACCTCGAAGTAGAAGCGGGTGCCCCACTGCGGGCGGGTTTCGACCTGTAATTCCGACCCCATGGCCCGCACCAACTTGCGGCAGATGGTGAGCCCGAGCCCCGAGCTGGAGAAGTGCTCGCGTTGCGCCGCCGGGGGACGCCGCACGGGCTGGTAGAGCGTGCGCAGCCGCGCGACGTCGATACCGCCTCCCGTGTCCCGCACGGAAAACTCGAGGCGACGCGTGCCTACCGGCAGGGCTGCGATCTCCACGAAGCCCGAGTCGGTGAACTTGACCGCATTGGTGGCGAGGTTCAGCAGCACGCGCGACAGGGCCCGCTCATGCCCGATGCGCCGCTCCGGCACGGGGTGAACCAACCGGACTTCGAGGCGCTTCTCCTCCGCGATAGGATGAATCATGCTCCGGACCGACCCGAACACTTCGGCGACCGAGAACGGCGCTGGGGCGCGGTCGACCAAGCGCTGCCCGCCGCGAGCGAGCTCGAGCACGTCGCTCGCCGTGGCGCAGAGACACAGCGCGGCGCTGTAGATGAGCCCCAGCTGCCGCGTCTGCTCCGTCGTGACGGGCCCCCCCTGACCCTGTTGCAGCGCCTCCGCCAGAAACAGGATGGACGTGAGGGGTGAGCGCAGGTCGTGCGCCAGTTCCACCACCAGATCCAGCCCGTGGGGACCCGACAAACACGCCGCCAGATCCTGCGGCTCGGGCTCGGGTGTCGGCTCGGGCTCGGGTATCCGCGCGGGCACCGTCGCGATCGCGGTCTCCACGGCGGGCCAATCCAGCTGCTCGGCAGTGCTCGTCCTCATGGGGTCGCCTTCCGCGTGGTCACACCGGCCGTCCTTCCGCGGCGCCTGCCGGCGCCTGCCGGGTCGCGTCCGCCGTCACCGCGTCCATTGGCTCCACGGATTCCGAGGGATCCGCCGCGGCGGGTTCCCGCTCGACCACCCAGCCTGCCGTCGGACTGCGCTGCAGGCCGTGGCGCTCCATCAACCGGTACAGCGTGGTGCGGTCGACACCGGCGATCCGCGCGGCCTTGGACATGTTGCCGCTCGCCCGGTTGACGAGCCACGTGAGGTACTGCCGCTCGAACTGCGCGATCACGCGATCCCGAGCGGCGTGGTAGCTCTCCTCGAGCAGCGTCGAGATGAGCGACGCCGGGTTCGAGCCGGCGGCGGGCGTCGGCTCACCGGTCAGTTGCAGGTCTTCGGGGCGGATCTCCGCGCCCGGCTCCACGACGACGGCGACGTGCTCGATCACGTTCTGCAGCTCGCGAACGTTGCCTCGCCATGGATGGCCGCACAGGGCGCGCAGCGCCGCGTCGGTGAGGCGCGGGAACGGGGCGCCTTTCCGGCGGTGCCGCACCCAGTACGTCGACAGGAAGTAATCGGCGAGCAGGGGGATGTCCTCCGGTCGCTCGCGCAGTGCCGGAACGTGGATTGGGACGACGCGCAGGCGATAGTAGAGATCCTCCCGCATGTCGCTCGCCTCGACGGCGGCTTCCGGGTCGGCGTTCGTCGCGGCGATGAAGCGCACGTTCACGACGGCGTCCGTCGTCTCGCTGCCCACGCGCCGCACGACTCCGTCCTGGATCACGCGCAGCAGCTTGGCCTGGATCGGCTTGGGCATCTCGATCAGCTCGTCGAGGAACAGCGTGCCGCCGTTGGCGGTTTCGAGCAGCCCGGGTTTGTCACGCACCGCACCCGTGAAGGCGCCCTTGCGGTGACCGAACATCTCGGATTCCAGCAGGCCTTCGGGCAGGGCGGCGCAGTTTACGGCGATGAACGGCCGGCTGGAGCGACGGCTGTGGTGATGAATGAACTGCGCGATCATCTCCTTGCCGCTGCCGCTTTCGCCCGTGATGAACACGGAAGCGTCGGTCGGCGCCACCTTGCGGGCCAGCTCGATCGCCCGCCGGAACGACGGCGCGGTGCCGAGCAGCGTGATCTTGTCCGAGTGGACCTGCAGCTGGTCCAGTGTATCCCGCTGTTCGCGTGTCTCGCGCGCGACCAGCAGGGTGTGCACCGCGCGCCCGATCAGCACCTGCAGGTGCGAAGCGGAAAACGGCTTCGGGAGGTAGTCGAACGCCCCTTGGCGGAGCGCTTCAACGCTCGACTCGACGCTGGGATTGCCCGTCATCACGATGACCATCGTGTCGTGGTTGGTTCCCAGCGCGGTGCGTAACAGGGTGAGACCATCGACCTGCGACATGTACAGATCCACGAGCACCAGGTCGAATGCACGGCGTTTCAACAGGTCGAGGGCCTCTTGGCCCCGGCTGCACACGGTCACGTCGTAGCCTTCGTGGCGCAGAACCGCCGCGCAGCTCTCCCGCAGCGTATGTTCATCGTCGACCACGAGGATTCGTACGCGGGCCTTGGCTTCCGGCCCGATGGCGAGCAGGGCCGACGGCTCCCGTCCCTCGATCGAGGGGCTCACGCCGTCCTGAGCAAGCGGTATAGACATCGGCTCGTCCTGGGATTCCGGTTGACCGCTCCCTACGCAGGGTTCGGGCCAACCTGTCGCGGGGTCGCAGCGACACGAATTCTCCGCACAACGACGGGAAAATCCGTCGACTCCGACGTCGCGGTGGGGCCCTGGCCCGCACCAAGGTGCATCGAGCGACGGGACGCGGTGCACCGATTTGCGGCACGCGGGCGGGCCGGGCTCTGCGCCGCGCGGTATCGGACTTGCCACAGAGAAGAGGCGTCGCTGCGCCACCCGGCGCGGCCCCGCCAACACAGGGGAGGTACCCTTTCAGATGAGCAATAGTCCGCTACCCCTTCATGCCGGCGCGACGACTCCGGCCGTGGTTCCCTCGGCCGCGCCACCCGTGGGCGCCGACATGGGATTCGCCCACGGATTCGCCGAGCCGGAGACCGGCGTCGACTGGCGTCGGGTGGTAAGCGCGGTCGCGCGCTTCAAATGGCTGATTGCGGCGGTGACCATCGTGGGCACGGCCGGCGGCCTGGCGGCGACCCGCTTCATCAAGCCGCAATACGTGGTGCAGGCGACCCTGTGGATCGACCAACCGGATCAACGCGGCGGCCAGGATCGGGGCCCGATCCGCGCGGGCCAGCCGCTCGAGCCCGAGGCCTGGCTGGATCTCCTCAAGTCGTACCGCGTGCTCGACCAGGTGGTGCGTGATCAGCGCCTGTTCCTGACGCCCAAATCGCGCGAGGACGCCCCACTCTTCGAGACGTTCCGGGTGGCGGACCAGTATCGACCGGGCGTGTATCGCCTGGCGCTGGACGGGAGCGGAAAGGCCTTTGCCTTGACGACGGACAAGGGCGTGGACGTGGAGCACGGCACCGTGGGTGATTCGATCGGTGCCCGTCTGGGCTTTCTGTGGGCGCCCCCCATCGGCACGGTCCCTCCCGGCCGCACCATCGAGTTCTCGGTGGCGACGGTGCGAGACTCCGCGCGGGCGCTCAGCGATGAGCTCGAGGTCGCGACGGATCCCGCGGGCAACTTCCTCCGGATGCATCTGAAAGGCGCCGACCCGGTGCGAATCACCGCGACGGTCAACGCGATCGCCGAGCGTTTCGTGCAAGTTGCCGCCGACCTGCGGCGTACCAAGCTGACGGAGTTGACGAAGATCCTGGATCAACAGCTGGCGGCGGCGCACCAGAACCTGCTCGACGCCGAGAAGGCGCTGGAGCGGTTCCAGGTCAAGACAATCACGCTCCCGTCCACGGCGGCGGGCGGGTCGCGCGGAGCCGGCATCCCCTCGGCGGGCGCCAGCGCCGGCGATCCGGCGTTCGCGAATTACTTCCGCATGCAGGTCGACCGCCAGCAGGTGCAGCAGGACCGGGACGCGCTCGAGCGCGTGCTCGCGCAGGCGAACGACTCCGGCGTGTCCCCGGAGGCGCTGGCGATCGTCGGGTCGGTACAGCAGAACGTACAGTTGAAGCAGGCGCTGGACGAGCTGACGACGAAACAGGCGGAGCTGCGGGCCCTGCGATACAAGTACTCGGACGCGTACCCCCTGGTGCAGCGGCGGCTCAGCGAAGTCGCCACGCTGCAGCGGCAAACGATCCCGAGCCTGGCACGCCAGCTCATGGCCGAGCTCTCGGGCCGGGAAGCCGAGCTGGGGCGCCGGGTGGCGGCGGATACGCGGAGCATCCAGGCCGTGCCGCCGCGCGCCATCGACGAGGCCCGGCTGCAGCGCCAGGTCACGCTGGCGGAGAACCTGTTCACCAACCTGCAAAAGAACTACGACGAGGCGCGCCTGGCCGAGGAGAGCGCCGTACCGGACGCGCGCATCCTCGATCACGCGGTCGTGCCGCAGGATCCGGTGCGCAACACGGCGCCCCGCGTCATTTTCCTGGGGTTCGCCGCCAGCCTGGCGCTGGGGCTGTGCGGTGCCGTAGTCCTCGATCGGGTCGACCCCAAGGTGCGCTATCCCGACCAGGTCTCGCGGGGACTGGGGATCCCGATCCTCGGTGCCGTGCCGCACCTCCGCAACCTGCCGCGCGGCGGGCGAACCGGTGGCGCGCGGGTCCCCGACGACGTGAACGAAGTCGTCGAAGCCTTGCGGGGTGTGTGTCTCAACCTGGTGTATGCCCACGGCGGCCGGGCGCCCCTGCTGGTGACGATCACCAGCCCCGGAGCGGGCGATGGGAAATCGTTCATCGCGGCCAACCTGGCGCATACGTTCGCCGACGGCGGGCATCGTACTCTGCTGATCGATGCGGACATCCGGCGCGGGGTGCTGCATCGCCGGTTGAGCGTGCGTCGCCGGCCCGGCTTAAGCGACTTCCTCCGCGGCGAAGCGCCCCTGGACGCGATCGTGCAGGCGACGCAGTTTGCGGCACTGTCACTGATCGGGTGCGGCACCCGCGCGTACAACGCGCCGGAACTGCTGGGCTCGCCGGCGATGACGACGCTCGTCAACGGACTGCGCTCGGGCTATGACGTGGTGTTGATCGACAGCCCCCCGCTGGGCGCGGGCGTGGACCCACTGATCCTCAGTACTCTCACCGGCACCCTCGCCCTCGTGTTCCGCACGGGGTACAGCCACCGCGACGTGGCGGCGGCCAAGCTCGAGGTGCTGCAGCGGCTGCCGGTCCGCATGCTCGGAGCCGTGCTCAACGACGTGCCCGCCGGCGGAGCCTACCGCTACTACTCCTATTATCTGCCGGGGTACGAGGCGATGGACGAGAACAGCGGGACGCCGCGAGTGCCAGTCTAAGGAGCGGTGGTACCGATCCCTTCGTCGAAGCGTCGCAGCCAGTTGCCGGAGTCCATCTTACCTGTGCGGACGGCGGCGGCGGCGCGGACCAGCAAGTCGATCGGCTCGATCGGCGCGTACCCGACGTTCGCGACGGCCTCGTAGCCGCAGCGGACCCGGAGCGAGGGCGTGGCCGCAGAGCCGGCCGCCGCCGGCTCGCCCGTAGTGGCCGGGCCCGACACGGAGCCGGCCAGCCGCTCGGCGAGTCGGCGCGCCCCTCCGGCGTCTGTTCCCGGGGCCAGCACGGCGAACTCCGTCGGGCTCAAGCGACCGATCACATCCGACAGTCGCGCCGACGCCTTGAGCGCCTGCACACACCGTCCCACCACACCGCTGCCCTGTTGATTCGGGGCGAGTTCCTGCGGCTCGAGGTCGACGGCGAGCACGACGCAAGCGAGCGGGCCGTGCTCGCGGAACGCCTGGGATCCGAGCTCCCGGGCGCGGCGGGCGAGTCCCTGCCGGTTGTACAGCCCCGTGATGGAGTCCAGCAGTCCCTCGGCCCGGGCGCGATCGGCATCGAGCTTGGCACGGACGTAGGAACCGAGTTTGAGAAGGATCTCGTCGGCGTCGTGCGGGGGCGTGATGCACTCCCACGCGCCGGCGCGCAGCGCGGCCAGCCGCTGGGCCCGGCTGGCGGGTTCGCGCACGGCCAGGAGGATCGGTGTGCTGCTCGAGACGCGCGGGTCCGCGCGGAGCGTGCGACACAGCTCGGCGCCCGGCATATCAGGCAGCTCGGCGTCGACGATGATCATGTCCGGCTCCGTACTGCGTGCGCGCTCGAGCACGTGCTGCGCCGAGCGCTCCTGGAGCACGGCATAACCGCCGCCTTCCAGCAGGCTCTTCAGCCATCGTGTGGCTTCCTGGCCGTCACCGCCCAGCAGAACCAGCGGCAACCCGCCTTGCGGCATTCGCTCGCTCATGCGTCGCTCCCCGCGAACCGCGTGTCTGGATGACCCGTTCGCGCATCGATGCTATCTGCAAACACGGGGCCGCCGTGAGTGGGCAGTATCCCGCCTCAGCCGCGCGAGATGCGCCGTCGCAGTGCGGCGGGTCTGCCGCGCGTGCGCAACGCAACCGATCTGTCGCCGCCGCACATGCGAGCCCGGTGCGCGATGGCTAACCCGTTGCGCGGGTGATCGGTAGCCCGGCACGCGGGCTGCGGAACGCGGGCGGGCCTCAAACTTGAAGTAGGCGAACTGGACGTGAATCGATCGAGTGAGCTGTGAGGACCACCAGCATCCGCCGCGTCCCTGGGCACCGTGGTCGCCGGCGGATGCGGTCTGGCGCGATCCGCCAGGCCGGCGGCACGAGCGCTCGCGAGAGCAGGCTCGCGCAGCTCGCCCGGTTCGGCCTCGCGATCACCGGCAAGCCGCTGCTCGAAGGGACGCCACTGCCCGAAGGCAAGCCACGGCTCGAACTCAAGCCAGAGGACGTGTGAGCGATGTGTGGAATTGTGGGGTACGTCGGGCCGAGGGACGCGACGTCGATTCTCGTGGAAGGCTTGAGCCGGCTCGAGTATCGCGGCTACGATTCGGCTGGGGTGGCTGTCCTGAATGGGGGCGGGGTGGAGACGCGCAAGCTGGCGGGACGCATCGTGCGTCTGCGAGCTCTCCTGGCGGAGTCGCCGGTGCACGGCAACTGCGGCATCGGGCACACGCGCTGGGCGACGCACGGGGCGCCGACCGAGCGCAACGCGCACCCGCACGCCGACTGCAGCGGCACGCTCGCCTTGGTGCACAACGGGATCATCGAGAACGCGGACGTTCTGCGCACGCGCCTCGAGCGGGCGGGCCACCGCTTCGTGACCGAGACGGACACGGAGACGCTGGCGCACCTGATCGAAGACTGCCCGGGCGAGACGCTCGAGGAGCGCGTCATCGCCGCCCTCGACCACGTCGAGGGGACCTACGGGGTCGCGGTAATCTCGGAGGCGGACCCCGGGAAGATCGTCGTCGCCCGGCGCGGCTCGCCCGTGCTGCTCGGAGTCGGGGACGGCGAATTTCTCGTGGCCTCCGACGCGAGCGCCGTGCTCGCTCATACGCGATCAGTGGTCTACCTCAACGACGGCGACGTGGCCGTGGTGACGCGGGCCGGCTATCGCGTGCTCGATCGCCACGCCCACGAGCAGGATCGGGCGGTGGACGACATCGAATGGGATCTCGACGCCATCGCGCTGGGCGGATACCCGCACTTCATGCTCAAGGAGATCTGCGAGCAGGCGGAGACGGTGCGCAGCACCCTGCGGGGGCGGTTGCTCGCCGGCGAGGGTACGGCGCGTCTCAATGGGTTGAATCTGACGCCGGCGCAGTGCAGCCGGATCCGCCGCATCGTGATCGTGGCGTGCGGCACGTCGTGGCACGCCGGACTGGTCGGTCGTCACATCCTCGAGGAGCTGAGCGAGATCCCGGTGTCGGTCGAGTACGCATCGGAGTACCGCTACCGGCGCGAGCTGCGGATTCCGGGAACGCTGACCATCGCGATCTCGCAGTCGGGCGAGACGGCCGACACACTGGAGGCGCTGCGCGCCGCCAAGGCGGCGGGCTCGACGGTGATCGGTCTGGTCAACGTCGTGGGCTCCACGATCGCGCGGGAGGCGGACGGCGGCATCTACCTGCATGCGGGCCCGGAGATCGGCGTCGCATCCACCAAGGCGTTCACCGCACAGGTGGTCGCGCTGTTGCTCCTGGGTCTGTGGCTGGGGCGGCAGCGCGGCGTGTCCGTGGACGAGGGGCGCGCCTTGGTCACCGAGCTGTTGGGCCTGCCGGATCTGGTGGCGCGGGCCCTGGAGGTGGAGCCTCAAGTCCGGGCGCTCGCCGAGCGTCATGCCGACGCACGCAACGCCCTGTACCTGGGGCGCGGCGTGAACTTCCCGGTGGCCCTCGAGGGTGCCCTCAAGCTGAAGGAGATTTCCTACATCCACGCCGAGGGCTACCCCGCGGCGGAGATGAAGCACGGGCCCATCGCCCTGATCGACGAGAACATGCCGGTCGTGTGCCTCGCGCCGAAGGACTCCGTCTATCCCAAGGTGGTGTCCAACATGCAGGAAGTGAGAGCGCGGGGCGGCAGGATCATCGCGATCACGAGCGCAGGCAACGGTGATCTCGGGAAGCTCGCGGACCACCAGATCGCGGTGCCGGCGAGCTCACCCCTCCTAGCGCCGGTGCTGACGGTCATTCCGCTTCAGCTCCTGGCGTATCATATCGCCGTGTTGCGCGGCTGCGACGTGGATCGGCCGCGTAACCTGGCGAAAAGTGTAACCGTCGAGTGATGCCATGACAGCCAGCACGATTGTGCGCCTTGCGGCGCTGATGCTGATGGCCGGTCCCGCCGCCGCGCAGACCGCGACGGGGGCCGCCACCGGCGACTTCCAACCCAACGACCAAATTCTCCTCGAGGTGGAGGGGGACAGCCAGTTCACGAAACGATTCACCGTCGGTCCGGGGCCGGCCCTGATGCTGCCGGTGATCGGTGCGATCCCGCTCGCCGGTGTGCGGCGCGCGCAGGTGGAGACGTACCTCACGCAACAACTGAAACGCTACATAAAAGACCCGATGGTCCATGCCAAGGTGCTGGTGCGGCTCTCGGTGCTGGGCGAGGTCGAGCACCCGGGGTTCTACCCGGTCGCGGCCGATGCGCCCCTGTCGGATGCCTTGATGTTGGCCGGAGGACCCACGAAGGACGCGAAATTCACCGGCACGCGCATCGACCGGATCGGCCGGGACGGCGTGGCGGGCAGCGATCTACAGGAGGCGATCGCGCGCGGCGCGACCGTGGATGGAATGGGACTACGCTCCGGCGACCAGATCATCGTGCCGCGGCGCCACGACAGCGAGGCCACGTTCCGGATCCTCGGGATCCTCGCGGGAATTCCCGCGGCGATCCTGATCGCCACACACATTCACTGACGACCTGATGCGCGTCCTCTCCGTCGTCGGCGCCCGGCCCAACTTCATGAAGCTGGCGCCTGTCGATCGCGAACTGGTGAAGCGGGGCGTCGAGCACGTCATCGTGCATACCGGGCAGCACTACGACCACGGCATGTCCACGGCCTTTTTCGAGCAGCTCTGGATTCCGGCGCCCGACTACCACTTGGGCGTCGGCTCGGGCTCTCACGCGCAGCAAACCGCCGCGGTGATGCAGCGCCTCGAGCCGATCATCGTCGAGCTCGCACCGGATCTCGTGCTGGTGTACGGCAGCACGAACTCGACGCTCGCGGCGGCGCTCGTGGCTGCGAAGCTACGGGTCCGCGTCGGGCACGTCGAGGCGGGGCTGCGCAGCGGCGACTGGACGAGCCCGGAAGAGATCAACGACGTCCTTACGGATCGCCTCTCGGAGCAGCTGTTCTTGCCGTCACGCGAGGCCGCCGACCACCTCGCGGCCGAAGGCGTCCCGGCCGAGCGCATGCAGTTCGTCGGCAACGTCATGATCGACACGCTCAGCTGGGCGCTGCCACAGGCGCTCGCTCTGGACGCGGCGGCGCACTACGGCGTGCAAGGTGCCCCGTACGCGGTGGTAACCCTGCACCAGCCGGCCAACGTCGACGACGCGGCAGTGCTGCGGGAGCTGCTCCAGGCGCTCGAGCGCCTGGCCCGGACCGTCCCGGTGGTATTTCCCATGCACCCCCGCACCCGGCAGCGCATCCGGGCACACGGACTGCGGCTGCCGGACGACGGCGGACTGCGGGTGCTCGAGCCGCTCGGCTATCTGGAGATGCTCAGCCTGGTGGCGGGCGCGGCGCTCGTCGTGACCGATTCGGGCGGCCTCCAGGAGGAGACGTCGTTCCTGGGCGTGCCGTGTCTCACGGTACGACCCAGCACCGAGCGTCCGATCACCTGCACCCACGGCACGAACCGCCTCGTCCTGCCCACGCGGGACGCGATCCTCACGGCCGCGGAGCGGGCTCTGGCGCGCCGCTCGCCGGCGCGACCGGTCATCGAGCGGTGGGACGGCCGGGCCGCCGAGCGCATCGCCCGCGTGGTGTGCGACGACGAGCGGTTCGAGCTCGACACCCCGCTGGCGGCGAGGCCGCCACACTCCCCCCGGCGCGCGGTCGCGATTCCGCAACCGCTCGGCGCAGGGTGAGCCGCAGGCCCAACCAGCGAGCAGCTGAGCCGTCGCAACAGTGTGCCTAACCAGGAGGTCGACGAATGATCGATGCAGCGCCCAGCGGGGGGCGGACCGCACGCCGCTCCCCGGGGCGCTCTCCTGTCGTGGCGACCGAGCGGCTGCGCGATGCGTGTGATGCTGCATCCCGACCACATCCGGCTCCGCTGAGTCGCGCTGCGGACAGCGCGGGCCGACCGATCACGTGCGGCATCCGTCTTGCGAAGGGACGTGCAGTAGCGTGGGCGCCGCGATGGGTGCGCCACGACGTCATATTGGACATGCACGCGGGGAAGCGGGCCAACTGAGCTGACCATTCGCGGATTGCGTCCCCTGGGCCGCCGCGGGCGGCGGGTGGGCCCCGATGGTGGCTCGCTCCCTCGCGCCTTTTTTTTGTGCATTGCGCCGCCCGCGTGCGCCTCGAAGTGTTGCATCGACGCCATACTCGCACGGCGAGCACATTTGTAACATATTTCGGCGTCATTGGTTACGGTAGTAGAGTCGACTAGACAAGTTGGCACTAGCCTTGCTGTTGCGCGGCGGCAACATTCGACTAGGCGAGGAGCGCCAGCCATGGCCACGAAAGCGAAAGACGCACAGTCGCCGCTGCCCGACCCCCAGACACAGACGGAATCCACTGCGGCGCTGCTGCGCGAGCTGGTGGCGCACCTCCGGCAGAATCGAACCCAGTTGCGCGAGGAATGGGCGCGGCGTATCACGCGCGCCCAGCTGCTTACGGCGATGACCGAGGAGGAAATCTTCGCCGAAGCGACCTCGGTGTACGACAACTACGTCGAAGCGCTGGAGACGGGGACGTTCGAAGCCCTGCAGGCCTACGCGCGCAACCTCTCGGAGCGCATCATCCCGCGCGGCGTCGAGACGCACGAAGTCGTCGGAATCGTGCTGCTGTTGCGCGACGTGCTGGCCCGCTCGCTGTTCGGCAAATACCACGAAGATTTCGACAAGCTCAACCGCATCCTCGACGCCTATGAGCCGGCCGCCAACCGCATCGCGAACACGGTGGCGGTGGGCTTCGTGCAAGAGCGCGAGCGCATCATCCGCCAGCAACAGGAGGCCATCCGCGAACTGTCGACGCCGGTGTTACAGGTGCGCGAGCGGCTGCTGATTTTGCCGATCATCGGGGTCATCGATCCGCAGCGTGCGCGCCAGCTCACCGAGCAGCTGTTGCGGGCGATCCGTACCAACCGCGCCAAGGTGGTCGTCATCGACATCACCGGTGTCGCGGCCATGGACTCGAACGTAGCCAACCACCTCGTGCAGACGGTCGAAGCGTCGCGGTTACTCGGCGCCACGGTCATCGTGACCGGTCTCTCGCCCGAGATCGCCCAGACACTCGTGACGATCGGGGTCGACTTGAGCGAGATGGCGACGGTGGGCGACCTCCAGGGCGGCATCGAAGAAGCAGAGCGGCTCCTGGGATACAAGGTCCTGCCGCTGGAAGAACTGACGCCGAAGGCGTGAGGCGGCACCCCACTCCGTCGACGGAGGGCGCGTGGAAGTTCCCATCCTGAAGCAGGGTCACTACCTGATCGCGTCCATCCAGTCGGCGCTCACCGATGCCGATTTATCACAGCTGCGGGAGGCGTTGATCGAGCGCGTGGGGCGGTTTCGTGCGCGCGGTGTCATCGTCGACGTCACGGCGCTCGACGTCATGGATTCGTTCGCCGTCCGGACGCTGCGCGACATCGCGCACATGGCGCGGCTGCGCGGCGCGGAGACGGTCATCGTGGGGATCCAGCCCGAGGTCGCGTTCGCGATGGTGCAGCTCGGGCTGACGCTCAAGGGCGTGTCGACCGCGCTCGATCTGGAAGAGGGCCTGGCATTCCTCAACATCCAGACCCAGGTCCGTATCGACCGCGGACCGGGACGTATCGACCGTGGCTGACGAATTGCTCATTCCGATCACCGCCGATGTCGACGT
>Ga0209027_1000101_pt1 | contig 23717 bp, 22 predicted proteins | sample GraSoi013_1_20cm_3_FD_185821 | JGI IMG/M metagenome (GOLD analysis project Ga0209027, IMG submission 185821) | Grasslands soil microbial communities from the Angelo Coastal Reserve, California, USA - Sample 09_27_2013_1_20cm (SPAdes) (version 2) | ecosystem: Environmental > Terrestrial > Soil >...
GGACCCACGAGCTCTCTTCCGAAGTCCGTTTCAATCGCTCCCGCGATGAAGACAACACGTTGCTGTGGCGCGAGCCGCAGAATGCAGATGGCAGCAGTGCCGGCTCGCCGATTCAGGGTGAGATCGATTCCAACAGCGCGCTCACTCGCCAGCTGACTGCGCAGACGGACTACACACGCCCACTGTGGGCGAAGTCCAAGCTCGAGACCGGCCTCAAGGAAACCGATCGCTGGTACGACAAGGGCTATCTCGTTTACAAGGACGACCTCGGCAACGGAGCGTGGGCGCGCAGCAATCTGAGCAACACCTTCAACTTCGACGAGCAGACGCACGCAGGATACGGTGTACTGAGCCAGAGCGTCGGCAAGTTCGATCTGCAGGGTGGTCTGCGCGCCGAGTGGTCATCGCGCAACTTCGACCTCGCCGGGTCGCAGGCAGTGCCGTACAACTATCACGCATTGTTCCCGAGCGGCGTCATAATGTACAAGCCGAGTGAGCAGTCGCAGTTCAAGGCCAGCTACTCACGACGCATTCGCAGACCCGGCACCCAGGAGCTGAATCCGTTCCCGGTGTTCTTCGACCAGCAGAACGTGTTCATCGGTAATCCGCGCTTGAATCCCGAGTACACCGACGCGATCGAGCTCGGCGCGAGCAAGACCGGCCAGCTTGGCTCGATTCAGCTCTCGCCATTTTATCGTCACACCAAAGACGTCATTCGCGTCGACATCAACACCGCCGACACGGTTGATAATCGTGAGGTGACGTCGGTGAGCTTCCAGAATCTTGCCAAGAGCGATTCGTGGGGAACCGATCTCAATGGCAACCTGCGCCTTGGGCCGAAGCTCAATGCGCTGGCCGGTTTCAACGTGTTCAAGATGGTAACCGATGGTGGATCACAGTCCGCTCTTGGATCGAACGCGATCGCGTGGTCGGCACGTCTCAATGCGACGACGCAGATCAACCCGACGGTGATTCTGCAGGCGAACTACTTCTATCGCGGTCCGATGAAGATCGAGAAGGGCAAGTTCTCGTCCTTCCAGATGACCAACATCACCGTGCGGAAGAAGCTCGATGGCGACAACATGAGCGTCGCGGTTCGCTTCGCGGATCCGTTCAACCAGATGAAGTTCAAGATCAAGGCGGGTGACGACTATCTCGAGCAGGTCACGCAACGGCGCTTCGGCGTGCGCGCGACGTACTTCACATTCCAGTGGAACTACGGCAAGCCACCCCGAGTTCGTCTGCCGCAGCAGGATCAGCCGGCACCGGCGCCAGTCTTCCCGTAATCGTTTAGTAGTTAGAAAGAGCCCGGTACTGCACATCGCAGTACCGGGCTCTTTCTTTTTGGGCACGCTGCATGCGCCATCTACTCCAGGCAATCAACAGGAGAAGGAATGGCTGACGAGAAAGATAGAGGACCCGACATTCCGCACGGCACCGACGAAGAAAACTCCCGGATTGGACGCGAGCCGGACACTAAATCCAGAGTCGAGGATCCCGGTGTGCGCGATCCGCGCGACGAGGATCCCGCAGAGGGTCGCCGGGACACCGGCAATCCACCACGCACTACATCCGGCGGAATCACTTCGCCGAAGTTTGGAGCAGCGGGAAGCGGCGGCGCTGAGTTCGAGCCAGGGCCAGAGAGAGATTGAACTGCGTGCTGCGAGCCAACTAATCACTGCGAGCTGCGTTCTAGTTGCGAGTTACGCGCTAACTACGAGCTGCTGGCCAGCCGCGATTCGGAGTTGGTTCGCAGCAAACCCCGCAGGGCCCGCATCTCGCAGTAGGCTCGCATCTCGGACCTAGCTCGCACTTCGGACTGATCTGTTGGCTCGCAGCACGGAGTTTCGTTACCTCTGGACGTAACCCGCGCAGCGCCATACCTTTAGCTATGGCAACCACAACTCGGCCATCGACATCAAAAAAGCCCGCGAGCCCGGATAGATCCGGCAGCGGGCTTTCGCGCATCAAGGGGGCCGAGCCGGCTGAAGATCTGTCGCGAGTCCGGAGCGACATCGTTCTGACCTTCGACGACGTCCTTCTCACGCCGCGCCATTCGCTCGTCCACCCCAAGGACGTCGATACGACATCTCGCTTCACGCGCGGGATCACCCTCAACGTTCCGTTCTCATCCGCCGCCATGGACACCGTTACAGAGTCAGATATGGCGATGGCGATGGCGAGAGCCGGCGGCATTGGGGTCATTCACAAAAACATGTCGATCGATCGGCAAGCCGCCGAAGTAGATCGCGTGAAGAGATCGGAAAGCGGGATGATTCTGAATCCAATCACGCTGTCTCCCGAAGGGACCCTGCGCGAAGCGGTGTCGCTGATGCGGCGGTTCAAGATCTCCGGCGTGCCGATCGTGAATCGCGAAGGTCAGCTCGTTGGAATCATCACCAACCGGGATCTGCAGTTCGAGCGTAATCTCGATCGGCCGCTGCACGAGGCGATGACGTCGAAGAATCTCGTCACCGCTCCCATTGGGACGACGCTCGATGAAGCAGAAGCAATACTTGGCAAACACCGAATCGAGAAGCTGCCCGTCGTCGATGAAGAGGGCATGCTGCGTGGGTTGATTACGGTGAAAGACATCCACAAGCGTCGCGATTTCCCAAACGCCAACAAGGATCAACACGGTCGCCTGCGCGTCGCCGCCGCCATCGGCGCGTCAAACTATCGCGATCGCGCGCGCGCGCTCGTCGAAGCCGGCGTGGATGTTCTCGTCGTCGACACCGCGCATGGCCACTCTGAGGGCGTGCTCGAGGCCACCGCGAACGTCCGCGAGATGTTCCCGGACGTCCAGCTCGTTGCTGGGAATGTCGCGACTCGCGCTGGTGCGCAGGCGCTCGTCGAGCGCGGCGTCGATGCAGTCAAGGTTGGCGTAGGTCCTGGATCCATTTGCACGACGCGCGTCGTTACCGGCGTCGGTGTGCCTCAGCTCACTGCGATTTTCGATGCCGTCGAGGGAGCTGGGGAAGTGCCGGTCATCGCCGATGGCGGAATCAAATACTCCGGAGACATTGTCAAAGCGCTCGCCGCCGGTGCCTCGAGCGTGATGATGGGGTCGATGCTCGCCGGCACTGAGGAAAGCCCCGGAGAATCACTCCTTCTCGAGGGCCGTCGCTTCAAGATGATCCGCGGCATGGGCAGTCTTGCCGCAATGCAGGACGGCAGCGCCGACCGCTACTTCCAGGAAGGGGAGATGTCGGCGAAGAAGCTGGTGCCGGAGGGAATCGAAGGTCGCGTTCCCTACAAAGGCCCAGTCAGTGACGTTCTCTTCCAGATGGTCGGCGGACTGCGTAGTGGAATGGGATATGTAGGATGCGCCAACATCGAACAGCTCCGCACGGAGGCGGAGTTCGTGCGCATCACCGCCGCGGGATTGCGCGAGTCGCACCCGCACGACGTTACGATCACTCGCGAGGCGCCCAACTACTCGCTGTAGAGATTTGCTTGACAGTATTTCTCACGCCGCCACAACTTCTGGCGGCGTTGCAGTGTCGAAGTTCGTGTTCGCGCGTCAAACACCCAACGATTTCGGAGCTTTCCAATGGGCTTAGGGACGAAGAAGAGCATCGCCGTACTGCAGCAGGAAGCGGCCGGTGAAGGCGAAGCGCACACCCTTCGACGCGCACTCGGCGCGCTGAATCTCACGACGCTGGGCATCGGCGCCATCATCGGCGCCGGAATCTTCGTGCTGACCGGGACTGCTGCGGCGCGCTACGCCGGCCCCGGGATCGTCATCTCGTTTATTGTATCCGGATTGGGATGCCTTTTCGCCGGTCTTTGCTACGCTGAGTTTGCGAGCATGATTCCCGTCGCCGGCAGCGCCTACACCTACGGCTACGCGACCCTCGGAGAGTTCGTCGCCTGGATCATCGGCTGGGATCTGATCCTCGAGTATCTGTTCGGGGCGTCGACCGTCGCGGTGGGTTGGTCAGGATACTTTGACGCCTTCATGCAGCAGATAGGGATAAAACTGCCGACAGCTTTTATCAACGCGCCGTACTACTACGCCGACGCGAACGAGTATGACCCGGTGACGCACGCTCTGATTCATCCGCAGGGCTTCTCGCACATTCCCGGCGCGGTGATGAACCTCCCAGCCGTGGTTCTGATTGCTCTCATGTCGACGCTGCTCGTAATAGGAATTAAGGAATCGGCTCGCTTCAACAATTTCATCGTCATCCTCAAGCTGGCGATCGTGCTGCTGGTGATTGGATTCGGGTTCATGTACGTGAATCAGGCCAACTGGCATCCGTTCCTGCCGGCCAACACCGGCCAATATGGCCACTATGGGTGGAGCGGAATCGTACGCGGGGCGGCGGTGGTGTTCTTCGCCTACATCGGGTTCGACGCTGTATCCACTGCTGCTCAAGAGGCCAAGAATCCACAACGCGACATGCCGATCGGAATTCTCGCATCGCTTGCCATCTGCACAGTGCTCTACATCCTGATGTCGCTGGTGATGACCGGTCTGGCGAATTACACCGAGCTCGACGTTCCACATCCGGTTTTCGTTGCGATCGACAAGGCAGGACCCGCGCTGGCGTGGCTTGCCTCGATCATCAACATTGGCGCAATTGCCGGACTCGCTTCAGTCGTGCTCGTGATGCTGATGGGCCAGCCACGTGTGTTCTACTCGATGGCACGTGACGGCCTCCTGCCACCTACATTCGGCAAGGTTCATCCGCGATTCCACACCCCGTATGTGACGACCATCCTCACCGGCATCGTGGCCGCTGTCATGGCGGGATTGTTCCCCATCGGTTTGCTGGGCGAGCTCGTGTCGATTGGGACTCTGCTCGCGTTCGTCATCGTTTGCGCCGGCGTTATCGCGCTCCGCTACAAATCGCCGAATCTGGCACGCCCGTTCCGCACGCCCATGGTGCCGCTCGTACCGATACTCGGCATCCTGATTTGCGGCTACATGATGAGCAGCCTCCCTCGGGCGACTTGGGAACGGTTGATCGTGTGGATGATCATCGGTCTGGTCATCTACTTCCTCTACAGCCGCAAGCATTCGAAGCTGGCGCAAGCGGAAGGCAGTGCTTGATCTTTTAAGCGTTCCGCAGCAGCGACGAGAGTCGATCGAGCGTCTCGCGCAGGAGCTCCGCGCGGGACGCTCTGTCGCAATATCCACTCACATCAACGCTGATGGTGACGGCTGTGGGTCGGAGACTGCGCTCGCCAGGCTGCTTGGCCAAATGGGCATTCGCTCGAAAATCGTCAATCCGACGCCCTGGCCGGACATGTACAAGTTCCTGCTCGGCGACGACGTTCGTGACTCGAGCGACATGGGCGCGCGTGCCCTGAAGGAAGCCGACGTACTCGTTGTGCTCGACATTTCCGACGTCAAGCGCCTTGGTGTGCTAGCCGAGGCAGTGCGACGGCTTACGATTCCGAAGCTCGTCATCGATCACCATCTGCCGAGCGACGAGCCGCCGAGCAAGTTGTTGCTGGCTGATACGGCGGCGTGTGCTACTGGAGAATTGATTTACGACTTCGCGACGTGCGTTGGTCTGGAACTAACGCCCGACATCGCGCGCTCACTGTACGTGGCACTGCTCACCGATACCGGTGGTTTCCGTTTCAGTAATACGACCGCCCGTTGCCTGAGCATCGCTGGCCAGTTGATCGCATCCGGCGTTGAGCCGGAAGAGATGTACGGTCGACTTTATGCCTCGATGCCGGTTGGTCGTTTGCATCTGCTGCGTGACGCGCTGGCGACCCTGGAGGTCGATCCGGAGTACGGCATCTCGTGGATCTCAGTTGCCTCTGGCGCCGCCGAGCAGTACGGACTCAAGTCTGAAGACCTGGAAGGAATCGCCGAACATCCGCGATCTATTGGTGGAACCCGATTGGCCTTGTTCTTCCGCGATCTTGGTCACGACAAGGTGAAGGTCTCGTTCCGTAGTACGGGTGACGTCGATGTGAACAAGTTCGCCAAGATGTTCGCCGGCGGCGGACATGCCCGCGCAGCGGGTGCGTTGATCGAGGGAAGTCTGGAGGCAGTACGCAAGAGAGTCGTCGCTGCGGCGCGTGAGTTCCTCGCGATGCACGACAAGGACAGTGATCCGGCGGGCGAGGGTGCGGCGTAGACGCCGGCGCTGTTGGCGCCACGAGATTCGTCCCCCTAACTTGCCGTCATGAGCGTTCTACGCCGCAATCGCGCCCGACCACGGGATCAAGTGGAGCATGCTATACGTCACGAGCTGTCTGAGATTCTGCCTATTCTCCGCATCGAAGATTGCGCCATCGCGCTCGATGGATTCGATCCGGTGACGGGCACCGCAATTCTCCACGTCACCGGCGGCTGCCAGGACTGCGAAGCTTCGGTGGTGACATTCATGCAAGGAATCGAAGTACAGCTCAAACGACGCGTCGCCGAGCTCAAGTTCGTCGTGGTGAACGTCGACTCGACGACATGACCCCGAATCTCCAGCAGCGCGTGACGGATGCGCTCTCGCGTATCCGCAACAATCGCATCGGCGCCAACGTGCTCGAATCGGAAATGGTGCGGGACATTGCGACCACTACCGACGGTAAGGTCAGGCTCAGCCTCTTTCTTTCCGCTAATGACGACGCGACCGTCGTAAGAGAAGTCAGACAAACGCTGCAGCAAGTGCCTGGTGTGACGGACGTGCGCGTCGACGTGAAGGACGCTTCCCAGGCTGATCAGCGCGCGCCAATGGCACCGCAGCCGGATAACACCCGGGTGAAACAGAGCGCGCCCAAGTCTGCACCCCGCGTCTTGCCGGTGATGGGCCAGGAGACGCAGTCACAACGCGCCGGCGTTCCCGCGCCAACGCCGGTTGCCTATCCGCACCTCGGCAACCTCATTGCGGTGTCCAGTGGTAAGGGTGGCGTCGGGAAATCGACCGTCGCTGCCAATCTCGCGGTCGCACTCGCACAGCAAGGCGCACGGGTGGGTTTGATGGACGCGGACATATACGGTCCGAACATCCCGCGCATGATGGGTGTCAACGCGGCGCCGCCGGTTGCCAACGAGAAGATCATTCCGCTCCAGGCGCACGGCGTCAAAATCATGAGCCTTGGCTTCATGATCGAGCGCGATCAGCCGGCGATTTGGCGCGGGCCGATCATAATGAAGATCATCAGCCAGTTTCTGCGCGATGTGCAATGGGGTGAGCTGGATTATTTCCTGGTCGACATGCCACCGGGCACTGGTGACGCGCAGTTGTCACTGGTACAGGCGACAATGGTCCATGGTGCCATCATCGTCACCACACCGCAGGAAGTCGCGTCGGGTGACGCATTACGCGGGGCTAAGATGTTCGAGCGCGTCGCTGTTCCGGTGATCGGCGTCGTCGAGAACATGAGCTACTTCGTCTGCCCGAATTGCGCGGAACGTCACGCGGTTTTTGGGGAAGGTGGTGGTCACCGTCTCGCCAACGAGCTTGGCGTTCCGCTGCTTGCTCAGATTCCGTTTTTTCCCGGAGTATTGCAGAGCGGAGATCGCGGCGAACCCATCGTCCTCAGCGATCCAAACGCTGATGCGGCGCAGGCATTACTCGATCTTGCTCGACGGCTGAGCGGGTTGCTCCCCGCTGGCGATGCGGCCCGCGTAAACGCCGCCCTTCTTTGACGAGACTGACGCGGTGCCCAGGTGCAGCTCCGAGTTGAGCTCGCCACCGACGAGAATCACCACCGCGATCACATACATCCACGTCAGCAGCACCATCACCGCGCCAATCGTCCCGTAAGTTTTGTTCGGCGGAAAGTGCTGCACGTACAGACGGAAGAGCAGGGTCGCCAGCAGGAACAAGACAGAGGCGAAAAGAGAGCCCACTAGAATCTGTTTCTTGTCCTGTTTGACGTAGGGGAGCGCCCAATACATCAGATACAGGAAAGCGACGAGTAGCAGTATCGCCAGCGGAAACTGCAGCCACGCCCAAACCGCCAGCGCCCCACTGCCCATTCCCAGTCGATCGCGCATGAAGCGGATGATGCTGTCACCGGCGAGCAGCACCGCGGTCACCAGCGTGATGATCATCGCCCAGCCAACCATCACGCCGATGGCAATCAGGCGCTTCTTCCACCACGGGCGCGGATCGTTGACATCGTAGGCGGTGTCGAGCGCGTCCATGAAAGCCGTGAAAATGTTGGATCCCGACCAAAGGGCGAGCACAAAACCGAGCGAGATGAGTCCCGGCGCGTTTTGCGCAAACACAATGTCGGTCACGACCTTCGAGAAAAGCGTAAAGGCTTCCGCGGGCATGAACTCTGAGAAGCGTCCCAGAAGGTCGGATACGATCGCGCGTTTGTCTCCGAGCAAGCTCAGCATCGGCGCCAGGAACAGCAGCAACGGGAACAGCGAGAAGAAGAAGTTGTAGGCGACCTGAGACGCGATCCCGAGGACGCCGTCCTCGATTGTCTCTTTGAGGGTTTTTTTCAGCAGTGGTACCGGCCGGTAGCCCAGAATCACCATGGGCTCCTGCGGCGGCAAGCGTCAGGCCACTTAGGCGGTCGCTACAGCGTTCTTCCTGGCTCTAGCACGCCACAAGATGAGAACGACCGCGCCAAATCCCGTTGCCACTGCTACCAGCGTGACCGCGAACGCGAACATTCGCAGCACGGTCCCCAACACCGGGAACCAAGTGAACACAGCCGCGATAATCCACAGTGCGCTGAATGCGAGGATGCCGGTGTAGAGGAACTGGAGGTCCTGACCAGCGGGAGTCTCCGCCTCGCGCTTGCCGGCGATGGCAACGCCAGCCACCTGCGCCACGGCGAGAAAGCCAAGCATCGCAATGCCAGAGATCGCGATCAGGAACGCCGCGACGCCGATGGGAATGAAGACGACACCGATGATTGTAATCGCAAAAAGAACCACGATCGCGATCAACGCTGGAATCGAAAGCAATCCACCCACGACTCCGGCCAAAAGCGATTTGCCGCTCTCGTTGGTCACTACTTCGACAGCGCGCTTGAAGTAATCGCGCAGGTAGAGCGCGACGACAGTGCCAACCAGCAGCAGCACCACCAGCCACAGGATTGCAGAGACGAGCGAGCCGAGGGTTGTGCGCGGACGACCACCAAAGCTCACCGTCGAACGGTTGTGCGTTGCGCCGACTTCCTTGATCACGCCCAGCACCGAGCCGCCGTCATTGATCACTCGCCCACCAAGCGCGACGGCGCCGCCTCGGACTCGGCCGCCGTCGTGCACGATCACGTCACCCAGTACCGCCGTCGCGGCGCCATCGATACTGCCGTACACATCGAGGTTGCCGCGAATGACCATCACTGATCCTGACGTGCTGGCACCGACAGGTACGGTGTAATCGCCAGTCACCACTTGCGCATACTTCCTGATCCCCGCGAAGCGAACGCGACTCATGTCCTGTGCACAAGCGTCGTGCACGGCGGCGAGCGCCATGATGCAGTAAGCCGGGATCAGGATCGTTTTCACTTTACGCAGCCTTTCGTTTGGCGATTTGGGCGGCGGTGCGAATACCTGCATAGCCGCTGACCAGGCCCACGAAGAGCGCGATGTAGAGCAGCGCGGCTTGAAGCGCACCAGCCTGGAGATAAGCGATCGTGTCGGCACCAAGGACCAGCGCGCCCAACTGCGTTCCGACCGCGGCGATTGTGAAGGCATACTGGCTCACCGCGGCGCTCAGCATCGCAGTGAGTACATCGACTTCGAAGAACATGAACGCAGCCGCGGCGATGAGCGCGACACCAACGACGGCGGTTCCGGTCGCCCGCACGAGCCCCATCGGGCGGCGTTGGGCGACGGCCTGCTGCCCGCCACGATGCAGCTCCAAATGCTGCCTGGCAGCCACCATGGACTTTGCAGCCAGGGTGGGCTGCAAGCGGTCGATACCGGCAATCACGCGATCGGCAAAGTCCCGAGATGGCGACATATACGGCAGTCGCTGCAGCTCGGCCGCGATAGGTACAAATTCCTCTTCGAAGTCGTGCTCGATCATGTTTGCCTCACGTCAGAGCTTACGGGGTTGGTACGGGCTTGGTTTCATGCTTTTCGTCAAAGTTTTTGCTTGGAATCGCGCGAGAGGTGAGAGGCGAGAGGCGGTAGGCGCGGGCCTTGGAAGGGGTCCCTCTCCGGCACTCCCCGGCACTCCCCGGCACTCCCCGCCTCTCCCCTCTCGCCTCCCTCCTCTCATCCCCCCTCACCGAACATCCTCCAAATACTGTCTCAGCTCCTGCCTCGCTCGGTGGATGTAGGTCTTAACCGTCCCCAGCGGGAGCTTCACGATTTCGGCGATTTCGTCGTACGAGTAGTCCTCGACGTGGCGGAGGATGATGCACGCTCGGTACTCCGGTCGGAGCTTGGCGATCGCCTTCTCGATTTGCCCTCCCAGCTCGCGTGACTCGAGCTCCTCGAGCGGGGATTCCCCGGCGCTCGTCACCGTGACCGCGGTCGCGCGTGCACGCTCGGCGGTGATCGCGTCCGGTGCGCCCTCGATACTCACAGTGTCGACGTGTCTCCGCCGGAGATAGTCGATCGTGATGTTGTTGGCGATCTTGAACAGCCAGCTCGAGAATTTGAACTCGGGGCGGTACCGATCGATGTTGTTGAGGACCTTGATGAAGGTCTCTTGCGCGAGGTCTTCGGAGGTCTCGCGATCGCGCACCATTCTATAGATAAGCGAGAACACCGGGCGCTCGTACCGTTTGATTAGCTCACGGTAGGCGTCCTCTCGCCCTTCCTGGGCATAAGCGACGACCTGTTGGTCGGATACGTCGGTGTAGGACCGTGCTGACATGCTAGGCAAGCGCGGGAAAGATAGCTTGCCCCACGCCTGGTTGCCGGTCAACTTTGGGACAATGCTGGCAACTGACATCGACAGCGCGACCGCCAGTGCCGCCGCTGCCGGTGGTGCGGAAAAGCGCGCGTACGTAAAGCAGATCTTTTCCGAGATCGCGCCGCGCTACGACCTCCTCAATCACCTCCTCAGCTTGAACATCGACCGTCGATGGCGACGCAAAGCCATCGCCGAGTTGGCAGTGGAGCGCGATAAGGCAGGGAACTACCTGGATCTTTGCACGGGTACGTTGGATGTCGCGCAGCACATTGCGATGCTTCCCGGCTTCATGGGCTCCGTTATAGGCGCCGACTTCGCTGAGCCGATGCTGAGGGCCGGCATCGACAAGGTGAATGGTAGGAAAGTCGTACCGGTGGCGGCCGACGCGCTTCAGTTGCCGTTGCCGTCGGGAAAGTTTGCGGGCGCAATTGTCGCATTCGGCATCCGCAATGTAGCGGGCCTAGACGCCGCATTGCGTGAAGCATTCCGGGTGCTGGCTCCGGGCGGCCGCTTTGTAATTCTGGAATTCTCGAATCCTCGTTTGCCAATTCTGCGTGCCGCATATCAACTCTACTTTCAGCGGGTACTGCCGTTGATCGGCGGGTTGATCAGTGGTCACGCCACTGCGTACCGGTACCTCCCGCGTTCGGTCGCAAATTTTCCGGTGGAAGAGGAGCTCGCCAACCGCATGCAGCGCGCGGGGTTCAGCAAAGTGCGGTGGACCAGCCTTTCCCTCGGAGTCGCCGCGATTCACGTCGGCGAGCGCCCAATCAACGCTCTCGAAAGCAAGTGAGTCTCGACAACATCTCGCAGTTTCTGTCCGCAATCGATCGCGCAGGGGACCTTGCGCGTATTGCCGAACCGGTGAAAGCGAGGCTCGAGCTCGCCGAGATCGCCGATCGGGTGATGAAGCAACAGGGAGGCGGGAAGGCACTCTATTTCGAGAACGTGATTCTCGACAATGGCGAGCGGTCCAAGTATCCGGTCGTGATCAATCTGTTCGGCTCGATGCGTCGGATTTCTCTTGCACTCGGTGTCGAGAGTCTCGACGAAATTGGTGAGCGCATTACGGAGATGCTGGATCTCAAAGTCCCCGGGGGTCTCCTCGGTAAGCTGGCGATGCTGCCGCGGCTACTCGAGATCGGAAAGTTTCCGCCGCGCGTGCGGAGCGGAAAACCACCGTGTCAGGAAATTGTGCTGAAGGGCGACGACATCGATCTCTCCAAGCTCCCGATCATCACGTGCTGGCCGGAGGATGGTGGTCCGTACATCACTCTGCCAATGGTGATATCCAAGGATCCAAAGCGTGGTATCCGCAACGTCGGTATGTATCGTGTGCAGGTGCTTGGACCGCAGAGCCTCGCCATGCACTGGCAGCGGCACAAGGTGGGCGCAGCTCATTGGCGCGAGATGGCGGAGAAGGGCGAAAAGATGTCCGTCGTCATCGCCGTCGGGGCAGATCCCGCGTCCGTCTATTCCGCGTCCGCACCGTTGCCGCCCACGATCGACGAGTTTCTGTTCGCCGGTTTTCTCCGGAAGTCTCCGGTCTCGCTAGCAAAGGCGGTGACGTGCGAGCTGGAGGTCCCGGCGGAAGCCGACATCGTGATCGAAGGCTACATCGATCCATCCGACCCGCTGGTGGTAGAGGGTCCATTCGGCGACCACACCGGCTTCTACTCCGAAGCGGATTTGTATCCGCAGGTACACGTCACTGCTGTGACAATGCGACGCAATCCGGTCTATGCGACGACGATTGTCGGTCGCCCGCCGATGGAAGATTACTACCTCGGCCACGCGACAGAACGAATCTTTCTGCCGCTACTCAAGCTCACGGTCCCGGAGATCGTTGACTACCACATGCCTGCCGAGGGGATCTTCCACAACCTCGTGTTTGTATCGATCGACAAGCAATATCCCGGTCAGGCATACAAGGTGATGAATGCTTTGTGGGGCCAGGGTCTGATGTCGTTGGCCAAGGTTCTCGTGATCCTCGACAAGGACGTGAATGTGCGCAACGTTCAGGAAGCGTGGTGGGTTGCGCTGAACCACATCGATCCAGAGCGCGACGTAAGATTCTCGATGGGCCCAATCGACGTGCTGGATCACTCCAGCCGAGCGTTTACGTATGGCTCGAAGATGGGGATCGACGCAACGAAGAAGTGGCCGGAGGAAGGATTCACCCGCAATTGGCCGAGGGTGATCGAGATGGACACTGAAACGAAGCGTCGAGTTGACGAGATCTGGTCGAAACTGGGGCTCGGTACTGACAGTGGATCCCAGAGGTTCAACAGGAATGCGCCGCGATAGCGACAACGTGCGTGTAGCGGGGCGCGAGGGCCAGACTTTTTTCGGTCGTGGCGCGCTGCTCCGTCACGTGAATCTGGTGCGGCTGCCACATACACTGTTCGCGCTTCCGTTCGCGCTGGTCGGAGTTGTGCTTGCCAGCTACATCGCGCCGATCACGTTGAGCGCGGTGATTTGGGTTGTCGTCGCTTTTACTGCGGCGCGGTTCGCGGCAATGGGGTTCAACCGCATTGTCGATCGCGAGATCGACGCGCGGAATCCGAGAACCCGCATGAGGGAGATTCCTGCGGGTGTAATGAGGGTGCGCGAGGCCACGGTCGCCGTGATAATTGCATCACTGCTGTTCTTCCTCGCTGCGTGGCGTCTCAACACGTTCTGCCTGATGCTCGCCCCACTCGCGCTCGCGTGGGTGCTCTTCTACAGCTACACCAAACGCTTCACGCGCTGGTCGCATTTGGTACTTGGGATCGGACTCTCGATTGCACCGGTCGGCGGATATCTGGCGATCACGGGCCGTTGGAGCAGCCCGTGGTGGATGCTGATTGCCCTGGCGATCGCAGTCGCGAGCTGGGTAGCGGGATTCGACATCCTTTACGCGTTGCAGGATGTGTCGTTCGATCGGGAGAATGGTTTGTACTCGGTTCCCTCGACGTTCGGCGAAGCCAATGCGCTTGGCATCGCGCGTATCCTTCATTTCACGACTGTTGCAGGGCTGGCGTTGGCGGGAATCGGCGCGGGTGCGGGGTTGCTTTATTTCGCCGGCGTCCTTGTAGCGGCTGCGTTGCTCCTCTACGAGCATTCGCTGGTGAAGGTCGATGACTTCTCGCGCCTCGACGCCGCGTTCTTCACTATGAATGGCGTGATCAGCATTGTCTTTTTCGGATTCGTCTTTACGGAGCGTCTCCTCAGATGACTGACGCGCCGCCAATCGTCGTTGGCATCACTGGCGCGTCCGGCGCCCCATATGCGGTGCGGCTGCTCCAGGCGCTGACTGCTGCGCATCGGCCGGTCTCGCTGATCGTGTCGAAGTACGGTCTGCGCTTGCTGGCGACCGAAGCCGGAATTGAGTCAATGGATGCGTTGCGTGACGCGGTCGGCATCGACGCGTGGGCCTCCTACGTCGAGGTTTTCTCCAACGACGATCGTGGGGCCGCACCAGCGTCTGGCTCGGCGAAGACTTCGGGTATGATTGTCTGTCCTTGTTCGATGGGGACGTTGTCGGCGATCGCTACTGGTGCGTCCCGCTCGTTGATCGAGCGCGCGGCCGACGTCACGTTAAAAGAGCAGCGAAAGCTGGTGCTGGTGCCGCGCGAGACTCCACTCAGCGCCATTCACCTCGGCAACATGCTGCGTCTCACCCGCGCCGGTGCGGTTGTGATGCCTGCAGCCCCCGCTTTCTATCACCAGCCCAAAGAGATCTCCGACCTCGTAGACTTTATGGTCGCGCGGATGCTCGATCACCTCGGCGTCGATCAGAATCTCGTCTCGCGCTGGAAAGGCGACTCTCAGGTCAGCTGACCTGCCTCGTCCTCTTCATCTCGCTCGGAAATCTCCGGAACCAGGAGGAGAGCAGCAATAGCTCGTCGATTTCGTGAGTTGGCACCTGGGCATTCGACGGTACTGGCTGCGAGAAGATGTCGTCGACGAGCTGCTTCATCGAACGTCGATCCTTCGATGATCGCGGCTTCGACAACTCGGCGCGGACAACGCCGCGACGAATGAGATAAATCTTGTCCTCTCCTTCGTGACCGGGAACGGTGTAGACGAACGAGAGATTCTCAACCGCGAAGCGCAGTCTGCCAAACTGCGCACGCAACGCCTCCAGGCGCTCGAGCTTGTCGCGATAAACCGCCGCGCGCTCGAAGTGCAGCTCCTCACTCAGCTTCTCCATCTGAGTGCGGAGCGTGTTCATCGGACCGTCATCCGCTCCATCGAGAAACGCCCGCGCCAGCGAAACCTGGTGGTTGTACTGCGTTTCGGTGCAGCCACCAACGCATGGACCGAGACACTTCCCGATCTCGTGCCGAATGCAGCCGGGCGTGCGCGCGAGCTGAAACAGCTCCGTCTGATCGTTGAAGAACATCTTCAGGTCACTGCGACAGTCGCGCAGCATCAGCGCATCGCTCAGCTCACGCAGCGCTTCCTCCACTCGCATCGCGCCGACGAAGGGACCGTAATAGATGTCCGCATCCTCACCCGTCGGTCCGCGCACCACCATCAGCTTGGGCGCCGGCCCTTTGGTGAGCTTGATGAATGAGTAGTTCCTGCCGTCACGCTTCATCGCCACGTTGTAGCGCGGGCGGAAGCGCTTGATCATGTGCAGCTCCTGCAACAGCGCCGCGAACTCACTGGGCGTATAATCCCACTCGATTTTCTCGGCCGAGCGGAGGATGCGCGCGCCTTTTTCTTCGGGATACGCGCACCGGAAGTAACTGAGCAGGCGAGATCTCACTCGCTTCGACTTGCCGACGTAGACGATCTCTCCGTCGCTCGACAGCATGCGATATACACCGGGGCGATCCTTGGCGGTGTCGCGTACCGTCGATTTCATGATTGCCAGCTGGGCGTCGGTTGTTGGCTGGAGCTCCAGCCGAGCAGTGCCGCGAATCATCTCAGTGCTGACACCTTATGCACATGACCGTCGCGCGACCGTCGATAGCGTGCGTAGCGACGAGCTTTGATCCGCAGCGATGGCAGGACGAACCGCCCCGTCCGTAAACGTCGAGCTTCTCGACGAAGCCACCGCGCTCACCGCGTGCATCACGATAGTCCCTAAAACTGGTACCACGCGCTTCGATCGCTTCTTTGAGAACGCCGACGATGGAGCTGCGAAGTAACGTAGCTTCCTCGAGCCCGACGGATGCCGCCGGACGCGAAGGGTCAATGCGCGCGCGCCAAAGTGCCTCGTTCGCGTAGATGTTGCCGATGCCTGCGATTTTACGTTGCTCCATCAAAACTTTTTTGACCGGCTGGCTGGTCGCGCGAAGAACTGCCGATAGATGTGCCGCAGTAAACGAACGGTCAAGTGGTTCGATTCCCAGTTTCGACGTGTACTCCTCGAAGCGATCGGAGTTCATCAGCGCGACTGTACCGAGACGCCTGACGTCCGAGTAATGCAGAGCTCGTCCATCATCGAGGGTGAGTCTCATCGTCGAATAGTTGAGCTCTGACTGCTTGAGCTCCCCGTCGTCGATGAGCAATGCGCCAGTGAAACGCGGCTGCACGACGATGCGATCGCCGGTGTCGAGGTCCAAGACGACCAGCTTCGCGCGTCGCCAGCTGCGCAGGATTCGCGCATCGAGCAGACGTTTGGCAAACGTGCGCGCGGAAACTTCGCGCAACACGTCCGCTTTTCTAACGGATACTTTTTTTATTTGTCGGCCGCGGATCGCGCCGTCGAGGTCGCGCGCGATCGTTTCGGTCTCAGGTAGCTCGGGCACTTCGCGAGAGCTCACGCCAGGCGATGTCGCGGCGCATCTGCTTTCCTCTGAACGAGACCTGTTCGGCGTGACTTCGCGATAGCTCGGCGGCCTCCACCAAGGTCTCTGCAACCGCCGTAATGGCGAGGACGCGTCCGCCAGCTGTGACGAGTTGACCCAACGGATCTTTCCCGGTGCCGGCGTGGAAGACCTCGACTCCGGCCTCGGGCGGAGGCAGCTGAATCGGCTCACCGCGTTGGACCTGGTCGGGATACCCACCGGAGGCGACGACCGTCGTCACCGCCGACAACGGTTTCCAGTCCGGATAACGCGTGCGGCTCAGTGATCCACCGCTGGCGACAGTCGAAATCAATTCCAGCAGCGATGAATCCATCAGCGGAAGAATAGTTTCCGTTTCCGGATCCCCGAAGCGGCAATTGAACTCGACGACCTTCGGACCCTCGTCGGTGATCATCAGCCCGGCGTAGAGCAGCCCCTTGAATGCCGATGCCGCGTCGCGCATTGCTGCCAGCGTTGGTCGAATGATGTCCGTCATGACTTGTGTCACGACGTCAGGTGTTGCTAAGGATGTGGGCGCGTAAGCGCCCATGCCTCCGGTGTTGGGACCCAGATCCCCTTCATGCAGTCGCTTGTGATCCTGCGCGCCAAGCAGCGGCAGTGCCTGCTGTCCATCGGTGATGGCGAAGAGCGACAACTCCTCGCCATCCATGAATTCCTCGACCAGTATTTCGCGACCCGCCGCACCGAAGATGCGGTCGCCCAGCATCGCGTCGATCGCCCGTTCCGCCTCGGCCGAGCTTTGCGCGACGATCACTCCCTTTCCGCCAGCAAGTCCCGAGGCTTTGATTACGACTGGCGTCCCAAAATCCGCCAACGCCGCCTTGGCCTCCTTGGCATCACTGTGCTGAGTCGCGCGAGCAGTCGGGATCCCGGCCCGCATCATCAGCTCCTTCGCAAAACGCTTCGATGTCTCGATGCGCGCGGCCTCGCGGGTCGGCCCAAAGATCGGCAGTCCGCGACTCTGGAAGAGATTGACGATGCCTGCCTCCAGTGGCGCCTCGGGGCCGACGATGGTCAGATCGACGTACTCCTCTTCAGCCAACGCCGCCAGGTCCTTGAGCTTGTCGGTGCCGATCGGTACGCACAGCCCGAGTGTTGCGATGCCGGGGTTGCCCGGGGCTGCGATCAGATCTAGAGACGGATCATCCCGACAAAGTTTCCAGGCGAGTGCGTGCTCGCGACCTCCGCCACCGACGATCAAGAGCTTCATGCAAACGCTTGCTCGAGGTCTGCGATCAGATCACCGACGTCTTCTACACCGCAGGAAAGGCGCAGCAAATCGTCGCTGATTCCCAATCGCGCGCGAAAATCAGCGGGCACTGATGCATGCGTCATCGATGCGGGATGACTGATCAGACTTTCGACGCCACCAAGCGACTCCGCCAGTGAGAAGACGCGCACTTTACCAAGAATCTTCGCCGCAGTTTCCCTGCTGCCAGTGAGAATGGAGATCATCCCGCCAAACCCTTTCATTTGACGTTTGGCGAGCTCGTGCTGCGGATGCGATGGCAGTCCCGGATAAATAACGTTCTCGTCTCCAATTTTTTCGGCGAGCCATTTTGCGATTTGGCGCCCGTTCTCGTCGTGGCGCGGCATGCGTAAGTGCAGTGTCTTGGTGCCACGCAACACCAACCAGGCATCGAATGCTCCGGGAACAGCGCCAACCGTATTGAGAACGAACTGCAGGCGCTCGGCCAGCTCGCCGTCGCGCACGATTGCGATCCCACCAACCATGTCGCTGTGGCCGTTCAGGTACTTGGTCGACGAGTGATACACGATGTCGGCGCCAAATTCGAACGGACGCTGGAAGTAGGGCGATGCGAAAGTGTTGTCGACGATGAACAGCGCGCCTCTCCGCTTCGCGATTTCACCGACCGCAGCGAGATCGGTGATCCGCATCAGCGGATTTGTCGGCGTCTCTGTCATGATCGCCACAGTGTGCTCGTTGCACGCGTTCTCGATGTTCTCCGGATCGCGTGTGTCCACGTAGGTGAAACAGAGGCCATGGTGTCGCAGGATTTTGTCGAACAAACGGAAGGTGCCACCGTAACTGCTCTCGCTGGCAACGATGTGGTCGCCGGACTTGAACAGCATCATGATCGAGCTGGTGGCGCCCATGCCGCTGCTGAACGCGAAGCCGTGTGTCCCGCCCTCCAGCGCGGCAACGTTTCGCTCGAGCGCTTCACGAGTGGGATTCCGCCCGCGAGCGTATTCGTAGCCTTTGTTCTGTCCCAGTCCTTCCTGCACATAGGTCGACGTCGTGTAGATCGGCGTCATGATTGCACCGGACAACATGTCGGGTCGCTGGCCGGCGTGAATCGCGCGTGTGGCGAACGCGGAATTGAGATCTTCGTCGAAGATGCGAGTCATATCCGTTCAGCTGATGGAATTGTCATACCAATCTTGATCAGGAGTAAATTACCGGCTTCGCGCATTGCTATATAGGAAACTGAGGACGTTTAGCTAATGGCTTATGAAGGGTTGATGGTAAGTGTTTCCGGCGTGCGTGGCCGCGTCGGCGAAGCATTGACACCGGAGATCATTGCAAAATTCGCGGGGGGGTTTGGCGCGTGGGCGATGTCGCGAGGCACGGGCAAAGCGCGCATCGTCGTGGGGCGCGACAGCAGGGTTTCCGGTCCAATGTTCCAGTCGGTTGTTCACGCCGCGCTGCAGTCTGTCGGTTGCGATGTCATTGACGTCGGCATGGTTCCGACACCGACCGTTCAGTTGGCCGTCGAGCACCATCACGCCAACGGCGGTTTGGCCATTACCGCCAGCCACAATCCCATCGAGTGGAACGCCCTCAAGTTCATCGGTCCATCGGGACTTTTTCTCGACGGCGCTGAGGGCAAACAAATGCGCGACGTCGTCGAGTCGAACTTTCCACGCGCTACATGGGACAAGCTCGGCACGGTCACTCAGGACAAGGATGCGGCTCGCGAGCACATCGAGCGGATTCTTGGTTTGCCGTTCCTCAATGTGGAGGGCATCCGCAAACGGGAATTCCGTGTTGCGCTCGATTGTGTGCGCGGGGCAGGCGGGACCTTCATGCCTATTCTCCTGGAGCTACTCGGTTGCAAGCTGGCTACGATCAACATGCAACCCGACGGGCGTTTCCCGAGGCCGCCCGAACCGGTTGCCGAAAACCTCGGTGAGCTGCAGAAGCTCGTTCAGGACTCGCATTGCGAGATCGGCATGGCCGTCGATCCCGACGTTGATCGACTGGCCCTCGTTTCGGACGAGGGTGTGGCCATCGGCGAGGACTACACGCTTGCCCTCGCCGCGAAAGAGGTGCTGCGACATCGCAAGGGAGTTGTCGTCACCAATCTTTCGACGAGCCGGATCGTCGATGATATCGCCGCCGAAGCAGGGAGTCGCGTGATTCGCGCTCCTGTTGGGGAAGTGAATGTGGCCACGCGCATGCGTGCCGAGAACGCCCCGATTGGCGGCGAGGGTAACGGCGGGGTGATTCTATCGGAGCTCCACCTCGGTCGTGACGCCCCGGTGGGTGCGGCGCTGATGCTACAACTCCTGCTGGAGGACTCCAAACCACTGTCAAAGATTGTCGCCCAGTATCCGCGGTACATTATTTTTAAGGACAAGCTGGACCGGCCGAACGCGCCCCTCGACGCAGTGTACGCAGCCTTAAGGAAGCATTTCGCTGACGCCGAGGTCGACACCCAGGACGGTCTCCGGCTGACGTGGCCGGACCGCTGGGTGCACATCAGGCCCTCCGGAACGGAACCAATCGTGCGAGTAATAGCTGAAGCGCCGACGGCAGAGGCTGCGGAACAACTCGTCAGCGATTGTCGGAAACCGGTCGAAGCGCTCGCGAAATAGACAGTCAACCAAAGCTCCTATGTGTGGGATTATCGGCTATATCGGAAACCGTTCCGCAACTGGTCTCTTGCTCGAAGGGCTGAAGCGGATGGAGTATCGCGGCTACGACTCGGCTGGCGTCGCGGTGATGAATGGCAACGGAGTCGAGACCCGGAAAGCGGCTGGCAAGATTTCTCAACTGGAGCGCGCCCTGACGACAAGCCCGGTACACGGCGATACCGGGATCGGCCACACGCGGTGGGCGACGCACGGCGTCCCGAATGAATGCAACGCCCATCCGCACATCGACTGCAAAGGCAACATCGCTGTCGTTCATAACGGGATCATCGAGAACTCTGGAACTCTGAAACAGGGTCTGCAGGCGCGCGGACACAAATTCGCGTCGGAGACCGACACCGAGGTCATCGCTCACCTCGTCGAGGAAGCTTTCGACGGAAACCTGGAAGACGCCGTAATCGAAGCGCTCTGGCAGATCGAGGGCACGTACGGTATCGCCGTCGTTTCGAGCCAGGATCCCGACAAGATCGTCGCCGCACGCAAGGGAAGCCCGCTTCTGATCGGACTCGGCAACGGCGAGTACTACGTTGCCAGCGACGTCTCCGCCATTCTCGCCCACACCCGCGAAGTCGTCTACCTGGATGATGGTGACGTTGCCGTTCTCACCCGCGATGGTTACACAGTTCTGAATCAACGGGCGCAGGAGCTCGAGCGTCGCGTCAGCAAGATCGATTGGGATCTCGACCAGATCGAGCGCGGTGGCTTCGACCACTTCATGCTCAAGGAAATCTTCGAGCAGCCGGCGACGGTCGAGAACTGCATGCGCGGCCGACTGCTGCCCGAACAGGGAACGTCGAAGCTCGGCGGTCTCAACATGACCGATGAGGAGCTTCTTCGTTTCGACAACATTCTCATCACTGCCTGTGGCACCAGCTGGCACTCCGCCCTCATCGGCGAGCACATGCTGGAGAGCCTGGCGCGCGTCCCGGTCGAAGTCGAATACGCCTCGGAGCTTCGCTACCGAAACCCCATCGTCACCGACAATACACTCTGCATCGTAATTTCACAGTCAGGCGAGACTGCCGATACTCTGGCGGCAATGCGTGAGGCCAAATCGCGTGGCGCGAGAACCTACGGCATCGTGAACGTCGTTGGCTCGACGATCGCCCGCGAAAGTGACGGCGGCATCTATGTGCACGCGGGCCCGGAGATCGGAGTCGCATCGACCAAAGCCTTCACCAGTCAGATCATCGCGCTGCTCCTTTTCACGCTGAAGCTGGCGAGGCTGCGCAATCTCTCGATGGTCGATGGCAAGGAGATCATTCAGGAGATGCAAGCCCTGCCGGCGAAGATCAAAAACATCCTGGATCGGGCTCCTGAAATCGAGAAGATCGCCGAGGAGTTCAAGAACGCTCAAAACTTCCTCTATCTCGGACGCGGTTACAGTTTCCCCACGGCTCTCGAAGGCGCGCTCAAGCTGAAGGAGATCAGCTACATCCACGCCGAGGGTTATCCCGCGGCCGAGATGAAGCACGGTCCAATCGCGCTCATCGACGAGAGTATGCCGGTGGTGTTCATCACCCCGCACGACTCCGTATTCGACAAAGTCGTTTCCAACGTTCAGGAAGTGAAAGCACGTGGCGGCCGTGTGATCGCGATTACGACCCGCGATGAGGATGCGCTCGAAGGGAAGGTCGACTACGAGATCCGCATACCGGAAACGAAAGACCTTCTGACACCAGTGCTTGCATCGGTCCCGCTTCAGCTCCTGGCATACTATATCGCTGTGAAGCGAGGAACCAATGTCGATCAGCCGCGGAACCTCGCCAAGTCAGTGACGGTGGAGTAGGTACTGAGAGTCCTGCTGCAGCGGGTCTCGCGGGCGGAAGTCCGCATTGGTGATCGGGTCGCGGGAAGCATCGAACGGGGATTCCTCCTCCTTGTCGGCTTTACTCACGGCGATAAGGCCGAGAAAGTCGATTGGATGGCCGAGAAGTGCTCCGGGCTTCGGCTGTTTGGCGACAGCGAAGGGAAAATGAACCTTGGCCTGGCCGAGGTCGGCGGCGCCGTTCTCGTCGTTTCGCAGTTTACGCTCTACGGCAATTCAGAGAAAGGAAAGCGGCCCAGCTTTATCGACGCAGCTCGCCCCGAGGAGGCGATTCCGCTGTATGAGCGCTTCAAATCATCCCTCGCCGGCAAAGGGCTGCGCGTGGAGAGCGGAGAGTTCGGGGCGATGATGGACGTCGAATTGGTGAACGACGGTCCGGTGACGCTCTGGCTCGAGCGATGAGCGTCAACGTCGTACTCGCATCGGGCTCGCCGCGCCGTCGGCAACTGCTCGAGTTGATCGGAGTCGAACACGAGGTCTTGCCGTCCAATATCGACGAGACGCTGCGTCCCCGCGAGACGCCGCGCCGTCACGCCGAGCGTTTGGCGCGCGAGAAAGCCTCCGCGGTCGCGACACGGGAGCCGGGAAAGATCACGATCGCCGCCGACACGATCGTCGTCATCAATCGAAGGGTGCTCGGCAAGCCCCGCGACGAGGCCGATGCTCGACGCATGCTCTCCATGTTGAGTGGACGTGAGCACACGGTGATAACCGCGGTTGCGGTTGCGCGTGGCCGGAAGCTGCGCTCGGCGGTCGAGGAAGTCAGAGTGAAGTTCCGGCGCCTGCGCGAGGATGAGATCGACGCCTACGTCGCGACCGGCGAGCCGATGGACAAAGCCGGCGCTTATGGCATTCAGGGATTTGGCGCGACGATCGTGGAATGCGTGAACGGCGACTACTTCGCGGTAATGGGGTTACCGCTGGCGCGTCTCGTCACGTTGCTGCGGGATCTGGGAGTCCGTTATCGCTTTGGCCGTCTCGACATCGTTACCGGGGACTGACTTTTTCCAGGCACAGTAACGCCGGCTGCAGTCACAAGCTCTGTTAGTCTGAGCGCGTCGTGCGGCGCATGGACCTTGGCGTCGTTGTCGAAATACACATAAACATCGCGCGGCTTCCCGTCGAAATCCCCCGACGTCCATCGGCGGACTCTCTCCGCCCAATCGCTAAGCTCGTTTTCGCTGTAACCACTCACATACAGCTGCTGCGAGCCGTGCAGTCTGAGGTAGACGAAATCGGCGGTAACTTCTTCCGCATACGGAAATCGGCCAGCTGTGTCCGCGATAACGAATGCGCACCTGTGGCGGCGCAGCAGGTCGTAAAACTCGTCGTGAAAGTAGGAAGGGTGGCGCACTTCGAACGCGTGTCTGACCTTGACTGGTCCCGCCGCTT
>Ga0209027_1000102_pt1 | contig 23628 bp, 16 predicted proteins | sample GraSoi013_1_20cm_3_FD_185821 | JGI IMG/M metagenome (GOLD analysis project Ga0209027, IMG submission 185821) | Grasslands soil microbial communities from the Angelo Coastal Reserve, California, USA - Sample 09_27_2013_1_20cm (SPAdes) (version 2) | ecosystem: Environmental > Terrestrial > Soil >...
ATCGCCCGAAACAATCGTGTTCGCATCGTAAGCGGCAACGGCAAACTCCTCTGCGGGCACGTTTCCCGCCTGCGGGCAGTTAGCGTTTCTGCTCCCGACGGGTTTGAAGATGTAAACAGTTCTTCCCGAAAACTGCTCTTCATGCGCGCTGATGTTGCATTTGGTTTTCGCGCTGGCAAGCCCTGCGGCTATAACTTCGTCGGCATTGAAGTGACCGCGCGAGAGAGCTACTACATGAGCACTGTCGAAGCGCGCAGTTTCTGTAAACTTAAAACCGATGGCGAAGCTATCGAACGAGCGCATATCAACGCCCGTCTGCGACTTCATCTCGTCGAGCTTTGCATTTATCTTTGAGATTAATGATGGGTTGGTGGCGAAGAAGTTGGGGACTGAGTCATTCAGAATTTTCTGCGCATCAACGAACAGGACAATGTCCGACGCCGGAAGCGCAGACAGTTCGCTCTCGGCAGACGACGCTGGCCTGCCCGCTGTGTTCGGCGTTGCGTGTATAGCGAAAAGAGTGATTGCGGCCAGAGCCACTATTAAGAGCGATGATGCGTAAAGCTTCTTGGACATCCGAAACCCCTTTCATTGCTAGCGGAAGTTTTTTCTGGACGAATACTGCTTCAACCTTAGAATTCAACGAAAAGAACTGGCGGAAAGTTTCAAGAGCAGCGGAAAGAGGGACGCGGAGAGTGGGAGACCGAGGAGACGCGGCGAGAAAACAGATTGATGACTAGGGAACATTTTCTAACTTCTCTTCGCCTGCTCTTTTCGCCGCGTCTCCTCGGTCTCCCACTCTCCGCGTCCGTTCTACTCCGTTCGACCGCCGAGCGTAGTCATTAGCGTGTTGATGTCTGCCTGCGCGACTTTCAAAGTTATCTGCACTTCGTTGCCCTGCGTAGAATATTTCAGGCTCTCAAGCACGTTCTGAGCAAGGCGACCTTTCGGCCCGCTCTGGCCTGCGGCCCAAAATCCTATGAGTATCTTCGCTCCGTCAATCGTGTCGCCAAGGTTCTTCGCCTGCTCCGCAGTCTCAGTGCGCGCAACCGTCATCAAGTCGAAGCCAGCATCCGTGCTGCTGATTGCGCCGTAAGCCTGTCTCACAGAGGCAAGCGTTCGGCTGGTATCAGCGTTTCCTACATTGATATTTCGCGAAGCCTCCAGCGGAATGTTCGCGCCGAAACCTATGAGCGCGTGCGGCGTACGCGTGGCAAGCTCAACAAGATCATTGCTCACGCGAGCAGTGCCGTGCGTAGCGTCAATGGTTGCGCGCACGCGGTCAGGCTCGCCTATGGCTATAGTGTTCGAGTCAAGCGCCGAGATGGCCAGATCGCGCACGTGCACGTCCACCAGACCAAGCATCTTCACCTGATCGTTGATGTTGAAGGTGTAGATAGTTTTCCCGCCATACTTCTGTTCAGTGAAATGACGGGGCGCGGCAAGGCGTCCGGCGGCAACGAGCGCGGCAGCGTTAAAGCTTCCGCGCGCAACGGCCACCGTGTCAGTGGTCGTGATGTTGCCGCGTGTGTTGAAGCGCACGCCGACGGCCACACGCTCGAACGAGCGCGGGTCAAGACCGTATCGCGTCTTGAAATTATCAATCTCCGCATTGACCTTTGCCAGCTTCGCAGGATCATTCGCAAACACGCGCGGCATCGTTTCAGTTATCAATCGCTTTATGTCAATCGTGAAAACAGCGTCCGAAACCGGAAGAAGCCGCAACGGGTCATTTGCCGCTACGCCCGAAGCAGCAGCCTGTCTATTCTGAGCCGAAGCCGAAACGAGGCTAGCAAGCAGCGCGAGCGCAATCAACAAAGAGTAAATTTTCTTCGTCACTTTTAAATTTACCTTTCTAAAAACAGATGTCAGATGCTGGATGTTAGATGCCAGCAATTCTATCTGGAAAGAAATCACTTCGGTCTAACGCTATCTGCTCGATTTCATCAACTTCTTTATCTGAGAGACCTTCATAAACTTGCCCGGCCAACTCGATCAAATCTTCTTGCGAGTCGGAAGGAGCTTCGACAATCAATCTGACGCGCTGCCCTTGTGACAATTGCAAAGAATGGTCGTCCAAAGGTCTGAAGCTACCGTTCTCGAAGACTGCATCTATAGTTTGCTTCATGATGAATCCTTATAAACTCCTTTCTCAATCATTGTCTGCATAGGTTGGGGAGTTTGCAAGCGTCTAATATCTGCTTTTCTCGGATGCGGCCTGTTTCGCGGCGGGTTGGCTCTCATCTGTGTCTCATCCCCGAATTCTAGCCTTCCGCGAACAGGCTATTGTAAAAATCTCGCACGCTCTCCTTCTTATAATTCGCCGGAATGTCGAAGAGCGATGTGTCAACGTCCTGCTTGATGTCCAGCATCTCCATAGTGAATTTCGCCGCGCTACCCTGAGCCGAGCGAGAAATTGTTTCTGACCTTACGGGCATTCCCAGAGACTCGTCAACCCAGATTAAAGTCTCAGCCCCGACTGTCTCGCCGCTTGCGTTCACATTCGTCACGCGATACTTCGTAGCAGCGCGCCCGTTCACGTCTTCAACGCCCAGCCGCTCGTAACGCGCACGGCCTCGCGCTTCGTTGTTCAGGACTTCCGGCGAAAATTCCTGCGGCAAGTTTTCAGCGTTGCCGGGCAACGTGACGCCTGCGCTTTCGGCTAAATCCGCGTAAGCATTTCGGGAAGGCATGAGGATGAAGTGACCCGTAGGCAAATCAAGCATGACCAGTTTCACACCGTTGCGAAGCTCAAGCTCAGTGCGACGCCTGTCACCGTCGCGCGCAACCAAAGTGCGCTGCTCGGTCACTTTAGGCTGCCCTGCCTGCGCGTTCTCCACTCTGCTCGTCGTCACTATCACAGCCTGATAACGCTCAGGTTCTCTGGTCTGGAATGGCGGCGTATCGAAAGTTTCGACCGTGGCGTTCGAGTTATTGTTGTTCGAGTTATTTTGAGATGGACGACAGGCAGTGGAAGTCAAAAGTAAAAAGGCAAAAGGAAAAAGTGATAAGACGAAAAGCATTTTTACATCTTTAATTAAAATATGATTTACTGCCTTCCTTTTGCCTTTTACCTTCTTACTTTTGACTTGATTTCAGGCGCGCTCGACCAGCAGCGCGAGTCCCATGCCGCCGCTCACGCAGAGCGTTGCAAGCCCGCGCCTCGCATCTCGTTTCTTCATCTCGTGAAGCAATGTCGTAGTGATGCGAACGCCCGTGCAGCCTATCGGATGGCCTAGCGCGATTGCTCCGCCGTTCGGGTTCAAACGTTCTGCATCGAATTTCAATTCGCGGTCACATGCTATGACCTGAGCGGCGAACGCTTCGTTCAATTCGATTAGATCAATGTCATCTAAAGTGAGTTTCTGTCTTTCTAAAAGAGAGCGTACGGCTGGCACAGGGCCAATGCCCATGATTTCGGGCGCGACGCCTGTTATCTCGTAATCAACTATGCGCGCCTGCGGTTCCGTGCCTGTCTCGCGCAAAACATCTTCGCTCATCACAATGACTGCGGCAGCGCCGTCCGTGATGCCTGATGAATTGCCAGCCGTCACAGTTCCGTCTGTTGCGAATACGGGCGGAAGCTTCCTTAAATTTTCAATCGTAGTCGCTGGCCTGAAATGCTCGTCGCGCGCGAAGGTTGTTGATTCGCCTTTGCGACCTTTGATTTCAAGCCCTAAAATCTCGTCGTCGAATCTTCCAGAATGAACAGCCCTTTCCGTTCTCTGTTGCGAGCGCACGGCGTACTCGTCCTGCTCGTCGCGCGAGATTTCATACTGGCGCGCAAGATTCTCTGCGGTCGCGCCCATCATCAAACCCGACAGAGGGTCTAGAAAACCGTCGCGGTACATTCCATCAACCAACTCCGCATTTCCCATGCGAGCGCCCCAACGCGCTCCTTCTGCAAAGTATGGCACGCGCGACATGCTTTCAGTTCCGCCCGCAAGAACTGCGCGCGCGCGACCGAGCATGATCTGCTCGGCGGCGAGTGTGATTGCCCTTAGACCTGAGCCGCAGGCTTGATTAACCGTGAAAGCGGGAACGGTTTCAGGCACGCCAGCGCGATACGTAATCTGCCGCGCAACGTTTGGGCCGCCTCCTGCCTGACGCGCGCAACCCCATATTGAATCCTGAATCTGATTGGCACGAAGCCCTGCGCGCTTCAAGCTTTCAACTGCAACAGCCGCGCCCATGTCGGCGGCAGTCCAACCCGCGAGCGTTCCGCCGAATTTTCCAATAGGCGTGCGCACTGCACCAACTAAAAAAATGTTCTTCATCAGCGAGCTTCCAGTAAAAATTCTTGCGTTATGATTGACAGAAGATGTTAGCATACGCGCGCCGTATAACTCGAATTCCAGAGTCTATGCACCCTCAGGGAAAGTAAAGAGCTATCCACTAAATCACACGAAACTACACGAATAAGAGGCAAGAGTTTCGTGCGGTTTCGTGTGAGTTCGCGGATAATATTTTCACCGCAGAATAAGTTATAAAGCTATGACCGTAAACTGAATCATTCATGCGCTAATCTTCACTATGATTGAACGCCTCACAAATGCCGAGAAGATCAGAGACGCCGAGCGACGCATCGGTGAGTTAATAGAGAAGCACGCCGAATGGTTCTTCTCTTCAGGCTCAGGCGGCGCGCACATTTCTCTGCGGAAAAGCGATTTCGATTTCAGCGTCGTACACAACCGATTGATCTTTTCGTGCTGGACTGAACGGGGCGCGCAGGTGTGGCGCATCGTCGGCTGGGAATCTTTTGGGGGAAAGCTACTGCTCGAAGCCGCTCGTCGCACGGGCGCTGAGCGGGCAAAGCTTGAGTTGATTCCTCGCGCTAAAGTTTCGAGCGGGATTGAAGTTTTGGGCGAATCGCGCCGCGAGCGATGCGAGCGTCTAGCCCGGCTTGCCTGCGAGTTGGCGTACGGCGCGAGAATCGAGCGCGTTGGTTTGAGCGCAGGCTCGCGCCCCGGCCAGCCCGGTCGTTACGCGCGCATAATCTTGCGATTGAGGAGCGAGCGCATAGCCGTAGCAGGCACGGTTGCGGAAAGCGATGCGTATAACATTGACGCTCTGCTCTCTTCCACGCTCATCTGGTTCGCGCGATTGAGCGAGAGGATGAGACCGCCTTTCATAAAGAGACTGTGGCTGATTGTTTCCGAAAATTGCGCAGAAGCGGTTGCGCGTCGCGTGGCTCTGCTGCGTAATGAACTGCGACGCGCAATCAGCATTTACGAGATTGATGGCGGGTGGCAGAAATTAACGCACGTTCGCGCGCTCGAACCCGGTGAGTTGTGGTCGTCAGAGCCGGAAAAGTTTCGTAAGCCGCCGCGCGCATCTTTGAGCGAACTTGCCCGAAAAATCGTTGCGCTCGCGCCGGAAGCGATTGACGTTGTTCGCGCCCGTCACGGCGAAACATTGCGCTACAACGGATTGGCTTTCGCACGTGTTCGGCGCGTTATGAATCGTGATCGCGTGTGGTTCGGCGTTGAAGGCTCGCGCCGACGCGTTCTAGACGATGAGAGTTTTGCTGACTGGAATAAGCTTTTGGATGAATTGAAACGGCATCGCCGTGCAGAGGCTGAAGATCATCGCCACATGCTCTACAGGCTTGCGCCGGAAGCGTGGCTCGAATCAATTCTCAGGCGCGACATCACGCGGCTCGATCCCGGCTTAATCATCGCACCGCTCTACGCGCAGTTCCGCACTTCGCGCGCGACCGGCGCAGCCCCGCGCCCCATTGATCTGTTAGCGCTCAGGCGCGAAGGCCGCCTGGTCGTAATCGAGTTGAAGGTCAAGGAAGACCGCGAACATGTTTTTCAGGGAGTTGATTACTGGCAGAGAATTGAGGCGCACCGTCGCAGCGGCGAAATCGCACGCGCAAGACTTTTCGGCGTCACACGGATAGCAGACGAACCACCGATTGTCTATCTGGTCGCGCCCGTGCTCAGATTTCATCGCGCATTCCAGACGCTCGCGCGCTGCATCAACCCAGAGATAGAAATCTACCGCTTCGACATTAACGAAGACTGGCGCGATGGCGTGCACGTCGTGAGGCGTGCGCGGGCGAACTAGAGCAGGGAGGAAGAAAGAAGGGGGAAAAGGGGAAGAGGGAAAGAGGGGAAAAGGAAAGGGCTAACTGCTTTCTCCTTTTTCCCTTTTGCCCATTTACCCTTTTCCCCCTTCTTTTTCTAGTCCGTTTGAATATCAAGCTTGTCAGCGCACTTGTAGAGTGCCAGCCCAAGCACGCAGGCGACGACGAGGCTGAAGTAATAGGAGAATGTGTTGCTTATGAATCTTGCGGGGATGTTGCCCATAATCGGCATGTCGAATGGCGACATAATGATGTTGATTACGACGACAATGCTGGCTTGAACAATCTGAATCGCCAGATACATAAGGAAGACCTTGACGTAAACAAGTCCCATGTCACGCATGGTGCTCAATCCAAGCCTGGGGTTGACCACAGACCAGAAGTCTTCAGTGAAGCCTGCGACGCAGAGAGCCATAGGGTAATAGAAGATAGCCCAGAGCAACGCGAGCAGCAGTAGTAACCACATCCAGACGGGGACGCTCATCAGACGCGCGTAAATGTTCATCACGCCCGAAAATTCTGATTGACGCCCGGCATTGTCCATTCTTTCTACTGCGGAGTTGATCTGGTTCGCAGGGCGATTTCTATCCAACTTCTTCACAGCCTCTTCCGTAGCATGCGGGTCGTTCTGATCTGATGTTAGTGCGGCTATGTCTTGTTGAGTTAGTTGCGACGATTGTTGCTCGGCCTTCGAGGGCATCACAGACACAGGCGGCGATGCGCCGAACCATGTCAAGTACGTCACTATCACTAGCAGTACCACAGGGCCTAAAGTGATTATGTAGATGCCTATGCTCAATCCTAAAGGAACGAAGAGGTCGTCCCACATGGAGAAGGCGCTTATGTCGGGCAGGAACGAGCGGTCGAGTCTTCCCCAAGCGGCCTGTTTGATGACCATGCAGAGCGAGCCTAGCAGTATGGCGAAACCAAGAAGTTGTCCTTTGAGGCCGCCGAACATAAGAATGCTGTAGAGGATTGAGCCGCCTAGCAGCGACCAGAAATGCTTGAACGGATAGCCGAATGCCTGCCCCAAGTCTGTGAAGCCGAAACCTGAAGCTCGGGAATGCTGGCGCACGACCTTCTGCTGAACTTCCTCGAAAGGCTTGCAGAGATCGCCGCAGAGCGCGCAGATGGGAACCTTTGAGCTTCCAACATATTTCGGGCACTTGTCGCAGAACGTTGCGTTGCACATGCGGCAGATGAATTTCGGATACATGCCCGCGTGGTTGTAGCAAGTCGCCGCACCAGAGAGAATCGCAGGCGCAACCGGAGGAGGCGGAGGAGCTTGGTCGAAGTCAACGAATTGCGGTTCCGCATGAGGTTGAGCCGCGAAATCGTCTGCGTGAGTGTAAGCGTCCGGCGCATGAAGGGATTGTTCGGTGTGAGATTGCTGGAAGGATTGCTGGTCGGGCTGAGAAGAAAACGATTCCTGCGATGGGAATGGCTGGTGAGATGGTTGATGAACTGCGTGTGATGTTTGATGAAAGGATTGCTGAGGCGCTTGCGTTTGGTCTGCTTGCGAGAATGGTTGTTGAGGAGCTTTCTGCTGTTGAAAATGTTCAGGCGGCTGCTGGTTAACTTCCGCTTCGCCGTTGAAGATGGCGCGCAGGCCAGGCGCTCGGCCAGCCTCTATCCAGCGCAGGTTGCCTTTCCTGACCTTGTCAGTAGGCAGCACGCAGCCCTCTATGATCCACTGCTTGAGCGTCTCGAAATCCGCTTCGTAAACGTTGCCTTCGCTCCAGACTTGCCATGTATCAAATTCTGCGCTCATGATTCATCCCCTACTTCGATTTTGGATTTTAGATTTTGGATTTTAGATTGGCGTGTTCGTCCGCTTTGAATTTTGGATTTGAGAGTTCAACTTGTGAATGAAGCTTAATCCAAAATCCAAAATCTAAAATCCAAACTCCCTAAGCTTTCACCTCTTTCAGTTCGGGGCGTGACTGAGCGGGGGCATTGCTGACGTGGCCTATGCGGTCAATGTCTTTCACGGCCTGCTCCGCAGAGAGAATGCCGGAGGCGCGCATGCGAAACTCGTCCGCGTTCGTGGCGTTGCGATAAGCTTCGTCGAGCGTGATGAGGCCGGACTGGAAGAGATTGAAGAGCGATTGGTCGAAAGTCTGCATGCCGTACTGCGAATGTCCCGCAGCGATTGCCTCGCGTATCATGTAGGTCTTCTCTTCATTGACGATGTAATCGCGTATCAACCCCGTAGAGATCATCACCTCAACGGCTGGCACGCGACCACGGCCACTTGCCGCGCGCACCAGACGCATAGAGATAACTGCTTTCAAAATTCCTGCGAGCTGCAATCGTGTGCTCTTCTGTAGCTGCGAGGGAACGGAAGAGACTATGCGCATGACTGTTTCGGTAGCGTCTAGCGTGTGAAGAGTTGAGAGTACGAGGTGGCCTGTCTCGGCTGCGGTCAATGCGGTCTCTATGGTTTCGTAGTCGCGCATCTCGCCCACCAGAATTACGTCCGGGTCTTGGCGTAGCGCGCCGCGCAAGGCTTCTGCGAACGAGCGTGTGTCAACATCAACCTCGCGCTGTGTGATGAAAGATTTCTTGTCGCGGTGCAGGAATTCTATGGGGTCTTCGATTGTAACCATGTGGCCGCTGCGCGTGGCATTGATGCGGTCAATCATAGAGGCGAGCGTCGTTGACTTGCCTGAGCCGGTCGAGCCTGTGACGAGAATAAGCCCGCGTCGCTCTTCAGCAATCTTTTCCAGGACGGGCGGCAATCCAAGTTCGAAAGTGCTGCGCACCTTGTCCGGTATGACGCGCAAGACCATGCCTACGGTGCCGCGCTGCTGGAAGATGTTCGCGCGAAAACGTCCCAAGCCAGACACGCCGTAGGCTATGTCAACCTCGCACACCTCTTTGAAGCGTTGCTTCTGCCGGTTGGACATCATTGAAAACGCCATGTCGAGCGTGTCTTCGGGCGACATTCGTCCGGCGTCAACTATGGGGCGCAACTCGCCGCCTAAGCGTATGAAGGGAAGCGCACCGGCCTTAACATGCAGGTCGGACGCGCCGTGGCTTGCGGCGATCTTTAATAGATCATCAATCTTGACAGGCATGGGGGAACTTGTTCTGGCCTTTCGCGATAAGGTTAAATCGTAGGCGCGTCAGGGAATGCTCGTGAGAACGAGCGGCGAGGTGCGGGACACGCGACTTCTCTGCTCGAAGATGCGTCAAGCGCGGGCTTGCAGGATGCGCCACCGGAGAAGTTAAAAGCCCGGAGACGCTGGCTTTATCATAGCCCGTAAGCTGCTGAAAAGTCAACGATTAAAAGTTGAAAAACGCGGAAATGGGGGAGATTTGGGCAAAAAAGAAGGGAGAAGGCTTTCGGGCTTCTCCCCATCTTTAGAGTTTCCGCTCCGGTCTCAATTCTTAATCCGCAGCAGCAGCGTGAAGCTTGGTTACAGGCTCGCTGCCCGCAGCGCTGCCCTCAATGGGTTCTTGAACGGGTGTGGCGTGAAAGCCGTTGTTGCCTGTCTGCTCCTGCTTCATCTGGTTAACGTAGGTGAGCCACTTGCCGGGCGCTTCTCTTTCGCCAGAAGTTATCTGGAAGAAAACTTCTTGAATGCGTCGCGTTATCTCGCCTCGCCCGCCCGTGCCGACCGTGATGCGGTCAACCGTGCGAATGGGTGTGATTTCGGCTGCCGTGCCAGAGAAGAAAAGTTCATCTGCGACGTAAAGAGCAGCGCGTTGAATGCCGGACTCTACTACGGGAATGGAAAGCTCGCGGCAAATCTGAATCACGCTGTCGCGCGTGATGCCGGGCAGGATCGAAGAGGATAGAGGAGGCGTTACAACTTTTCCATCGTGCACTAGAAAGATGTTCTCGCCTGAACCTTCGGAGACGAAGCCGCGATCATCAAGCGCAATGCCTTCCGAGAAACCGTTGACGAGCGCCTCCATCTTGATTAGCTGCGAGTTCATGTAGTTGGCACCGGCCTTCGCCATAGCGGGCATAGAGTTCGGCGTCAGACGATTCCACGTGGAGACGCAAACATCAACGCCCTTCTCAATCGCTTCGTCGCCTAAATATTTGCCCCAGTCCCAAGCGCCTATGTAGCAATCGAGCGGGTTCGGAAAAGGGTTGACGCCGAACGCCGGATGCTCTTCGTCAAGACTGCGGAACAGCAGCGGTCTCAAATAGCATTGCTCTAATCCGCTTCTTCTAACTAATTCGACTGAAGCCGAACAAAGCTCGTCGCGCGTCAAACCGTGATCCATGCGATAAATTTTCGCGGAGTTCAACAAACGCTGCATGTGTTCCGTCAGACGAAAGATGGCCGGGCCTCGCTTTGTCTTGTAACAACGAATGCCTTCAAAAACGCTTGAGCCGTAATTCAGAACGTGCGACATCACGTGCACGCGCGCTTCGCTCCACGGAATGAATTCGCCGTTGCGCCAAATCTCCGCAGCAATGCGCGGGGACGCTATGTCTTTCGCCTTACCATCTTTCGGGAACATGCTTTTCAGTCACTCCTTTTAAGGAATATTATTAAGAGCAGAAGAGAGGTTCTGTAATCAAAGCTGATACAGACATCAAGACCCGCCCGCGTTCTCGTTTTTGCCCCGTGTAAATTGCACAATAGCTTAAACTCGCGCCCGTTTGCAAGGCACGCTTGATTCCTGTTCCGCCTTAAGCATACCATCATAAACTGATTCGTCTTGAAGCTAATAAATTGTTAACAGACTTCTTTCTCCAACTGTTGAATGAAGAGAAAAAGAGTCTCACGCTGGAGACGCTAAGAAACGCAAAGGAGTTGAGTGTTATTCCGCCTTGCGCCTTCTCTTTGCTTCTACGGCGTCTTTGCGTGAGACTTATTGTTTTAGTCCAACTCGATGATTCGTCACGTGCGCAAGAAATCAACTCTGCTTTTGATCGTAGCGCTCGCGCTCTCTCTTCTAAACAACTGTCGCATGAACACAGAAACGAAAAATCAAACCGCATCGCCCAGCCCCTCAAAATCTTCTATCAGCGATCCCCTGGAGATTCACCGCCGCGCAATCTCAATAGACATGCACGCAGACACCACACAGCGCATGTACGTCGAAGGCCTGGACATCAACAATCGCTTGCCGGACGGCCACCTGGACGCCGTGCGAATGCGCGAGGGAGGATTGGACGCGCAGTTCTTCTCCATCTGGGTCAACCCGGAGATTTACGGCGGCGGTGGGCCTGTCGCCGTCAAGAGCGCAGATGACCAGATAAGGTCTGTGCAGGAGTTGGTCAAAAAGCACCCAGACACTTGGGAGCTTGCCGCGACAGCAGCAGACATTCGTAGAATTGTTTCCGGGGGAAAGCTTGCGGCGTTGATGGGCTTGGAAGGCGGATATGCTTTGGACGAGCGTTTGGAGAATGTCGAAAAGTATTACAAGCTTGGCGTGCGTTACATGTCAGTGACGTGGAGTGTGAGCACAAATTGGGCAGGGTCAAGCGGGGACTCTGTGGGACAATCGCGCGGCCTGAACGATTTTGGCAGACAGGTCGTACGCGAGATGAATCGTCTGGGGATGATGGTTGATGTGTCGCACGTCTCCGACAGAACTTTCTGGGATATTGTCAGCACTTCGTCGAAACCAATCATCGCAACGCACTCTAATTGCCGGGCGATTGCGAACGTTCCTAGAAATTTAACTGATGAGATGATTCAGGCAGTTGCGAAATCCGGCGGAGTAGTTTGCGTGGTCTTCTTCCCGGAATTTCTAGAACCCGGTTGGAGCCAGAAACGCCAGCAAGTTGACGCGCAGATTGCGCCGCTTCTACGACGTGCTTCTGACGCAGAAGCTGGCGACGCAGCGCACAAGAAGGTCGCGCGCGACCGCGTTCGCATTGAAGAGTACGCGCGACGCCTTCCGCCCGTAACGGTCTCGCGCATAGCCGACCACATTGACCACATAGTGAAACTCGTGGGCATTGACCACGTAGGCATAGGCTCAGATTTCGACGGCGTTCAAGCCGTGCCGAGCGATCTTTCCTCTGTCGCGCAACTTCCGAATTTGACTGTGGAACTTTTGCGGCGCGGCTATTCGGAAGAAGATATTGATAAAATTTTAGGCGGAAACATTCTGCGTGTCATGGAAGAGGTAGAGAGACGTTGAGCAAGGCGGCTAAATCGAAAAAGCATTCACCACGCATTGGATTTCACGCGCCGATTACGGGCGGGCTTCATAATGCTCTTTTGAAAGCGCGCTCTCTTGATTGCGATACTGTGCAGATATTTTCGCGTAACCCGCGCGGGTGGATGGCTCGGCCTTTGACGGATGAAGAGATTAAGAATTTTAAGAAAGTGAGAGCAGAGACGAACATCTCGCCTGTCGTGATTCATGCGAACTATCTTATTAATCTCGCAGCAGCCGACCCGAACGTGTTGGAAAAATCGCGCGCCTCTTTTCGTGAAGAGGTAGAGCGAGGCGTAAGGCTCGGCGCGGATTTTTTGGTTGTTCATCCGGGCAGCGCTCGCGGCTCTTGCGAAGCGGACGGGATTCGCACCTGCGCGGAGAGTTTGAAACTGGCGTGCGATGGGCTTGAATTAAACTCATTTCGCATTCTTCTTGAAAACACAGCGGGGCAGGGCGAATGCATAGGCCATCGCTTCGAGCATCTTCGAGAGATAATCGAATTGACACCTCAGTTGAACTTGGGCGTATGTCTGGACACGGCGCATGCTTTCACCGCCGGCTACGACATTCGAGATGAAGACGGTTTTGTAGCTGCGTTTGAATCTCTTGAAAGAAATGTCTGTCTGGAGAATGTTCGCGCCGTGCATTTTAACGATTCAAAAGCGGATTATAATTCCAGAGTTGATCGCCACTGGCATATAGGGTTAGGCCACATAGGACTAGATGCCCTGCGACGCGTGGCGCAGCACCCTAAACTTGCGCACGCTGCATTCTTGCTGGAAACTCCACAGGACGAAATAAGAGACGACGAGCGCAACATTGACGTGCTGCGATCTTTTTTTGGTGATAGCAAAAGGAAGAATCATTGATGGACATTCAACTGAAAGACCGCTCGGAAGGCCCTGCCTACTTGCAGGTGCGCACGCAGATTGAAGCGCGCATACGCGAAGGCCGATTGAAAGCGGGCGACACGCTGCCGTCGCCCGCCACGCTCGCACAGAAACTCTCTATTGATAAAGGCGAAGTGCAGCGCGCCTATTTCGAGCTTGAACGAAACGGCCTTCTGGCGAAAACGGTTGGCAAGGATTTTCTTGGGAAGGAAAAGAGCACTTATACGGTGAAATAAATATCAGGCTGAAAAGAAGAAGATAGAATCTGGCAACGGCGAATCACACAATCCAGATATGCTATTATCTCAAACAGTAGCAAGTAGGTGGGACTGCGAAATGAGGTGCTATGTCGGTACAGATTGCGCGCAAGCATTTTAATGTCACGGAATTCTATCGTATGGCGACGGCAGGGGTGTTCTCTGAGGACGACCGTGTAGAGCTTATTGAAGGTGAGATCATTGAAATGAGTCCGATTGGCAGCCGTCATGCTTCGTGCGTGGGAAGATTGACTGAACTATTCGGGCGAGTGGCTGGCGTTGAGTCAATTGTCTGGGTGCAGAATCCCGTTCATCTAGACGAATATTCCGAACCTCTACCGGACATCGCTCTGCTCAAGCGCCGGGATGACTTTTATGCCGGAAGCTATCCTGCGCCAGCCGATGTACTTCTTCTCATTGAAGTGTCAGATACTTCGGTCGAGTATGACCGCGAGATCAAAGTGCCGCTTTATGCAGGGGCAAAGATTCCCGAAGTGTGGCTCGTCAATCTGCCTGCGGACGTTATTGAAATTTACAGGCAGCCCGTGAATGGTAGGTACATGGAAATCCAGCAGGCTAAACGCGGCGAGTCCGTCACGCTATCAATGATCCCTACTCTTTTGCTCGACGCGAATAGTATTTTAGGATAGGCGCGACCGTCTAAAACTCACTCTACTTAACCACCCGATAAGTTAGCCTCTCAACAACGTGGTGTGGAAGAATGACAGTCCTTAAACATTTCATCGTTTACTATTTCCACAGTCTGATGGTTTTCGCCAGTTGCTTTTGAAGAGAAAAATTCTCTTGAATAAGAAAAGATAAAAGGCTGATACTTCTATTGTGAATAGAAAAGCGACTTCATCATTGCCTCTTCCAAAAAAAATCCTATTTTATCTGATCTCATATACCATAATTATAATCGTCGCTTTCTCTCTCCTGGAAGTGCTTGCGCGGTTGAAGGGGTTTCGGCCATTCACTGTGAAGCAGGCAGACATTGTGGTTGAGCCGGGAGGGAAGTTTTTTACAAGTCACCCTACACTCGGTTACACAAACCTGCCGGGAAAATTCAAAGTCACATTAGCCGGAACATACTCTTTCAGGGCTACCAATCTGGATAATACTTTAAGAGTCACACACGCGCTGGACGACTCGAATCTGACAGCAGCTAAAGAGGAGGTGTGGGTCTTTGGCGATTCCATTACATACGGCTGGTCTGTTAACGATGAGGAATCATACTCCTGGTTATTGCAGGAGAGATTCCCTAACTACGAAATAGTTAACTTCGGAGTCAGCGGGTACGGTACGCTGCATTCGTTAATCCAACTCAGGGAGGCGCTCCAAACGGGTCGCAAGCCCAGACTTGTCATCTTAGCCTACGCCTCATGGCACGATGTGAGAAACACATTTACAAGAAGCAGAAGAAAATTGATTTTACCTTCAAGCCATTTAGGGCCTGTCAATCAGCCCTACGCACGGCTGACCGACGACGGCAGGCTGGAGATTTTTCGAGATGCTGAAGCGTATAGGGAGTTTCCTTTTGCGCGTCACTCTGCATTCATAAACGCGCTCGAAGAAATTTATGATGGATATGAAGAACGCCACGCTCGCAGCCACGAAGTGACTAAAGCAATTTTGAAGGAGATTTTTGACCTCTGTAGAGCAAACAGGATTGAGTTGATCGTTGCCGCCCTGACATACGATGCCACCACTTCCGATACGCTGGAATATTGCGAGAGGGAAGGGGTAAAGACAGTTAGCATGTTTGTTGATTTGACCATCAAGGCAAACAACAATCTCCCTTACGACTCTCATCCCAGCGCTATTGCTCATCAACAGTATGCACAGAAATTGGAGTCAGTCTTGCGAGCCGGGTTATAGCGAATATTCAGCAAGCCCATCATTTTCAAATCGCCTCGCCATTAATTAATCTAGTGCTCGACAAGCGCAAACCTCGTGAGCTAACATAACGAAACCTTTTCGAGGTAGGGAGCGTTAAGTTTCGAGATGAATCGTTTTAATCAGCAAATTCTGAAACTCGCCCTTACGGTGCCGTACGGCGACCGCGCCTGACATCTCACGCGCGCGGCTCGGCTGCTGCGGCTCACCTCTAATCGCTAAAAATTAGAATTCAAAAGAGAGGCGGCGCTTTACTAGAAGTTGCCTTCTCGGTGCTTTGCGTGCGCGCTCTTGTCTGTGGTTAAGTGTAGAGAATCTGTAAAGGTGATAGCGATGGACGAAAAATATTTTCCAGAAAAAGTTGAAGAGAAGTGGCAGCAGCGTTGGGAAGAATCTGGCGCGTTTGAAGTGTATGTGGACGAGGCGAAGCCTGAGTTCTATTGCCTGGAGATGCTGCCGTACCCTTCAGGCTTCCTGCACATGGGGCACGTGCGCAACTACTCAATCGGCGACGCGATCTCCTGGTACAAGCGGCTGCGTGGGTTCAATGTGATTCACCCTATTGGCTGGGACAGTTTCGGGCAGCCAGCGGAGCAGGCCGCTATAAAGCGCGGCGTGAACCCGCGCGACTGGACGGAAGAGAATATCGGGCACATGCGCGGTCAAATGAAGCGTCTGGGCATAAGCTACGACTGGCGGCGAGAGATTGCTGCGCACGCGCCCGAATATTACAAGTGGGATCAGTGGTTCTTCTTGAAAATGTACGAGCGCGGTTTGGCTTATCGCAAGATGTCGCAGATAAACTGGTGCCCGCGCGAAGAGACAGTGCTGTCGAACGAACAATCGTCGGGCGGCGTGTGTTGGCGCTGCGGCACTCAGGTAGAGAAGAGGGATTTGGAGCAATGGTTTTTGCGCACGACCCGTTACGCCCAGCAGTTGCTGGACGGAATGAAGGAGATAGAGACGGGCTGGCCTGAGCGTGTGTTGACGATGCAGCGCAACTGGATAGGACGAAGCGAGGGCGCTTACTTAGATTTTCAGATAAAGGGCACGGAAGAACGTGTGCGCGTCTTCACGACTCGCATTGACACCATCTACGGCGCGAACGCGATTGTGATGGCGGCAGAGCATACGCTGTTAGCTAAACTTTTAGAAAACTCTCAGTTAAAGCCGGACGTTGAGCGGTTCGCAGAAAAAGTGCGCGCCACGCGCAGGCGTTTGGAGCCGGGCGAAGAGGAAGCGAAGGAGGGCATCAACACCGGTATGTTGGCTATAAATCCTTTCAGCGGCGAGAGCATCCCCGTGTGGATTGCGAACTACGTGCTGATGGAGTATGGCACGGGCGCTGTGATGAGTGTGCCTGCGCACGACGAGCGCGATTTCGAGTTCGCCCAGAAATATTCTCTGCCGATTCGTCAGGTCATAGGGCGCATCTCTCATGACCAGAAAATTGTGCCGACTACCGAAGAAGGCGGAGGCGACCAGTCAGCCGTGATGACTCAGGCTTTTACGGATTACGGCGCGCTGATTAACTCTGGCGAATGGAGCGGGAAGCTGTCGGAAGATGCAAAGCGCGAGATGGCCGAGTTTTCCGAAAAGAATGGTTTTGGCGAGGCGGCTGTTACTTATCGTTTGCGCGACTGGGGCATCTCGCGCCAGAGATTCTGGGGCGCGCCGATTCCTATTGTTTACTGCCAGAGGTGCGGCATTGTGCCTGTGCCTGAAAAAGATTTGCCGGTTCGCTTGCCGGAGCGTGCGGATTTTACGGGCGTGGGCCAATCGCCGCTGGCCGGAGTTTCGGAGTTCGTGAACACGAGTTGCCCTAAGTGCGGAGAACTGGCTAAGCGTGAGACCGATACTATGGACACGTTCGTTGATTCGTCGTGGTATTTTTTTCGCTACTGCGATCCAGAAAATTCGCAGATGCCTTTCAGCAAAGATGCTGTTGCGTATTGGATGCCCGTTGACCAGTACATTGGCGGAATCGAGCACGCGGTGATGCACCTATTGTACACACGTTTCTGGACGAAGATGATGCGTGACATTGGATTGATCGAATTCGACGAGCCTGTTAAGAACCTGCTGACTCAAGGCATGGTCACGAACATAGTAGAAGGCACGGGCGAGTGGAAAGCCATGTCTAAGAGTCTGGGCAATGGAGTTGACCCGGACGAAATGATTCAGGCTTACGGCTCAGACGCTGTTCGATTGTTCGTGCTCTTTGCAGCGCCGCCCGAAAACGAGTTGCGATGGTCAGAGGCTGGCATAGAGGGCGCTGTGCGTTTCCTGCGCAGAGTCTATTCGTTCGTCTGGCGATGGCACGAGCGCCTGTCAGATGCCATGCAGAAGGGAAGCGAACCCTCGCAGGAAGAGTTTTCACAGCCAGCGCGTGCATTGCGCCGAAAGACACACCAGACGGTTGAGCGCATCACGGACGATTTCGAATCGCTACACTTCAACACGAGCGTGGCGGCGTTGATGGAACTGTCGAACGCTCTCTACGATTTCAACGCGCAGCCCGTCGCGGCTTCGGCTTCTGATGCCTATGCTATTCGTGAAGCGCTGGAATCTCTGGTCTTGATGCTCGCGCCGTTCGCGCCGCACGTTTCAGAGGAGATGTGGGAGGCTTTGGGGCACGATGGCGGGTTGATTAAAGGCAACGCTCGTTGGCCGAAAGCTAATCCTGATCTGGCTCGAAAAGAGGAGTTGGAAATTCCAGTGCAGGTCAACGGGAAACTGCGCTCGCGCGTTCTGGTTGCACCAGACATTTCCGAGGAAGAGTTGCGCACGATAGCTCTATCGGACGAAAAAGTTAAGAGCTATACGAGCGGGCACGAGATTGTTAAAGTTATAGTCGTCCCGCAACGGCTGGTTAATGTTGTTGTGAAATAAGAGAGGCTCAAGTAAAGGATTGGTGTTGATGAAAGAGTAAGATGATGATAAGAGAAAGAACTATCCACGCGCACCACACGAAAAAACATGAAGAGAAACAGCTTCTTCTTTCGCGTCGTTTCGTGTGATGCGCGTGGATAGTTTTCATTTTCACCGATTCTTGACTTGAGCTATAAGAAAAAGATGAATCACACATCACAAGCCGGGCAAGTCAGAGCCTTGAAAAAAGGTCTTGGCTTGCTCGGCCTCTTTCTTTCAATCTTACTGCTCTTCGTACAGACATCTTCCGGCTCGCATCAGTCAAATCAAACGCAACTCTTTGCGAAGAAGGCCAAGCGGGTCATAGTCATCTCTATAGATGGTCTGGATGCGCGTTACCTTCAGAGGCGCGACGAGTTTCATCTAAAAATTCCGACGCTTCGGCTTTTGATGAACCAGGGAGTGTCAGCGCGAGGCGTGCTCACAGTCTACCCGTCCGTGACTTATCCCGCGCACACAAGCCTGGTGACGGGCGCTTATCCCGGAAAACACGGAATCTTGGGCAACGAACGTTTCGAGCCGCCGGGAACATCGCAAACGGGCGACTGGAACTGGTTCGCGCGCTACATTCGCGCAGACACTTTGTGGGATGCAGCAGCGCGAGCGGGGTTAAAGACAGCAATGATCTCCTGGCCTGCTAGCGCTGGCGCTGGTGATTACAACCTGCCGGAGATTTTCAAGAACGGGATTTCATTACAGGAAGCTCTGGCGCGAATCGTTGCCAACACGCGCCCCGTTGGTCTCTTTCAAGAGATAACGCGGCATGACCCGGCTCTCTATCAACACTCTAATCCAGATGAGCAAGATGATCTGCGCACGCGCGTCGCAGAGTACATCATCGCCGAGAAGAGGCCGGACGTAGTGTTCGTTCATCTATTTGACTTCGACCACTTCCAGCACAAGTACGGCCCGTTCACACAGGAAGCTTTCGCAATGCTTGAGAAAGAGGACGATTACGTTGCGCGCATTCTGTCCGCCGCCTCCAGTGCAGGAATTTTGGACGAAACGGCAATCTTCATCGTCAGCGATCACGGCTTTCTTCCAATCTCTAAACTGATTCATCCGAACGTGCTGTTGGCCCAGGCCGGACTTTTGAGAGCGACCGGCGAGCGCGACGCGCAGGGACACGCCATCATCACAGATGTTCGCGCGGTCGCGTATGTCACGAGCGGCTCGTGCTCCATTATCCTGCGTGATCCAGCAGACCGCGAAACTTTGAGACGCGCGCGCGCTAGTTTCCAAAAATTCGCAAAGCAGAACAATAACGCGCTCAGTCTTGTTGAAGGCGCGAAGATGCGAGAGTTCGGAGGAAATCCTGATGCAGCGTTCATGCTTGACGCTGGCGACGGCTACAGTTTTGGAAACAGTTTCACGGGCGAAGCAATCACGCCCAGCCAGCAGCTAGGCCAGCACGGATACCTTCCTACACGCTACCGCACATCGTTCATAGCCGCAGGCGCAGGGCTGCCTCAGCATTTAGAGCTTGGCGAAATTCGTCTCATTGACATTGGCCCAACCATCGCGGCAACTCTTGGTTTGACTTTGTGCGATGCCGACGGGCGTGCGTTGCAGTTAAGATAAAAAAAAGGCAAAAGTAAAAAGGTAAAAGGCAAAAGTTAGGGGAAGCCAATTTTTAATTAATGGATGGTTTCAGCCTTCCTTTTGCCTTTTACCTTTTTACTTTTGCCTTTCCTTTATTCCTTGCTCTTAACTACAGACCAGAAGCGTGCTGCCAGGCGTTGGCGCTCCTGCTCTGTGCGTGGTGGACGAAAGCTGCGGCGTACCTTTATCTCAAGACCTGTGGCTATCTCTATCCATTCGGTTAGCACATGACTCGTGCGGCGTGCCGAACTTGCGGCCAATGCGGTTAAAGATGAGGTGTAGACTTCAGGGGCGCAACGGGTTGCGGGCGCTTTCACAGAATCAGGCGAGCGACGACTATTCGTGCCTGTTCTCTTCTGAGAGTCGCGGCGCGCTTCATCGCTCTCTCGGTCGCTCTCATAAATTTTAGCAAGCGCACCGCTCACGAATTTTTCCAGAGACCTGAAATCTAACGCGCCTATAATCTCTTTTATTTTTATGACAGACCAGTGTTCGGCCAGAAGCTTCTTGACGGCAAGCAACCGCAACAGATTCGCGTAGTCGAAAACGGTCGAAGTCCCCGCCTGACCCGCAGGATTTCCCAGAAGGTCTTCACTCAAATAATGGCGCACAATGCGCGGGCTGATTTTAAGACGCACGTTGCCGCGCATAGGCTCGGGGCTGTAGCGTTCTACCAGCGAGGAGGCGACCGCCGCAAGTTCTTCCACGCCTATAAAGTTGCGCCCGCGATAGCTCTCAAGCGTTTTCATGGCGGCACGATATTACTAACAATAGCTGTTGTCAAAAGAAATGTTCTCGGAAGAAATTGGAGCGGGGAAGTATAAAGCCCACGGGAGTGGGCGGCAGAATAAAGCGAGAGCGTGAAGCCGAAGGCGATGGCGCTGGGTTAAGATGGTAAAAAGAGAATCAAGCCCGCATAAGCCGGGCGACAGACGTTTTGATTAGTACGCTCTGTCGCCCGGCTTATGCGGGCTTTGATAATTTTATTGCCGTCTTAACCCAGCACTAACGTGCTGGGCTTTACCCTGTCGCCCGCTTGCGCGGGCTTAACTCTTTCGTTATGAGTGCTGGCCGTTATCTTCAAACTATAATATTGGTATGATTTGTTCTCACTTGCTTGGCGCGAACGGAGTCGCTACAATCTTGTAGCGCGTCCTTTATGGTGTCCACTTCTTCGGTCGCAAAAGAACGGTCGTTAATCGTTCTTTCAGGAAGCAGGCGACAATAGCGGGGCGCGACACCTTTGGTCACTTACCGCCGAAGCAGATGAAGAAAGCTGCATCTCACGCGTGCGCGCGTGCCGCCTGTGAGCATGATGAGAGCAGGCTGCTTTTAGGTCGAGCCACTCAATGAAAGAATGTCCGGTTTGCAGGCGTTGTTTTCCTGACTCCGTCAACCATTGTCCGAACGACGGCGATGCCACGACGCAGTCCATCATGGGCGAACCCGTGCTGGATGGGCGCTATCAGTTGGAACGTCGTCTGGGACAGGGCGGAATGGGCGTGGTCTTTCAGGCGCGCCACATCTTTCTGAAAACTGCGCACGCTATAAAAATCATACTCCCAGACCTTGTAGGCAACGACCCCATGCTCGTCACGCGCTTTCGTCAGGAAGCTCTGGCCGCAGCAGCAATTCACCATCCCAATATCATAGCCGTCACTGATTTCGGCGTAGCCAACGGCAACATGCCTTTCCTGGTCATGGAGTATGTCAGCGGAAGATCGCTTCATGACTTACTGGCTACGGAAAAGAGGCTTTCGCCTGCAAAAGCTCTTGAGATAATCGCCGCTACGGGTGCGGGCGTAGGCGCTGCTCACCGTCAGAACATTGTGCACAGAGACTTGAAGCCGCTGAACATAATGATGCAGGAAGGCATGAGCATAGCCGAAGGTCTTAAGGTGCTGGACTTCGGGCTGGCTAAAATCAAATCGGGCGAGCTTCTGGGTTCTTTCGTTCAAGCGAAGACAAGCGGGCTGATGGGTTCGCCCTTTTACATGGCTCCCGAACAGTGGTCTGATGAAGACCCTGACGCGCGCTCTGACATCTATAGTTTAGGCGTCATCCTTTATCAAATGCTCGGCGGCGAAGTTCCGTTCAAAGGCTCTTCCATACCCTCTATAATGAAGAAGCACCTGACGGAAGAGCCGCCTAGCTTCAACAAGTTTGGCGTAACGATTCCAGAGGAGATAGAGCGCGTGGTGCGTCGCGCTCTGGCTAAAGAGCCGGAGGGTCGCCCGGCTACGGTCGAACAGTTTATTACGGAGTTGCGCGAGGCCGTGAACCTGAACTCCGCTTCAGTGAAGACGGCGCAAGGAACTACACACGATCTGGAATCGCAGACGATGGTCTCCATGCCGCACATCTCGCTCGCGTCGCGCGAGAAGAAGAGAGAGACGGGCGCAATCTCTTTATCGTCCCAGCCTCATCTGACAGAGATAACCTTGCGCGTTCACACAGACCCGCCGCAGTCTCGCGTCTTCGTCAACAATATCTCGGTCGGAGTATCCGATAGCGCGGGCGAGTTGATAGTTCCGGGCATGCTTCCCGGTATACATCGCGTGCGCGTCGTTCATGAAGGACATGCTGAGTGGGAGCGGCAGATGCAATGCGGCGACAGCGCAGAGTGCAGCGTTGAGGCGCGGCTTCAGAGAATCGCAGTAGACCCGCTCAGAACCACTCCAATTACAACGAGTGAACTGAACATCTCGCGGCACGACCCCATGGCCGGGACAATCAGCTCAACGTCGCTTGACCGAGAAGAGAGACAGACTGAGACGGCACGCTTGCGCGCTGATGAGGAAGCAAAGCGCAGGGCTGAGGAAGAAGCACGCTTGCGCGCAGACGAAGAGAAGGACAGGAAACATAAGGAAGAGCTTGAGCGCATATCCAGGCAGACAAGAGAGCTTGAAGAGAAGATTGAGCGCATGGCCGCTAACATGCCTGCTTCGGAAGTGAATCTTGATTCGACGCAACAGCAGCGATACGGCATAGTCACACAGCGACTCGGCACAGAGAGCCTGAGCGGTATCAACTCAGGCCAGGTCGCGCGCAAAGGTGGCGACACGATGGCCGCCATACCGCCAGCAGTTGTCGCCGCCGAGCCGAAAAAATCTTCCTCCTCCTCAATACTACTTATAGCTGCCGCCATTGTCATAATCTTAGGCGCAGGCGGCACAGGCGCGTACCTTTACATGCATAAAGCTGCCACTGGCGGCGGAAGCGGCGTGAGCATAGGAGAAGGCACTACGCCCGGCGTACCCGTAGGACATACTACGACCGTCAAGGCAGAGATGGTCAGCATCCCCGGCGGCGCTTTCAAGATGGGGCGCACGGGCGGACAACCGCAGGAGATTCCGCCGCACGATGTCAAGATTGCGCCTTTCATGATGGATGTCACAGAGGTGACGAACGCAGAGTATGCAGAGTTCGTGCACGAGACTAATCACACTCCGCCCAGCCACTGGGCAAACGGAGAACCGCTAGCGGGGCAGGAGATGTGGCCTGTCATCAACGTGTCGTTCAATGATGTGCAGGCGTTCGCCGAATGGCGCTCGAAGCGCGACGGCGTAACTTACCGCCTGCCTACTGAAGAAGAGTGGGAATATGCTGCGCGCGGAGGCGACCGCGACCTTCTTTACCCCTGGGGTAACACTTGGGCTGAAGATCACGCCGTCGTAAAAGAGTCTTCGCCGAGACCCGTAGGCACTTATCCAGACGGCAAGTCGCGTTGGGGCGTGCTGGATTTAATCGGCAACGTGTGGGAATGGACTTCGTCTAAAGCTTCTATATATACGGGAAGCGATCTGCCGCCAGTTCCGCCCGA
>Ga0209027_1000103_pt1 | contig 23592 bp, 26 predicted proteins | sample GraSoi013_1_20cm_3_FD_185821 | JGI IMG/M metagenome (GOLD analysis project Ga0209027, IMG submission 185821) | Grasslands soil microbial communities from the Angelo Coastal Reserve, California, USA - Sample 09_27_2013_1_20cm (SPAdes) (version 2) | ecosystem: Environmental > Terrestrial > Soil >...
CTTTGCCGCCGCCGCTCTGGGTGTTCTGGACGAGCGTCATCGCGCTCTGCGAATCGAGACGGTAGTGGCCGAGTGAATCGCTGCGAACGATTCGCTTAGCGAGCTCGGGATGCAGGGCGCGCTCCATTCGCGCGCCGTCGCCCGAGTACCAGCCGTCGATGTAGTCGAGAGCCGTCTGGCGAATCGCTGCAGAGTCAGCGGCTGTCTGTGATGCCGCGCTGGAGACTTTCGAGAGAAGAAGAAATGCCGCGAGAGTGAGAATTCTTTTCATGTTCAGTTTGGTGAGAGTGTGTTTACTTGATGCGCTCAAAAACGAACCAGCTGTCGCCCGCCACGAAATCGATTTTTCCGGACTTGTCCTGATGGAAAACGGCGCCTCCGGGCGCGCCGTTCACTTTGCGAAAAAAGAGCGGCGAGACCTCGACGAAGTGCGGCTCGATACCGGTGATGGAGATGGTCCCATCAGGAAACGCTTTGACTTCGATGCGCGGGTATTCGCGTCGACCGGCGCCGCAGGTGTGGCAGAACTCGTTCACCTCGTACGTACCAGCGAAGTGAGGCGCTCGCTCGCGATACCCGGCGAGCGGCGTGGGTCGCACTTGCGGGCGCTGATCGGGGAAGTAGTGGTCGAGCAGCGCCTTCTGCACCACGTCTTTCAGCTGCGCCGGCTCGTGCTGACTGGCGATGAACCAGCCGATCCCTCGGTCTGGAAGTAGCGTCAGCTGGGCGGCGAATCCTTCGACATTCCCGCCGTGCTCGAGAATTCGTTCGCCGTTGGTGAAGTCTTCATAGAATCCATAAGCGAATCCGGCGAGCTCGGGATGTGACGTGAAGTGCTGGCGGAGTAAATCGACGGCCGCGGATTCGCTGAGTATGCGAGTCCTCTCGTACCTCCCGCGCTGAAGGAGCGCGATGATAAACTTCGCCATGTCGACCGCCGTGCTGTTGATCGAGGACGCGGGAATCGAGTGATACCACTCCCAGGAGGCGGGCTGATTCGCTCCGCTATCCCATTCGTAGCCCTTGGCGACATCGTCACGTAAGCGCGCGGGGACGGCGATGTTCGTGTGGGTCATACCGAGCGGAGTCCAGATGTTCCGACGCAAATAAGTCTCGAAATCGACGCCGGTCGTTTGCTCGATGAGATAGCCCGCCAGACTGATTCCGTACGTCGAGTAGCTGATTACCTGTCCCGGCGGTCGAAGTCGCACCAGCTTCGGCGCCAGAAAATCACCCAGCGAGAGCAACCCGGCTTCGGTCTCGGCGCGAGTTCCAGGGCGGATCTCGTCGAAGCCGGCGGTGTGAGTTAGAAGGTGCCAGAATCGTACAGGGTCGCTGAAAGTCCCCGGTACCTTGAAGTGAGTCATGTATCGGTTGACATCGTCCGTCAGGCGGAAGCGCCCGCGATCGGCGAGCTGGACGGTCGCGGTTGCTGTAAAGACTTTGCTGATCGATCCGATCCGCCAGATCGTGCGAAAAGGGTCGACGCGCTTCTGTTTTTCGAGATCGCCGAATCCATATCCGCGCTGGTAGAGGATTTTTCCATTCTGGACGAGCACGAATACGGCGCCCGGAATGTGTTCTTTGTCGAGTTGCGCCTTGATGATCGGATCGACGAAGGAAGCCAGCTCGTTGGCGCTGATGGGAAGTGAATGCCTTGGCGCCCTCTGACTTTGACCCTGAATTCGTGCTGACACGCCTATGGTCAGCGCGAGGGCAAAGCGTCGCAACGGAAAATTGATCGTGTGATTCGTCACGCTGCACAGTCGTTGGTGTGCAACCGTTCCATCAACCAGGATGTGACGAAACGGCCGGCAGACATGACGAGCCGTTCAGTTCCGCGGCAAGTGTCTTCGTCCGAGCGCGAAACGCACTTGTCGCGGCTGACGATCCGTCCCTCGGCGAGGCCCATTCGTCCCCCTGTCATGCCTGACACGGGAGCGCAGAGCTACTTTGATTGCTAATGGATGATTCGCCCAGCATGAGACTATCGGCTGACAAGAGATCAGCAATCGAGCAATGGGTGCTTGTTTTCGCGGCTTGGACCTTTCTTGCCGTGTTCTCGAGCGCGCAAAGCGCCGTCTATTTCCTGCAGCGCGGCCAGCCAATCGTATGGCGTGAGATGTTGTCCTATCGTTTCGCCGACTGGTACACGTGCGCGTTGTTCACTCCGCTCTTTTTCTGGCTGGCGCACCGCTATCCAATCGATCGGCGGACGTGGCGGACCGCGGTACCATTGATGGTCGCAGTGACATCAGTCTGCGTGGTGCTAAAGTATTCGCTGCTGGTCCCGCTTGAACGGTTCATCGGTCTCGGCGAAGGTGCGACGATTGCCGGTGCACTGTCCCGCAACTTTGCCAGCGAGTCGATGGCGTTCTGGGCGGTCATCGGAATCATCCACGCGTTCGAGTTCAACCGGCGGTATCGGGAACGCGAGATTGCCGCAGCTGATCTTCGTACGCGGCTTTCCGAGGCCCAACTCGAAGCGTTGCGCTCACAGATACACCCCCATTTCCTGTTCAACACCTTGCACAGCATCTCAACGCTGATGCACCGCGACGTCGACGCCGCCGATAGCATGCTCACGCGACTCAGTGATCTGCTGCGTCTTACGCTCAAACATCGCGGCGAAAACGAGATTGCATTGCGTGATGAGCTGTCACTCGCCGATAACTATCTCGCAATCATGAGCATCCGGTTTGGCGATCGTCTAACCGTCGATCGGTTCATCGAACCCGAAACGCTCGATGGACTCGTCCCACAGTTTTTGTTGCAGCCCCTGTTGGAGAACGCACTGCAACACGGAGTTGCGACGACGGCTGGACCCGCCGTGATCGAGATCAAGTCGCACGCGACAGCCGGTCGCCTCACCGTCGAAGTGACGGATAATGGTCGGGAGGCGCCCACCCCCAATCGTGGCGAGCGGCACGGCATGGGTCTATCGAATACCCGGCTCAGACTCGAGCAACTGTATGGTCGAGATCAGTCGCTGACTCTCGAGAAGCTGCCTGAGTGCGGAACGCGCATCGCGGTGGAGATGCCTTTTCGCCGATCCGCGCAATCGTTGCCCGTTCCAACGCCCAGCGTCGCATGAGAAAAATCAGGACGGCCGTCGCGGACGACGAACCGCTCGCCCGCGAGCGCATCGCATCGATGCTCGAGCCGCACGACGGCTATCAGATCGTCGCGCAGTGCAAGGACGGCGCTGAGGCAGTAGCGGCCATTCGAAAGGAGCACCTCGATCTCGTCTTTCTCGATGTGCGAATGCCCGAGCTGGATGGTTTCCAGGTGCTGGAGGCGCTCGGCGGCGGACCAGCGCCGGCGATCATATTCGTCACCGCGTTCGAGGATTATGCCCTCCGTGCCTTCGAGGTCAGCGCACTCGACTATCTGCTCAAGCCGTTCGATCGGGCGCGGTTCGAACGGACGTTGGCTCGTTTCGAGGAACAGTTCCATCGCGGTCAGCTTGGGGTCAGCGAGGAGTTGCGGCGGTTCCTGACAACGCTCGGCGAGAAGGCCGACTACGCTTCCCGATTTCCCATCAAGTCATCGGGCGATATCTACTTCGTGCGGGCGGAAGACATTGATTGGATCGACGCGGCGGGGAATTATACCACGCTACACGTGGGCGGGCGTAAGCACCTCGTTCGAGAAACCATGAAGTCGATCGAGTCGAAGCTCGACCCACGGAAATTCGTGAGGGTCCACCGGTCGGCGATCATCAATATCGATCGGCTCAGAAAGCTTCAGCCTTACTTCCATGGCGAATACGTGGTTACCCTGCAGGATGGGACGACCCTCACGTCGAGTCGCGGATACAGCGACCGGTTGAGGGCACTACTGGAATAGCATTACGTTTTGCAGGGATGACCTTCACTCTGCAAACGAGGCGTTGATGCGGTTACCAGCTTCCGTACTTTTTCTCTCCCTTCTCGGTTTTCAAGGTTTAGCGGCGCAGACCCAGACCGCGGTAAACGGCGGGCCTGGGGTGAATGCCCCGCGGAGCGCGCTAATCTCCTCAACGCGACCGGGTCGGGACCCGAACCAGCCGATCGACGAGGAATACACCCGGAAGATCAAGGAATACACGACAGAGCCGTTTTTCCTGTCGCCCCTCGTCGACTATCTGCCAGCGTCGTCGACTGTTCCGACGCCGAAGGCTGTGCTCGGCGATATCGCCGGGGCGCGCAACAATCTTCCGTATTCAAAGGATGTGTACGCCTACATGCGCCTCCTTGCCAAGGCAACGCCGCGCGTGCGCGTTTACTCAATCGGCACGACGGAAGAAGGCCGAGAAATGATTGCGGTGGCAGTCGCGTCGGATTCACTGATGGCAAATCTCGATCGAAATAAGGCAAACCTCGCCAAGCTTGCTGATCCGCGATCGATCAACATGGACGATGCCGAGGCAGCCAGACTCGTTGGGGAGACAACGCCCGTCTATTACATCACCGGCACCATCCACTCGCCTGAATCGGGAGCGCCGACGGCGCTGATGGAGCTTGCGTACCGACTGGCAGTGGACGAGAGCCCGTACGTGAAGTACATCCGCGACCATCTCATCACCTTGATCACGCCGGTGGTGGAAGTTGATGGGCGCGATCGAGAAGTAGATCTATTTCGATGGCACATGGCCCACCCCAACGAGACGGCGCCCCCGCTGTTGTACTGGGGACACTATGTCGCGCACGACAACAATCGAGACGCGATGGCCATGACGCTCAAGCTCTCGCAGAACGTCCTAGACACCTACATCGATTGGAAAGCGCAGGTGCTGCACGATCTGCACGAGTCAGGCTCCTACCTCTACGACAACACTGTCGGCGACGGGCCGTACAACGCGTGGCTCGATCCACTCCTTACCAACGAGTGGCAGCTACTCGGCTGGAACAACGTGCAGGAGATGACGCGATTCGGCATGCCGGGCGTCTACACGCATGGAAATTTCGACACCTGGTCGCCTGGTTATTTGATGTTCATGGCGGCCACGCACAACGGAATCAGCCGCCTATACGAGACCTTCGGCAACGGCGGAACGGCCGAGACCATCGATCGCACGCTTTCGCCAAACGAGACTTCTCGAACCTGGTATCGACAGAATCCACCGCTGCCGAGGGTGAGATGGTCGCTGCGCAACAACAACAACTACGAGGAGACGGGACTGCTGGTCTCGCTAAATTATTTCGCGCAAAACCGGCAGCAGTTTCTCGAGAACTTCTACGAGAAGAGCAAGCGCTCGATCACCAAGCCGCGTGTCGAGGGACCGGCCGCCTACATCCTTCCATCCGACGAACGCAGGCCCGGCGCGCAAGCGGACTTGCTAAGAGTCCTGCAAAAGCAGCACGTCGAGATTTCTCGTGCTACGGCGCCCTTCACGGTACTGGTGACAGTGCCACGCGCGCGGCCATCCTCCGGTACCAGCGCGGCCAACGCGCGTGCCACAGATAGCACGCGCCGAAACGACAGCACTCGCGCCGAGGGAGCGCGTCCGACGCCACCACCGTTCGACACGCTGCCCCTCTCATATCAGCGCACGGAGAAGAGACAATTCCCAGCTGGCAGCTACATCATCCGCATGGACCAGCCTTATTCACGTATTGCCGACGCGCTGCTGGATTATCAGTACTGGAGCCCCAACGATCCGCAGCGGACGCCGTATGACGACACTGGCTGGACCTTTCCGGAGAACTTCGCGGTCAAAGCAACGCGCGTCACCGACCCGAGCGTTCTCAACGTTTCTATGGAAACAGTGACGGGCGAGATCAATGCCCCGGGCGGTGTAGTTGGCAGCGGAAACGTCTTCGCAATCAACCACAACGCCGACAATGCTCTCGCTACGCTTCGTTATCGACTCAAGAGTGCGGACTTCGTCATCGCCGAGCAGCCGTTCGACGCGGCGGGGCAGAAATTCGCGCGCGGCAGTTTCATCGTCACGAAAGCGAGTGCGGGCGAGCTCGACAAGGCAGCACGCGAGCTCGGCGTCAAAGCTTTCGCGCTGGCGGCAGCTCCGTCGGTACCAACGCATCCCGCGCGCGCACCACGCGTGGCGATCATGCACACCTGGATCAGCACGCAGACTGAAGGTTGGTGGAGACAGGCATTCGATGTCCTTCACATACCCTACAGCTATATCAGTACCCAGGATGCGTCGCGCGATCCGAACCTGAATGCAAAATACGATGTCATCATCTTCGGACCTGGAAGCGGTAGCCCGCAGACCATCGTGAACGGTCTTCCAATGTGGCGGAACCCGATGCCGTGGAAGAAGACCGAGCTCACGCCCAACATGGGTCGGAACGACGAGACCGACGACATCCGGCCGGGTCTCGGCTGGTCCGGCGTCAGCAACCTCGCGACCTTCGTGCGCAACGGCGGCCTTCTGTTGACGGTAGACAACACTGCCGATTTCGCCATCACATTCGGCCTCGCGAACGGGGTTTCAATGAATACGCCCCCGCGCCTTCACGTTGTCGGAAGCCTGCTCCGGACGCGAGTGGTGGACGAAACAAGTCCGTTGGTGTATGGACTGCGCGACAGTCTTGCTGTTTACAGCGATGAAGGATCGAACTTCAGCATCACCAGCGTGCTAGGCGCGCGAGGTGGGCGCTTTGCCGATTCGTCAAACGCGCGGCCCACGGGGCGCGGAACGGCGGAAGATCTCGACGTTCCTCAGGGAAGGACGATTCTCGATCCCCGATTCGACGTTCCACAACGCCGCCCCGTCGAGCCATGGGAAGCGGCACCTGTCACCGACGAGCAGATGCGCAACCCGTTGAGCATCATTCCGCCGGCCTTGCGCCCGCGGGTCGTACTCCGCTTTGCCGACCAGCGTGAGCTTCTTGCGTCGGGTTTGCTGGACGGCAGCGACGTTGCACGACGGCCAGTGGTGGTGGATGTCCCGCTCGGCAAAGGCCACGTCGTGCTCTACGCCAACAATCCGATTTATCGGGGATCAACGATTGGCAGCTATTTTCTGGTGTTCAACGCGTTGCTTAACTACGACCATCTGGAGACCGGTAGAAAGCTCGATACGCGTTAGCTAAACGGCACCTCCTCACAATCTGTGCGTAGACCCCGGGATTGTGAGGAGACGTACGTTTGCACGGCGAAAAATCACATTTTTTGGTGGCTCTCAACCCCACTTTTGGCACCTACTCTGCATTGCAGAACTCCGCGGCTTGAATCACGACGCGGAATCCGCAACGGAGGACGGCGTTGAGTTATCGGACTTTCACTGACTCTTCCGGAAGGCGATGGGAGGTCTGGCTCGTGACCCCGGCCGCGGCCGAGCGGCGCAAGGTGGACCGTCGAGTTAGCAGGGCGGAAGCAGAGACGCCGGGCGGGTTGGCCGACCGTCGCCACACCCCGGATCGTCGCCGGAGCCCGTTTCGCCGGCATGTAGTAGTGGCGACCGAATACAGCGAAGGGTGGCTATGCTTCGAGAGCGAAGGCGAAAAGCGTCGCCTTGCCCCGGTTCCCGAGGGGTGGGAACAAGCCGGACCTGACCGGCTGTCGACATGGCTTCAGGCCGCCAAGCGCGTTGTGAAATGCGGTCCATAATGTAGATTGGCGGTCTGGGCGTTTCCAAGGGTGAAGCGCCATGCCTCTGACCGCGCGCTGATGCCACAAACGCTCCGCGAAAGAGATGCGATGATTTGTCGTTCCTGTAGTAACGAGGAACGCGCATCCGAAGGTTATCCGTGCGCGAACTGTGGTACGTTCATCTGCATCATCTGCACTTTTCGCGGAGTCGTTTACTGCCGTAAGTGCGCTGAGGAGAATGCTCAGAAGCGCACCGCCTGACTCGCCCAACACCTACTAACGCGCCCCCGACAAAACAATGAACAGAACCATCAGACAAACTCTGATCATGCTCGTCGTCTGGCTGCCGCTGACTGCCGGCGCGCAGGAGAAGCAGCGTTTTGCCAGCATAGACGAGGCGCTGCAGGCATCGGGAATCCTCGCCGGCAGGCAGGGCCCGCGGGACGTGAACTGGATCGAGAATGGACGGCGGTTCTCCTACACCGATCGCGATCCGGCGACCAACGCGCCGATAATTCGCGCTTACGATCCGGCCACCGGTCAATCGACCGTTCTCTTTACTACTACGGGCGTCACCCTTCCCGGGACGAATCAGCCATTCACGTACGATTCGTTCCAGTGGGCAGAGGACTCAAAGCATCTGGTCTTTCAGACCAATTTCCAGCAACTCTTTCGACGCTCGGGCATTTCTGATTTCTACATCTATTCGCTGGCTGACAAGTCGATGAAGCTCGCGACCAAGGGCGCACGTACGGCGGAGTTGTCGCCGAACGGCGTGCTTCTCGGTTTCGAGCGCGGTGGCGACATGTACGTCAGCAATCTTTCCACGCAGCAGGAAAAGCGTCTTACTCGCGACTCTTCAGCGCACGTTTTCAACGGACATTTCGATTGGGTCTACGAAGAGGAATTCGGCCTCGCGCAGGCGTGGAAGTGGTCACCGGATAGTCGCTACATCGCGTATTGGCAACTCAATGATTCGGCGGAGCCGATCATCCAGATCTCCGATTACTCAGGCGCGCATCAGGATTGGGATCGTATCCCGATTCCGCAGGTTGGAGATTCGAACGCAACGGTGCGGATCGGTGTCCTGAATGTCGCAACAGGTCAGAATGTCTGGCTCGATCCGGGGGAGAAGGGCGAGTACTACATCCCGCGCATCTACTGGACGAGCAGACCCGATACACTGGCGGTCATTACGCTCAATCGTCCGCAAAACCTGATGAAGCTGTTGTTCTTCGACGTGAGGACAGGCGGACGGCGCGAGGTAATGAGCGAGAGCTCCAAGACATGGATCGATGTCTACGACTTCTACGCCGGCGTCGAAGACATGATGACGTTCCCCGCGGATTCGCACGAGTTCTTCTGGTTATCGGATCGCGATGGATATCAGCATCTCTACCGTTATGACTATTCCGGAAAGCTGACAAACCAGGTGACGCACGGTCCCTGGATGGCGACGCGCATTGAAGGAAGCGATACAAAAAATCAGACGATCTATTACACGTCCACTGAAGCGTCACCGCTGCAACGGCAGCTTTATTCGATCCGCTTTGACGGAACGGGTAAAAAGCGGATTACGACCGTCGAGGGTACGCATCGCATCGACATGGCGCCGACGGCGACGTACTTCATCGATCGATATTCATCACTCACACAGCCGTTGCACGTAGAGATCTGGGCGCCCGATCACAAGTTGCGCACGATGGAAGACAACGCAGCAACGACGACGTGGTTGCAGACGCACGCGTACTCACCGGCCGAGGTTTTCTCCTTCACGGCTTCCGACGGCACGAAGATCGACGGCAGCATGATCAAGCCGAGTCCGTTCGATCCGGCCAAACACTATCCAGTGGTGTTTGATATCTACGGCGGGCCTGGAGCCCAGTTTGTGTACGATCGGTTCTCGACGAGCGGCTGGGACCAATGGCTCGCCCAACAAGGCTACATCGTCATCGATGTCAACACTCGCGGCACGAACAACTATGGCAGCGCGTTCATGAAGGTCGTGTACAAGCAGCTCGGCAAGTACGAAGCGCTCGATTTTGCCGAAGCTGCCCGATATCTCGCCCGACTACCGTACGTAGACGCGAAGCGCATCGCGATTACGGGAACCAGCTACGGTGGATACTCCACGCTCATCACGATGGAGACATATCCTGAGCTATTCCCCGTCGGGGTCGCGAATTCAGCCGTTGGTGATTGGCGTCTCTACGATTCGATCTACACCGAGCGCTACATGGGGCTGTTGCAGGACAACACGAAAGGGTACGTGCAAAGCGCGCCCATCGAGCAGGCGGCGAAAATGCGCGGCAATCTGTTGATGATACATTCGATGATGGACGACAACGTTCATCCGCAAAACACCATGCAGATGCTGACCGCCCTGACCAACGCGGGCCGGGACGCCGAATTGCGCATTTATCCGCCCGGCCACCACGGCGCCGCTTATAGCCTCGAGAGCTATCGACTGATTCAGAAAGTCACCGACGGCTTCCTGGCGCGGTACCTCAAAGCACCGAGCCCTCCGAGCCTCGCCCCGGCGCGGTAAAAAAAGCGCCGCGATAACACCGCGGCGTTTTTTTTTTCAGAACGAGGCCGATTACTTGCGAGCGTCCTTGCGGATTTCGCGAGCGTCCTGACGTCTGTCGCGCTTGTCCTGACGCAGATCCTTGCGATCGGCTTTCAGCTCTTTTGCATCCTGTTTGGCTTCCTGCTTGTCGCCAGCCTTGATATCCTTGCGCACTTCACGCCGATCTGCGCGCACTTCCTTGCGATCGGTGCGAACTTCCTTGGTGTCGGCGCGGACTTCCTTACAATCGGCCGTTGCAGTCGGGTGGTTCCTGCACCACACGATGAGTCTGGCTCTCGTCATGTGCGGCGGCGCTTTCGTGGTCGCCTGCACCGACTGCGCTGACGCACTGGACGCGGCAGCCACGACGAGCGCGGCGGCGAACGCCGCGAGTTTCGCTTTCGACATCTCTCTTCTCCTTCCCATATCCGGGGATTTTTGTGGATGGCCGTAAAACGCCACCGTTCACGGTGAGAGACGCTCGACCCGGCCGGATGTTAACGGTCGGGTCGATTTGCAAAGCTGCGGTGTACTTTCGGTTTGTTAAAAAGGTCACACGTGGATGTAGCTGCAGCCGTGTTTCTGGGCCTGATCGATTGCAACGACCATCGCCGGAACCAAATAGACGCCGGGAAGCATGTTGGCGTCGAATTCCTTGCGTAATTCCGCCGCTTTGCTCGCGTCGCCTCCAGCGAGAAGACCCATCCAGATGCCGTACGCGTTGTTGCAAAGAATGAAAACCGTGCCGCGTTGCTGGAGCTCGAAAATGGAGGCATCGGCGGGAACGGGAATCGGCGTGCCTCCGATTGACAGCGATGTACTTCCGCCGGTCGCTTTGTAGAAGATGTTCGAGGTTGCAGGAGCGTTGGACACATCGTTCACCTTGCTCGCTCCACCAAGCGAATACTTCTTCCACATGTCATCGTTGAACGCGAGCATTGTCCCCATTCCATAAATCGTTGCGACCGCGGTAACCTCCGGATGGGTTACGTGATACGTGTCACGAAGCGTGTTGAGATAGTTGCGGACGTGGAACAGGCCCCATCCGTTCTCATGGTTCGGCATGTCGAATATCTGGCGGTGCTTTCCGGTGACCGCTGTTAGCCATTTGTCACTCGGCTGAACATCGCTGTTCAGTCTTAGGTCACTGCCAAACGCTTTCGTCACTGAGCCGCTCATGCCAAGCGCGACGGCCCCGGCGGCGACTTTGCCAAGGAATCTCCTGCGCTCAGGAAGTGATGCGTTATTCATTTGTGATTCTCCTCTGGGTGGTGGAAAGGACGTGATAATCCGCATCAGGCGGTTTCCCGCCATGCGGCCAGTCGTGGATTTTCTTTGGAAAATCAGGCCGGGGTCGCGTGTTGATGTATGTCGCGACGTCGAATGCCTGTTGTGGTGTCAGCTGCTGCGCTCGATCGAGCGGCATCACTCCGTAAATGAATGACGCCGCTGTGTTGATGCGCGACATTCCCGCGCCAACGTTATAGCTGCGTGCGCCCCACAGAGGGGGCGCGAGCGTCGTCCCCTGGCCGTTTGAACCGTGACACCGTGCGCACATCGACGCGAAGACTGTTGCCCCGCGGGACGCGTCTCCTGCCATCGGCGGCAGTCGCGGAAGTCCCTGACCATCCATCTCTGCGCCAACCGGAATTCCACTCGACAGAAACGCGAAGTAACTGACGATGTCGCGCATGTCGCGAGCTGTTGGGTCGAGACGTTTGCCGTTCATGCTGCGCTCGAAGCAATCGTTGACGCGATCTTCGATCAGGTCGATCTTGCCGCTTCGCGCCCGGTACTGTGGGAACCGCGCGTACGAACCAACCCACGGCATCGCATTACGTCGCAGCCCGCCGTCGATGTGGCAGCTCGCGCATCGCAGCCCGTTTCCGACATTGCGGGGAAGACTGTCGCGTGTTGCGAGAAGCATGGCGCGCCCGCGCAACGCCGCCGACCGGTACGCGGTGTCGGTGAGACTCGCCTCGGACGGCACGCGAAAAGGTACGCGTGCCTTTTGGCCCTGCGTGCGGATCTTTCCAGACGACGCGTCTGTGTGCTCGACGTGGGCGAGCAATATTACGGCGCCGATTATGGAAAATACAAAGCGTAGCCGAGGGAGCAGTAATTCCTCCGCCTGAAACCGCGCGGACCCGGAGTGAGCCCGTGGGGTGAAACTCGGATTTAGGGGCTCAGAGCGGCCGGCGCAAGAGAAGGCCTTACGCCAGCCGGCGACTGGCTAGTCGGCTCTCATCGGAACTTCCGTCGAGCCATCTGCGCTGTCATGCGGTTTCGACGATGAAGTTCCGCGGATGGATGTAACGACTTGATTGACGGCGGTATCAACTCGTGAATGGAAGGCCTCGGTGACACCAGCAATCAATGCTGCCATGACACCATCGAGCGCCATTCCCAGTTTGCTCCCAGTCTTCTGTGTGGCTTCGGCCGTAACCTTCGCCGCTTGAACGTCCGCCTTCGACGCGCTGAGTGCGACACCGGCGCCAAATGCCACGCCAACAGCCATCCAGGGATGATCCTTCACCTTCTGGGTTACATCGATCTTCCGCTCCAATTCATCAATCGCGTTAGTCATGCGGGCGCGCGTCTGTTCGATTTCGGCGCGGACTTCGGTTGTTGTCTCAGGCATCCTTGTGTCTCCGTAACGTCGCCAAAGTCTGCTCTGGTTTGATGTTCTTCGGCGACAACAGCGCCGTGCCTCGTTTCAACAGAAAGTAGGCAACGCCGCCCAGAATTGCGGTTAGTACAAAAGCTGCGATCCAGTAATGGCCGCGGAATAATGCGTCCCCGAGCAATAGAACGATGCCAAAGACGAGCATCTGCAAAGTCAGAAGACCGAGCATTGCCGCGGCGACCGTAAAGCTCGTGCCTTTGCCGATGTCGCGCGCGATCTGGGCAAACTCGATGCGCGCCAATCGCACTTCCTGTCGCGCGAGATGCACTCCGTCTTCCGCGACATCGCGCAGCAATTGTCCAACGCCGCGATTTGTCGTCGCCGATGTGCCGGACTTGGGGTCCTCCACGAGCTTCATCGCTACCGCCGGATAGCCTTGCCGATCAGATAACCGGCGCCGAGCGCGATTAGGAGCGAGCGCGCCGGGTGCTCTTTCACTTGCTTCTCCACACCTTCCTTGAGCTTGTCGATATCGGCGTCGCGAATCCAATCCGCGCTCGACTGCATACCGGTCGCGAGTGTGTCGGTAACAGCGGCGATGCTCGAATCATTCGAAACCGTAACCGCAGTACCATCAGCACTTGATGCAGCCGGCTGACGTTGTTTGAGAGCTCGCGCGCCAGCCTCGAGTCCGTCAGCCAGCAATCCTGGAAGGCCAGCGGCTTTGTCTTTCACCGAGGATCCGACGCTCTTCAGTTTGCCTGTGATCCCACCAGATTCTGGCTCGCCAATATTGCCCGAGGATCCTACGCCACTGCTGCTCAAGCCTGACTCCGCATTGCCCGTGGTCTGATTGAAGTCCTGGTTGTCACTTCGTTCCATGGAAACAGCCCCCCAACAGTTGTTGAGCCGCTTGGCTAGCGGCGACAAAGACTACATATGCAGGAGACGCGCCGAACGCGCGCGGGCGGCCAACTGCGCAATGGCGCTCAGATCGGCGGCTCTTCGGCGGAAGGCCTTCTGGCTTTGTTCGATCGTCACGATCTCAAAGCGCAGCGGTTCACCCGGCCGCCTTTGCGCGACGATTGGCATGTCGGCCGCTGAAACAACGGCGATCTTCGGATAACCGCCGACGGTGGGCGCGTCCGCCATCAGAATGATCGGATGTCCGTCCCCAGGCACCTGCATGGCTCCGGGACACGCAGCTTCCGAAGGAAGTGCACCGGGTGACGCTCCAATGGAGGGGCCATCAATCTTGTAACCGGTCCGGTCGGATGTAGTCGAGATGCGATGAGTACTCTCGCTGAGAGCATGAAATGCACTTTCGGTGAACAACTCAGCTTGCGGACCGCGGGTCACGTGGACCGTGTCGCTATCGTAGCGGGGCATTAGCTCCGCGGCGCAATGCAAGCCGTCCGATGCGGCAAGCCGCGAAGCGCCGACTTGAAGTTGGTCGCCCGTCCTGATCAGACGCCCGTCGAATCCCCCGAAGTGGCCCGGAAGATAGGTAGACCTGCTGTTAAGTAGCGGAGGAACGTCGATTCCGCCGCTGACCGCAACGTACAGAAATCTTCCTGTCACGAATTGTTCGATCTCGAGCGTGTCGCCCGCCGCTACGCTCACGGTGGTGCACGGCGCAACTGACCGACCGGCGAGCGTAGCCCGAACGATTGCGCCGGCAAGGGCGATCGAGGTGGCGTCCGAAAAAGTCAAACGCCCGCCGCCCAACGCCCATTCGAGCGCCGCGCTGCTGGAATCGTTTCCGACCATCAGGTTCGCTGCCTGGACTGCAAACGAATCCATTGCGCCACCCCGCGGAACTCCGGCAGCGAGAAATCCTCCTCGGCCGACATCCTGAATTGCGAGGTAAGGGGGAGCTTTGGTAACGGTTATCACGCGACGGCCTCGAATTGCACTGTGTCACCAGCTTTGAGTAGAGTGGGCGGATCTCGTCGCGCATCGAACAGGACTGTGTCGGTACTACCGATGATGTGCCAACCCCCGGGGGTATCGATCGGGTAGATACCGGTCTGAGTCGCGGCGATGGCGACACTGCCCGCGGCGACCCGCGGTCGCGGCTGGGGACGTCGCTCTATTTTGAGCCGCGGATCCAGCTCGCTCAGGTAAGCCCATCCCGGAACGAAACCGAGCAAATCCACGGTGTAGCTGCGCGCAGTGTGCAGGTGAATAACATCTGCCGTGGTGAGGTCGCATGCTGTCGCGACGGCGTTTAGATCGACCCCGTCATAACGAACGGCGATCGTGTGATGCGTCGCGGGCTCTGACTGAGCCGAATCGCTCCGCCTGGCCAGTGCATCCAGAATCTCTTTCGACATCTCGGCGAACGCCTTGCGCAAAGGGTCGTAAAAAACCGCGACCGCGAGGTAAGCGGGAACTACATCCTGAACACTGTCGATGTGAGCGCTTCTGATCTGCGTCGCAGCAGCGTGGATTTGGCCCAAGAGCTCTGGCGATCGTTCGTGTCCCAATTCGATCGTGATCCCGGCATCACCGAGCGGATGAACGCGCGGTGCGGTCATTTAGACGGCGAAAGGCGCGAAACGAGCACCGGCGTCTTCCAGGCGCTTCCGCACAGCGCGCAGAATCTTCAGCGAGTCCGGATTATCGCCATGCACGCAGAGCGAATCCGCGTCTACTCGTAGCTCCCTACCATCGCGTGTGCGCACAGTTCGGTAGGTGAAGAGATCAACCGCACGGTTGACGGCTGTGCTAACGTCGTGAATTACGGCATCGGGCTCGCTTCGTTTCACGAGCGTGCCATCCGAATTGTATGCGCGGTCGACGAATGCTTCGCCGGCAAATCGCATGTTCAGCCGCTCAGCTGCGCGGAAGATTGCGCTTTTGGGAAGACCGAGCACGGCAAGACTGCGATCGACGCGCTGGACAGCGTCAACTATCGCGTTAGCGGCGCCGTCGTCCAATACCGCGCGGTTGTACATCGCACCATGTGGTTTGACATACGCGAGCCGCGCCGATTCACCCGCACAAACGTCAAGCATCGTCTTGAGCTGATACTCAACGTGACGCGCTATTTCTGCCGGCGGTAGACCGAGCTCGCGGCGTCCGAATCCGAGGATGTCGGGATAAGAAGGGTGAGCGCCGATACTGACTCCACGCTCCTTTGCAGCGCGCACAGTGTCGCGCATCGTTTGCGCATCGCCGGCGTGGAAGCCGCAAGCGATGTTTGCAGACGAGACCAGCTCGAGTAGCGCCGTGTCGTGCAGGAGATGAGTACTCCCGAACCCCTCGCCGAGATCGGCGTTCAAATCGATCGTTGAAAGCGCCGACGCGAAGGCTATTTCTTGTTCGCCCTCGAGGTCTTCATCGGCTTGGCTTCGACGACGGACCATTCCTGGTCGTCATCCTCAAATCCGCCGCGCGAAACCTTGGGGAGAAGCTGTTCTCGAACGACCACCGGTGTCAGCCAATAGGTGTAGCCGTCGTCGGCCTCGACTGGTAGCCAAGCGAATCTGGTGCGTACGCGCTCGTCGCCCATTTTTCCATTTGGGTCCCGCTTAGTTCTCCACTTCACGCTGACGTCCCTCGCTCGCTAAATGCGATCTTCGAGGCCTTTGACGCCCGATTGCTGGGCACAGCTGGCGCAGCAATAAAACGTTCCGTCGCTCTCGAGTCCATGTCCAATGATGGTGCAACCGCAGTGTGCGCATTTGGGAGCGAGCGCGTGAATCGCGCATTCAAAGGAGTCGAATGTGTGCGCCTTGCCTCGCATGGTAACCGTGAACGATTTGTCGTAATCGTTGCCGCACACTTCGCACCGAGCCATCTACGCTCCCGAAGGTTTCCCGAGGGTTCTACGGCGAATCTAATGCCGCCGCGCGGCGTAGCTCACCTGAATACTTTACGCATTTTGGTGTCGGGATCGCGGGCGAAACGGAATGTGAACCACGCAAGATCGGTGACCAGCTCGTCATAGGTCTGTGGATCCATCTTGTCCTCGACGACGTTCAAGCGGCTCGAGATCTGAGTCTTCAGATGCTCGATCCATTCCTTCGTAAAATCGGCCATTTCTTCGTCCCAGGGTTAGCCAGGGCGGAAAGTAAGGCCATCCACATGGCTTGGCGAGCGAATTCTGGCTTGGTTTCTGCCCCTGCATAGGCGGTAAGAGCAGGACGGATGAACTCTTTCAGGGGTCTGAAATGCTTAGAGCAACTGTAGCTGTTGCTGCCGCGGGATTGCTTGCCGCTTGCGGGGTCTCGACGCAGCAGGAAGTGCAAATGGGGCAGCAGGAGGCGCAGCAAGTAAACGCGCAGCTCCCCATGGTCCAGGACGCCTACATCCAGAACTATGTGAACACCCTCGGCCAGCGCATTGCCAGCCGGACTTCGCGCGCAGACCTGAACTGGCAGTTCCAGGTCGTCAACTCAGACGTGGTTAACGCGTTCGCTTTACCGGGTGGATTCGTCTACGTCAATCGAGGCGTGCTGACGCGCGCGAACAACATGTCCGAGATCGCAGGCGTCCTCGGTCACGAGATCGAGCACGTGGTGCGTCGCCACTCCGTCAAGCAGATGGAGCAGGCGCAAGGCGCGAATGTTGGCGTGGGAATTCTTTGCGCGCTGACTGGCGTTTGTCAGAGTGGCGTCGCGCAGGCGGCGATCAACATTGGCGGCACCGCGGTCTTCGCGAAATTCAGCAGAACCGATGAGGTGCAGGCCGACGAGGGTGGTTTCAATAACGTCATTCGCGCAGGGATCAACCCGCGCGGAATGCTGACACTTTTTCAGAAGCTTCTCGCTGAGGAACAATCATCGGGAAACAGCAACGTAGCAGCGTGGTTCGCTGACCACCCCGGAACCTCGGATCGCATTGCCGACATCCAGCGGATGCTGAGTCAAACCCCGGCGTCCACGTTGAACGGTCTGCAGACGAACGACGCGAATTTCAGCACGATGAAGTCGCGGCTGGCGAGGCTAGGCCCAGCGCCAAGAGCGCCGGGGCAGTGAACTACGGAGGGTGAGGGATTCGAACCCCCAAGCCCTTGCGGGCGCCAGTTTTCAAGACTGGTGCAATAGCCGTTCTGCCAACCCTCCCTCACTCATAATAAGAGTGAGTGGAGGGTGCGGCAACGCGTTTACGACGATCGATTAACGGGCAGCGAGTAAATCTTCGAGCTGAGTCGCGCGCGCAATCCCGGTAATCTGCGATCGAATCTTCTGGGCTTCCTGACTGTTTCCCGCGTGATCCAGCGCCGAGCTGAGCTCCATTCCGGTTCGAATGTAGAGATAAGGAATGCCCGCCGAGGGTCGATCAACCCACAACTCGCGCTTTGAAATCGACCGCGGTGCGGTGAAGGTGTTGTCCCAAAGGGCGCGAGTCGTCGAAAGGTCGAACGCACCCGCCCCTTGTACGACGGCAATGTTGTCGTTCAGCGTAGGTGGCGCCGGGAGGAGCTTGCGCGCGAGTCCTGTGACAACGGTGTAGGGACTGAACCCCATCTCGTCGACGTACCCGCCCGTCGTGCGCGCGAAGAAGACCGGTCGCTCAGGAAACGCATCCCGCACCATGTACAACACGAAGAGATCGGCGCGCTCGAGACCCGTGAAGGTCTCGAACTGCCGCGGTCGAATGTTCAGGACGAGCTGAGTGCCGTCCTTTTTGAAAGTCTGCACCGATGTCAGCTCGATTGCTCCGGGAACAGCGTCCACCTCCTCCATTGTCATCCTGAGTGGTGGCCCACTCGGCTTCTTCCAGACTTTGTCGCGATAAACGCGCGGGCCTCGCAGCGAATCGTACTCGTACACTGGTCGCCGCTGCATCTGTCGCGTGTACCAGTCGGTGTTGAGCAGCGACAAGCACGCGACGATTACGTCCTTTCTGATGCCTTCCACTGCCTGTGCGTACCACAGAGGGAAGGTGTCGTTGTCACCCGCAGTAATGAGGATTCCGTACGGCTCGACGGAGTTAAGCATGTCGGCTGCGAAATCGGCAGTGTCGGTCTGACCGGCGCGCGACGCCGACTTCCAATTGGCGAGTAATGGCACCACCGCGAGCGCCAGCACTGGTGTCGCAATCAGCCAGCTTCTGCGCGTTGGCAACGTGAGGGTCTCGCCCGCGACTTCTACTCGTTCTGACCGGACCAGCGCCGCGACCGTTTCCCAAACGAACACCAGGCCAAGCGCAGCCCACACGCTCCACGCTGAGAAGCTCCACAGATAGAAATAGTCGCGATCGCGCACCTCGCGCGGGACAGTGTCAGCCAGCTCCGGCGCCTGCGACGACCCGTATTTGAAGTTCATGTAATAGATCAGCGCGAGCGTCACCATGAACATCAACGGCCCGAAATACGCGAACGATCTCCGGTCGCGTTTCCAGTGGACGTAACCGCCTAATCCGCCGAGGAACAGAAACAGCGTCGCCAGCATTCCCTGTAGTCCAGGATGATTCTCGAATGGATCGCGCAGCCATTGCCAGCGGAAGTAGAGCCACCACATCCCGACTTGGGCGTAGAAGGGCGCCTGTCGCTGTGTTAATGCCGGCTTGCCGTACTGACCTCGATTGAAGTTGTACATGAAGCGATCGACAGTCGCTTTGCTGAACGTGCAAGCGGCACTGATGCTGGTTGTGCAGCCTGTGGGCTCACCTTCGTTGATGGGCGGGAAGTGCGCGGCGCGCAGCGGTTGAGTGAGGAATGGTGTCATGCCGAGGAGCAACGCACCTGCGATTGCGAGTAGCAGTCGCCAACGCAGCAGCGTGTTCCGTCGGCGCACCGCGATAGCCACTGCAACGGCCGGCAAAGCGAGGAATCCAGCCATGTGATTGGCGTAGCCAAGTCCGCTCAGATAGGCGATGAGGATGAGAAGGCGATCCGCTTTCGCGCCGGATGGATCGTCGCACCAGCGCACCGTTAGCCACGAGACGAGCGCAAGTCCGAACAGCGAGATCGTATAGACCTTCTCGTTGACCACTGACTGCGACCAGACGGTGAAAGCGGTTGCGCCAAGAATCGCGGCGATCGTACCGCCGGTTATCCGCTGCCACCGTTCCGGCAACCAACCCACCAGAACGCGCTCGCTGATGAGAAACCACATCCCCGCCGCCCCCGCGCTGCACAGCGCGGCGAGAATGTTGACTCGCATTGCGACGTTCGGCGCGATTGGGAGTATCGAGAAGAAGCGTCCGAGAAGGACGAAGAACGGGTTGCCGGGAGGGTGAGGCAGGCCGAGCGTGTAAGCGGCGGTGATGTACTCGCTGGTATCCCACATCGCCGTCGACGGCGCGAGTGTGAGCAGGTAAACCAGGAAAACAAGCGCCGACACTATTGCGGCGGCGCGAAATGAGGGCTGGTATTCCGCTCGCTCGCTCTCGAGGGTTGTTGCCGTCATCTAGTGGCGGAACTGCCTCTTGCCGGTAAAAATCATCGCGATGTCGTATTCGTTGGCCGCCTGAATCACGTCCTCATCGCGCACTGAGCCACCTGGCTGCACGATTGCCGCGACGCCGGCTTCGGCTGCTTGTTCGACGCCATCGCGGAAGGGGAAGAACGCGTCAGATCCCATCACCGAGCCCCGTGTGTCGTGCCCGGAGAGACCAGCCTTGTGCACCGAAAGAAACGCAGCGTCGACGCGCGACATCTGACCCGCGCCGATACCGATCGTTGCACCGTCGCGCGCGAGCACGATTGCGTTCGACTTCACGCTGCCGACGGCCCGCCAGGCGAATTGCAGATCGCGCAATTCGGAGTCAGTTGGCTGGCGTTTCGTCACGACCTTCCATTCCTCCTGTGGCGTGTCGCGCGATGCGCGCTCCTGCGCGAGGAATCCGCCGCGGACACGCTTGAAATCCAGAGCGTGGTCGCGCCACTGCGCTTTTCCCTCGAGGACGCGCAGATTTTTCTTGCGACCAAGGGCCTCGAGCGCTCCCTCACTGAATTGCGGAGCAACGATGCATTCCACAAAAAGACTCGAAACAGCCTCGGCCGTCTCATCGTCGACCGGAACAGTAAACGAGATTACTGAGCCGAAGGCTGAGACTGGATCGCACGCCAATGCTTTACGGTAAGCGTCGATAGGAGTTGAGCCGGTCGCCAGCCCACACGGCGTGGTGTGCTTCACGATCGCGCAGCAGACCTCGTCGGCGAAGGGGTCCGTCGCGAACAGTGCTCCTTCGAGGTCGAGCAGATTGTTGAACGACAGCTCCTTACCGCCCTTTTGCCGCAGCGCCGCGATGCCGTCGTTTCTGTGATCGACGTAGAACGCGGCGCGCTGACCCGGGTTCTCGCCGTACCGGAGGTTGCTCTCCTTGAGCAAAGGAATCGAAAGTCCGTCCGGAAAAACCTCGGAGCGCTGACAGCCGAACCAATACGCAATCGCGGCGTCGTAGGCGGCTGTTCTCGCGAAGACCTTCTCGGCGAGCAGACGTCGCAGATCCAGATCGTCGTCGTTGGACTCGAGACCGGCAAGCACGCGGGCGTAGTCAGCGGGGTCGACGATGACAGTCACCGATTCGAAGTTTTTTGCGGCTGAGCGCAGCATCGATGGTCCGCCGATGTCGATTTGCTCGATGACGTCGGTTGGTCACACGTCGCGGCGGGCCGCCGTCTGCTCGAACGGATAGAGATTGACGGCCACCAGATCGATAGGTGCGATGCCGTGTTCGGCGATGGCCTGCATGTGCTCGCGAGAATCACGACGAGCCAACAAGCCGCCGTGGACTGCAGGGTGAAGCGTCTTCACGCGGCCGTCGAGCATCTCCGGGAATCGCGTGACTTCGCTGATTTCCCTCACGGGAATCCCGGCGTCGCGCAGTGCTTTCGCAGTGCCACCTGTCGAGATCAACCCCCAACCGAGTTTGGCAAGACCCTTGGCAAAATCAAGAAGTCCGGTTTTGTCAGAGACGGAGAGGAGAGCTGTCGGCATATCAGACGGAAATCTTTGATTCGACGTTGAGTAGGATGGCGACCATCTCGATCACCCTTGGATACACGACGTGTTCGACGCTCAGAATGCGCGCGGCGAGCATGTCGGCGGTGTCGCCCAGCTCGACGGGGACCCGCCATTGGGCGACGATTGGACCGCGATCGTAATCGTCGTTTACCACGTGCACCGTGACTCCACTTTCGCGCGCGCCAGACGCAATCACCGCTTCGTGGACTCGCGCGCCGTACATGCCCTCACCGCCGAAATCGGGCAGCAGGGCAGGGTGGATGTTGAGGATGCGACCGGAATACTCCTGCACGACTTTCGGTGGAATGCGCTTCAGGTACCCGGCAAGCACAACCATGTCGACGCGAAATCGCTGCAGCGTCTCGAGCAGCTGTGTGCCGTCGTCCGCCGCGTCGAAATGCGCGATATCGATCGATGCCGTTGCCGCGCGAATGAGCGCGGGTGAGTCAGGGCGGTTGGACGCCACCAGAACGACTTTGGCTATCCGCTCGCGGGCGATGTTGTCAAAGTGTTCTATGATTGCGTGCAGGTTGGATCCTCGCCCGGAGGCGAGGACAGCGAGTCGTGACGGCATCCCCGATTCTACGATTTGCCGTCCACGTCTGTAAGGCCGTCGAGCAGCATGTTAACGGCTTCGCTCAAGCTCGCGGCGGTTTCGATGTCGTCGGCGCGAGCGCGCTGACGGTCCTCGCCGGTCGTTTCGCTCGACTCAATCAGGATACCACGCCCTCCGAGTTTTTTTGATGCAATCACGTCCCGCCAGCGGTCGCCAACGTATGCGACGTTGGCGGGATCGAGTTTGAAGTCTGAGATTGCCTGCTCGAACATGAGCGTGCCCGGCTTTCGGCAGTTGCCGATCAATGGCTTGTCGGGCAAATGCGGGCAATAGTAGCTGGCATCGATGTGCGCGCCCTCCTCCCGAAGCAGCGACTCGAAGTGGGCTCGAACCGCTTCGTAGTCCTCTACGGTAAAGAGACCACGCCCGATGCCTGATTGATTCGTAACGACGATGACGCGAATCCCGGCCTCGTTGAGGCGTCTCACCGATCGAGCGGCACCCGGTAACAGGCGCACCTGTTCCGGAGCTTTGATATAGTGCGCGTCTTCCATCACCGTCCCGTCGCGATCGAGGAAGACCGCGTCCGGCTTTCTCTTCACGAAACAGCCTTGAGCACGGCGGCTAAAAGTTGTGAGTCCTCAGCCGGTAGTACGCTGCGAAGATCCAGCAACAGATGATCGGCTTCGATGCGGCCAATCACAGGTGGCTCACCGAGGCGAAGCGTATCTTCCGTGCGCTGAGCGTTCGCCGACAATGCGACCGCACGCGACTCGATCCGCGCAGTCGGGAACGCGCCCCCGCCGACGCTCGCCTCGCTCTTTACTACCGAGGCGTCAACGTTGTTTGACCGCAACGCTTTTACTACCGACTCCGCGCGCGCCTCAAGCGAGTCGGCGGTCGTGGTGAGCATTGAAAGGACCGGGATTTCACGTAATGCGCGATCGCGATCGAGGTAGAGTCGCAATGTCGCTTCGAGCGCTGCCAACGTGAGCTTGTCGACGCGCATCGCGCGCGTGAATGCAGCGAGCGGCCAGCGCCAGATTTGACCTCATGGCCCGTGCACCCCAGGATCGACCGCCACAGCCTGAATGATCGGCAAAGCGCGACAGCCTCTCGGAAGGAGCGACCCATGAAACTCGGCAAGCTCGGCGTTTGGGCCGGCCTCGACGGCATGACCCGCTGGCTGGCGACCTACTGGGCCGAGTGTGGCGTGCGCGTCAACACATTGACAGTGGGCGGCGTGCAGAACGGCCAGCCCGACGACTTCGTCGCCCGGGCAGCGTCACGCGTCCCCCTCGGCCGCATGGCCATGCCCCACGAGTACCGCGGCGCCGTCGTGTTCCTGCTCTCCGACGCATCGTCATTCATGACG
>Ga0209027_1000106_pt1 | contig 23518 bp, 22 predicted proteins | sample GraSoi013_1_20cm_3_FD_185821 | JGI IMG/M metagenome (GOLD analysis project Ga0209027, IMG submission 185821) | Grasslands soil microbial communities from the Angelo Coastal Reserve, California, USA - Sample 09_27_2013_1_20cm (SPAdes) (version 2) | ecosystem: Environmental > Terrestrial > Soil >...
CGCTGGGTGTGTCACCATTGAAAGGCAACGCACCTGTACACATCTCATAGAGGATTACTCCAAGCGAATAAAGATCGCTGCGGTTTGTGCCAGCGAGGCCCTGCGCAATCTCTGGTGATATGTAGGATACGCTATCAAGTGGGAAGGCAAGCGGATTCTGTATGTGATTCAATCCAAAATCGGTGAGTTTTGGTTCACCTGGTGAAGGGTATGTTGCATCCACTTTGCCGAGCAGTATCGCAGCTGGTCTGAGTGCACCATGTACTACGTTCCGCTGGTGGGCGTAGTCAAGGGCGTCGGCAATAGGTGCCAGCAAGCGCACAATCTCGGCGGGAGGAGGGATTTTTCCCATGTGAGCAGTCGTGCTGAGATAATCGGCAAGCGATGGACCCTCTACGTAATCCATGATGATGTACGCTTCGCTCCCGCTCTGTGACATGTGGAAATCCTGTATCGATACGATATCAGGATGGCGTAGCGCAGCGAGCATTTGCGCTTCACGATAGAAACGAGGAGTGAAATCGGGGCTAGTCTCTATGTTGACCGGAGTGATTTTAATTGTAACATAGCAGTGTTGTTGAGTGTTAAATGCCTTCCAAATCTCGCCTACTGCGCCAGACCCTAAACGCTCTTGTAGCTCATACTTTCCAAGACGGCGTTGATTCATACCCATAGCTATACACCTCGTTTCTTATCTTTACTGTAGAGGCAGCCCTCAAGGTAGAAGATCCCTTTGTAATTATTGAGTATGGTACGTACGTCGTTAGCCAAAGCGGCGGATCACTAGTTCCAAGAGATATGAGATCAACTTCGGTCGATCACTTTCAAAACGTTGAGGGTTAGAACTTTTAGTTACTGATTTCTAGCAAGTTTAAGCGGAAAATTGTTAAAAGTCAATAATTTCTCAATCAATCATCAAACACTTCAGCACCGGTTGGCTCTATCCTTGCTTCTTTATTCATAGACTGCCGGAGTCCTGACAATTCGTAATAAATAGCTTTCCGGGCTCTACTCTGATTTCCTAATGGACGGTGTTCCGCTAAGCAATGCCATGGGTTGTATGATAAGTTCTCGGCGAAAGCAAATTGATCCCTGGAATCAAAGCGCTGCACTAGTAAGCGCAACCTTGCAACTGGTATAAAAGGCGACAGCTTTTCCGGCCACTCCACTGATGCGTTTTCAATTGGCATCCTGTAGGCATCGGTCTGGAATTGAATCATGAAATCGAACATTACTTCTTTTGTGCTAAGCGTGTTAACCATTGCTTCTCTTAGATAATTGGCTGGCGGTTTCCTGGGTATCTTCGTTTTCTCAGCGGAACAAGGTCTGATCGAGTAGTGAATAGCCTGCCCTTCGCCAAACAGGTAGGCCACACAGCTAAAATATGGTACTTCTAAGGGACTGGTTTGGGTCCTAGAATACAGACCTTGCATGATTGCATCTGAGAAGTGGGAATCAAAGGGATCGATAAAGTAGAAAAGAGGCGTTCCTTCGTATACATGCCTCTGCAATTTGAGATTCTCTATGATGTTTGGCGTAGTAAAGGTTGGCGCGCTGATACCGGTGAAATCCTGGGTCCATTTTTCGTCGTCGAGCAGTTTATCGCCTTCTACGCCCATGAGTTTTATTCCTATACTCAGTACTCCGTTATCCTTCATATCTGGAGGCGCTAAAGGGCCTGGTCCAGCGAATCTTACCCAGGCAGGATATGTTTTGGGGTATCTAAAAACACCCTGTCGCAAGTTGTCGGCGAGGTCTGGCAGGACCTCGAACTCTCCCTTTACAACACCGTACGTTTTCGTGTTCCCAGCGCGCAGGGCAAAGCTATGTTTATAATGTTCGCGCATGAACATAGCCATCTGTTTTATGATCAAGTCAGTAATTTCTTTTTCATTGGGCAAAAGCTTTTCCTCGCCTATCTGCAGGTGGTCGTCTTTTCGCTTAAAATTGATAAGGGCCTGCACCAGTGCAGAAATCGGTTTCCTGAAAATTTTATCAAAGGTGTCCCGGTAATAGGGATCGATCCGGCGCTCAAAATAGAAGAGCGCGAGGAACAAATCGTTGACGCGTTTTTTAATACTCATCATAACTCCTTCCTGGACAGCGGCCCCTTGCCAAGGGAAGCCGCGCCCAGTAATGCCCCGACCAGACCTGCACTACAGCAAAGAATGCCGGCTCGTTTCGATATCTGACCTGTTGAACCAGCGATCCCCGAGGCGACAACGTCGACAAGGTCGATGGCGACACCAACGTACAGTTGCCGGTCGAGTGCTTCGCCTCGAGGGGCCTGTATCAACACGCCCATGAGCACATCGCGGACGCCGAAGAGCCGCAGGGCGTATGACAGTGCTGGATTGGTCCTGGGGTCTATCAACATCATCCTGGACATTACTGTAGGAAGGAACCAGCTGATCGCGCCTATAATGAAGCGAACCCAGATCAGCGTTGTGAGAGCCTGGCTCTTAGTGAGCGTTATCATATCCATCCTCCTCGCCTTTGGGCTTAGGAATTTTGGCATGCCTGATTAAGCAAGGTGCGGCACTGCCGGCCACGGCGTGAAGGCATTATCGACGCCGCGCAGAGCTGAACGCAGGTGCGGGTAGTGACGCAGCAGTATTGTTGACATCGTATTGTCCCTGATCCAATCCATGCCGGCCTGGGTGTAAACCTCTGGCGTGAAGTCCTCGGTAAGGAAGCGATCGCTATTCAGTCGACGTGATGCCATCAGGATGAAGATGCGGAAGGCGGTCTCGCTGAAGGCAAAACCTTGCGGTCGTTTTTCAGCGAACATGCCGACGATCAGGTCGACGCGGTCAATATCGTTGTTGTATACGCGTCGTATCTTCTCTCCCAGGGCCGGGTCACCAGCCAGTTCCTCGAAGCTGCTGGCTGGAGGAAGGTGCACCAGTTTGCGGAACTGGTTGTAGCGCGGCACGCCCAGCTCCCGCGTACGCATAATATCCGTTGCCGCCAGGTCCATGAAGTTCCCATCGGGCCGCTCGAAGTGTTGCAGGAAGCGCGGGAAGTTATTCAGGATGATGGCTCCAGGATATGAGGTGCCGAACGTGTAGAAGGCGTCAGCCATCGAGACTTGCTGCAAGGTCTCTTCAGAATGCGGTCCGGTAATTTCGCGCAAGGTGCGATCTAGCATATGCCGGCCATCATCTGCTGAGCGGAAGCTATATTCGTCTGGAATAAGCGGGTGCATCCGGTACACGATGGTGAACTCTTCGGTCAAACAGTAGGGCACGCCAAAGTGATCGGCCTGCGAACCTGGAATGCCGCTAATAACCTCGCTGGAACTCAGGCGGCCGAACAGCCGTTGGAGGCGCTCCATTTCGAGACCCCACCAGTTGGCTTTCAGACCATACTGTGATGTGGGATGGCTGATAATGGCTGGCGTCCATTCGACAGTATGAATCTTTGCCGTCAAGGCTGCATTGATCAGCCGCGCACGCTCAAAGATGTCGTCATCAGACCAGTTTGGGTACTCGGCGCGCAGGCGGTCGCAGATGGAATTGTGTTCCAGCGTAAACACTGTCTCCATCATCTCCAAACCCAGCCACCAGCCGGGCACCATGGCCGGATTGAGGTTCGGGTCGGATGGCAGTTGCAACAAGCCATTGCTGCCAATGATCAGTTTGCCGTCCCGTCCAGAGCGCCTCAAGGCCTCCTGCTCTTTGCTGCTCCCATAAATCTGTGAGGCATCCCACCAGTGCGTCTCAGTATTGATATAGGTCGGCGGCAAGTTGCGAGAGTTGGCCGGGCGCGTCGGGTCACTCGCTACGCGTAAGATCTTCATGGGATGTTCAGGCCAGGGATCATCATCGCGCAGTGCAATCTGCCAGGGATTCTCCTTTTGGCTCTTGCCATGGCTGAACCAGTCACGCACCATGAATTGAACCCAGGCTGCCGCCAGCATGTTGACCGTTGTCGCGGGCTGGAACTTCTCACGCGTCAACAGTTCAAGGCTCACCGTGCGCGGGTTGGGGGTGAGGATTGCAGGCTCAGGTTCGGGATAGGTGTACTCGATGGGCACATTGCGGCCAAAGCGCGAACCAGCCATACCCATGGCCGGGTTTTGCAGATCGTTATGAGTGCCATCTGCGGTCCGCGACGTCAGATAACTTGCCTGCATTGGTTCAATGGCAGGTTGGTTGATAGCGGGCTCGTGTGTCGTATCGTACAGGTTTTGCTGCCGCAGGATATTGCGTAGCCCGATCAGAATAAGCAATCCCAGTGGAGTGGGTACTTTATCCCAGCCGACTGTATGATCAAGTGTCTCTGCAATTTGGTCATAGATGTGCCAGAACGGCGTCTGGCGGTAGCCAGACTGGGTCGTCTTACCGGCGGTAACCTGTTCGGCGGTAGCCCGTTGGCGTTGTACCAAAGCTATTATGCCTGCTGCGAGTGCCACCAGTGCCAGGATTATCCATGGAACGCGTTTTGTTGATCTCATCTTCTTCGCCTTTCTCTCTCAATCCGTTTAGCCCTTACGCTGTTGTGCAACGATAGCCAGGGCGGTGTTGACTCCCGAGATCGCAGTGAGCATGATGGATGTGCGCGAAGGGAGTTGCCCCTGGATACCTGCGAGTGCCGCAGAGAGCGTATCGGAAGCATGAATGGGTATAGCGTAGCGCAATGCGCTCGCTCTTAATTCCTCATCTGGCGCGAGTAGCTCGATACCGACGATGATGGTACGCACCCCAAAGAGCCGCAGCGCGTAGACGACAGCGTGGTTGGGATTGTCCCCGAACTGACGGGCCAGCAATTTGGGCGTGAATAGGGCAGCAGCCCCGTTAAACAGCCTGATTCCGGCAAGCAGGATACGTGCATAATCACGGTAGTGCTCAAGCTTATCAGACATCTATTTCTCCTTAATTTATCAATCTGTAGAAAAAGCTACCGGCAGGCCAATGGGCCTGGGAATCCATGGCTGGTTTCATACAGAAAAAGAACCTGAACATGCCTAATGGTTTGCCAGGTAGCGGATAGCCCTGATGCCTGGCAAGAAAAAGTACGCGCCTCCCACGACAGATACAAAACGTGGGAGGCTGTTTAACCGCTTCCGCACAGGCTTCGCCTGCATGGTAAACGTGCCTCCATCAGGGTAATGAGTGCCTATGATTGGATCGGCGTCGTCATAGAGTTCATCGAAATGCGGGTTGTTGACCCACGTATGCTGAACGAATTCAAATTGCCGCGAGATGTTGGCGTTGAGACAAAGGAAGTGCAATCCTCGATCTTGATCCTCTGCGCTTGACTTCTTGACGGTCAGTAACTCCGCCGCATCGACCGGCGGTCCATACTCACGCCCGCGGCGAAGAATGCGGTGCCGCTTGCCGACAGCGATGGATTGCTCGGAGCCTGGTTGAGGGTCCAGGGAGTCACGAGGATTGGCGCGGCGAACATGGGCACCTATGGGACAATTAAAACCATAAGGGTCGGTCTGGTAGTAAGCGAAGTCATTCGCATCCGCCAATTGCGGATCGTCTTGATCCGGTGTTTTCAGGAGTGGAGCACCGCTGGGCCAGCGTCCAACCATCTGTGATGCAAGCTTAATACGAGCGGAGGGGTTGCTGCTGCCATCCGGGTTTTTGGTGGCCTCGTCAAGAAACTGCCAGAAGCCGCGAACATCCTGGCGCAATTGGCGAAAAACGAGGTAGCTGCCATTGCGTCCAAGATCCACGTTACCGGATCCACTACTATCGCGGGGAAGTAGGCCCTTTGGATCCATCACGGGCTTGATCACCGGCCTATCCGTATACAGACCATACTCGTTTGGATACCCGAGGACAAATTCTCCCGCTTTGATCGTGTTCATGGCGGTCTCGGTCTGTGGCAACCCCTCCATCACTGGCTGCGAGATGCCATCGTGGAAGCCAAAATGCTCCTTGTTGCCAAGATCGACGGTGTCCAACTTCAGAACTTCCGTTAATCCACTGGTGGCGAACGTCTTCGCATAGGTATTGTATACATCTGACAGCTCACGATCATCCACAGCAAACAGCATGAGCACTATGTCAATTGGGCTGGTGCTGGGTCCGCCCCAAATCCATTGCGCCGGTGAGCTTTCCTCTACATCGCCCAGGAGAAGGCTGCGGTGTGGAACAGCCATCCCATTGATAAATTCGTTAGAGAACATTGCCAATATCGCTGGCTCCAGGCCAAGCTTTTTGATGCCCGCGTACGTGAATGCAACATTGAAAGCTTTCTCCTCTGGCCTGGCCTGCCCGGCTGTGATCGTACCGGCCTGTGCATTCAGCCATATTTTTGCGAGTTGGGGATCGCTGATTTCAAGCAAAATGTAACAGGCGGCTCTTAGATTACCATAGCCGCGTATGATAAGTCCCTGCATGTCTTGAAGGTCGAGGGTATCAGCCATATGCAAATCCTTTACTCACAATAGACGAAGCCACTCTTCGGCCTCGGTCTTATTCATTTTGCTGTAAAGCCCAGCACGGATTTTGGCGTTGTTCGCAATATTCAATGCAATAAGATGATCGTAAGCTGAGTACCAGACCTGTGTTGGTATCTGATGTATACGCAGGTAATCCTTAAAAGCCTGCTCATCTTTCGCGCCGCCGAAAATCAGCCAGCTGGTCCTCGGAAAGCCAACGCCGTTACTGAACACGGCATTCAATCCCCAGGCAACTTTGTCGATGAAATCATCCATGTAGCTTTCCAGGCTGCCATCGTAGTTGCTGGCGAAGATCACGCGCCGCTGTTCATTGATAACGACCCACCGGGCGAAGTGGATGGTCTTTACCCCGGCGAGATTTTCCTTGTTGAAAATGTGGCGAGTGCCGTAATTCGCTGCCAGAAGGATGCCCCACACGGTCAGTCGCCGGAACCATCCAGGCTTGACATAACCGACGGCAGTAAACTGGTTTTGTGCTACGTGATCCTCAAGAGCTGCGAGATCCTGGATGTGCGCATCATCCGGCTTGAAATGTGGCGCAGCGTCGCTTAACTCATGGATGCGTAAGAGCAGTAACCAAATGGGAAGGACCGGGATGAGGACAGGTAATAGCACCAGCACGAGGAGCGGCATACCAACCATGTGCAGCGTTTCCTTCAGCTTGAAAAAAAGGCCTGGCTGCGCCGGGGGTTTTCTAGCCCAGCTGAGAGTTCGCTCACTGCGGATGTATGCCAGGATTTTTGCGCGAACTTCCAGGGAGGAGCGGCCCGACCAATCCTGCTGCGCATGATCTAGGAAGTCTTGAATGGCGTTTCTAAGCTGAGATTCCTGACGGATTTGTTGCGCCATCCGACCAACCGTGTTAACATAGAACACGCTTGTATTGACAATTTTAGATCGCAGGTATGCCAGCCGTCTTTTGCGCGTTATTTCACTGGCAGGGTAGTCCACACAGTGGCTGTAGATCTTGTCCAGCCCTTCTCCTGCCATATCTACCAGTTCATTCAGGAAACGACCCAGTGGGGCATCGCATTCGCTCATTAACACAAGGCTCGGTGCAATCACCGCACCGTTCAAATCGATTGATTCATCCAGTACGAACAACCGCGCAAAGTGGATATTTGAGAACTTGCCAAAGGGTATAACACCATTACACGCGACGTTATCACTCATGGTCTTGAGCAATTGCTTGATATCTTCCACCTCTCCAGCCTTGATCTCGGTGATTATGGTCAGTGCTACCTGGTGTGTCATACCAAGCTCCTCCTTACAAAATGGTGGTGCAAGGGCCGTGCCTCAGTTTTGAATAACGAATGTTTCCCGCAACCCTTTTTAGATGTATCGCGAGCTGTCATTTGAAGCGGTCTTCATGCTCCAGGGAAAGCAAGGGCAAAGTTTATCAACTTGTCTTTTTCCCAATACACTATGCCCAGATACAGGGTTGGAGCAACTTTGCGGATTTCATCTCTTATCCAGTGAGCAACAAGCGACGTTTGGGAGTAATCCAGGACAATGCACTCGTTCTCATCGAACCAGCTCTTGTCCTTGTAGACTTTGGCGATGATTGCTTTGATCCCTTGTGGCAAGATTTTGTTGCGTAATTCACCTCTTTCTGGATCAAAGACTTTGCCCCGCCAGGCAAAGATATGAGCGAACTTTGCTGCAATGCCGGTAAGTTCTGTGCCAGGGTCGATGATAACCGTGCCTTCTGCTTCGCCCGTAGGAATATCACCTGCCGGGCTATTGCGGTAAAGTTCATCAAGCTGAGCTTGAGACATCTTCATCATTTGAGCCACATCAAGAGCCATTGTATATTTCCTCGTTTTTGCCAATCGACATTGCCTCGTCAGGCTGCAGGGTTCAACATAGCGAGAAGAAGGGACCTTTGTGTAGAGTGAAACTGCATGTTGTCCTTCGATAATCTCCACGTTTTCTACCTACAGGCAAGACGTGCAGATATCTGTTTTTTGGGGGATGAATTTGCTGAGAAGGGACTCTGAGAGGGATGCATCGTCAAACCTGTAGGCAGGAGAGGTGCTTTCAGGGGCAGGTATTGTGTAGTATCGCCTGGGAAGCCGCTTCCCAGGCGATACTACACTTACCTACGCGTATTCCCAACCCATCGCCTGCAGCATTTGCTGCAAAGCCTGGGAGGCGCGACGAAACAGATCGGGCCCGCTGAAACCCTGGTACTGGCCGGCGAGAGCAAGGTGGGGCTCGAGCGAGAGGAAACCATCATAGCCGTCGGCCCGCAAACGCTGCAAAAGCTCGGGCCAGTGTGACACACCCTCGCCCGCGGGCACGACGCTGCCGTCGGAGCGCGCGTCTTTCACATGGACGTACCGCAGCCAGGGGCGGACCGCCTCGTAGGCATCGGGGTAGGGTGTTTGCCCGCACTGAATGAAGTTGGCGGGATCAAAAACGGCTTGAAAGTGGGCATCGTTGATGCCTTGCAGCAGATCGACGCAGCGAGTAATGGTATCACCATAGATATCTTTCTCATTCTCGTGGAGCAGGATCACGGCTGCAGCGCGCGCTCGTGCGGTCATTTCACGCAGCCGTCTCAGCACCTCGTCGCGGTACTCGGCTGGATTGACGGCACCGCGGTCACTTGCCGCGGGAGGATAGAAGGAGAAGATACGGATATAGGGCGTTTGCAAGGCTTGCGCCACTGTAATGGCCCGCTCGAAAAGGTGCAGGTGCTCGTTGAACGAACTATCGATGGGAACCTTCCCGATGGGAGAGCCAATGGCGGCAACGCCAATGCCGTGCGCGTCCAGCGTCTCCTTGACCCTGGTCACTTGCTGATTGCTGAGATCCAGTACATTCGTATTCCAGACGCCGCGCAGGTCCAGGAAGCGAACTTTCTCGCTGCTGAGTACCGCAATCTGTTCCTCCAGGTCAGGAGAAATCTCGTCGGCGAAGGCAGAAAGGCGAATCATGACAGTGTTACCTCCTGGTGGGTGCGGGCCGATTCATAGATGGCCAGAATGATCTCGACAGGATGTTTTGCACCATAGCCGTCAAGGAGCGGGGTGCTATCCGCACGGATCGCACGCATCATATCGGCGATCTGCGAGATATGGCTTCTGATGGCAAGCGCGGCAGGGTCCTGAGCTGCTGACTTATCCGCGGTCTCGGCGCGCTGGGCACGTTTGGCGGCACCAGCACCGTAGGGGCCGACCTCCTCGCTATCATCCCGCGCCAGGTGGAGGTAGCTCAGGTGGTCGTCCTCGATCAGCGCCGATCCTTTGTCGCCATAAATCTCGATGCGCGTGCTCGCCCCGGGATAGGCCCCCGTCGTCGCGGAAATCGTCCCCAGGGCCCCGTTGGCGAAGCGCAAGACAGCAACCGCCACATCTTCGGTCTCCATGCGATGCACCAGGGTGTCCGTGTACGCGAAGACGCTCTTGACCGGACCCATCAACCACTGCAACAGATCAATTGAGTGGATAGACTGGTTCATTAGCACGCCGCCGCCATCAAGTTCCCAGGTACCGCGCCACGCCCCGCTGTCGTAGTACGCCTGCGAGCGCCACCAGGGTATAACGGCGTTGCCGAGCACCAATCGACCAAAAGCCTGCTCCTCAACCAGGTCATGCACCTCGCGGGTGACCGGATCGAAACGGTGCTGGCTAATGACAGCCAGCTTCACGCCGGCCTCTTGCTGCACCCGCAGCATCTCCTCAATCGCCTCGCGGCTGATATCCATTGGTTTCTCGACGATCACATGCCGCCGTGAGCGCATGACCTGGATAGCTTCCTCCCCATGCTGACCGCTGGGCGTGCAGATATCGACGACATCCAGTTGCTCACGCGCCAGCATCTCGTGAAAATCACTGTAGGGCTTCACGTGATATTTCTCTGCTAGCTCCTGTGCTCGTTCAGGGATGATATCTGCTACGGCAACCAGTTGCGCATCGGGCAAACTAGTGATAGCCTCCGCGTGGAGGCGACCGATCACGCCACAGCCAATTATTCCAAACCGTAGTTTCTCCGTCATACTTGATGTCTCCCTCGTATTCATGTTGTTGCTACTGCCCACCAAGATGGGCTGTTACTTCGGAAAAAAAGCGGTGAAAGGGCTCAACCGCATCGTCTATAGAACCATCCATGATCAGCAAAAAGCACGTGCGTCCTTGTTCTATCATCGCCTGCCAGGTGCTCACAGCTTGAGCGCATAGAAAGGTATCGGTATAGCTACCGAGGATAGGTTCCTCATGGTCGCGTGCCAGCACACGCAGACTCACCAGCAAGGGCGGACCGTCCATCTCGCTTTGCTCCGTTGAATGGTACGCCGCAGGCGCTCGCCGTAGTTTCACCGGTATGCCTAGAAGTTCATTACCGGTGATATGCAGGTGTGCATTAAGAGCAGAACCTACACTTGATGGTCGTTCACCGTTGACGGTGAGATCAAGATAACCAGGCGCAAGGTGTCTTGTGGATGCTGTGAAGGTTCGTAGCAGTGTCCTGGCAAATATGGAGGCGGGAGACCCTTGTATCTCCACTCCTTGCGGTGCAAGTAAGATGTAAGACATTCCACTGGTCGGTTCTGTATCAGAGCTAGTTGCAGCCCAATTCTTTGTGACCTGGAGTGGATCATCTTGAGCCCGTAGTACGCGGGCACGCGCTTTATAGTTTTCGACCGCAGGTTGGCCGGCAAAGGTGATGCGCTGCAAATAGCCATAAAGAGCCATGCTCAATTGCCAGCCCAGGAAACTTGTAGCCACAGCTGCTAACCGGTCTAGAGGTTCTTTCCTGGCGAGATAGGGTTGAGAGAGATTAAAGCTATGCTCCTCCTCTGCTTGAGGAAGGTCAGCAACGACCCGTACATGGAGTGTACCGCTCGAACGATAGCCTGGAGCTCCAGGGTTCAGGAACTGGTCGTCAAAGACAACAACACCTTTGCCACCTTTGCCTAAGCTCTCCTCCATCAATTGTTCTATCCAGGGTACGAGTGGTTGCCAGACGGCTGGCAACCTCAGCAGCAGGCGACAGGCGCCATCTACGCTGGCTTCGCTCAGGGCGGCGGCCACTTGCACGAAGGGGTGATCGGCAGGCCGCTCCGTGGCGTGGTCGAGGTCGTACTCGTTCCAGGCCTGGCGCAGCACGGCTCGCAATTGCCCGGGCTCTCCTGTAGGGAGCCGATTTATCGCATCTCCCGAAAGGCGCGTGAGGTAAAGAGCGGCAGGCAACAGAAATACCCGTGTGGTAGGCGCACTCATCCTCCCACCGGTGCCTGTCCCCCCGTCCAATTGCAAGGCAAGACTGGGCGCCTGCTGCTCCCGGGCAAAGTTGTCAAGATAGGAGCCGGGAAGAGTCATAACGAGCAAGTGTTCCGCCGGGCGTAACCCCGCCTGTTTCAAAAGATCGGTGAACCATGTGAGGTGCGTGATCGGCTCCTCGGATGTCATGCCCATCGATACACCAACCATCATCACGTCACCTAGAAGTGTTTGCAAGAAGGCTGGATTGGAAGATGCTTTTCCAGCCGGCAACGCCAGGTTCCTGGCTTCCGCTATCTTCCGCACAATTTCGTTGAGGGCTGCCGGGTCGGTGCTGTCCAATGGGTAGATGGTCACCTGCCCTTTGTCGCGACCGCTGCAAAAGCCGAGATCGGTCAAGACACGTACAGCCATGATCGAACCGCCCATGCCGGCCCAGATGATATGCCGTATACCACGCTCCCAGATTTCTCGCGCCTCTGCTTCCACTTGCTCCAGCATGGCGTTGTCTGCAAGCAGGCGTTGCACACCTTCGACCCAATCAAGCTTGAGCGCTCCATCCTCGCTGCCCAGCGTTGCCATAAGTCCCTGCTGCTGGCGCAGCTGCCTGACTGCATCATCCTTGATCAACTGTTGAAGCGCAGAGGATGGTCCTCCTGTTGCCATCAGTAACTCCCTTCACTACAGAATATCGAGCTGCGCCTCGGCCGCGCGTAAGACGCGGATGAAGTCAGGCAAGGCAACCTCGGGCTCCTCGATCTCGGGGTGCCAGCGCTTCTCCCACTCGAACGCGATCCACCCGTCATAACCGCCGCTCGCCAGCAGTCGCAGCACCTCAACAACCGGCACATCCCCATGGCTCATCAGGGTGTAGCGAACTCCACCATCCGTAGCTACCGAGTTCTTCAAGTGGACATGCCGAATACGGTCCTTGAGCTTCTCGTACGTGTCCGCCAGGGGCTCAGAGAAGAATCTGAACGGATGATGCACATCCCAGAGGACGCCCACTTGAGGATGGCGAACTGCCTGTATCACATCTAGCAGGTTCTGCACGCGCGCGAAGTCACCGTGAGATTCAAGCAGTACCTGAACGCGCGTTCCTTCAGCGTGATGGGCAAGCGCAAGTAGACCTTCGACTACCTGTTTGATGATCTTCTCACGCGACTGGATATCCGGGATGCGATCTCCGAACACGCGGATATAGGGCGTATCTAACTCGTTAGCCAGATCGATGTGGCGCTTCCCCTCACTGATGTTGGTGTCGATCTCGGCAGCCTGGTCAAAGCGACACGATGTGTCCAGGCATGGAATGGCTAAACCGCGCTCCTTCAGTTCGCGTTTAGTGGCTGATAGCCGGTTGCCTGTAAACGGCGCCGCCTTTGTCAGGTCCATCTCCCCCTCGACGCCTCGCAGTTCCAGTCCCTGGTAGCCGTACTCCACGGCCTTCTGGACGGTCTGCTCCCACGACCAGTCGGGACACGCCAGGGTGGTGAATGCCAGAGGGTAATGAAAGCCTTTCGATGTCATCCTATTTGCACCTTTCTCATCTATAAATACGCATGGCAGTGGCAAGCCCCATAGACGTTAACTTCAGCCAAGAAGTCGCTGTGTTCACGTGCTGAAGTTCACGCCTATGGAGCCCCCCGCCCGCCATCTGTCATCCTGAGCGCAGCGAAGGATCTCTCGCTGGGCAGAGTGTAGATCCTGAGCGCAGCGAAGGATGACAGCAGTACTGAAGTTCACACCTCTGGGGGCAAGCCCTGCCCCTGCTATAGAACGCATGGCAGATATAAAACGCATGGCAGAGAGCAGGGCAGGGGCAAGCCCTGCACCTACTATAAAACGCATGGCAGATTCGCCTATGATGTCTATCCCTTGACTCCTCCGGCGGTCAGTCCCCCGATCAGGTATCTCTGGAATACCATGTACAAAATCACCACGGGCAGCGCGCTCACGACGGCTGCACCCATTAACTGGCCGTACAGGGGCAATGCTCCGCCTTCCTGAGCCGAACTGAAGGCTTGCAACTGTACAGCGAGCGTACGGGTCTCCGGAGACGTCAGCACACTGGCAAACAACACGTCGTTCCAGCCTGTCAGGAAGGCGAAGACCAGGGCTACCACCATCCCTGGCAGCGCGAGCGGCACGATCACTCGCCACAGGGCCTGCAGCCTTGTGGCCCCATCGCAGAGCGCAGCCTCCTCGAGGTCCATGGGGATACTTCCCAGATACGAGACCATGAGCCAGGTTGCGAACGGAAGCGCGAACGTCAGGTAGGTGATGACCACTGCCGGGTAGGTTCCCACGATCCTGAGATGGAGCGCTGCTTGTGTCGACGCAAACAGCACGAAGAGCGGAAGTAGGAGCATCACTTGCGGGACGGTTTGCAGACCAATCAGCGAGTAAAGGTAGGGGCGGCGCCCGCGGAACTTGAACCGGGTGATGATGTATCCTGCACCAACGGCCAGGATCACCGCAATGATACTGGCGAACCCTGCGATGATCAGGCTATTGGTCAGACCTAGTGCCAGGTTGACCGTCGACCACATCTGAAGGTAATTGCTAAAGGCCCAGTGGGACGGAAGCAAGCTCGCTCCGCCGATCTCCGTATCCGGAGTGACCGAGAGCAAGATCGTATAGGCGATAGGTATCAATACCAGGACCGCCAGGGCTGCGGTTGCAACAATTCGTACTGGCGGCGGCAAAATTTCCTGTGCATTTCTGTGTCTACTCATGATGCTGTCACCTCTCCCAATCGCAGAGCCCGGATATACATGAACCCGGGAATGAGCATAATAATCAACGTAATCACGGCCATGGCACCTCCTAACCCAAAGTTAAACAACTGGAACGAGGAGACGTAGATATTGAGAGGCAGTACATCTGCCTGCGCAGGAGGTGGTGTACCAAACAGCACGAACGGCAAGGTAAAGTTGTTGAAGTGATACAGCGTCGAGAGCAACAAGGCGAGTCCCAGAATATGACGTAACTGTGGCAAGACGACCCTTGTCAGCTTCTGCCAGGAGCTTGCTCCATCTATATCAGCAGCTTCATAGTGGTCGTGCGAAATCGACTGTAACCCTGCCAGGACCATGATGTAAATGAACGCCCACGAGGCCCAGACATCCGCGATGACCATCGCCCAGAAACTGTTCGGGCCCAGTAACCAGTATGTGTTGATATTTGCCACGTGTATCCCAGCAAGAAAGCGATCAACCAGCCCGGTTCCGTTCAAGAACATCTGGCGCCATACCAGTGCAGTCACAAACGTGGGGATCACGTACGGAACCAGGTACAGCGAGCGAACGAGCGTACGGCCACGATACTGGGTGTTGACGGTGAGAGCGGCCAGGATGCCGATGGGCGTGATGAACAGGGTCGTCAGCAACGAAAAACCCAGGCTCACCCCCAGCGAGAGCAGAGCAGAAGCCCCGATCACGTTCCCAGCGGTGAGGGCTGTAACGTAGTTGCTGAGCCCAACCCACGGAGCCTGAATCCAGCTCTTCAGTGTGTACTGATCGAGATTCAGGAAACTGATGTATATGGCGATCAGCAAGGGAATGCCGATGATCACGACGAGCAACAGAACGCTTGGCCACAGGAGCCACATTGGCCGGCTACCAATGGCGCGAGCTTCGACACGTTCAGCGCTCACTATTGTGGTGGTGGCTTCTGGTGCGGTTTCTACAGGTTGAATGGACATATTCGTCACCTCCTAGGCCACGATACTCGCGCCCTAAATGTAGGGGCGCAATGCATTGCGGGCCGATAAATCGGCGATGAGCGCAATGCATTGCGCCCTCATTCCTCAGTGCAACTGGCCCTGGATCTGCTGGTTGGCCTGGTCCAGCAGGGGCTTGATGTGCGACGGATCATAGCGGTTCGTCGCCACCTCATTCGATAGCTTGGAACTCACGCCAGCCAGTGAGACCTCAAGTGGACCCCATGTGCCCGTAAAGGGTGTGGGAGTGGCATTTTGTTCTGCCTGGACAAAAGCGGCAATCTTAGGATCCTGGCTTGCCAGGGTGTTTGCAGCGGCCGTGTTCGCAGGCAAATCACCAAAAGTCTTGGTGTACTGAATCTGGTGCTGCTCGTCCGTTACCAGGTTGATAAATTTGAACGCCAGGTCCTTCACGTTCGAGTAATCGGCGACAGCGAGCATATCACCGGAAACGATGGTCGCGGCGGGTACGCCATTCGGTGGCCTCTGTTGCATACCGTAAGGAACGGTGGGCATGGGCGCGAAGGCGTACTTGTCCGCTATAGACGACTTCTGAAGCGTGGGCGTGATCGTGGAAGTCGTCATAATAAGCATGCCCACCTTGCCATTGGCGAAGGCCTTAAGGGCATCACCAGTTTTCCACGCCATCGAGTTCGGATCGACGATCTTGTACGTAGTTGCCCAATCAAACCAGAACTTGACCGATTGCACCGCCTGTGGCGTGTTCATTTGTGCGGTCTTGAGGTCCTTCGAGATGAAGTCCCCGCCCATCTGCTCTGCGAACATCCACCAGATCTTCCAGGGGTCGAACGAATCCGAGGGGTCTATCTCGGCCCCGTAAACCCCGGCCGAGGGATTCGTCATCTTCTGGGCGTCCTGGACGAACTGGGTCCAGGTCGTAGGGGGAGTAGTAATACCTGCCTTCTGGAACATGTCCTTGTTATAGACCATGGCAAAAGGACGCATCACAAATGGGACGGCGATCAACTGATTGGGTGACGACCCGGCCATCGTAAGCTGCTGCTTGAAGAACTTGTCCTTTCCACCCACTGCCTTCCAGTCCTGATCGGTGAGTGTAGTGAAGCCTTTGGTGGCCTGAGCGGTAGGAACAAACGTGGTACCAAAGCTAAATATATCGGGACCGCTCCCGGAGACAACAGAGGTCTGTAGCTTTGTTTGTTCCTCGTTGCTACTGCTGAAGGTGTCCCAGGCAATGGTGGAGCCGGTCGCCTTCTGAAATTCGCTGCCGATCTGCTGCATCCACTGCTTCTGCTGTGAAGGGTAGGTGGAGCTGTAGCCCACCAGCACATGGAGAGTCTGGCCCTGGCTGCTACTGCTACTGCTGCCACCGCATGCTGCAAGCGCAAGCGACAGCAACATGAGCAAAGACAGCCAGAAGCCGGTGCATCGGGTGTTTGCTTTCATCGCTTTGTTTCCTTCCCGGGCATCAATATGAAATTGACCCGTTTTCTTGGAATCCAACAACTTAGATTAGGCATAAGTGTAAAGCCGATTTAAGTTTTAGTTGAATATACGATGGGAGATATCGTTCGCCAACGATTTCATAGCGCACACCAAATTTGCTTAACATTTGCCATCCAAACAATCTTATCCCTGCTAAACGTGAACCGGTTAAGCATATCCCTAACACACATGCATAACTTCTTTATTTATATGTTTAGACACGTTACCCTTGAGTAAAGGGTTTCATAACTGTTGATGTATTGGCTTCACAGGCCACTTCTTTATTAGATGTAAGCTTATCAATTACGATGTATGCTGATCGTGCGCCAGGGTACTGAAGGTTTACCTCCATTGGAAAGGCTCTTAATGTGGCCGCAGGTGTGCAGCCACATACTCCTCAATTTGGAGGCGTGACCACTCACCATTTCCAATCACAACACGATACGCTAGCTTCAACGCTTCATCCGGTTGCAGAGTATAGGACTCATCAAACATAAATGAGCAACTGACGCAAGCATAAGGGTCGTTGCGTACAAACCACTTGTTCGGATAACGCGGATTCCCTTGCTGATCAATGAACAAGACGGTTGATTGAGCGCCATTTCCATCATGCGAGCCGGTAAATGCTAGCCATGGTGATTGCTTTCCCATACTATCCGGCCCTTCTAAACCATCGGCGCCGAGAATCCTTCCATGAAGGAAAGAGCGTGGTCCGCGCCAGAACAGACTGCCGTAGCCTGCGTTGGGCCTGCCTTCTGTTGTCGGGGAGCCAAAGGCGAGCAGTTGCTGCGAGACATTGACCAGGCGAAATGAGAGATCCAGGCACCAGTAGCCACCCTCTGGATTGATTTCGCTGACAGCAATGTGGCGTTCTTCATCGATCCATGTCGCCCCGGTATGTGTGATCCACTTGAGGCGTTCGACACAGTGTACCTCATCATCGCAAGAGATTTCCTGCCAGGCGGTATGCTGTATGCGTCCATTATTATCAAGCTGAACATAACCCGATTCGCGGAGATAGGTCGGTCCACCCCAGAAGTTTTCCCCTGAAAGGTTGGCTATCGACAATGAGAGGCCGATGTGCCACAAATGATCATGTGGACGAAAGAGGCTGACTTCGTTTCCAGCCAACGTTCTCAAGGGATGAAAATAGGGTTTGGGTGACTCAATAGCTGGAGTTTTGGGTTCATACACATAGGTACATAAAGGCTGGTTCTCATAGCGCAGCTCGATAGCATCATGCAGTGTATGGATCAAGGTCGTTTTCATACCAGCAGGTCCTTTGCTAGAAACTGTTCTACTGCCTGTGGATCCTTGTGATCGTTGACCAGCTATATGATAGTAGAATGGGTCTCCTTCACCGATTGAACCTCGTTGAACTGTTCGACCTGTCACAGCAGACTTATAGATGCCAGTAATAAATTCGAAGGTAGGACGAACATCACGCGTACTAGCGAGTGGCCGTGCCCGCTGATCCATACTGTCTAGTAACTGGGCAAGCTGCGTGGTATGTGAGGCAGGTCGATCGTGTGAAAATTCCTGCCAGCGTGCCACCACAGACGTGTCCTGTGTTGATGGTGGTTGTGAAATGCGCCAGTGTTTGTTGGTATAGCTATACAGCGCCGTTAATTCCACGGATGCTTTCTGAAAATCGAAGCGCAGATAGGTTTCCTCGCGAGGCGACAACACACTATTCACAATGCTTCCTAGCGCACGATTGTTGAAGCGCACTATGGCGAGGGAAACATCCTCCACTTCTATCTCGCGGTCAAGCGTTCCCGTCATGGCGCTGACCTCTTCCCAGTCTCCAAGCAACCACAAGAACAGATCCATGGCGTGAATGCCGTGGCCCATGGTTGGTCCTCCGCCCTCGGTCGACCATTTGCCGCGCCATGGCACCTGATAGTAGGCATGGTTGCGGAACCAGGTCGTCTGACAAATGCCGACCAGTGGTCGACCGAACGCTTGTGTTTGAATCAGGTGCTTGAGGTGTTGGCTGCCTGACCCAAAGCGCCATTGGAACACGCTGCTACAATACGTTCCTGTTTGTTGTTGGACGGTCAAGATGTGGTCAAGTTCAGCCAGTGAGGTGCACAGTGGCTTCTCGCACAATACCCAGGCTCCCGACTCGAGAGAGCGTATGATCAGGTCATAATGCGTGTTTGGTGGTGTGGCGATCTGAACGAGGTGCGGGTGTTCTCTTTCCAGCATTTGTGCTGCATCCGTATAGAAGCGAGGAATAGCATGTTGCCTACTAAATGCTTCTACTCTCTCAGGAAGAACATCGACCGCTGCGACCACCTCTACCCGCTCTTTCAGCTCCTCGAGCGCCTGGATATGTAAGTTAGCAATAGCGCCGGTGCCAATGATGGCGACGCGATAACGTGTCATAGAGATCTTCATATGTTAAGAAACGTTACACTTGAGTAAGGGGTTTCATAATTATTGATGTATCGGCTTCTCAGGCCACTTCTTTATTAGGTGTAAGCCTCTCAGGTACACTTTATAGCCTCTCGATCAACACGAGGGGGAAATCAGGCTGCGTTGCAAAACAACCTCAGAAAAGTGCAAAGATACGCCTGTGTTAACGATGCTTGAGCTTGACATCCCAATCTACGTGCCATACCGTATACTTAGAAATTAACCTGGAAAGGAAGGAGTTAATTCACTGATGACAATGAAATGTGGCGTTATTGCGCCCCAGGGCTGGCGAATGGACCTCGTCGGGATTAAAGACCCGGTCGAGGCGTATGAGACGATGACCGGCGTTGCCCAGACAGCCGAGGAACTCGGTTACGACTCAGTCTGGCTCTTCGATCACTTTCACACCGTTCCCGTTCCCACGCAGGAAGTGACGTTCGAGTGCTGGATGAGCACGGCGGCACTCGCGCGCGATACCAAACGTGTGCGAATCGGGCAGATCGTCACCTGCAATGCCTATCGCAACCCCGCGCTGCTCGCCAAGATGGCAAGTACCGTGGATGTCATGAGCCACGGGCGCCTAAACTTCGGCATCGGCGCTGGCTGGTATGAGCACGAGTTCAAGGCCTATGGCTACGAGTACCCCGATGCCCCCACGCGCCTGCGCTACCTGCGTGAAGGAGTGCAGGTCATCCTCAAGATGTGGAGCGAAGAGGAAGCGTACTTTGAAGGGAACTATTACCATGTGCGTGGCGCCATCAATCAGCCGAAGGGCGTACAGAAGCCGCACATTCCGATGCTGATCGGCGGTTCAGGCGAGAAAGTGACGCTCAAGCTCGTTGCGCAGTACGGTGACGCCTGCAATATTGGCTATCTGGAACCTGAGGCTACCGCGCGCAAATTCGAGATCATGCGCAAGCACTGCGAGGATGTCGGACGCAATTATGATGACATCAATCGCACGATCATGCTCAATTGCTCGATCGCTGAGTCGGATGAGCAGGCCTACCAAAGGGCGCAGGCGGCGAACTTCGCGCGCAACGTCGGGGGACCAGAGAACCTGCGCACTCGCTCGCTCGTCGGCACTCCCGAGGCGATCCGCAAGCGCCTGAACGAGTACGAGCAGATCGGAGCGCAAGAGGTGATCCTCTTCTTCCCGGCTGCGGAGCGGCTGGAGTCGCTACGCCTCTTCGCCAGAGATGTTATGGGGAAATAGCTGTTGTGGGGCGCTCGCGCGAGCGCCCAATAAGCGTCAAGTGAAGAAAAAAGGACTGGAGAAACGAGGAAGGAAGTTCGTTTCTGCATGAGAAGGGAAGACACGTCGCGGCCCGATCGCAGCAGCACAGCGATTACTACTGCGCTGGCGGGTGTTCAATGGCTCTTCTTCATGTTCGCCAACATTGTCGTTATCCCCATTTCCATTGGGCAGGCTTTCCATCTTCCTCCAGCTGTCGTCACCGCGTCTCTTGAGCGTGCGTTCATCTATACCGGCATCGCCTGTATCCTCCAGGGAGTTGTAGGACATCGCTTACCACTCCTGGAAGGCCCGGCAGGGCTATGGTGGGGCGTGATCTTGAGTTTGGCCGCGAGCACGCAGGCAGCGGGTCAATCTTTGCAAACCCTTGGAGGAAACCTCGAAGCCGGTATCATCATCTCAGGCCTGCTGATTTGCCTGCTTGGGCTCCTGGGAGCCGGCTGGTGGCTTCGTCGCCTGTTTACCCCGGTGGTGACCAGCACCTTTTACTTCCTCCTGGCGGCGCAATTAAGCGGGATTTTTTTCAAAGGCATGATCGGGCTGACGGATGGATCAACCATTCAGCCAGGTGTTGCACTGCTCTCGCTTGGGCTCGTGATCCTGGTGCTCGCGCTCAGTATCTGGGGACCTGGACTTGTGAGTAACTTCGCCCTCCTGATTGGCATCATCGTTGGTTGGATTGCCTTTCGCTTGTTGTTTCCAGGCCAGTCACCGGCACTTGCACCGGCCGGCAGCGCCCTGTTTGCCATCTTTCCATGGGGAGGTCTCACCATCAGCCCGGGAATATTTCTCGCCCTTGTATTGACCGGACTGATCAGTTTGAGTAACACGTATGCCTCACTCGAGGGGACAGAAGCGCTATATTCCACGCCCGTCTCGGCCGCGCAGTACAGGCGTTCATTTGTCATTACAGGTTTTAGTTCCGTCGTTTCCGGTGTATTCGGATTTGTTCCTTATGCCCCCTACACCTCTTCACTTGGTCTTCTGCGAGCCACGCGCATTCTCGGGCGTGCGCCGTTCCTCATTGGAGCCGTGCTCTTCATCCTTCTTGGAGCGATACCCGCCCTTGGTCAGTTATTTGCGTCGCTGCCCATCAGTGTTGGCGACGCTGTCCTCTTTGTTGCCTATTTGCAGTTATTCGGAGCGGCCCTTGACAACATTAAGGGAATGGCGTTCTCGTACAAGAGTATTTATCGTATTGCTACCCCGGTTCTGTTCGGGCTGGCTTTAATGACGGTACCGCCTACTGCGTTTAACAGTATTCCAGCTATTATGCGTACCCTCTTGCAGAATGGGCTCGTCATGGGGATCCTGGTTGCCATGATCCTGGAACATACGATTCGTTGGGATAAGCAGAAGTGATGGGGGTGGGCTCCAAATAAGGAACATACTATTCTCTTCTGCACGTACTCGGAAAAGATGAGAGATAGATGACAGGATCGGCAGGGAAAACATTTAGCGGCCCGCAGAGTGGAATCATGGTGTGGGATGATGCACAACTAACAGGTCCTCTTACTCACGCGGTGTTCCCGGTGTTGGCAGCAACGCATCAGGTGAATCGGGTGGCAGCTCTGGCAGTATCAGCTGCCGAAATGATTGCTTATGGCAAAGCATACATGGCCCAGATTGTACGCAATGCGCAGGCACTTGGAGCAGCATTGGCTCGTCGTGGCGTCCCCGTCCTTGGCGAACACAAAGGCTTTACCACCACCCATCAAGTCATTGCCGATGTGCGCCAGTTTGGCGGTGGATTGGAAGTTGCGCAACGGCTGGCGCGAGCCAACATCATCACGAACAAGAACTTGATCCCTGCTGACAGAAGACTGGGATCATCCAGGCGGGCTCCGTCTATGGACGACCGAAGTCACGTGCCTGGGAATGCATGAGACGGAGATGGAGACCATTGCAGATTTTATGGCACGTCTTCTTGTCGAGCAGGCAGCGCCAGAAGATGTTGTTGACGATGTCATAGCGTTCAGGCAACCCTACCAAACACTCTACTACTGTTTTGATCATGGCATGCCTGTCAACGTTCCAACTGCGCATCTGTTATAATCATAGGTGGCAGTGTCAAAGGTCCGGGAGTGTATTGCCGCTCCCCGGTTTTCATACGCGATAGGAGGACGCATATGGCTCGTAATGCCAGAGATGAAGAACGTGAAGAGCGCATCAACATGGAGATCATAGTGGATGCGTATAGCCCTGAAGAGCAAGCGGCAGGATGGTATAACTATCTCGACGATACCTTGCAATTCCCTTTTTCGGCCCGCTGTATAGCTCCCCGCGTGATCTCACCGTTGGAACCTGGAGATGAAGTCGAGGTCGAGGGAATGGCTCCCGCTGAGGAATGCGAGCATGAGATGTTTGTGCTGATCCCGTGGAGACCTCATCAGCTTGCCATTCCTTTGATGCAATTAGAGGGCATTGACGTGGATGAGGAGACCCAACAGACCATTGAGGATTGGCACTATTGGGTAAACCGGGGCTACAAGCTGTAAGTCGAGCAGGGTTCAGGGGAGTTGGGAGAGATGCGTGATTATGAATGGGAAGATCGACTCACTTTCTTGCCCAACCCCATGCGGGCTTGAAGGTGACCACTTCCTTAAAGTCGTGGAGGGCCTCAATCGTGTCCTGGACTGGGAGTTGATTCTGCGATATATGCTTCCAGTCTGCCCGATCCACTGTTCCGATCACCAGGTAATCATTACCAACAATTTCCGGTGTGTAATCGGTAAAGAATCTTGCCAGTACATCCTCTAGCTCATCCTGGTGGGCGATGAGCAGATCACAGGTTGGACAGTAGCGGCACGTCTTATTGAGCAGCATTGGCTGCTTCGGGTCCACATGGATGAACAGCGGGAGCTTGCGCTGCCGGGTTTTGTTGCCGCATTGTGGGCAACTCGTGAACCGCACGTCTTGATAGGGATTGAGAAAGAAGCGGTACCGCGGTGCCTGCTTCCCTAATTGTTTCATGGTTCCTCTTCTTTCAACCTGGCAAGAAAACTCGTCAG
>Ga0209027_1000108_pt1 | contig 23143 bp, 16 predicted proteins | sample GraSoi013_1_20cm_3_FD_185821 | JGI IMG/M metagenome (GOLD analysis project Ga0209027, IMG submission 185821) | Grasslands soil microbial communities from the Angelo Coastal Reserve, California, USA - Sample 09_27_2013_1_20cm (SPAdes) (version 2) | ecosystem: Environmental > Terrestrial > Soil >...
TTTTAAGTATCACCAATAGGTGATTACTTTGTTTTATCCTACCACTCGCTCAAAGTCAAACTAACTGCGTAGCACCAGGGGCACGCTTGTATGAAGCATCGCTACTTCCTTTACTGTAAGACATCTTTTGCAAATGACCGTTACAATCAAAAATTGGGCAGGTTTTCCTCTCGAATATGGCAGACCCTTAGATGGTAGGAATACGAATCAGGCCCATCTGGTACTTGAGCATGAGAATGCGACGCACTGATTCATCGACGCGTTGCAGGCCAATCTCTCCCGTATTAATGGCTTGCTTAATACCACTGATCATATTGGCAACATCGTTCGGCGTTAAAGCACCCATCAGCAGATCAGATCCTGCCTCGATTGCCAAAGCTGCCGCTTGTGCCTCTGGGTAATAGGCTGTAATGCCCTCCATGGTCAAGCTATCCGTTATAACCACACCTTGAAATCCTAGTTCATTGCGCAAAATGCCTGTGATCACTTTGTAGGAAAGCGAGGAAGGCTTCGAGCCATCTATCGTGGTCACAATTTCATGTGTTACCAGGACCGCCCGGACATCACCTTGCCGAATCAATACACGATATGGTGCCCAGTCAATAGCTTCTAAGTCGCTCTTCGAGCGATACAGGTAAGGAACGCTATTATGCGGGTCCGCACCGACATCTCCCAGACCTGGAAAATGCTTGAGCGCGCCCAGGACTTTACCGTTCCGTTGCAGACCCCGCAGGTATGCTCCAGCCATTTTCGTTACTTTCGCGGGATTGTCACCGAAGGTACGCAGGTAGAGCTGGGGGTTGAAGACATTGGTGACATCGACCACCGGAGCCAGATTCAGGTTAATACCATAGGATGAGAGATCCTGTGCGTCCTGGTTACCTTGCTGCGTTGCCTTGTTCGGATCATTGGTCGCACCAATCTCTGCCTCGGATGGACGTGGACCATCAAGGTTAACCAGGCGATCTACCGTTCCTCCTTCCTGGTCAATTGCCACTACTAAAGGAATGGGCTTACTATTGCTTTGCATCTGCCTGGTCAAGCTTTTGAGTTGCGTCTTATCCTGGATATTGTTATTTACACCAAAAAGGATTACCGCGCCTACATTATACTGGCTGATCATCGTACTGATAGCCAGTCCATATTCCGGTCCAACATACTGGACAATCATCATCTGGCCGAGTTTCTGATCGAGCGTCATATTTTGCACGAGGGCATCAATGTACTCCTGAGGAGTGAGGTGTGGTGTTGCCTGTGCCGTTACACCTGGTGTCAGCTTTTTACGAAGTTGAATAGCGACATTCCTGAGGAGATTGGGATCACCACTACTAACGTGGCTACCCAATACAGATGCCCAACCCTCCGCTCCAATAAATTGGGCTGAACTCAACCTTGCCGCATTGAAGACCAGGATCAGCAAAAACACAGCCATGAGAATTGCACGCTTTCGTGGCATAACCGTTCTTTGAGGTAAGGTTGTGGGCACAGGTACTACTGGACTATTCTCCGTCTTTTCTTCTTTCTCCTCCGTCAAAGGTAAAAGAGGACTTTGCAACACCTGTGCATCTTTCGTGGAAATAGGTACAATCTTCATTTCGTCCTGCGATTCTCCTGTATCGCGGTCCTCAGTAGAATCGTCATCGGAGAGCATCCCCGTGTCAGGTTGAGTGCGCGTATCATGAGTAACCTTCATCTCGACCTCATCATCCTGTTGTTCTTTAGGGAACTAGGAATGGTTTTTCTCCATAATACTGCCTCTTTCAAAGATTGATGAGTTTTATATCTGATCGAAAAAACCGATATGATTCAGTGTTATGAACAGCTCAGCTACAAGAGTCGTAGCTTCCAACGCTGATGAAAAGTGAAATATTTCCCCCCAACAGTAAAGCACATATTACACAAAATATCTATGCATTACTTTAAAATAATTAGAATGGTTACAAATTTGTGATGCATAGCTACTCATTAACTGCTAGTAATATGCCCAATTGATATGGGCTATATTACCATGTACAATGAGAGGTGAAAACATATATAAGGAGCTTGTATGACAATAACCCTGAAGCTTATGTCACAATCTCGCTCACTTCGTCTCAAAGGGATCCTCCTTCTCATGCTGACCCTGCTGGCCGTCTCTCTTCTGCTTGAAAGAGATGGAAGCGGAACACTCTCCCCATCTGGAAAGCATCTCAATGTAACCAGAGGTCCTTTCGTCCAGCAACTGCTCAATACCTTCCAGCTTGATGAGATCCACCACCTGGTCAAACGCATGTCCTACAAGCAACTGGCAAGCCTGTATGTCTCGCGCATGACCCTCGATGAGGAGATCGGGCAACTCTTCATGGTGCAAAACAGCCATTCGACCTACTCCACCGACCTCGAACAGACCATTGAGCAGTTCCATGTTGGTGGGGTTATTCTCTACCAGTGGCAGATGGAGACCTTTGACCAGACCCGCCATGACATTGCCGAAATGCAAAAACATGCGACGTTTCCTCTTCTTATCTCAACCGATGAAGAGGGCGGAACCACTGACCGCCTGAGCAATATTTACCCCCCTCGTCCGGGAGCAACAGAAATTTCTGATACTGGGGATGCTCATGTGGCCACCCATGAGGGCGCGAAGACCGCTCATGACTTGCTGGCTCTTGGGCTCAACGCGGATATCGCCCCTGACGTGGACGTCGCCGTGATTAACGGGCCAGATCAGGTATGGCGCACCTTTGGCAGTACAACCCAGCAAGTGACGACCTTAGCTGGTGCCTACCTCAATGCCATGCAAAAAGCCGGAGAAATCGCTTGCCTCAAGCACTTTCCTGGTCTTGGTGCTGCCCAGGTGGATGCTCATTTCGCCCTTCCAATCATTACTCGCTCCAAGGAAGAAATCAACGCGGTAGAACTTGCTCCCTATAAAGCCTTTATCCATTCGAAAAATCCTTTTCTGCATCCAGGGATGATTATGACAACCGATCTCTTAATGCCAGCGATTGATCCGGTGATGCCAGCTGAGCTCTCGTACACGCTCATCACGAAAGTGTTGCGCCAGCAACTGGGCTATGATGGGGTAGTGTTGACAGATTCGCTCTTCATGGCGGGCATCTATCCGACCTGGAGCTTCCCTGAGGCAGCAGTGCTCGCGATCAAAGCTGGCGACGACATGATTCTTGGAGCCTCCGGCGTACCTGAACTGAGGGCCGATTTTAAGGCGATCAAGCAAGCAATCCAGCACGAAACTCTCTCCAAGGAACGCATTGATGAGTCTGTGATCCGCATTCTCGCCCTCAAAATGCAGTACCATCTGATGCCTGCGGTTCCTCCACAGACATGAAGGGACATCATGGCAGAAAGGCAATAGTATAAGAAGTAGTACTCATTTGATCTAAAGCACAAAACAGCATACAATTACAAAATACTGAACAGTGTCTTTGAATTGAAAGGAGTAACTCATGGCCACACACCACCTCGACGACACTCAACCTCATGCCTTTTGGGACAACACCCTGCCACCTCGTGTACACATCCAACCTGGTGATACAGTTGTCTTCGAGACGCTCGAAGCTTCAGCTCAACAAATCCAACCTCATTCGACATCAGAAGTGATTAGCACGCTGGATTTCGCCTTCATTCATCCACTCACTGGCCCGGTGTATGTGGAGGGCGCGGAACCCGGCGATGCCCTGGTAGTCGAAATCATCAGCATCAAGCATAAGGGATGGGGCTGGAATGCGGTCATTCCCAACTTTGGCTTACTAGGTGAGGAATTTACAGAGCCATATTTGCACCACTACAAACTGGGTGAAACCTCCTGCGAATTTAGACCCGACATACACATTCCCTATGAGCCATTCTGCGGGGTGATGGGCGTTGCGCCGCGTGAGGCAGGACGCTTTACAACTATCCCGCCCCGCGAAAATGCTGGCAATATTGACATCCGCCACCTGACTCCTGGCTCAAAAGCTTTTTTTCCAGTCCTGGTGCCCGGTGCACTCTTCTCCTGTGGCGACTGCCACTCTGCACAAGGCGACGGCGAGGTCAATGGCACAGGCATTGAAACGCTGATGACAGTGACCTTGACCTTGACCTTGCAGAAGGGGGCGAACATCCCCGAACTGCGTTTCATTACGCCGCCGGGGAAAAAGCTCACGGTTGCCGATGAGGCTGGCTACTTCGTCACCACTGCGCATGGCCCTGATCTCTTCAAGGATTCCCAGCAGGCAATACGCTATATGATCGATCACCTGTCCTCAGAGTATCACATGACACGCGAACAAGCTTATTGTCTGTGTGGCGCTGCGGTAGATTTAAAGATCAGCGAAATTGTGGATGCACCCAACTGGATCGTGTCGGCTTATTTGCCTTTAAGTATCTTTAAGAAGAGCTAAATTGATTAGGGACAGGCAGCAGGCTTAGCCTTAAGCATGGGGAATCGGACAGGAAACTTCGTAGAAATATGGTGGGGCATTCGCGTAAAGCGACGTAAGACAACGCCCTGCGTCGTCCATGGCCCTCGTAGAGAGACCATGGACAACATCAACACTTACTATGGTTCTATCAAACCATCAGCAATCAGGCGCGAAAGGGCTTTTTGCGCGCTCTGCGGAGTAGCAACGCGAAAGCCAACGCTGCGCATTTGCTGAACGACAGGATCAAGATAGGGCTTCAATTTAGGATTGTAGTTGGATTGGTTTGATAGAACAAACGACGCCGTCTCAACCAACCAGGGAGTCATTTCTGTCGTAGTGAGTATCCGCAACACAGGCCCGATACTTTTCTTGCCAAAGTGTATCAACCCCTTGGCACCCATCCAGGCAACAGAGTGATCGGTATCGCTGAGCGCGCGGACCAGCACAGGTAACGCCCGGTTGTCTTTAATCCCACCCAGCGCGCGCATGCAATGCCAGCGTATCCAGGCTGAATTGCTGCTACTCGCTTCCACAAGCGCGGGAACTGCCAGCTGGCCCAGTCGCACCAGGGAGTTAAAAATCTGGCTGCCCATCTGCTCATCAGCGCCGCGAAGGGCACCGATAAGCGCTGGCACTGCCGTTGGATCGCCAACACGTCCCAGGGCCTTTGCTGCCTGCAACCTGACGGATTGCACGGGATCGCGCAACGCTTCTTTCAGTTCAGACGTGGCAACAGGGCTGCCAAAAATACCGAGAGTATAGGCGGCTGTCTCGCGAACCAACGGACGCTTATCATGTATCGCCTTTAATAAGATACGTTCGGTGCGCCCCGGGTCAATACCAGCTCCCGGCATAAAGAGCGTTCTGAGGCGATTCCTGGCATGGGAAGAGCGCAGCGGCGGAGGGACCACGAAAGGTTTCCCCGCCCATGTACCCGTGGCAATAAACTCCAGAAGGTGCTGTGCCAGGCGATCATCATCCAGCGAGGAAACTGCCACCACAGCTCGTGGATCGTTCTCCATGATCCAGTACAAAAGACGCCAGGCAGCGCCACGCCTGCCCGCTGCTGCGTCTTGCGCCAGTATTTGAGGTGGAGTTACGCCAATAGGGGGAGTAACATCGTTGTCGATCTGCTCAAGCGGCGCGGTTTCATGCTTCGTCGAGGTCTCGATTTGAGAAGAGGAATCGTTTGGTATCATCACATTCACACTTTCTAAGGTCAGAGATTACGCCCGCGGACGTACCCGTTTATCCTTGACGTAGTCAGTGGCCGTTAGTGTTTAGAACAACAACTACGGGCACAAGATATTAAGTTGAAGTGATGCGGAAAACCTGTCATAAGTATATCACATTTGCCAGGATAATTACTCTAACTTAGAGGACAGGCCTCTTGCCTCCTATGAAAAGATCACATCTGCTACATCTGTTGCAACTGCGACAAGTGCGACAAGTGCGACAAGTGCAGCACGAGAGGAGGGCCAACTCTATCACAGTTCAGCCCCCCCTCCTCTCGTGCTTAAGACGCTCCGTCTTAATGTATTGCCTCGAATAAGCGTTCCGACGTGATCGGTAACTTCGTCATGCGAACCCCTACCGCGTCAAAGACGGCATTAGCTATCGCCGCACCCACCGGAACGACCGGCGGCTCACCCACACCTTTCGCTCCAAATGGTCCTAGCGAGGAGGGAATTTCCACAAGAACCGGTGTAATATTCGGCACATCCTGGATATGGGGCAAGGCGTAATCCATCCAGGTCCCGGTCAGTGCCTGGCCGTTCTCGTCGTAAACAAGACCTTCAAAAAGCGCCCAGCCAAGACCCTGTGTGACACCACCAGTGATCTGCCCTTCTACCTCCGCTGGATTAATGGCAAAACCAACATCCTGCACAGCGACATAATCAAGCACGCGCACCTCGCCCGTCTCCGGATCAACTGCGACCTTCGCTAGATGAGCCGCGTACATGGGCGAACTCTGCCTGACGGCAGCGCGTCCACGTCCATACACCGGCGCGTACCGACCGGCGAAACGCATCGATTCGCCAGCGATTTGGCTCAGTTCGACGTTCCTGGTGGGCGTTCCACGCACCACAACCTTGTCTCCCTCGATCTCCAGGTCTCCAACTGCCGCCTCCAGCATTTCAGAGGCGATGCTCAATATCTGGTTGCGGGCATCCTGTGCGGCGGCAAGGACGGCAGGCCCCATCGAATAGGTCGTCTTACTCCCGCCGGTACCACCACTGTACGGCATGGTATCGGTATTATCATGTACGACGTTCACCGTCTCAGATGACATCCCCAGCCCTTCAGCCGCGATGAGTGACAGCGAGGTATCAGAACCGGTGAGATCTACAGTGCCAACAATCACCGTAATCGAACCATCGGCCTCCAGGCGGCAGGCGGCGGCTGTCGGCTCAGTGCCACCTGGCCAGCCTCCCACAGCCAGGCCAATGCCAATCTTCCAACCCTCCAGGTCTGCAAGGGCAGTCTTCTGTTGCTGGCGATTCGCCCACAGCGGGTGCTCTTGCACTTTCTCCAGGCACTCTAGCAGGCCAATACGCGGCCACTGACGGTGATCCAGCGTCGGGTCCCCCTCCTTCAGACCATTCTTCTGGCGGAAGGCTACCGGGTCGATCTGTGATCCCCGGCACAATTCATCGACTGCCGATTCCAGCGCGAAGGTTGCCTGTGGCGCACCTGGAGCTCGATAGGCTCCAACACTGACCTTGTTGGTCAGCACTTCGTAGCAACGAAAGTCAATGTTAGGACAGCGATAGGTACTGCCAAGAATTAAGCCACCCAGGAAAACAGCTGAACCGGCGTAAGCCCCTGAATCAAAAATGACTTTTCCCTCCATCGCCACCAATGTACCATCGCGCTTCGCCCCTAGTTTTAAGCGAATGATCGACTGGGGCGCTGGATTGCCGGCCAGCAGATCATCCTCGCGAGTATAAACAAGACGTACCGGCCTGCGTGCAGCAGAGGCAGCAGCAGCGGCTAAAGGCTCTATCAGGCCAAATTTCCCTCCAAAGGCCCCGCCGATCGGCACAGATTCGACACGGATCTGCCGTTCTGCCACGTCAAGAGCCTGGGAAACATCCGTGCGTACCGCGAACATACCCTGTGAACTGGCCCAGATAGTCATCGGTTGACCAGGAGCGCCAGGAGCAACAGTAATTGACTGGGGTTCTACATACGATTGGTGCACAAAGCTGGTTTTATAGGTATGCTCCACCACTACCTCGGCCTCGTGCCATCCCTCTTCCATGTTACCTGCGCGGAAGTGCGCTTTATCGCTGACATTCTGCGAAAGATCTTCATCTGCCTCTTCCTCTTCGTCTTTTGAGACAGATGCATGAGCACCTCCTCCAGCAATCTCAGATACCTCGCCTTCCTTGCGCGTCCGTGCCAATGGGGAATCCGGCTTCATTGCCGCTACTGGATCCAGCACAGGTGGTAAAAGGTCATAGTCGACATCCACCGCAGCCGCACCGTCTTCAGCTGCGGCCTCCGTCTCAGCAAGAACGATTGCGACGGGATGTCCACACCACAATACTTCATGTCGCGCGAGTGGCGCCTGTGAACGCGAACTGCTGTCACGTTTCGCCATCCAGAGCGTCTCTCCAGTATACACAGCCTTGACCCCTGGTACTGCTAACGCGGCAGAAGTATCGATATTGACTATCCTGGCATGTGCATAAGGACTGCGGACCAGCCGAGCATGCAAAAGACCGGCTAACGGTAGATCCCCTGCGAAGCGCGTGCGACCCTTTACTTTGTCGGCACCATCCTGGCGGCGTGTCGCTTTTCCAACCGTACTATGGTGTTTTGCTTTGTCAACAGTTTCTGTCATAAAATATACAGCTCCAATATTTGCTGAAAACGAACAGCGTGACCCTGCCTCTTGTAGAGTATGGCGTCAATGGCCAATCTGTAAACGTACATCACTATCAGCAGTGTAGCACAAATTGAGGTTCGATGTCATCGATCACAAGGGGTTCTCGTTTGTATGCAATGATTTCCAGGAAAGGCTCAGCGATTACAAGCGTTCTACCATTCTTGTTATTTCAATCCAATGAGCCTTACGTCCTGCGGTTGCTCCACCGTAAAACGATACTCGATCTGTTGTTCAGCATCAGGAGCCATAGTAAACTCCCAGGTCAACAACTCGAGCTTGCTACGCTCTTTCGCAGGAGGTTGGACGCTGAGTACCTTTACCTTGACGCGTTCATGCTGAGAAACAGGGAGGTGATCACGGATAACAACATTTCTAGCTGCAGGAGCATAGTTATGTACCGTTAGCCGGTAAGCGTAGGTGGTACGGCGGATGCCTCCTTGCAAGAGGCTTCCTTTGTCAACGCTGCGCTCTATGAGCTCCCGTTTCACCTTGATTCCATCGTCAATCCCCAGGAACACCTTGAATGTTTCTGAAGGAGCAGTAGTCTCCACCATGGTCGTGCCTACGTATTCACCGCTCAGAAAGATACTGGCGTCTCCACGCAGGAACATAGTTTCAGTGCTATTATGGATGGTCGCTCGCAGGTGAACGTGTTCATCCAGCACAGGCGCGCTCACATAATCGAACATACAGGGCAGGTTATTATGCGCTATAGTCGTCTTGTGCGGCGAGTTATCTGAAGGAATATCCACAGAACGACCCGCGCGGAATATGAGGGCCGTTCCCGTCTGCTCGACAGCCGCAGTAGCAACGTTAGCAGCCACCGAATACGAAGCCTGCGCCTCCTCCTCATCCATTTCATTCATCGCTTCCGGCAAGGCCATTTCTGCGGACGCAGCAAGCGGTTGGCCAGCAATCATAGCTCTAGTCATTTTTGGAGTGCCTTGCGCGTTCGCGGTGTACACTGGTGCACGCAACACAGGGGGAGGTGTATATACATTCAAGTACCAGGGTTCCAACTCGGGTAGCACAGCAGCCAGGCTGGGACGAGCTGTAGAGAGAGCAAGGCCAACATTCTCCCAGCGCTCGCCAGCAGATTGCTGCACCACGCCAACATAGGTCAGTTCGACCTCTCCCTCTTTCTGCTCGTCCGTCTTCTGCACGCGCACATCATATTGTGGATGCCAGGAAGCTCCCATTACCAGGTAGGAGAGTTCCAGTGAAAACTCTCCCGCCTGTGCCAGTTCAATCGTTATAAGAGCTGCGAGGCGATCAGGGTCGCTACTCCCCTGTTTGCGAGCCAGCTCGCGCAATTTCGCATCGATTTCCCCCTGAACTTGTTTCATTTGTACATCCAGGCTCTGTGCAGCTTCAGCATCTTGCAAAGCCTGTTCGGCAGTGAAACGAAAGAAGTCGGCACAATCTTGTGGTTTCATCTGGCCCTGTGCCAGCCCCTTGGCGAAATCCCTGGATTGCTCACCCAGCGCGCGAAGCCACTTGCGGCGATCGTTCAGCGCTCCCTGCCGTGCCTCCAATAATTGTTTATTCTGCTGCAGCAGTTCCAATTCATGCTGGAGCGTCTCTAGTTCGCTTTCTGGCGGACGGCTGTAGTAAGCTGTGGCAATATCCACATTGAGAATCCTTGTTCCTTGAGGTCCCTGTCCAGCTGCCCGCAACGAGTCGCGCAACAACTGGGGAAGATTATTCACTCGTAGCTCGTGCTCGCCCGCTTCCAGGTTGATACTCCCCTGGCGAGTAACAAGGGCGCGTTCTGCATAGACCGTTACTTCTTTGATAGGTGCATCCAGGTCGATCATTATGCGCTCTCCTAATATATATGCTCATTCGCTTCTTTCGCAATCGCAGAGTTATGCCAGTAATATAACATAAAAATCAGGAGCGCAAGGATTGCGCTCCTACGAGAAGTATCTTTTTTTCAAGACTACCTTATGCATGCTCAAGGCGACGCAGTTCAATTTTTCCATCGCGCACCCGCACATCAAAGGCCGGCTCAGCATAGACGGCCGGTCCATTGACGACACTTCCATCTTGCATGCGGAAGCATGAACCATGCCAGGGGCATTGTACAACGCCGTCGTGAACCTCTCCTTCATCCAGGGGACCACCCAGGTGCGTACAGATAGCGCCAATCGCGTAGATTGACTTACCCTTCTTCAACAAAACAGCCGGTATGCCCGACGCATCAACACGCGTGAGCTTCCCTTCCACCAGGTCCTGCGCGTTCATAACCACCACAAAGTCATCCGAGCCGCCTTCCCATGCGTCATGGTTCACGCCAACACCCTTGGCAAAAACCAACTCCCCACCAAGATAGGCGGAGAAAAGTGATGCCAGGTAGCCCGCGGTTGACCAGGCAATACCTGCACGTCGCTGCCCTGTACGCCTCAATATCAGAGAGACAAGATACATCACCGTTATGCTGCCGTTGAGCAATCCATGCATGAAGCCAACACGCCGGTCAGTGCCATCCAGGTCGCTCCAATCAGTTACACCGGTGACGGCCGCACCTGTAGCGCCCAGCAAACCGATCGCTAATGAGAGGTCCGCTCCATTCGCCAACCCCTTGCTATCATCATTGAGCGAGACCAGGTCGAGCAGCATCGTCCCGCTCCACGCCCCGATAGGTATATCGGTCAACACCGGGTGTACAGGATGCCCAAGCCACGTACCATTCAACATATCTTTCACTTTGCGGTTAGGCTGGCCAGGTTGGCCAAAAAAGCGTAGCAGCCATTGCTGAATTGGATTAGCCAGCTTATCGAGCCATGTTTGATTTTCAACAATCTCGCCAATTGCATGCCTGAGGGGAGGGCTGTTGGGTGGAGTTTCAGCCCAACTTTTCTGCTCCGCCGATTGTACGTTCGTGGTCATACGTTCAATTCCTTTCACAAGTCAGGGACAAAACGGCTATTTTGTCCTTTATCCACAGTAATCCAACAATAATCACGCGGTGGGTTAAAACCTAACACCGAGAAGGGAACCTCTGGTTTGCGTGTTTTCAACAGGTGGCGAAGAACGGCTTTGTTATGGGCATAAAAAAGACGCGCACAACGGATGGCACTCTGCAGGGAGTGAAAATGTACCGTCATCTCCTGGTGTATTGGCAATGAGACATAGTGAAAGCCATGTGCCACTAACCAGGAATAGTCCTCTCTCCGCGGCCAGATGAATACTATTTTCCCTCCTGCTTTTGTCACACGTTTGAGTTCTGCCAGGCCCGGTTCTCCACCCTGTTCCGGCTCAGCAGTAAAGGCGGAGCAGGAAAGTGACAGATCAACACTATCATCTCCTAAAGGAATATGGTCGAAGCGTCCTTGATATGGCACGATGCGGCTGCACGCGGGCTGGCTCCCTATCTTCTGCTCTAAAATATGCAGTAACCCGGGAGAAGGTTCTACCGCATAGACCAGCTTTGCCCCTTTCCGCAAGCACTCGAGTGAAGCGCGCCCACTCCCTGCGCCGGCGTCAAGCACTATTTTCCCCCGTATATCGGGTGCTAATCGCTGAAAAATACCAGGATGGAGCTGCTCCCCCTCAGTCAGCTCTTCGTACAAATTTGGCATTTTCCAGTACGTCAACTCCCAGAAAAGGCGATCAAGAACACGCTGGCGAGCAGCTTTCACCTCACCGGGTCGCGATGCACGCTTTAACTCTTGCTGAAAGTGCGCCCTCTGCTCAGTAGAGACATTATGACTGACACGCCTCACTAATGGTTTAGAAGCGCCATGCAGGCTCCAGGCCACGTCTTCGAGTGTCAGACCAAAACCGCTAGAGCCAAGCATTCGTTGCATGGTCGCGTCATCAAAGACCTGCAAGTCTTCAATGGAAAAGGGATTTTCGAACAGCGGCTCATTATCAGCAGAGTTAGTGCTGCTCTCTCCCTTTTCTGCAGGAGCCAACCAGGACACTTCATGATTAGATCTCGTTGTTCCCACCGGACCATCATTTGAAGGCATATTACTCACCAATAGTACCCTATCAACAGACATTGATCCTCAGGTAGCCTCTTGCTTCACTATTGCAGCATGGCTTTAGAGGTCCAGTCTAACGTCTTTGATCATACTCACTCATTTTGAAAAGAGGCAAGTCAACAATAGAGATACTAAGCCAATTCTAAAGTCGTGGAGAGTATGATACTATATCCTGTAATAAAGAGAAAGGGGATGACGTGCTTGTTTTTGCCAGTACCACTTACAGCGACTGCTCATGCTTTGCGTTCAAATCAGCTTGATCTCCTCGCCTTTATTGAGGACACGTGTAAGCGCATCGACACTCTTGAACCACACATTCATGCTCTCCTTCCTGAAGCAGGACGGCGCGCTCGCCTGATTAGTGAAGCAAAAGCATTACAAGAACGTTTTCCCGATCCCTCTACTCGACCAACATTGTATGGCATACCTTTCGGCGTCAAAGACCTCTTCAATGTTGATGGTTTCCCTACTCACGCAGGATCACAACTGCCAGCACATTTGTTTGCAGGGCCAGAAGCGGCCAGTGTGAGCGCATTGCTTACCGCTGGCGCAATCATCCTTGGAAAGACTGTATCTACTGAATTTGCCTGGTTTGAACCCGGGCCGACGCGCAATCCATGCAACCTTGCTCATACTCCTGGTGGCTCGAGCAGTGGTTCGGCTGCCGCCGTAGCGGCTGGTTTCTGTCCCCTGGCCCTGGGAACGCAGACAGTAGGTTCTGTTATTCGTCCCGCGGCCTTTTGTGGCGTCGTTGGCTTCAAACCAAGTTATGGCCGTATTTCGACCGACGGCATGGTGTTCTGTTCCCCGTCGCTCGATACCATCGGGTTTTTTACCGCGGATGTTGCAGGTATTGCCCTCGTAGCCCCTTTGCTGTGCAGAGGCTGGCTGACTGTAAAAACGCATGCCTTACCCGTTTTAGGAGTACCAGATGGCCCCTACCTTGCACAGGCCTCTCCAGAAGGACTGGCCGCTTTTGAAAAGCAGCTGTCTATGCTGGAACAGGCAGGCTATACAGTGAGGCGGATCAAGGCGATGAGCGACATTGATACGATTAATCAGCGCGATAGGCAGTTGGTTTTCGCGGAGATGGCGCAGGTTCATGCCAGCTGGTTTGCTGAGTACGAAACGCTCTACCGGCCACGAACAGTAGCAGCGATTCGCGAAGGACAGCAAGTGGACACTGAAGTATTAGCCACCGCACGCACAGCTCGAGCACTTGTACGTGCCAAGCTCCAGGTGCTTATGTCGCAAAATGCTATAGATCTATGGGTCGCACCAGCCGCCCTGGGTCCAGCACCTGAAGGTATAGATACGACGGGTAACCCGGCAATGAATCTACCCTGGTCATATGCGGGCTTACCCACAATCACCCTGCTAGCTGGAAGGGCCGAAAATGGTCTGCCGCTTGGCCTACAATGCATTGCTGACTTCATGGCTGATGAACAGCTTGTAGCCTGGGCGGAAAAATTAGGAAGTGTTTTCCATACCATGGGAAACTAATCGCATTAAATGCAGGTTTCTTCCGAAGTTGTTCCTTGCACGCTCCTTCGCTTACAGGCTATACTTATACCGTACAGGGACAAGTATAGCTATTCACCTAGTTCGGACAATCATTATACATGTCAACGCTTACCCTCCAGGAACAACTCCTTGATGCAGCGGAACTGCTGCAACAGGCAAAGCAAATTGTAGCGCTGACGGGTGCCGGCATCAGCACCGAATCGGGCATTCCCGATTTTCGCAGCCCCGGCTCAATCTGGCAGCTTCAACCACCCGTTAGCTATCGCGATTTTATCAATAAACCTGAGGCGCGCCAGCAGTACTGGCATACACGCAGCCATCTTTCTCCTCGGGTAAAAGAGGCGCGCCCCAATGCGGCCCATCGCGCTCTAGCTGATTTAGAACGTAGAGGATTATTGCTCGGTGTCATCACGCAGAATTTTGATGGCCTGCACCAGGATGCAGGCAACAGCGCAGAGCGTGTCATCGAACTACATGGTACCTCGCGAGCTGCAGCCTGCACTATCTGCGGTGCACGCTCCTCCATTACTGAACTGCAGGAACGCATCGATGCAGGTGAGGTTGATCCACTTTGCCCTGCCTGTGGCGGCTTTCTCAAAGCAGCAACAATCTTGTTCGGTCAGCGCGTGCCAGAGATGGAACTCACTCGTGCCAAAGAACTGGCCGCGGCATGTGACCTGTTTATAGTCGTCGGCTCATCCCTCAAGGTTATGCCAGCTGCTATGCTGCCGCGCCTGGCTCTGAGCCGCAATGTGCCTTTGATTATTATCAACCTGCAACCGACATCCCTAGACTCGTCCGCGGACGTGGCGCTCGCCGAAAAAGCAGGGCTCGCCCTACCGAAATTGGTAGAGATACTATGAACTGAACGGCCTGCAACGATGCTCATGCAGCGCTCCTTAACGCCAGTTGCTGCTTCTTTTCCCCTGCACGAATTGGCACCACAAGGCGGTTCTCTATGGGGGCTAGAGGGCAAATCCAGCGGTCATTATAGGCACACGATGGATTATAGGCGTAGTTGAAATCGAGTATGATACGCTTCCAGTCTCTTTCACCAGGGACCCCCAGAAAATCGCTCCCTTTAATAGTGTCAAAGAGGTAGCGCCCTCCACCATAACTCTCCACAGGACAGGTGGCATCTCGGAACGGAAGGAACAGACCACCTCCGTATACTTCGAGCCAATAGATTGAGAGCGAAACCGCCTCTCCTTCAACAACGAAATGCAAACGCCCTACAGTGGTCATCGTCATAGATTCATCGGCATTCATTGCTACACTTAAACGGGTAGGTTCAACGTTCGTATCAATATCGACGATAAAGCGCATTTCCGCGTTATATGCAAAGTAAGGTAACCCCTGGAATGTACTGCGCTGCGCATCATCCAGGGCAGATTGTGGATGATGCGCGAACAAATCATCCCTGACCGCACGGAAACGCTCCCAGGCAGCGACGGGATCCGCGCCTGATAGGATTGCCTGGTTCCTCTCTCGATACATAGCGGCGACACGAATGCGGTAATCGTAAAGGTCGAGGTAGTCCGACATAATAGTAGAGCTCCTGTAATAGAAGTACGGTGGTAGGCGCATAGAGCCTCCTACAGTAGATATGAGTAGCCATATACGCTATTCCGTTGACATGTACAAACAAAGACCGTTATACTGCGAACGGTGCTTAAATATGTACCTCACCCATATTACATCACGAGGCTGTTATTGTGTTAAGCGAGCATATCATTTCTCAAAGAAAACGCATTGGTAACTACCATATACGTGCTGAAATTAGTAGCAGCCCAACTAGTAGCATCTTCCTGGCCGAACATTCACTCCGTGTACAACACAGTCTTGTCATCAAACTCTTCCACAGAGAGCAGGTATCCAAACAGAAACGCGAATTATTCCTTCAAGAAGTCCAGCTTCTGAAAAAGATCAAGCACGCACATATTCTTCCCATACTCGATGCCGGCATCTTCGAGAATGTACCATACTATGTCACACCCTATGCTACAAAAGGCTCCCTGCGTAATCTCCTTGACTCACAATCTTCCCAGCTACTCCCCATTCAGGAATCGCTCGCTATCCTTCGTATGGTAGGACAAGTTCTGCAATATACTCATCAGATGAATATTCTCCACGGAAATCTCAAACCCGAGAACATTCTCTTTAGTGATACGGGAGATGTGCTCCTGACTGATTTTAGCGTCGTGTCCCTACAAGATACCTTCGATACAGAACATGATCACAATAGCAGTAGCTTTCCATATATGGCGCCTGAACAATTTCTTGGCCGGATGAATAAGGAAAGCGATCAATATGCTCTGGGGTGTATTGCCTACGAACTTCTGACCGGACAGGTTCCATTTTTTGCCACTGACTACGCCGGGTTCAAGGAAAAACATACTGCGGAACAAGCTATCGCTCCTACGCAACACAATTTATTGTTACCGGTTACCTGCGAAGAGGTAATTCTCAAGGCTTTACAGAAAAAAAGCGATCATCGTTATCCCTCTATGAAGGACTTCGTTACAGCATTAAGTTCATCCACATTGGTTCAATCACGAGGTGTCATACCTCCTCGACACGCCGCAAACATGGTAACTTCGCCTCCATGGCTTGTCACCAAAAAAAGGAACACAGAAACACAGCACATCGATGAGCCTCAAGAAAATCAGAAAGGTAGCGAACTCCTATCAAAAAGGGAAACTGCGCCTCTCACAATCCCCATGATCCAAAGTCACCTGGAGGAAGATGACCAGGCGAAATCTCATGCAGATGAAGTAGGTCCACACATACAAGCAACGAGCTTATTCCAACCGGGCGGAGCAAATCCACAACAAGAGACACCAGTCGCACACTCTTCAGCAGGACCAGGAGCTACATTGCTCACTGATACCACCGATAAAGTCGCCAGCATTGTAGCACCAATGTCCCATAGCAATCTTGTAAGACATGCTCCTGCGGGAAACAAGCGAGTCTGGGCCATAGCACTGGGATTGCTGGTAGTTCTATTAGTTATCACCTCCAGCCTCTTGTTCTTTAAATTACCATCTACCCACTCACCACAATCCAGCCCCACTGCTATTTCGCACAAACATATACCTACTGCTCCGCCAACTCCAACTCATGTGTTGACACCAACTGCAACATCGACCCCCACACCTGAACCTACATCGGTCTCAAAGGCGGCACCCACTGCGATATCCTTACCTACTGCAACTCCAACACCCATACCCTTTTCGGTGCTGAAAGTGACGCCATCAAGTTTCCAGTTAAGCCAGGATTGTTTGAAACAAGGGAGCCATTATACCTGCACGGCCACCTTGCTGTTATCACAAAATTATCAGGGCAGCCTGCAATGGTCCGCCTCGGGCAGCGGTGCCAATACCAATTTCAGCCCTCCAGAAGGTATACTATCTCCAGGACAGCAACAAACGGTCACTATCTTTTTACCCAGGGCCTGTCCGCTTGCAGGCTCAATCTCTTTCTCGACAAACAACAGTGTGACCACGATTCCCTGGAGTTGTTAAAGGAAACGGAAAAATGACGACGAGTTCGCATTCACCAGGCGACGAAGAAAACGCTCTATCTCAACCTCCTCTTAGTAGAACCGTACGCCTGGCATATGGACGTGAAGCAGTGCAATTCGGTGAACTGCACCTGCCTGGTAGTCCGGGCCTTTTCCCCACCGTCATCCTGATTCACGGTGGTTTCTGGCGCGCACCATTTAGTTATTCGCTGATGACAAGCATGGCTGAGGACCTTGCCAATCGAGGCATCGCTGCCTGGAACATTGAGTACCGGCGCGTGGGCGATACAAATGGAGGCTGGCCAACCACGCTTTTAGATGTGGCGATGGCCGCGGACTACTTACAGACCATTGCTCCCGGCTATTCCCTGGATTTGCAGCGAGTCGTGTCGCTTGGTCACTCGGCCGGAGGACACCTGGCATTGTGGCTGGCCGCACGACCCCGTATAGCCCGAGATAGCGTTCTGGCGAACACCAGTGCGCCATTGGCACTGACCGGAGCTATCAGCCACGCCGGTGTAGTCGACCTGGAAATGGCGTGGAGACTCAACCTGGGAAGTGGTGCAGCTCAGGAGCTACTCGGTGGCAGTTTCAACGATGTTCCCGAACGCTACGCAGCCGCTTCTCCCGCGGCTCTACTCCCACTGGGAATCCCCCAGGTACTGATTCACGGGACTGAAGACGACAGGGTTCCCATTGAGGTGAGCAAGGTATATGCTCAGGCGGCAAGAGCTGCAGGTGACCCGGTAACGCTTATAGAGTTGAAAGGTGCTGATCATTTCGTGCTGATCAACACCTACTCAGATGCCTGGGTCAGGACAGTTGAGGCTTTACAGCAATTACTACACCTGGCCTGATCAGCAGGGCGAATTGCAAGCGGGCATACTATGTGTTCTGACACAAGCTGGCTATTTGACTGGTTTCGCGTAAAGTCCAGTTTGAGAGGCCAGAACATCATACGTCTTCCCATCGGCCCGCAAAAAGGTACCACTGCCGTAGGCTGCCTCTACCACCGGAGATACCCATGCCTGCTCCTGCACTGTCTTGAAGAAATTATCATCTCCACCATTGAGCGGGATGACGGTGGGAAGATTACTCCTCTCAAGGTTGGGGTCTTCGTAGCGCCCTTCCATGCGCGTCAACTTATAACCAGAATGCAACCCGAGGATGTTTAGCCATGTAGGAAATTTGATAATATCTCCCTCTAAGCGCCAGTCATCACCCTTCACAAGGTAAGTTTGATCTGAGGTCTGATGGCCATTTTGATTATAGAGTATTAATTCGACGCTCATGAGGTGATCAGCGTTCGCTACTGGCGTGGCGTGAACGCGAGCAACTTTGATATCACTTGTAAGACCAAGGTAGGTTTGTACCAACAGGGTTAACCAGAGCAGCGAGAGTGCCAAAAGCACGAGAACGAGGCCAAGTATACCTCGCCCGATTGGCAAGCGACGGCGATATCTATGGTGCCGGCCAAACTTCCTTGCATCCTCTTCATCTTCATCACCCCGGTACCTCCCTGAACGCCGCCCACTTATCCCCATCGCCGTTGATATCAGGAGCCCAATTCCTACCACAGCTAGTAGAAACAGGATTACCTGTGGCAAACCAACAACTACAGGAAAATTCATGGCAAATCCTTTGCCTTTCTGAAATCATGGCATTTCTTTGAGCATACCTTAAGATTATGTCAGTTTATCGCCATATCTCTTCTTTACACGTATTACTCAGCTTTTTAGTTTTACCCGTGATCCACCTGAGTACATCCGTTACTCACGCACGTTTCCTATACAATATCTCCCTATCTTTTGTTTCATTTGTTTCATTTGTTTCACTTGTTTCACTTGTATCTCTTGCCAGGTTTTCGGAATTATAGCACAATGCGCCGTGTTTTAGAAAAGAAAGACGTTCATCGAAGGAGCAAGTTTCGCATGCCCCGACAATCTTCCTCTATCTTTGCAGTAAGCGGACCTGAAATACCTGCGCAGAGCAGGCCTCCCAGTAGTATTCCTGTGCGCATTTTTGCGAGTTGCCTGACCTCGGTACTCGTCGCCGTTCACTACACGAACTTCGGTCCATTGATCCCCACTCTCATTACCGATATACACATCAATAGCGGCCAGGCTGGCCTATTCTCGACATTCCTATTTTTAGGCCTGGCCGTCATGTATATCCCTGCGGGCATACTGGCAGATCGCTATGGTCAGCGCCCTGTGCTCATTGGTTCCTCCATAATCCTGGTACTTGGAGGCCTATTACTACCGCTCTTCCCCAACATTGTCTGGGTACTCGCATGTCGTTTCATAGTCGGTCTTGGTTCGGGAGCCGCTTTCGTAGCGGGAGCTGGAGTAGCCGCAAGCCTGGGCAGGCATTCATCACTGGGGCAAGGCCTGTATGGCGGATCTGTGCAGATTGGCTCAGCAATGGGACTTTTGGTTACCCCGTACCTCCTATCTATCTCTGGTTGGCGTGGCTCTTTTCTCATCTGGGGCATTCTGGGTATCTTATCGATCATCACCTGGCTCTTTGTGCGCGATGGGCATGTGAAACCAGAGACCAAAAACATTACCCTTGGAGCGGGAGTACGCTCCCCTTCGGTATGGACATTGGGGCTCTCGCACATGGGAACCTTTGGTCTTGGCAATGCAATCGCTGCATGGATCGCCGTATACCTGTCTTTTCAATACGGCCTACCACTGGCCCTGGCAGCTACACTCGGTTCCCTTGCATTATTGACCGGTATGTTCTTCAGGCCATTAGGAGGTATTTTGATCGCCCGTAACATCATTGGAGCTATTCCCCTCTTGCGCCTGGGCACAATACTGGGATGCGCCGGTGTAGGTCTGCTTGCCATCCCGCTCCACTATCCGCCACTCGCCATAATCGGCATGGCTTGTCTCGCTATTGGTAGCACGATACCTTACACCTCGGTATTCAACGAAGCCGCGCAATTGCGCACAGTCAGCAAAGGCGTGGCACAGGGGCTGGTGAGTGTGATCTCAACCCCTACTGTGCTCCTGGGGCCACCTCTGATTGGTTTGCTTTTTGAGCAAACCCACAATTTTACCCTGGCCTTTGGGTCGATTGTGCTTTTTGGTTGTGTCGCTATCACCGCTTCATTCCTGGCAGGCCCGGCGCTAAAGCGCGAAGCGTCGTAAACGTTAATCATCGTAGATCTCACGCATTTCGTACTCGGTGCTACTTTCTGGCATGCTTACACGTTGTTCAAGTAGGTGAATCATTTAATTTAATCTCATGCCTATTCTTAAAGAATAGTTGTTGAGAAATAGAGGAGGTTACGATGCTAAAGAAACCCGGTGCAATTATTTTCGACCTTGACGGAGTTCTTACTGACACATCAGAATATCATTATCAGGCCTGGAAGCACCTGGCCGATGATGAAGGCATCCCCTTTACCCACGAAGAGAACGACGAGCATCTACGTGGTGTCAGCCGGCGCGAGTCATTGATGTATATCATTCGAGGGAGACAATACTCTGAAGACCAGATCCAGGAAATGATGGACCGCAAAAATAACTACTACCATGAACTGATCAGCCATATGTCCCCCAATGACCTTGTACCTGGGGGGAGAGCATTGTTGCAAGATATCAGGGACGCGGGGATCAAAGTCGCCATTGGTTCCGGGAGCAAAAACTGTCGCATGGTTCTTGACCTGCTGCAGATTACAGATTTACTTGATGGAATAGCTGATGGCAATAGCGTCGTCAATGGGAAACCCGCGCCAGATCTTTTCGTCTACGCGGCAGGACTGGTCAATGTTCCTGTAGCGGAGTGCCTGGGAGTTGAAGACGCTGATGCCGGGATCGAAGCCATCAAGAGCGCGGGCATGCAAGCTCTGGCTATTGGCCCACAAGAGCGTTTCCACAGAGCAGATAAGGTTATGCCAACACTCGCAAATAAGCACTTGCAAGATTTACTCGACTAGTTCATGAAGGAAGGATAGCTCGTGAATCTCTGGCAAATAAGTGAAGACACCTTTAACAGAAAAAAACTACGTGCCCAGGAAACGGTCTATACCAACGGTAACGGGTATTTCTGTTCACGCGGCACCTTCGAAGAAGGATATCCGAGAGCAACGCCTGCAACCCTGCTATATGGTGTCTTCGATGATATCCCTGTAGGCAAAGAGGAACTTGCTAATGTCCCCGATTGGCTCGTGATAAAGCTTTTCGTTAATGGAGAACGTTTTCGCCTTGACCTTGGCAAGGTGCTTGAATACCGGCGCACCCTGGATATGCAAAAGGGGGTCATTAGCCGGCATGTGCGCTGGGAGAGTCCGAGCGGCATCCGCCTTTCGATTTCAATTGAACGCTTTGTCAGCCTGGCAGATGAGCATGTCGGGTGCATCCGCTATAGTGTAACCGCTGAAGAACAACCAGGTGCAGCAGAAAAGGGCGCTACCGGTGGAATAGATATCGATTTGCGGGCCACCCTCAACACCGCCATGGGTAACTATGACCTCATGCACTGGGAAACCATCGACCAGGGACAAGAGGATGAGCTGCTGTGGCTGCATAGCCAGACGCGCCATAGCCTGGTACAGTTGGTACAATCAATGAGCTTTACGACTCGAGATCAAGGTTTCACGCGAGAGGCTTTCAACTCAGATATTGCTCCCAGCATTCATCTCCGAGGCAAGCTTGTCCCTGGAGCCACCATGACAGCAGAAAAGCTTGTTGTAATGTACACATCGCGGGACGCAGGTGATCCAGGACAGAACGCGATTGAGCAGCATGCAAAACTGTTGCGTGAGAGTGGATATGACGATTTACTTTCCAGGAATATACAGGCGTGGTCAGATTACTGGCGCATTTCAGATATTCTCATCGAAGGTGACGACAAGGCACAGCAAGCCATTCGCTACAGCGTCTATCAATTGCGTATCAGCGCATCCACTCATGATGATCGCTACAGTGTTGCAGCCAAGGGCTTGACAGGATTTGGATATCGCGGTCACATTTTCCAGGACACTGAAATCTTTATGCTGCCCTACTTCATCAACGTTTACCCCTCGATCGCGCGTAACCTCTTGCTCTATCGCTATCATTTATTGCCAGGAGCGCGGGCAAAGGCGAAACACAATGGGTACGAAGGGGCACAATATCCGTGGGAAAGCACCTTAGATGGGAATGAAGCGACGCCACCATCCATAATTCACCCCGAAAGTGGTGAATTAATTCCTGTACTTCATGGAAAGCTCGAAGTGCATATTACTGCTAGCATTTCGCTTGCCGTATGGAAGTATTGGAAAACCACCGGCGATGACCAGTTCATGCGGGATTACGGCGCGGAGATATTGTTCAGCACGGCAACGTTCTGGGCCAGCCGCGCTGAGAGCCATCCGGAGCACAACGATTACGAGATCAATGACGTCATGGGACCCGATGAATGGCACGAACATGTCAATAACAACGCCTATACCAACTATATGGCGCGCTGGAATATTCAGGCCGCGCTTGACGTTTTCAACTGGCTGCAAACCAATGCCTCCGACAAGACCAGAGCGCTGGTACAACAGCTAGATTTGAGCGATCAGCGCCTGCAGCACTGGCAAGATGTAGCTGTTCATATGCGCATTCCATGGGACAAAAAGACGGGGTTATTCGAACAGTTCGATGGATTTTTCAAACTCGCGCCACTTAATCAAGAGGAATTTAAAGGGCGTACCAAATCATACCAGGGACTGCTAGGTGTAGAGGAGGTACAGCGATACCAGATCATCAAACAGGCTGATGTGTTGATGCTCATCATTGTGCTGGATCAACAATTCGATCTCAAAACC
>Ga0209027_1000110_pt1 | contig 23005 bp, 22 predicted proteins | sample GraSoi013_1_20cm_3_FD_185821 | JGI IMG/M metagenome (GOLD analysis project Ga0209027, IMG submission 185821) | Grasslands soil microbial communities from the Angelo Coastal Reserve, California, USA - Sample 09_27_2013_1_20cm (SPAdes) (version 2) | ecosystem: Environmental > Terrestrial > Soil >...
TCAACAGCTTGAGGTGATCCTGTACGAAAAGCCATTAGGAGAAATCATTGACAATCGCGAGATTCATGAAATCTAGAAAAGGGAAATGCTTTTTCGGCAAGCTGGATCAACTTGCCCAAATTGTCTAGCCTTTCTCATTCCTCGCTCGTGCTCTATAACTCTGTTGCCCCTGACTACTGATCCCCTTATTTTACGACCCGAAAGGTAAGATGGGTTACATCAGGGGCATCTACTACACTTGTCTTTTCCAGCTTAACGGGCTTGCCGCCGATATAATCAAACAAGCGAAGTCCTTCTCCGAGCAGTACGGGCACGAGGTGTATCTGTAGTTCATCAATCGACTCGGCGCTGATGAACTGCTGAGCAGTATGTGCGCCACCGCCTACCACGACATTCTTGTCGCCTGCGGCTGCTTTGGCTTGTGTCAGGGCGCTTTCAGGACCGTCAGTGACGAAGGTAAAAGCCGTCTCTCCCTTGGCCGGCTTTTCTGGGACAGTATGAGAAAGGACAAAATGAGGCACTTTATAAGGGGTGCTTACAAATCCGTCAAACTGGTCTCCAAGATCGTAACTCCGCCTGCCCATGATGATCGCCCCCGTCGTTTTGATCCCCTCTTCCACGACCTGAGCGGTATCGCCGGAAGGGGAGAAAAAATAGTCATGAAGCCCACCATCCTCATCGTTGGGCCCAGCGATAAATCCATCCACTGACATGCTCATGTCTAAAATAACTTTTCCCATAAAAACCTCCTTTTCTCTTTTTACCTGTCTAATCGCTGACGCTACTGCCAGTAACGTTCTGTGCTTCGATGGACATCGTTGCGCGCCACACGAGCAGCATAAGAGCGTCACCTCCTGGTCTGCTGCCTTATCATAGCATGCGGAAAAGAAAAAAACTTCTCCGATCTTGCTTTCATGACGGATGTCTCGGTGAAAGCAGCAGCGAGCTTCACCAGAAGTGTGTCAGATCCCCATAATCTCCTGGAACGCCTTGGTGTCCGGATCAAGTAGAAGACTTCTCAGGATGAGTTCCTCGATCATGCGCCGTGCCACACCACACGATTGGCCGAAGATGACAGCCTTGTTGGCGACGGCTGATCTCCCCTTGGCCGGGGCTGAGGCCCATCTGTCCGATTTTTTCCTGGCCTTTCGAGATGACGTCTTGATCGGCTCTGCCGGGCTGGAGCGTTATGGCGACAGCGCACTCTTGCGTTCCGTCGTTATTCGCTCGCATGCTCAATGTCAGAGATGGAAAGGAACGTTATGACTATTTCTATCGAGTCTTTGCTTGCTGCGCGATTGTTTCTCAGCCCGAAACTGCTGGGCAATCGCCTCTTTTTCCTGAGCAATCTGGGCCAGGGCGGCCATCTAAGCCTCTACGCGATGGATGTCGGTGGAAGCGTCCCAGAGCCGCTGTTGCCGGCGCGCATTGCCGTGCAGAACCCGGAGCTCGTGGAAGCAGAAGTCTTTGCATTGTTCCCCAGGCTGGGCAAACTGCTGATGCTTGATCGGGACGGGGATGAGAATTATCAGCCTATGCTCATTCCACTAGAAGGCGGTATCCCTGAACCGGCCTTTGGAGCATCGTTTGATGGCTATCGGGTCCGCGCTGTATGAGGGCACATTTGATGAAGCCAGCCTGACCATGAAGTTGGAGCGCGTGCTGTGCGGCAGGGGCAAGCTGACAAATGGCAAGCTGGAAGCTTTCTCCTACGAGCAAGAAACCGACCGCTTCGCGCTCTCCTTCTCAACAGCCACCTCACCCTCGCAGATTTACACTATTGAAGGAGGGCAGCGCCAGACGGTGCGCCAGCATACCCGCGAGCGTGTGTTAGGTCTGCCGCAGGAATGGCTCTCGGAAGGCGAGGATGCCTCATTCACCTCGTATGATGGGCTGCGTATTTCGGCGCGGCTCTATCTGCCGGCCCCCGCGCTCGGCTTTGAGGGACCGCGCCCGCTGGTCTACTATATTCATGGCGGGCCACAGGGCCAGGAGCGACCCGACTTCACCTGGTTCTCGATGCCGCTGATTCAATATCTGACGCTGGGCGGCTTTGCGGTCTTTGTGCCCAATGTACGCGGCAGCACCGGTTATGGACTGAGCTATACCAGGTGGGTAGACCACGACTTTGGCGGCAAAGACCGGCAGGACCATGTGCATGCCATGACCCAGGTCTTGCCGCAGGACAAACGCGTAGATGCGAAGCGGGCCGGTGTGGTCGGGCGCTCCTATGGTGGCTATATGACGCTGACACAGGCAGCGCACCACCCCGAACTCTGGAAGGCCGCGGTGGATATGTTTGGACCCTATGATTTGATCACCTTCAGCCAGCGTATCCCGAAAGCTGGAAGCCCTACTTTGAACTGGTCATCGGCCACCCAGAGAGCGACCGGGAGTTCCTCCTGGAACGCTCACCACGCACCTACATGCAGCAGATCAGATGCCCGCTGCTGGTGATTCAGGGCAAGAACGATCCCCGCATTATTGAGCGCGAGTCGCGGGATGTGGTTGAGCAGCTTCAGGCAGCCGGAAAGCGGGCCGACTATCTGGTCTTTGAGGATGAGGGCCACGATGTGCTCAAGTACGCCAACCGCGTCACCTGCTACACCACCATCGCCGGGTTTTTCAAAACGTATCTCTAGATGGAGATCGAAGCTGCGCCGCACGCCTTTTCATCATCGACATGCGGCGCAGTCTTTTCGGTACAGCAACCTGATGGTCTGCGACAATCTCAGCTAGTTGAAGCACTGACCACATTCTCCTCCCCCCAAAAGAATTGGTACATGAGAAGTCTCACTCACCCCATTCGTCATCTCATCGACACAAGCACACTCAAATAGAGAGGGCCACCCATGACACTCCAAACTCACCCCTTAACCAACACCATCCCACTTCCCCCGCATCACCATATCCTCTTCCTGAACTCAGAAAAAAATGTGTCGCAAAATCGGACACATTTTGCTCAAAATCCATCGCATGCCAATCCTTCGCTCCCTACAGAACATCATCCCAACCATTCGCCAGGTCACAAAAAAATGTGTCGCAAAATCGGACACATTTTGCTCAAAATCTCTCGCATTCTGCAACCTTTCTCCCCCCCTTAACGTGAAAAAAATGTAAGAAGTGTGGGGCATTATTGCTGTATTTAAGCGTATGCAGAGATAAAAAGAGGGTGGGCTATGAAAAGCGACAGGCAACTTGTGGAGAAGCGTCCCACAAAGCAGGCTATCATCCTGGCTATCCTGGCTTCGGTAGTGCTCATTGTACTCATTGTCATTGGGTCCCGTGGACTGCGGGACTTCGACTCCGCCCTGATCGGCTACGCCGTAGCGACGATTTTTGCCTTCGCGGCCCTGGTCTATCGCTACACGCTCTGGATCGGCCGGCCGCCGACGTGGCGTTACTTCCGCGCTGGTTGGGTCAACTTTTTCTCGTGGCGCAACTTCCGGCGCTACACCTTGCTTATCCCGAAAGCCTGGTGGACCGACATTTTCGCCCAGACTTTCATTCGCCAGCGCAGCACACAGCGCTGGATTATGCACATGTGTATCTTCTGGGGGGTGATCCTCTCGCTGCTTGTCACCTTGCCCCTCTCGTTCGGCTGGCTCCACTTCACATTGATCCCGCCCGGGAACTACCGGGCCTGGTTTTTCGGACTGCAGGTATTTTCCTTTCCTATCGCATCGTGGATCGGTTTTGCCACCTATCACGCGCTCGATTTTTCCGCGGTCCTGCTGCTTGTAGGACTCAGCATTGCGCTCTGGCGGCGTCTTACGGATGCCGGACTACTCGCCATCCAGCGCTTCGGCTTCGACCTGGTGCCGATCATCCTGCTGGTGGCCATTGCTATCACCGGGCTGGCGCTCACCGCTTCGTCAACGTTATGGGGTGGTAAGTTTTACTGGTTTATCTCGCTCACGCACCAGGTGGTCGTCGTCGTCTGGCTGCTCTCGATACCTTTCGGCAAGTTCTTCCACATTATCGAACGCCCGGCCAGCATCGGGGTCACATTGTATCAGACGGTAAACCAGGACTTGAAGCACTACTCGCCTCAATCCCAATCCCAGATAGGCCGCTGCAAGCGCTGCAATCAAGAGTTTCCTTCACAACAATTTATCCAGGACCTCGAAGGCGTCCTCGGCGACAACGGCCAGAATTACGACCTGGGTGGCGAGCGTGGCATCCTGCAGGAGTACTGCCCGACTTGCAAGCGTGTGCTGCGCGGTGAGGCGTACTACCAGTTGATGGGCAAGCAATTTCTCTAGGGTTTCTCGGCATTTATTTCAGGAAGGACATGCGCGATGTCAGTCAATAAGGATTTCTTTCAACCAGAGCGTGATTTCAACTACGATTTTCAATCCACTGGGAAACCACCTACAGGTTGGAGTGAGGCAGCGCGCGTACCCGAGACGCTCGTGCCGACGCACTGTTGTTTCTGTGGTGTGCAGTGTGGGATGTTCCTCAGAGTAGCCGATGGCAAAGTCATCGGCGTCGAAGCGCGCGACTTCCCGCATAATCGTGGCTCGCTCTGTCCCAAAGGCGTCGTGGCCTACCAGCAGGTGGACCACCCCGACCGTTTAAGGTACCCCATGATTCGCCGCGGCGGCAAGGCCGGGCAACTGGAGCGTGCCACCTGGGATGAGGCGATGGACTACATCGTGAGCCGGTGGAAACAGATCCAGGCGGAGCATGGCAACGATGCCGTCGCCGTTTACAGTGGTTCCTCCATGACCAACGAGAAATGCTATGTGATGGGGAAGTTTGCCCGCGTGGCTCTGCGTTCGCGAAATATAGACTACAATGGCCGCCTGTGCATGTCGTCTTCCGCCGTCGCATATGCCAGGGCCTTCGGCATCGACCGCGCTCCTTTGCCTATGACCGATATCCCGCTCACTCATTGCATGCTTGCAGTCGGCGTGAATATAGCGGAATGTTTTCCTATCGTCATGCAGTGGGTCTGGCGCGCTCGCGATAAGGGCGCGCACTTGATAGTTATCGATCCGCGCGAGACGCCCCTCGCGCGCACGGCCGATCTGTGGCTGCCGGTCCGCCTCGGTTCTGACGAAGCCGTGATCAATGCGATGCTTCGCCAGGTTATCGTCGACGGCCTGGTGGACGAGGTGTATCTCAAAGAACGCACCAATGGCTGGGAGGAGGTGCGTGCGGCGGTTGAGCCATTTACCCCCGAGGAGGCCGAACGGCTCTCCGGTGTGCCGGCTGAGCGAGTCGTGGCTGCCGCGCGCCTCTACGGTCGCGCCGCAACCTCCCTTATCATGCATGGCAAAGGTATTGAGCACAGCACCCATGGTGTGGATACCTGCCTGGCCTGCATCAATCTCGCACTGGCACGTGGCCAGTTGGGCAAACCTGGCGGCGGTACCATGATGATTACCGGCCAGGGCAACGGACAGGGTGGGCGCGAGGTTGGCCAGAAGGCCAACCAGCTTCCCGGCTATCGCCACATCGACGTCCCTGAGGAGCGCCAGTACATCGCCAATTTCTGGGGCATCCCCGTCGAGGAGTTGCCGTGGGAAGGGGCTGCTGCGCCGGAGATGATCCATCTGATGGCCGATGGCGAGATCAAGAGCTGCCTGATCGCCTGCTCGAACCTGATGGTATCACTGCCCGAGAACGAGGTAGTAAAGCGAGCGCTGCAGCGGGTCGACCCACTTATAGTAGTGGACTTCTTCCTATCAGAGTCCGCCGAACTTGCCGATGTTGTCCTTCCCGGCACCGTTTGGTGCGAGGACGAGGGCACCACCACCAACCTGGAGGGCCGTGTGATCAAGATCAACCGCGCAGCTGATCCCCCCGGCGAGTCACGCGAAGATTGGCGCATCGTCACCGAACTTGCCCGGCGCCTTGGTCGCGGGCAGTTCTTCCCCTACCAGTCGGCGCGCGAAATCTGGGACGAACTACGCAATGCTTCCAGAGGAGGTAAATCGGATTACTACGGTATCACGTGGGAGAAGATTGACGAACAGGGTGGTGTCTTCTGGCCTTGCCCATCGTTGGACCACCCTGGTTCGCCCAGGCTCTTCACCGAGCGTTTTGGTCACCCGGATGGCAAGGCGAAAATGTTCCCCATCCCGTATAGGCCGCCTGCTGAAGAACCGGGCAAGGACTATCCCTTCCGCCTGACCACTGGGCGCGTGGTCTACCACTACCTGACCGGCAATCAGACGCGCAGGCTGGGCTTTCTCAACTCGCAGGCCCCGGAGCCGTGGGTGGAGATTCACCCGCAGGCAGCAGCTCGACTTGGCATCGTCAACGACGAGGTCGTGCGCGTGCGCACACCGCGTCACTCTATGGAACTCAAAGCGCTGGTGGTGCCGACTATTCGACCGGATACACTCTTCATCCCGTACCACTATGGTCACGAGCACTCGGTCAACCAGCTCACGAATCCGGCGGTCGAGCCAAATGTGAAAATTCCCGAATATAAGGCCTGCGCTGCCACCGTGGAGAAGCTCTCCGCTCCCGCCGCACCTTCAGGCCCGGGTGACGTCACCATCAACTTTACCCCCGAGAACGCCCCAAAGATGTTCCCATACGAAGTGGGGGAAACGAAGGAACAGCCAGAAAAGGAATCGAAGACCTTCTGAGCCGAAAGGAGAACTACATTGCCTGTCAAGACCCTGTTCGTTGATCCCTCCCGTTGCATAGGCTGCCGTGCCTGTGAGGCGGCTTGCCGGGAATGCGATTCGCACAAAGGCGAAAGTATGGTCATGGTTGACTTTGTGAACCGCGGGATGAGCGTAGCCACGCAGCCAACCGTTTGCATGCATTGCGAAGATCCTCTCGCACCCTGCGCCCAGGTTTGCCCGGTTATGGCGATCCTGATTACCCCCGATGGGGTCGTACAGCAGGCCGACCCCTCCCGCTGCATAGGCTGTCGCAACTGTGTCTATGCCTGCCCCTTTGGGGTGCCGAAGTTCGACGTGAAGGCGCGCCTGATGAAGAAGTGCAACCTGTGTTACGACCGCACCAGCCAGGACCTGAAGCCATGGTGTGCCCAGGTTTGTCCCACACAGGCGCTGTGGTATGGGAACTACGAGGAATTTATCAACCAGCGCGAGGGACACGCTGTGAACATCACTAGCTTTGGTACGCAGTCAGTGCGCACAAAGGTCTACCAGGTCCTGCCCGAGGAGACGCCGCGCCTGGACCTGGCAGCTTTACTGGACGAGGCCCGCGCTAAGGGAGAACGCGGGGCCGGAAATCAGCCACGAGAGGAGGCATGGGTGCTATGATGCAAAAAAGTCCCCCTACACAGGTGGAACAAGAGTTTGCCCGTGGTCGGCGGAGATTTGGGCGTTGGCGCGCTGAATTTCCGTATCATTGGGATGCTGATGAGTTTGTCTCGCGGCGCGAACTGCTGCGCCTGGCCGTGATGACCTCTGGAGCCCTCTTCGCCGCCACGGCCGGAATAGCGGCCCTCAACTACGTGAAGCCGCTGCGTACTGCAAGCAGGCAGTTGATCGCGCCAGCGCCAGCCGTGCCTCCTGGCGGCGTGCACTATTTCCAGTATCCCACAGCCGAAGACTCCGCTATCTTGCTCCATCTACCGGATGGACGCTTTGTCGCCTATAGCGGGAAATGTACGCATCTTTCTTGTGCAGTCTACCATGATCAACAGAGTGGGAATCTGCTCTGCCCATGTCACGAAGGCGTGTTCGATTCCCGGACAGGTGCGCCCATTGCGGGTCCACCGCAGCGCCCATTGCCTAGAATCATCCTTAGCCAGGAGGGCAGTAACATCTATGCTGTCGAGGAGGTTCCGCAATGAGTATGGGTAATGGATATTACTTTCACGGCGAGAGCACGGCTGATGTTGAACGCACGCCCCCACCTGGCAGGGTAGCTATCGTACTTACTGGCCTCGCGATCGGTATTCTCTTGATGGGCATCCAGCTCTGGCTTTTGACCGTTGCCCTCGATCTCTACCTGTCCGGAGGGGGTCCCAGTGTCCTGGTTCTCACGCTCATATCCGGCCTGATCTTCCTGGGCGGCTTGTTCGTGTTGCGCCTGCTCGGTAGGCATCCACACCTTCGGTAGGAGGAAAGAAATATGGAACCAGAGACCCGGTCCAGCGGCACGGCAGCCCAAAAAGAGGAGCAAGAAAAGCCGTCGACTACGAGGGAGGGCGTCTCACGTTCGTATATCGATCGCGAGCACCCCATTGGTGGTCAGATGTCCGATATCGTGCGCGGCCTTTTCCTGCGTACGCGCCTTCCCTGGCTTCTTGAGCATCACGCGCGCATCCCCGTCCTCGCGCTTTTTAGCTTCGTCAATGGCTGTATCAGCATTGGGATAATGGCAGCCCTTGCCGTCGTCACACATTCGCCTTTCATCTTTCCCTCGCTTGGCCCGACCGCCTTTCTATTTTTCTACACGCCGACCGCGCCCAGCGCCTCTCCACGCAACACCGTCATCGGCCATGCCATCGGAGTTACTGCCGGCTACTTCAGCCTCGTCGTGACGGGATTAACTATGGCGGGTCCAGCTCTGGCCGTCGGTGTGACATGGCCTCGCGTCATCGCCGCTGCGCTCTCGTTGGGACTCACCTCCGGTTTAATGGTCCTGCTCAAGTCGCCGCACCCGCCTGCTGGAGCAACAACGCTCATCATCTCTCTCGGCATTTTGACGAAACCCTGGCAGCTCCTCCTGCTCATGGCAGCCGTCATACTACTTACCATACAAGCTTTCGTCATCAACCGTCTCGCCGGCATCCCATATCCACTCTGGAATCCACCAGCCGAGCCTGCTGATCCCTCCGCCAACAAGCGAAAAAGCTAAACTTCATCTTGGCACCTTCATAGCGCGCTTTAGAACGCGGTGCGTAGCATCGGCGATGCCGGATGCACAACATTCCCGTGTTCACCGACCGCAGTGAGCGTGCCACCTGCGATAGCCAGTCCATCTTTCGTCGTGAACAGGGCCTCGTTCAACTGTCCACCACTGCCGGGAGCGCTGGCCACCACAAACACCGGGAAGGCTTTGCCGTTGGCGAAAGAGGTCGAGATGTAGTCGCCAACCATGTTCCCACTCGTTGTAGTGACTAGCCATGCCAGGTTCATCGCAGAGGATGTAAGCGTGGTCTCCGTTGACCAGGTAGCCCCACCGTCGGTTGATGAAACGTAACCAACCTCCAGCTGGCAGGTCGCGGTAGTGCAGTTCGCGTCTGGATAAAAGTAGAACGCCAGGGCCACGTGAGCAGAACTACCTGACGTGGCTTTATCGACAGCGATGCCGGGGATAAAATGGTCGATATTGCTGCCAACGGCATCGATGGGTACGCGCTGAGGCGCTGACCATGTTGCGCCATCGGTTGAGGTACTGATCACAATATCATTGGCACTACAACCGTTTTCAAAACGGCAGTCTTGCCAGGCAACATAGGCTTTCCCCGCGCCATCGATCTCGGCCGAAGGAAGCGGCTCGGTACGTATACCGGCTACCTGGTGGTCCGTTTGAGATGCGATAGTAACACTGCCGTTCCAACTGGCGCCGCCATTGGTAGAAGTGAAGGCCGCGATGCTTGAATTCGAACTCAGGAAAGGAACGATCACCGTACCGTTCGGTTGGACAAGGGGCTGTCCTCCCAGGCCGGAGACGTTATCCTGAGTTGCCTGTCCGGTGCTCCACGTGGCTCCTCCATCGCTCGAAGTGCTCATCTGTACCAGGTTGCCACTGGAGTTGATGTCCCATTCAACATAGCAATGTCCATAATACGCGCTGGTGGATGTGTCGTCACACACAAGCCAATCCTTGTCAAAAAAGCCACCGTTCGCATTTGCCACCACTACGGGGGGATTCCAGGTAAGTCCACCATTGGAAGAGGTGTTCACGATTACACCGGCACCAACCGCTGTACCACTCCCGCTCGAAATGGCCAGAGAGGAGATCATCCACAGCTTGTGAGCGGCGTCATAGGACACCGAGGGATCGCTGACACGATCAAACTGGCCCGCGGGCGTCGCGAAGACTGTCGTGCCAGGCAAAAAGCCTTTTTGCCATGTCGCGCCATTGTCGGTTGAGGTTGCCCAGCCGATATTGGAAGCGCCGCCGTCATTAAAACGACCGACCTGGGTGGCCGCAACAATGGTCGCGCCATTGGAATAGCTATCTGGCTCGACCTCCGTCTGGTGCTGGCTTGTTGTATTAGTGTACGGATCGCTGCTCAACTGTGAAAGTGCAACCCCTGGCGTGGCCGCAAATACTGTAAGTCTCAGCGCAAAGGAAAATGCCAGTGTCAGTGCCGGGGTGGCAAAAATGAGCCAGCGAAAGCGAGGGTGTGAGAGGAACAACATACGAAATAACTCCTTTTCCAACTATTTGTCGTTAAAAAAGAACGCTCGCATAAAGCGTATTTGTTGCTCGATCTGCACTGGCAAGTTTTCGAGCTCTGGTTTCCCATTTATTGAAGCGTTCCTCGGAGCAAATTTGAGAAACAAAAGTCAAAATTGTATTTGAAGGGGACATTCTGTAACTTTCGGCATCCTTACGTACGTGAAGTACGTGATATAGTAAGAACGTCACAGAATTTTGCTTTGCTCTAGGAACAAAAGTGACCTTGTTGAGAAGCGCTATCCCTCTCACCGGTTTGTGCATGAGTATTAGCCAGGTATGTTATCAGGAGGATGGAATTTACTATGAAAGTCAAAGATGTTATGACTACCTCGGTGATTACCGTCACCGAAGATCAGTCGAAGCAGCAAGCAGCCCGTTTGCTGTCCCAGCATCGTATCAGTGGTTTGCCCGTTGTCAACAATGAGCAAGCCGTCGTCGGGGTGGTGACCGAATTTGATATCATTGCTCGCGAGGGAAACACGGTCCGGGAGATCATGACTCGCGGCATCATCAGCGTGACTGCTGATACCGACCTGGAGGAGGCGGGCCGCATCCTCGTGAATCAGCGCATCAAGCGCCTGCTAGTGTTGGAGCAGGGGAAGCTGGTGGGCATCGTGAGCCGCGCCGACCTGGTCAAAGAGATCGCCCTGCGCTGGATGTGCAATGTGTGTGGGGAAGTGGTTCATAACGAGCGACTGCCCGAGAACTGCCCACGCTGCGGGGCAGAAGGAGTCGTTGCCATGGTTGAGCCCATGTCTCCTGGTTCCTGATGAGCCGGTGATGCTCGTTCTCTCGATTTTGTGTTCGTTCAAACTTGTTGCTAATATAGCAGAAAGAAACAGGAAGTACTATGGATACAAGGAAGCAAAAGCAATCGGATGGGCAGTCTGCCTCATCCGTGCGTGATCGCACCTCCGCGGCATTGCCTCAAGGAGAAGATCGCGACACTCTCATTAGCTACTATCACCAGATGTTGCTGATCCGTCGCTTTGAAGAGAAAACCGGAGAGATGTACACCCGGGCTCGTATAGGTGGCTATTGCCATCTCAATCTCGGAGAAGAGGCCACGGTGGTCGGTTTCTGCGCTGGCCTGGAACCGGAAGATTACGTCTACACGAACTACCGAGAGCACGGCTATGCCATCGGCCGTGGTATCCCGCCCAAAGCCGTCATGGCCGAGTTATTTGGTAAGGAAACGGGAGTCTCACGTGGGCGTGGTGGGTCGATGCACCTCTTTGACCTTGAACGTCACTTTATGGGTGGCTATGCCATCGTGGGTGGCCAGTTGCCGCTGGCAACTGGCGCCGGCTTTGCCATCGCCTATCGTGGCTCCTCTGAGATCGTGGCCTGTCAAATGGGCGATGGCACCACCAATGCAGGGACCTTCCACGAATCACTCAACCTTGCCAGGATCTATAACCTGCCCGTCGTCTATTTTGTGGTAAATAATTTGTATGGCATGGGTCTTCGTGTCGAACAGGGGTCTGCCGTGAGCGAACTTTACCGCAAAGCGTGCGCCTATAACATGCAGAGCTGGCGCGTCGATGGCAACGATGTTCTGGCCGTCCGCGATGCGGTGCGCAAAGCGGCGGAGCTTGCTCGCGATCAGCATGAACCCAGCCTCCTTGAAGCCGTCAGCTATCGCTTCAGAGGCCACTCCGTCGTGGACCCGGACCGCTACCGGGATAAAGAGGAAGTCCAGCATGGACGTGACGAGGATCCCGTCAGAGCCTTCGCATCACGGCTTCTCGCGGCAGGGGTGCTGGATGAGCAAACCCTCCAGGAGATCGATGCGCAGGTACAGCGAGAGGTAGATGAAGCTGTCAAGTTTGCTGACGAGAGCCCCGATCCGTCGGTAGAGCAATTCATGCAGGGACTTGAGGAGTATGTCTATGCTCCTGACACTCCAGAGCGGAAAGGGAACTAATGATGGCAGAGATTACTTATCGACAGGCGCTGCATGATACGCTGCGCGAGGAACTCCTGCGCGATGAAAACGTGTTATTGGTGGGTGAGGAGATTGGTGTCTTCGAGGGATCGTATAAAATCACGGCTGGGCTCTTGAAGGAATTTGGCCCTAAACGCGTGGTGGATACGCCGATTGTCGAAAATGGCTTTGTCGGTATGGCCACAGGAGCTGCCATGCTCGGGTTGCGCCCGATCGTGGAGATTATGACGATCAATTTCATCGTGCTGGCCATGGATCAGATTGTCAATCACGCGGCAAAAATCTACTCCATGTTTGGTGGGCAGTGTCCCATCCCGCTGGTGATCCGTACACCAGGAGGCGGTGGCCAGCAGCTTGCGGCTACCCATTCGCAGAACCTGGAAGTCTGGTTTGCTCATGTACCCGGCCTCAAAGTTGTTGCGCCATCGTCCCCCGCCGACGCGAAGGGATTGCTTCGTACCTCTGTGCGTGACAACAACCCGGTGATCTTTCTCGAGAACCTTGCCCTCTATAACATTAAGGGTGGGGTGCCCGATGGTGACTACATGGTGCCCATTGGCAAGGCTCAGGTGACTAAGGAGGGCAGCGACCTGACAGTGATTAGCTACTCGCGTATGTCGGCAGTTGCGCTGGATGTTGCCCGTCGTATGGAAGAGGAAAACAAACTGAGCATCGAGGTAGTAGATCTGCGCTCGCTGCGACCGCTCGATTATGAAACTATCCTCAACTCGGTCAGGAAAACGAATCGGGTAATCGTCTTTGAGGAAGACTGGCGTTCATACGGCGTTGGTGCGGAAATTGCTGCCCTCATACAGGAATATGCGTTCGATGACCTGGATGCGCCGATCAAACGCGTGGCGAGCCTGGAAGTGCCGTTGCCCTACTCCAAACCGCTGGAACTGGCGACGCTCACAGGCGCCAAGCAGCTGGTGGAATCGATCAACGAAATCGCGCCGCGCCGGAGGAGATCGCAATCGTAGACCCGCGTGAACGACCCTACATACTCATGAGAGGAAAGCTACACAATGAGTGAAATCAGCATGCCCCGCCTTAGTGATACTATGCAGGAAGGCACCATTTCCCGTTGGCTCAAGCAGCCTGGCGATGAAGTCAAGAAAGGCGATGTCCTGGCCGAGATTGAGACGGACAAGGCCACTATGGACCTGGAAGCCTACGAGTCTGGCACGCTTGAAAAGATCCTGGTACAGGGGGGGGAAACCGTCCCCATTGGCCAGGCAGTGGCAGTCATTGGCAGTGGCTCAGGCGCCCAAAATGCAGGGGCAGAACCAGCCCAGCAGCCCGCTCAAGAACCGTCGCCCGCACCTGCTACTGCCAGGACCGCTACCGAAGAGGCACCTGCCGCCCCGGAACCAGCCGCTGACAGTAAGAACCAGGCACCGGCAGCGGAGAGTACGAACGTCCAGCAAAGGGTTCCTGAGATAGCGGAAAGAAGTGACGGCGCGTCAATCAAAGTGTCACCACTGGCACGCCGGATGGCTGAAGAGCATAACATCGATCTGCACCAGTTGCAGGGTACGGGACCCGGTGGCCGCATTGTGCGCGACGATATCGAGGATTATCTTGAGCAGCGGGGCCCTACCCCTTCCACTGCGACGCCCGAGACTGCACCCGCAGCTCCTCCGCAGGAGGCTCCCGCGGCTGCACAAGCGGCAGCGCCCGCAGCTCAGCCAGAAGCAGGCGCTCCCCCGCCGGATGCAGAAGTCGTCAAACTCTCACGCGTGCAGGTGCTTATTGCGCGCCGCCTGACCGAGTCGAAACAGACCATCCCGCACTTTTATGTCAGCAGCGAAGTTGATATGACCGACGTTCTAGCTATGCGCCAGACGTTTAACGCGAGCGCAGGTGAAGACGGCGTGAAGGTCACGGTCAACGATTTGATCGTCAAGGCCTGCGCCCTGGCGCTGGAAAAGTTTCCCGAGGTCAATAGCTCTCTCAAGGACGATCAACTCATAAAGTACAAGCGCGTCAATGTTGGCATTGCCGTAGACGTTCCAAGCGGGTTAGTGGTTCCGGTGATCCGCGATACGAATATCAAGGGTGTGCGCTCTATTGCCCGCGAAGCCAAAGAACTCATCGCGAAGGCCCGCGCAAACAAGCTCTCGACTGCCGATCTTGAGGGTGGCACCTTCTCGGTCTCGAACCTTGGCATGATGGACGCCTCGAACTTTATCGCGGTCATCAACCCGCCGCAGGCCGCGATCCTGGCTGTGGCGTCTGCGCGCAAGCAATTCGTACCAGTTGACGGCCAGCCAGTTATCCGCGATATGATGACAATGACCATGTCGGCCGACCATCGTATCATCTATGGGGCAACGGTGGCACGCTTTCTCCAGGAGGTCAAGCGCATGCTGCATGACCCCTACAGCCTGCTGGGTTAATATATAATCAAGGAGCGATGGGGGAGTGGGAGTACCCGTAGGGGCGGGAGAGGTGTGGATGTGGGGAGGGGACGCTTGCGTCGCCCTGGGAGGCGGAGGCGTCATTCACCCGCAAAGTCTATTATGTAAGGAAGGAGGGCTACCTCTATGTCAGATACAATGTCGAGCAAGCAGAATCCTTTCGAAGCCTGGAGCGAATTGGTTGAGAGTACCATGAAGGTGCCACCACCCATGTTCATGCCTACCGGACAGGCAGGGGAAGGCGAGAAAGATCCATGGATTGCCTTGATTGACCAGCTCTGGCAGGCCAATCCATACAGCAATTTGCTGCCCATTGATCCGGCCGAGATTACGCGCGCCTTCCAGCAAATATGGCTCGATGCTCTCAAAAACCCGGTCCGGGCCTGGAATAACTACAATGATTTCGTTCAGCAATATACACAATTGATGACCGAGACTGCTCTGAAGTTTTGGGGAGGTGATCAGCAAGTCAACCCGGTTGTTGAACCAGAGAAAGGCGATAAACGCTTCAGCGCACCTGACTGGCAGCAGAATGCCGTCTTCGACGCGCTCAAGCAGAGCTATCTGCTTGCCGCCACCACTCTACTGAAGACCGCCAGGGGGATCGAGCGTTTGGATGAGCACCAGCAGCATAAGCTGATGTTTTATCTGCGCCAGTTCCTGGATGCTATCAGCCCGACAAACTTGATGTTCACCAACCCGCAAGTTATTCATGAGACCATTTCGACTGGTGGCCAGAACATGGTGAAGGGGATGGAGCACCTGCTGCGCGACTTCAAAAGTGGGCAGATCAAGATGACTGATACCGATGCTTTTGCCCCTGGACGAAATCTCGCGCTAACGCCTGGCCAGGTGATCTATCGCAATAAGCTGATCGAGCTGATCCAGTATGCTCCCACAACCGAGCAGGTCTACACCATCCCCCTCCTGTTTATCCCACCCTGGATCAACAAGTACTACATTCTGGATATGCAGCCACAGAATAGCTTCATCAAGTTCCTGGTGGATTCTGGCTTCACCGTCTTTATCATCAGTTGGAAGAACCCCGATGCCTCGATGGAAGAAATCACCTTCGAGGACTACATGACATTGGGACCACTCACCGCGCTGGATGTTGTCAAAGAGATCACCGGTTCACAGAAGGTCAATATCGTGGGCTATTGCATTGGCGGGACGCTGCTCGCCATGGTCCTGTCTTATCTCACCGCGCTGGGAGATAAAACCGCGAACTCTGCGACCTTCTTCGTCTCTTTGCTCGACTTCCGTGAAGTGGGCGATACAGCGGTATTCATTGATGAGCCGCAGGTAACCTATATTGAGGGGCAGATGATGGAACGGGGCTACCTCGATAGCCGCTCGATGGCGTCAATGTTCAACATGATGCGTGCCAACGACTTGATCTGGAGCAACGTGGTCAATAACTATTTGTTGGGTAAAGAACCACCTGCCTTCGATCTGTTGTACTGGAACAATGATGGCACGCGCATGGCGCGCGAGGCGCACTCCTTCTACCTGCGTAATACATACCTTGAGAACAATCTCGTCAAGCCGGGGAAGATTGTCCTGAAGGATGTTCCCATCGATCTCAAGCGCATTCGCCAGGATATCTACGCGGTTGGTGCGCAGCAGGATCATATCGTGCCCTGGAAGGCAGCATGGCAAATCTCCCAGCTTGGCAGTGGAAAAGTGCGCTTCGTGCTGGGCGGCAGCGGCCATATTGCCGGCATTATCAATCCACCGAGCAAGGGTAAAGGAGCGTACTGGGTGAGTGATAAGCCCGCGGCGAGCGCTGACGAGTGGCTGGAGGGCGCTAAGAATCAGCAGGGTAGTTGGTGGACGAACTGGCTGGAGTGGTTAATGCCGCGCTCCGGCGAACTAAAAGAACCACCATCACTCGGCAGCAAAGTACATCCGCCAATCACGCCCGCGCCAGGCACCTACGTGTTGGAAAAGTGAAGATAGCTCCAGTTTGGAATGCTATTGAGATAATGGGGATGGAGCAGCATTTCAAACTGAAGTGCTCGCACATCCCCACTTATAACTTTTTCAAGGACAGGGAAAAGAAAGCATGACAGCAGGAAAACTGAACTTTCCAGCAGCACACGCCTCGCGCCCGCATTTACCGAGCCTTCAACACGCTCGGGTGGGAAAACTTCGCCGATCCAAAGTTCGATGGTGTCCAGGCAGACCTCTTCTACTGCGGCACCGATGGCCAGGCTCGCGCAGCAGTCGAGCAGTTGATTAGCGATGTTGGATTGCGCCCCATGTATCTGGGCGGCGTCGAGCAGGTTGACATAGTAGATTCAGTATCAAGGCTATGGTTCGCGCTGGCAATTGGTCAGCGCAAGGGGCGTCACCTGGCCTTCAAAGTGCTCACGCGGTAGCAGATATTCAGCGAAGTGCCCATAATAGCCCATGGTAGCCCAGGACAGGGGCAAGCCCCATGCCCACTAACTAAAGGCGAGAGCGAAGGGTTGCCCGCACCACCCAGAACTGTAGCAAGCTGTCTCCACCGGCTTGATGGGCTGATCCGTAGTATAGTAGGGTTGACCCTTGCGGTCAACCTTGGGGGTCGGGCACGGGCCACGCTTGACGGCGGCATTGTATCAGCATCGCCCTATGATCTTGCGGTCAACTTGACGGCGGCATTGTATCAGCATCGCCCTATGATCTTGCGGTCAACCTTGGGGGTCGGGCCACGCTGCAACCTGCCTTATGTTGGTGCGTGTGGGTGGGGACTGCCGGGCCATCCCAAGCGTCCCCACTCCCCATTCACCCCACGCCCTTCCCTGTTACTCTCGATCCGCGACAATCGACCCAACCCGATCTCCCAGCGTCGGATCTCTCCGGCTGATGATTATTGCGTAGATGAGCCCGATGACAATGATTCCCAGGGCAATCCACGGAAAGAGGTTAAACGGCACGGGTTGTCCTGGTTGTACGAGGGCCCAGAGCGGAAAACCAATTGCCAGAACCCCGAGGATCGGCAAGATCAGGTGTCTCAGCCAGGAGAACTGATCGGGATGGTGTCTCCTGTAGTACACCGGCAGAGCAATGTTCGACACGAGATAGGTCACCGCTACCAAAATCGTGCCAAGCGTGGCAATCTCTCCGAAGAACGTCACAGGTTCCACAGTCCAGCCAAAGATGTACACAATGGCCAGTCCAATGCCGAAAAAGACCAGGAAGCTGGCCCACGGGGTGTGCCTTCTGGGGTCAAGCTTTGCCAAAGCAGAGGGCAAAAGACCCTCGCGGGCCGCGTTGAAGATCAGGCGAGCCTGGGAGTTCGAGCCGGCAATCATCGCGCTCATGGTCGATGTGAACCCGGCGATATACGCGAACAGCGCCAGGACGCCGGATATCTTCTCCGCCGCAGTAATGAACGGAACCTGTGCTTGCGAGAGCGCGTTGACGTTGTAGTTAAAAGCAACAATGGTGGAGTACGCAAACAGCAGGTAAGAGAGTCCCATCAGCAAGATGCTCGCGTATATGGCTTTGGGAACATTGCGCCGCGGATCATCGGTTTCCTCCGCCAGTGCCGCAGAGTTTTCCCAGCCGATGAACATGTAGACCGCCACTGGGAAACCCAGCCCAAAACCCGCCAATCCACCTGAGATATTCGCGGGATTGAAGGGAGCCAGGGAGAGATGTCCCGCGTTAGTGACCAGAGCGACGACAGAAACGAGCACCAGCACGATCATTTCCAGTAGGAAGAAGTATCCCGCCCACTGGGTAGAAAGATGGACGCCTCTCACCAGGAGGAAGAAGACAATCACGACAAACACAAGCGTGAGCAACTGCCACGGTATGTTGAAGCCAAAGTATTTTTGAATAATGATCTGTGTCCAGCCACCGGAAATATCGATGACCGACGACATAGCAATGATATAGCCGATACTGACCACAATTGTCGTGGTGACGGCCATAACGGGCCCAAAGGTCTTCCCGATAAAGGTGATAAACGAGCCGGTTGACGGGATCGAGCGGGAGAACTCGCCAAGAGTATTGCCGAGCAATGCGATAGCAACAATTGCCATAACGATCGTCAGCGGTGAGCCGACACCTGCTACTGCCGCAATGAGAGCAAAGCTGAAATAGAAACTCATGGCTGGGGCGATATTCGCCATCGTAGAGGTTGCTATGTCAACTAGCTTCAACGCGCCTCGCTCAAGACGCGGAATCTCTACTACTGGGCCGAAAGTTTTTCCCTCAATGGGAACAGAAGATAATGGGTTCTCTTGTTTATCCATCGCTAATTACCTCTTTCCTCGCCTCCCCCACATGTTGTGGGAAGAAGCGCTAGATGAATTGAACCGGAGTTCATAAGTCCAGAGAAAAAGCAAAAAAGTAATGATGCACTACGTGAAGAACATAATCCAGGAGCATGTTTCTGCCTCCCAATGAGGATACAGAGTAAGGTAAGATGGCGCTACAAAAAGTATACCATATAGCACTCCAATCAAACAGTGATTGATTGTATTACGTTATGCCATCTTACCCCGCAAGACAAACATCATCCCTACCCCCAGTAAAAGCCATGCTACCAGGATGAAGGGAATGAGGTTCAGTGGAGGTGGTGCTGGAGCAATCACCAGCAAGCAAAAGATGCCCAGTATCAGCAGGGCGCCCAGCGCTGGAATGATGCCATGGCGCAGTATGCTAAAGTGCGAACGGCGCTTGCGCCAGAAGAACCTGATGCTGGCAATACAGACCAGGGCATAGATGATGAGAACAAAGAGCGCGTCAAGCGTTCCCAGGAAGCCGAAAGCCACGATTGGCGTCATAACGAAGCCGAGCGCGAGGCCGATGAGCAGTCCGAATACACAGAGTGCCGTGACAGAGCCAACCGGGGTGCGCCGTAAAGGATGTAACCACGCCGTCCAACGTGGAAAGAGACCATCACGTCCAACTGTATACATAATACGCGCACCCGCGTTGATAATGGCCAGCGCTGCACCGAAAAACGAGAGCACACCGACAAGGTCGATCAAAACCACCAGCAATGGTCCGCTATAGTGGCGGCCAATTGTATCAAATGGCGCGGCATCATTGGCGAAACCTGTCACCATGTGATTTATCCCGTACCCAACAGTTCCGACATAGGCCATAAATACATAGAAGAGACCGACGACGAGCATCGACCCGAATACGGCGCGCGGAATGTTGCGGTGTGGATCGCGTGTCTCTTCACCTAACGCGGCGGCCGTTTCAAAGCCAATGTAGCTCAGTACGGCCAGCACTATTCCCACAGTGATGTCTCCCCCTGCCGGAATCGTGTTCAGTGTAAAGGGAATGGCGCTCAGCCCTCCCTGCTGACCGACGTGGAACAGCACAATCACTGCCAGCACCAGGCACACGCCTATCTCGAATGCCAGGAAGGTGAGATCGACATTCATGGATTCGCGAATACCCCAGTAGCAAAGAGCGAATGCTATCCCCAGCGCCAGTACGAACCAGAAACTCCAGTGCATGTTGATGCCAAACCAGCGTACCATCAAAACCTGCAGATTGGCTCCCAACAGGATAAACGAATAGGGTACGCCGATCGCAACCGCGATCAATCCCACCCAGGCAGTTATGAAGCCCGTACGTTGACCCAGTCCCTCCGTCACGAAGGTATACGCTGAGCCACTAGAGGGTATTTCGCGCGAGAACTCGCTGTACTGATTGGCCACCAGCAAGGCCACCACAAAGCCAATCACGTAGCACAGGGGAATGGCCGCCCCCACCTGGCCCGCTTGAGGAATGGTGTTAAAGAAAATAGAGGCTGCCGGTGACATGACTGCCACGGAGATCACAATAGCGTGGCGCAGTCCAAGTGCATTGCGACGCAGAGCCGGAGTAGGCGTCGCTTCGGAAGAGGAAGTGGCATCGCTCATAAGAGTTCTCCTTTAGCGGAAACGCCAGGAATGCTGGAGGGATCATGATCCTCTGGCGTATCGGTGCCGAACAGGGCACGCAGGTAGTCGTTGAGAAACATGCCTTGTGGATCGAGCGTGGCCCGGATGCGCTGGAAGTCATACCAGCGCGGATAGAGCGCGCTCAGTTCTGCTGCGGTTCGTGTGTGCATCTTGCCCCAGTGTGGGCGACCCTGGTAGCGTTTGAAGATCTCTTCGATGTGCTGGAAATACGATCGATAGGGCATTCCCCGGTACATATGCACGGCGACATAAGCAGAATCGCGTTGATAAGCTGGGCTGAGCCAGATATCGTCGGCCTGCACAAAGCGCCACTCTACAGGAAAGTGAACCCGGAATTGATATTTCTCGATACACTCCCGTATCTCGTTGACGACGCTACTCAAATGCTCTGCCGGGATATTGTATTCCATCTCCTGAAAGCGCACCAGGCGAGGCGTAGTAAACACGCGATGGCTATAGTCAATCTCGTCGATGTTGGCGATGGATCGCGTTGAAATACGACAGACCGTTTTGCACAAGCGAGGAACCAGGCGACAAGACTCCGAGAGCACCCAGTAGACGCCATTTTCCAGCACAATTTTGTTGAAGTCGCCCCACAGGCTACTTTTACTGGCCGGGTCCGTGGTTTCATTCAGAAATTTGGCCTGCACACCATCAGTATAGGGGAACCAGAAGAACTCAAAATGGCTATTCTCCTGTTTATACTGCTCCAGGTTCGCCAGGCAGTCGCTGAGCTTCTTGCGATAGCCCCGGTAGTGCAGGCGTTTGGTCGGCACCACGCGCAGCGTCACTTTCGCAATAATGCCAAGCGTTCCCAGTGATACCTGCGCCGCCTTAAAGATGTCGGGATTGCGTTCAGGCGAACACTCCAACACCTCTCCTGATGCTGTCACAAGGGTGAAACCCTCAACTTGCGTTGATAGGGTGCCGAAACGCACACCGGTGCCGTGTGTACCTGTACTGATCGCACCAGAGATACTCTGTATGTCGATGTCGCCGAGATTCTCCTGGGCCACGCCATGCTCGAAAAGTGTACCACCTAGCTTCTTGAGCCTGGTTCCTCCCAGCACGGTGGCCCTGCCGGCGGTCGTGTCGACGCTTTCAACGCCCTGCATCTCATCCAGTGACATCAACACATCATCGCTCTGTACCAGCGGAGTGAAGGAGTGACCCGCGCCTACTACCCGTACGTGTCGACCATCTCGCCCGTAGTCTCTGACAAGGCGTGCCAGTTGGTCGATGTTACCGGGCTTGACAATCTGGCGCGGCATGCTCTTCACCGAACCGGACCAGTTGCTCCAGCGTTCTGTCCTATCCAATAGATGCTCCTTTTTTCAGTGGATTTCAGATAAAACACTGCCCATCACCGCGATAAGTGGTAACTTCTTCCTGGATAGCGCCATTGGCAACCAGCAGCAGGTGCGTGAAGCGTTCGCACAGTTCACCAGCTTTGCTGTGGCGCATGAACACCGGGTCACCAGGGCGTAGTGGTATCTTTCCGGTGTACCTGATAGGTGTCTGCACCTCACCCGCTCCCTCGAGTGGCACGAGCCGTGCGCCACGCGGGAGGTACGGCTGCGGCTGTTTTTCGGGGCCAACAGACCCGGAGGCAATGTATCCACCTCCAAGACACGTGTAGAGAGAACGTCGTGGATGGCGCACAATCTCGATGGCAAATCCGGCGGCAGGTTGGTAGCGAAATGCGCGATAATAGTCGAACAGCGCTGGAGCATAGAAAGCTGATCCAACCGTGATCTCGGTCACTCCCGCCTCAGCGCCTGTTGTAACGATGCTGCCCGTTCCCCCACCATTGACAAAACGCAGCGGGAGCCCGTAGCTTTCAACAAGTTTGATGAGCGTTGCGCGCCGCTCGGCAACCTCGGCTATAGAGCGCTGCTGTAACCTTTGTATGATGCTATTCTTGATGCTGTGCCCCGGGATATTGTCACCGACCCCGGCGATCTGCGCCTCGTAGCCCATCAGACCATCAAGCCAGGTGTGTGGTGACGCCATGATCCGCTCGATAACCGGGCGCGCTTGCCTGGCAGTACGTATGGGGGAACGCCACACGCCAAAATGCAGGCCGGGGAGATCCAGGGACATATCGATTTCGAGGCACAACGGCAGGCGCACCTCGTGCTGGCTTGCGACAGCTTCGATCTGTTGCACGTGTTCGACACTATCAACCATGAGCGTAATACGCGCACCCGCCGAGGTTGCCCTTGCCACGGCAGCGATATCCAGCTTGTTCCAGGCGGGATACCCGATCAACAGATCATCGAAGCCCTGCAAGGCCAGGTAGACAGCCTCCCGGGATGAGTAGCACATAATGCCCTGAAAACAGGGATTCGATGCGAGGATGC
>Ga0209027_1000111_pt1 | contig 23001 bp, 19 predicted proteins | sample GraSoi013_1_20cm_3_FD_185821 | JGI IMG/M metagenome (GOLD analysis project Ga0209027, IMG submission 185821) | Grasslands soil microbial communities from the Angelo Coastal Reserve, California, USA - Sample 09_27_2013_1_20cm (SPAdes) (version 2) | ecosystem: Environmental > Terrestrial > Soil >...
GACTTTCCAGCCGTTAATGTTCTTTTGTCCGGACTCGAGATACTGCTTGATCTTGGTTTCGCCTTCCTTCACGCCCGCCACCACTGCCGCCTTCTGCTCTTGCGAGAGAGCAGCTAGGTCGCCGAGGCGGTGCAGTTTTTCTCGGATTTCCTTCTCTTCCGGGCCGGCGGGAGCGAATTGCAGCGCGAACGCGAGGTAGTCAAAGAAGCCGGTCTTCACCATTTCCTTATTGATCTTAGGGAAGTTGACAGCCGGGGCTGCCGGCGGCGCGGGTTGTTTCAGATACTGGGAGAGCGGCTGAACTTTGTAGCCAGCCTGAATCTTGACCACGTTCGGCATGTCCTCCGGATTGAAAAGTTGCGTGCGGTAGGCCACCGCCGAGAACTGGGTGCTCGACCGGAATACCTTCTTGATGCCCGGCGGCGTCTCACCTTTCCAGTCGGGTCCGGCCACCATGTAATCGCCCGGCTCGTTGCCGGTAGCGCGGCTGCCGATGTAACCATAGTTATAGGTGTTGCCGTCGCAGAGCATCACTGAGAAGTAGCGCGATTTCTCTACCGCCGGAACCGACAAGACTATTGGTTCTGCGCGCAGATCCGTCCACAAGATGGAATATGGCGTGTCGCTGTTCGGTGTGATAACCGATGTGTCTTTGTAGGTGAAGACGCGGGCTTCGTTGTTAATCTGATTGAACGGCGCCTTGAACTGGCCCGAGTTGCGGTCCACCGAGTATTCATACATGACCGCATAGTTCATCACGATCGGCAGGCCGTAGATGAACCCTTCTTCTGCGATGGCTTTGGTCTCGGCGGGAGTGATGTCCGCAGCGTGGGCGCTTGTTAGCGTCAGGCTGGCGGCGAGTGCTGCGGCTAGGAGGTTAACACTGTGTGTGGTTTTCATAGTTAGAAACTCCGGATGGTTGATTGGTTGGGTTTTTACTTCACCTGCTGCGCAAGCGGTGCGGTCCACTTGCCTTCGGTTGCTTCTGCTTTGGGCCAGTAGAGGCGCATGGCCATGACAAAGGGACCCTTCGGTGCGGGGAGCCAGTTGCTTTCCTTATCCTTGCCGGGGGATTCGTTCTGAACGAGCAGCGTCAGCCCGCCGTCGGCATCCTTTGAAAACTGCGGCAGCATCGGTGAGTTGAGCAGATAGCGGTTGATCGGATTGGCCACGAGCAGGCTCTGCGGCATTTCATACATCGTCAGCGACCAGAAGGCGTTGACGGGCGGGAGCTGGCCCGGGGCAAAGCGCACCGTGTAACGATTGGCACCGGTCAGCTTCTGCTTCGCCTCATCCACGGCATAAAACGGATACATCGCCTCCTGCTTTGAATTGCCGTAGATACCGAGGACGGCGGCACCCATGCGGTAGAGATAATTGTTTTTCAGAAACTCCCGCGTGCCGAAGACGTCACCGGAGGTTACCTTCCCCGCGGCAAATTCTTTCTCCAATCCGCCGAAGGCAGCCCAGGCGTCCCCCATACCTTGCTCGATGGCTGTCTTCATTTCCGGCGAAAGTTTGCTCGCGTCGAAGGTCTTGCCCGCGCCGACCCCGATCTTCGCAAAACGCGCCATGAGTTCCGTTTCAGAAGGGTTGGTCGGGCAGAACTGCAGGACGAAGTTCAGGATGTTAAAGAACTCCGGCGAGGTCTTCTCTTCGGCAGGCGAAAGCGGCTTAATGAAATCAATCGCCGGCGCGGCCTTGGGGGCGGGCTGGCCGAGGAATGCCGAGAGCGTCTGCGCCTTGTAGCCGGCCTGGACTTTCTTCACATTGTCGATGTCGTCCGGCTTGAATAACTGTGTGCGATAGACCGCGAAAACAAATTCCGTCTCCGAGCGAAAGACTTTTTTCACTCCCTTGGGCGTCTCGCCTTTCCAATTCGGTCCCGCGATCATGTAGCTGCCGCCCTCGTTGCCGGTGGCGCGGCTACCGATGTAGTCGAAGTTGAAGGTGTAGGCGTCGATAAGCTGGATGCTGTAGTAACGCTTTTTTTCGATCGGCGGCACCGTCAGCACAATCGGTTCGGCCCGGAGATCCATGCCGACAAAGGAATAGGGCGTATCGGAGTTGGGCGTTTGAATCGCCGTATCCGCCGGCGTGTAAACGCGAGGGATGTTCACAATCTGGTTCCACGGCGCCTTGAATTCGGGATTCTGGCGATCCACGAAGTAGCCGTATTGGATGCGGTAGTTATCCACCAGCGGGAAGCCGTAGATATAAGCTTCCTTGGCGATGGTGCGGGCTTCGGTTGGGGTGATGTCCGCAGCGCGGACGGTGGTGAGCGCCGCACTGCCAGTGAAAATGGTTGCAGCGATGGTACCGGCCAACGCCGCGCTAGTGAATGTGTGTTTGGCTATTCTCATAGTTTCTTTATGGTTGATTGTCGGCATAACGACACCGTCAGTGTGCTCACGGGCCGTGCGGCGTAATCTCCACCATGCCGCTTTGGGATTTACTCGTCTATAGGACTTTAGGGCAATGTAGTTCACGTTAGTAGAGGCGACCGCGGGCTTACAGCGTGCATTCGTTATGACTAGGGTGGCTATTGATGGCGAAGTCACTGACCGGCCTTGTTGTTCCCGCCGGGACGCTTGGAGTCCTACAACTCCGTCGCGTTCGGAAACTGCCGGATCAGCGGATCGTGCCGAACCGGCTGGAGAAAGCCGAGCGCGAGCTTATAGAGCGGATTGATCAGCGCCGATGTATGCCGCGAATAGAGATCAAGCGGCGAAAGCTTCATCCGCAGGTGCAGCTTTGGATGGTAGTTCAACTGGCCGGTGTTATACCTCTTCAGACCTTGGGCGAGGCACCACTCAAAAAGATCCTTCACTGTGGTGTAATAAAGTCGTTGGTCGAGTGACACCGCGTAGTCAAAGCCAATGTTCAAGTGATGCATCGTGCCGTCGTGCACGAGGCACAGGGCGAAGGCCGCCAGCCGGCTGTCCACGCGCCAAAGGAAAAAGCGGGCGCACTCCGGCATCTCCTGGCCGATCCGCGTGAAGAATTCGGGCGTCAGGCATTCGAAGCGCATTTTCGAGCGCTGGTGGGTCTGCATGTACAGGGCGTGAATCTCAGTCGCGATCGGCGTGATGTCCGAAACCACCTGCATCGACACGGGTGGCATCCGCGCGATCTTGTTAAACTTATGGCGCATGTTGCGACCCAGAATCTTGCTGCGGTACTCCTCGAAAGTGCGAAAGTTGAAATCGATCACGCAGCCAGGCATGCTGGGAATCCGTCGATAGCCATGCGCGTTGAGCGCCTTCAAATCGTCCCGGTACAGCGAGGGAAAGTCCTTCAACAGAATGACGGATACGCCCGACTGTCGCGCGAACGCCACCAGCGCTTCGATTAGCATCTCGACTGCCCACCGCTCCCTGCAATCCAGCGCGCCATCCCCCGCCGAACATCCAGCCACCAGCATGCCCATCCGGAGCCAGCTTGGGAAGAACCGCCGCGGCGACGCGAACAGCGCGTGCACCCGCGCCGGCAAGCCGTCCAGGATGTCCTGCTTTACCAGAAATACCGGTTGCACGGCCAACCGCGCGCCGACGATGTCGCGCATGACCAGATATGCGTGGTCGAATTGACCGGCGAGCGTTTCCGCGCTGATCGCGTAGTAGCGATGGTCCTTGGAATGTCCGGAAAGAACGCGCCGCCAGATCTCGGACGGAATGTCAGCGGACGTCCGATAGACGCCTACCCTCCCCCCTGTTACGTTGAATTCTAAAACCGGCGGCCTGGGCCTCGAAACCGCACTTCGGCGCTCCAACTCGGGTTGAATGAGCGTTTCCGTGGTGAAGTTGCGGTCCGCCTCGATCAGCTCGGCAGCGCCCGCGCGGTTCACCGAATACCTTTCCTGATACGGTAGGAGCTGATTCATCTGAGTAATCGCAATTTTACCGTGCCCCGCGTAATTTGCTATAGGACTTTAGGGCAACACGCAGGTGCCGCTGGATAAGCCGAGGGGCGTGCGCTTCATAAATTAGTTTTGTGAGTTGAACGAGAAAGTTGCTGCGGTCTCGGCCAACACCGCGGTCGTTACTTCGAACGCTTATAACGCTGGCTACACTGCGGGCGCAAGTACGAGCAACACCAGCAGTCCAACAAACAAGCCAACTAACACTACCACGACTGCTTCGTCGCTCCCAGCTATACGGTAGGCCAAATCGTTGCCACTCTGCCTGCGGGCTGCATCACTCCCACCGTCCAAGGCACGACCTACTATTTGTGTGGCAATACCTGGTTCAGTGCTGCCTACGGCGCAAACGGCGTTTACTATCGCGTAGTAACAGCTCCGTGAGGCGGCACACAGATCCGACTAACAGGAGGTAACAAAGAAAACGGAGGGCTTCTTCCTTTCCATCTCGGTTCTCTCTATTTGCTCCTGTTAAATCTTGCCTTTCATCTGTTCGCTCCAAGGAGGATCAGGCGGTGTCGCAGGCTATTGAAATTTCGATCTTATTTTATTCGGTTTTGGCGCCCGGGTTTCACAGAATCGGCCCTAGCATCGCGATGGTGTTGTTCCAAAGCCGGCGGGTCATTGGCCACTGGGCCACCATCTCGACGGTGACAGAATGGGATTGAGCGAGATAGGCATCCTGACGGTGGCGCATTTCGGCGGTCAAGGTCGGATCGCAGATCAGGATGTTGTTTTCGTAATTCAGTTCGAAACTGCGCCGGTCCATGTTGGCCGAACCAATCAGCGTGATTTCCCCGTCCAAGGTCAGCGACTTGGTATGCAAGAGGCCGCCCTCGTACTCGTGGATGCAGACCCCGGCGGCAAGCAAATCGCTGTAGTAACTTCGACTTGCCGCGCCCACGATCCATGAGTCGTTTCGCGCCGGGAAAATAATAGTGGTTTTCACCCCGCGCCGGGCGCTGGCGCAGAGGGCTGACTGCATGGCTTCGTCGGGTACATAGTAGGGAGTTGTGATGACCAGTTCCCGTCGGGCAGTGTACATCAGAGTCTCGAAGAGTTCGGGCATGGCCGAGTTGCGCACCGTCGGCCCGGTGCCGATGACCTGCGCCGTGAACCCCGAATCGGCGGTCGGCAGCGGTTGACGCAACAAGTCGTTGAGGTCGTCATCCACCTGCGCCATCCAGTCGCTGGCGAAAAGGTGCTGGTTCTGCCGCACAATTGGTCCCTCAAAGCGCATCATGGCATCTACCCACGGGGCAAACTTAGCCTTGATCCGGAACTCGGGGTCCGCGCAATTCTGGCTGCCGCAATAGGTCATGCGATTGTCAATTACCAGGATCTTGCGGTGGTTGCGCAGATCAATGCGGCCCCGTAACGGACGCAAGAGCGGATTGCCGATGGCCAGTGCAGTGGCCACCTGAACTCCCGCTTCCTGCATGGCTTTCCAGTGCTCGGATGCGATCATGGAGCGCGACCCCAACCCATCGGCCATAGTCCGGCAGATGACCTTACGCGCGGCGGCCCGCTTCAGCGCTTCGACCACTTTGAGTCCGTTGTTATCCGGCAGCCAGATGTAGACGCTCAGATGGACATGGTCTTGCGCGGCATCAATATCTGCGACCATGGACGCGATGGTCGCGTTGGAATCCGGCAGCAAGCGCGCGCTGTTGCCGCCCACCGGCTCGAAGCCATTGACCGAATGGCCGAGCCGAAACAGATGGGCGTAGGGCTCGGGAATTTTCGGTTGCAGATTTGGGGCATCCATTCCGGGGGCTTTAGCGACATCCGGCATCGCGGCCAGCACCGCGCACATGCGACTTACCCGCCGGCGACCGATATTGGTTTCACCGAGCAGGATGTAAGCGATGATACCGATCACGGGCAGAACGACAATGACTACGACCCACGCTACTCGCGAAGCTGGTTCCCGGTGAGGTCGCAAAATAGCCCGGGCAATCACGCCAAGCTGGATCAGGAGGTAGATCCCAGTCCAGAGCGCAGTGAGTACCTGATTTTCAGTCATTCAGTAGACGGTTGAGATGGCAGCTTTCCTCCATCGTGTCTATCCTGGAACTTGGGAACGAGGAAAATAGGTTCGTTTGGGATAAGTTAGTCCCTGGTCGTGGAATGGTTGTCGTAGAGGTTCACCGGTGAAGTCGCGGGCCGCACCTTCCCAGCTGCGGTCCGCGCGTTTCAGAATCGAGTCGACTGACTTACTTCACCAGCTCTATCTCACTCGGTCGCCACTGTTTCATGAAGAATGGCTCGAGAGGCCGAGTGCTTCTAATTGAATCCAATCGATTACTTCGCCGTTACAATACCCGGTGGCTTCAATTACTCTCCTTCTCGTCGCCAGGATTGTCCTTCTGCCAGCCAAGCAGAGTCCGGTAAAACTGCGCGAGCTTGTCCGGTTCCTCGGCAAAAATTTCAAAGTGAGTGACTGAGTTCATCATTTGCGCTTACCGCTGCTGTCATTGCGGGGCTGCTTTGCTGGTTGATCCTTGGAGATAAGCAAAACCCGGAAGCGGCGCTACAGGCAATAGGACTTTAGGGCTATACGACGATCAGGCTTGGTCGCCGATTCGGCGTGACTTGTTCTGCCTCGCGACCACGATGGCGCCCGAACAAACACGCCGCGGGCGGTGATTATCGCTCGGCGTGCTAGTGCCCGAGATGGACTAAGGCGTTGTACATGGGCCTCTGAGAAATCTGGATCACCCCGTCGAATGGCATATCCAGTTCCTGGATCAGGAAGATCGCTCCTGCTACTGACACTGCGGCCAGCATTAGCGCAATAATAACCGTGGCATTTGGCGGCGCGAACAAGCCTGCGCTCATAAAAATGATCGCCAGCCAGGAGATCAAAACGATCAGCATGGTAACAGAAATCGACGTGTCAGTCTGTTCAAACAGCAACCACCGCATTTGACCAAGATCGGTGGCGATCTGTGCGGCTTGAGACTTAAGCGAGCGCTGCACGTCGTTCTGTGGCGACAGCTTCTCGATTGAGTTAAACACCGCCTCGCCCGAAGATCCACTCGGATCCAGTTGTGCAGTTTGAGAGGACTTCTTGTCCGGCCACATGTGACTGATCGCACTTCCGACCGAGCGACGGAGAAGTTCGCGGCTCTCCGCGGTCTCAGACCCGTAATTTGCCAGCACCCGATCGAGGAAAACAATCTTAGCCGCCATCTGCGTCACCTCGCCCTTCTGTGTGTCGTACGTACCCTTGGTTGAGGCAACCAGCAGTCCGAGGACCAGGGCTGCCATCGTCGCGACCAATCCCATCCCGACCTTAACAGCGTCCTTTGTCTCGGAGCTCAGGTGATCTTCGGGAAGAGCAGCTCGCACGCGTACCCCTAATACGCCCGCTCCAAAAAGACATGCGAACACCAGTGTTCCTGTGATTGCGGAATTCATCGCTGCTCCTTAGTTAATGAATTTGCCACGCGCGCTCAGCCCTTCGAAAGGGCTCGCACCAGACAAAATCATTTGAATCTGTATCAGAACGAAGCGGGATCGCGCAGCGCAGTTGGTGATTGCGCCCTAAACTAATACGGCCCTGCCATTGGTCCCCATGGCCCAAAGCCTCCCCCCCATCCGCCCCATAAACTCCACTGCATCTCCGCGTCCTGGTACGTCTCAGCGGTTTCCAGGTTCTCCGTCGCAAGTTTATTTGTCGCGCGGAGCTGTTGATAAGCCTGATACTCCCTGGGTCTACCGACATAGGCGCGGTTGTTAGCTGGGTCCGGAAAAATGTAGTAGGTTTTCCCGCCTTTCTGGATCATGGTTACCTTGCCTGGCGGAAGGTTTTGGAGCTTTTGTTGCTGCGCAGCCGTCTTAGGCGTGATTACCTTAAAGCCGGATGCTACCAGCATGCTCTCTTTGTTCTGCGTGCTGGTCGATGTGCTAGCGCAGCTAGCTAACAATAGGGTGCATGCGGCCATGATCGTAACGAGTACGATATGTCTTATTAGCTTCATAGGTTTTAGTGTTGTTGTTTTGATAATAGAACGGCAAATGAATGCTTCAGAAGGTAATTCCAGTGGTGATTTGCGGACCGTGAGTGATCGTATCGAAAAGAAATCCGTTATTCTGGTAGTCGACGCTGAGTGCCCGATAACCGACCTCAGTGAAAATGCAACGGGTGAGGTTGATCCCGACCACGCCCTCGACCTCCCACATCAAGTCGGAACCGACGTCGAAACCTCCGATCTCGCCGCGCACGGCCGTGTAAAACACTTTATCAAAGTTGTAGCGGCCACGGAGTCCGATGTATGGATCGAACCAGTACTCGTTTTTTGAGAAAGTTCGGTTCAGCGCCTTATCCAGGCGAAATGCAAGTTGATTGGCAATCCGCGCCTTTGCCGCACTAAGTACTCTGTCGACAGCGGCCCGGCGGTCGACGCCCCTCGCCACGAGCGCATCTACGCGTGCCCGGAGCTCAGCCTTTTTTAGCTGGATAAATTGCTCGACTCGTTGGGCAATATCTTCTCGAATACGCCCGCCCAATGGAGCGATTGGAACACTCGGCCTACGCTGTTCGCCGCCTAACGAGTTGTCGATCCGGTTGGCAATGTCCGTGCGAATTTTGTTCTTGAGCCTGGCAATAAAGTCGCTGTTGGAAATGTCTTCATTCAGGCGATTACGCAAGGCGGCGCTGATGTCGTCGACGAAGCGTACGCTCGCCTCGTCGATCGCAACGGTATTCCTCTGCAAAGTGAGTCGTTCGTATAAATTCGTGTAGTGCGAGCCGGTTGTCAGGTCGAGTGACCAACGCGGTTGGTTGATGAACCGCCAGCTCAATCCGGCGTCAGCTAAGTACTGGTCCACTCGCACGTCCACCTTCTGGATCAGCCCGTTTACGTCGGCGCTGTCGGAAAGACTCATGTAGATCAACTCACCGTATATACCGAAGGGACCTTTGTCTGCCTCCGCCCGCATTGCGAAAATCATGTCGAGGTGGCGCAGAATTTGGCCGAAGTCGATATCTACATCGGCGTCGATCCCGTGGAGTCCGGTTGTCCCAGTCATGCCTGGCATCCAGCCAGGTGCTGCGATCGTAAAATGCCAAGGTTCGCTCTGCGTAATCGTTGGCGGCGCGACTTCCTTCGAAGTGTATGGCTCAGGCCCAGCGAAAAGGACTGGTGCCGAGAGGACGATCGTCGCGAACACTGTCCCTCCAAAGATAGACAATCTCATTCTCATGGCTCGATTTTATTGTCCCCGACGTCCAAATCCGAGAAAATTAATTGCCCATCAGTCGCGATATCCCATTTCAAAAAAATCGGCCTCCAAATGAAAGGAGGCCGATCGACTTAACCAAATCAAAGAAAATTCGCTGTTACGTCTAGAAGTGGAGTCGCACACCAGCACCTAGTAGATGCTGTCTCAGATCGCGATCTTGATTCGTATTGATCTGCGTGCTCGTGTAATTCAGGAACTTGTATTCAATAAAGGTGCTGAACTTTGGGGTCCAATAGTAATCTGAGCCCGCAATAATCTGCCACGCAAGGTCCGCGTGACTTTGCCCGCCACCAGTGTTGATAGGGACTGTATTAGTTACGGGATCTCGGACCTCCGTCCCAGCAGACTCAGCATAGTAAACGCCGACCCCGGCTCCGGCATACGGCTGAAATCTTTGGTTTCCAGGTGCGAATCTCAAGATGAAGTTCGCCATAAATGCACCTGAGTTAATCCAGGTAGTCACATTTGCTTTGCGAGTCGTAAGAACCGTCGGGCAGTCGGGACACGCCGTGAAGGCCTCATTCAGGGTGAAATCAGCGCCACCTCTAAAGCCATTATAAAAGAAATCCCCTTCAACCGCTGGACGAACTATACCCGTGCCAAAGACGTAACCGAGTTTGAGGCCGCCGAAAAAGCCAACGTCATTTTTGGGGTCCACGATGAGGTTGCTTCCAAAAAAAGGGGAATTCGGATTATCGTCCGTAAAAGTTTGGGAGTCGCCGCGATTCTGGTAGATATTCGCGCCCGCATCGAGCGCCCCATAAAAGCCAGTTCCCCAAAGTGGTGGCGGCGGCGGGGCGACCTGCTTGTAGACCTCCTGCCCAGCTTGCAGCGAAACGGTTGCGAATCCGAACAGAAGTAACGGTAGAATAAAGAACTTTTTCATAAGCAATACAGGCTATAAGTGATGAATCGTGGTTTCGCTAATTTATTTCCTAGGTCTTTTTGTGATCAGAAGCCATTTTCAGTGGCGACCATTCGCTCGTCTATAGGACTTTGGTCCTACCTCGAAATGGCCGCATCATCGACAGTGGGCGCGGTGCAAACGGAGTCAGTGGTTTGCGGAAACGCTTTAGTTATCGGTTCCTCAGCCTCGGCTGGGCCGTTAATAAAAGTAGGAGCGGCGCATTCAAGTGAGCCGTCATTGAACCAGACATTATCATTTATCGCGAAAGGGTCTGGACTAAGACCATCGCATGTTTCCCCGCTTGGGCTGTCGCCAGCCGCGTACGGCCGAATCGGTTTTTTGACCCGATAATCCCACTGCGAAATAATTCGCGGCACGTCTTGCCTGATGTTGGCGCTGGGTGCGCTGTAGGCGCTGGCTGCTCCGTCGACCCTACTATAGTTGAGGAAGATGCCCGCGGCTCCGCCAAGACAAAGCAAGATGCCGGCAATACCGATCAGCGCGATCGTCAACAACCAGAATTTATTTTGCAGAAGGTAGCTTCCGCACAAGCCGGCGAAAAAGCCGATGATCACTGACGAGATGATGCATCGCGCACCTCGTTCCTCGATGAGCAGCTCGCCTGGGCCGTATTTTGGGAACGAGATTTTCATGTTGCAGAAGCGAGCGCGAGCCGAATGGCAATGAGCAATTCCTCATCGTCGAAAGGTTTGGTAAGGAAGGCCGTAGCCCCTGCGTTCAACGCGGTGGAACGAACGCGTGGATCATCTTTTCCGGTAAACACAATCACCCGCGTTGAAGGCGAAAGCTCGCGGAGCCGCGATTGAACCTCCAGACCATTCATTGCTGGCATCCAAACATCCAGCACCGCCACGGGAACGCGGTGTATCCTGGCGTACTCCAGGAATTTCTCCGGATCGCTAAACTGTTGCGCTTGCCAGCCAGCCGACGTGAGCAAGCGGCCGACCGCTTTTAATACGGACGGATCATCGTCGAGCAAGCAGATAACATCGGTACTTGGGTTAGGCAAAGTGACTAAGATTACAGTCGCCTTGTGCCAACCGACTATTAGACCTTAGTCTCATGCCGGGCCGCAGGAGCGATGCCCGCTTTTTCAACCAATCGAACAAGTCCCGCAACGGAACTGACGCGCAGCTTCTGCATCATCCGGCCACGATGAACTTTCACTGTCTTTTCCGCAGTCCCAAGTTCGCCTGCAATCTGTTTGTTCAACATGCCAGTAGTGACAAGTTGCATCACTTCGAACTCCCGCGGCGTCAACAAAGCAAGAAGATGCCGAGCTTTGTTCTTTTCCGTACTGCGCCGCCGCTGCTCTGTGGACCGGATCAGGGCGCGTTCAACACATTGAAGCAACTCGTCAGCTCGAAACGGCTTTGGAAGAAAATCAACCGCGCCCGCTTTCATGGCTTGAGCGCACATGGAGATATCGCCGTGACCCGTAATAAAGACGAGCTGTTCGTCGCGTCGTCGCTGGATGAGTGTTTCCTGGAGGTCCATCCCGTTTAAAGCCGGCATCCGAACATCGAGAATCACGCACGCGGGTCCGGCGTGTTGGTCGCGCTCGAGAAAATCGGATGCGGATTCAAAAATTTCACTTTTGTACCCGGCGGAGCGGAGCAGTCGCTTCAGACCCTTCCGCACGGATGCATCATCGTCGATCGCAAAGACCAAACTGTTTGAAGGAATTCTCACAAAGCTGCGCCGCTTGCCGATAGAGTAAAGCAGAATCGCGCTCCTCCGCCATCGGCATTTTCTGCCACAATCATGCCGCCGTGGGATTCGACGATTGAACGCACGATCGCGAGCCCCATCCCCAATCCCTTGGCCTTCGAGGTAAAGAACTGTTCGAATACGCGCTCGCGCGCTTCCTCTGGAATACCAACCCCATAATCGCGCACGCTCACGCGAATTGCGCTATCACTATTCTTTTCCGTCGCAATCACCACCTTGCGATGGGGTGCCGGCGTATCGTCCATGGCATCGAAAGCGTTGATCGTGAGGTTGAGCAGGACTTGCTGGAGCTGAATCGGGTCTGCTTCAATCGGCGGCAGATTCGGCTCGAGCAAAGTCTCCACCTCGCAGGATTGAAGCATTGCATTCGGCTTTACCATGTGCACCACCTTGCTTACAAGATCGTTCAGATTCACCTGCTGCCGGTTCGGGACGCTTTTTTTCACCATCCTCTGAATGCCGCGAATCACAGCGCCGGCGCGGTGTGCATCAGCCATGATGTCACCGAGCAGTTCGTGAAGTTCGCGAAGATCGACATCGCCGCGATCAATAAAGCGCTGTCCCGCACTGGCGTTGCTGGAGATGCCGGAAAGCGGCTGATTCAGTTCATGTGCAATGGAAGCCGCCAATTCACCCATCGCTGCGACTCGACTGAGATGGCTGAGCTCTTCACGGTGTTGCAGTGCTTCCAGTTCAGCCTGTTTTCGAGCCGTAATGTCGATGCTGACTCCCAAAAGTCGCGCTGGTTTGCCATTACCATCCAAATGCACACTTCCGCGCGTCGCCATCCAACGTACAATTCCATCCGGCAGAACTAACCGATACTCGGAATCATAACCTTTCCCGTTGTGGATCGCATCGTCGATTGTTTGTCGAACGCGATCGCGATCGTCGGGATGCACGCGAGAAACAAAAGCTTCGAACCCGATTTTTCCTGAAGCCGGCCATCCCAAAAGGGCCCGTCGAGCATTGGTCGCCCAAATCTCATCTCTACTCAGGTCCCATTCCCAAATCCCCAAATTAACTGCGTCCGCAGCGACACGCATGCGCTCTTCGCTCTCCCGCAACGCGGTGTCTTTGTTTACCAGTTCCGTTACATCCATCGAAATGCCCCGCAGCCCAACAGCCTTGCCGTCTGCCCCCCTCACGCAGCGCCCACGCGCTAGCATCCAAAGGACGCTACCGTCGGGAAGCACGACTCGAAACTCCGACTCGTAGTCTTTACTATTTTCGATCGCATCTCTGAGTGCCTGTTGGAGTCGATCGCGATCATCGATATGCACAACGGAAATAAGGTCCTTCAATGTGATTTTTCCGGACGTAGGCCACCCGAAAACAGAACGGCGCGTCGTCGTGGACCACACCTCATCCGTGTTCGAGTCCCACTCCCACATTCCGAGATTGGCGGCTTCCGCCGCAAGGCTCATCCGCTCCTCGCTTTCCCGCAAAGCCTGTTCTTTGTTTACCAGCTCCGTGACGTCCACGCATGAACCAATGTAGCCGGCGAAGTTTCCTTGCGCGTCGTATCGGGCAACGCCCTGGTCCGAAATCCAACGATATTCGGCATCATAACGTCGCAGCCGGTATTGCATAACGAAAGGCTGCCGCGCATCGAAAGCCTCCGTGTAAATCTCGAGACATTTTTGTAGATCGTCTGGATGTACGCCTTCGGCCCAGCCATTCCCCAGTTCCTGCTCCAGGCCACGGCCCGTAAACTTCAGCCATGGTTTGTTAAAGAAAGTGCAGAGTTTGTCCATACCAGACATCCAGATTAGGACTGGCGCTGCGTCGGCTACACTCCGGAAACGCTCCTCGCTTTCGCGCAAGCCCGCGTCGCTGACCTGCAACTGGCGGGCGAGCGCGGCGGCGTGAACCACATCGTAGCTCAACTCACAGGCCATCACCACGACAAGGCCTTGATAAAACAAGCTTGCTGTCAGCGGCATGGAGATGATTCCCCACGTTATTGTTATTCCTTCCACAGTCCCCGCCATAGTGAAAAACAGAATGCTCCCGCCCACCATGAGCGCTTGTCGCCGGTCGCCCCGTCGCCATACAGCTATTGTGGCGTCCATCACGAAGATCACGAGCAACACCAAGCTCAACTGGGCGACCAGCATCCAGGGATTCGGCACACCCGCTGCGACCGAAACGGATTCTCCGAGGAATGAGACGTGCCGAAGGGGAGCCATCTGCCGAAAATTGATATTCGGCGAGAAAATAAAATTAAGGATCAACGATAACGTCCGCACGCCGACGACTGTCCAGGCGAGCCATTGTCTTCCCGCCTTTAGGTAGAGACGCACGAAAATGACGAGCGACACGATTATGACCCAAACCGGAACATGAACCCAGCGTACGTCGCTGCCGAATTGCTCTGGCGTTTGCGCCTGCATCATCGCCAACTCGAGCGCGGCAAAGGCCGCCACAGCAATTGCCATCGCTGAAAAAACAAGATTGGCTCGCGCCGCTCGGTCTTTCCACCAAACGACAACGTGGATCAGCGCCAGCGTCAGGCACGCTCCGCTGCCCACGGACCAGATGACGGTGACCCAGTTCATCGATTCAACAGTCGAAGTTACTGTACACCCAGTGGCGAGACTGCTCGTTAGGCGACGCTTCCGCAGGAATTGCAATACCTGAAATCAGACGGGTGTAGAATCTCGCGAGAAGATGGCTTGCCATAGCCCGCAAATTTTACACTGTCCAGCCCATCGGGAAAAGCCCTATATGCCGTTAGGATATTTGTAACAGAACCGTAACAATCGGCTCCGTTGCAGCGGTTGTGATTGCATTGCCATCAGGCGGACCGCTTTGAGATATCGTATCTTAAACCGCGTCTCTCATTCGGCGGTTTGTTTATTTCCTGCTTTGATTGAGAGCGTCGCCAACCGCGGCGATGAATTTTTCATCGTCGAACGGCTTCATGAAAAAGGCGACCGGGTCGATCGCCATTGCGGTGGCACGCGCGGCCAGATCCTCCCGCGCTGTAATGACAATTACACGAGTCTTATTAAGGATCACTGACAAGCAAGCGTGCCACAGGCTGATCAGTCTTCAATTGTCGCGGCTACTTCTTGTGCTTCTTCCACAGTTTTCTTGTCAGCCGCACTCAGATTTGAAGGCTTCGTATCTATGGTCACCTTTACGATTTTGCCCGTGAACTTGTTTTCGCCCGGCTTGTAGTCGTTGGATACCATCGTTTCGTTATCCACGCCTACATCGACACCTTCGTCTCCTGAAAACGCGTACGGTTGCGTTTTGGGAATGCGGCCTTCCGCCACTTTTTGGCCGTCCACATAAAGCGCGCACTTACCACCTGAGCCGGGTTTCGGCGCGTCGATTATGAACTCATATTTGATCTCGTGCTTCCCTGGCGATAGGGCCGTCTGCCCGCCGATATTGGTCCTTTCGACTCCAAAGAAGTTGTACTCATGGTGGACCTTTCCTTCTTTCATATAGAGAACCCATCCGCCGAACGCGCCGGCCTGGGCAATGATTACACCGTTGGTGTTGGCGTCGCGCAATTCAACTGGGGCAGTAATGGTATAAGAGCGGTTCTTAACGTTAATAAACGCGTTCTCCGTCATACCAGTCATGCCCGGATAGACCGTCAGCGAGGTCCGATCGCCCATCAGATCGGGTCGCCCGGCAATACTCGCATCGAAGCGTTCTGATCTGCGGTCATCAATAGGCAACACATGATTCTTGATTGCCTCCTTGGTGAAGAGGTCTTGAAGCTCTTTCAGCTTTCCGGGATTTTGCGCGGCGAGATCGTGGGCCTGGCTGAAGTCCTCGGCTACATGGTAAAGTTCCCAAGTGTCCTTGGAGAGCGGCGGAAGCGGCACCATCAGCCATGGAATGGAATGACGCGTGCATGCCACCCAGCCATCGTGATAAATTCCGCGGTTTCCAAACATTTCGAAATACTGAGTCGTGTGTGTCTCCTTGGCTTTAGGATTGTCGAACGTGTAAACCATTGACGTTCCGTCGAACGGTCTCTGCGCCGTACCGTTGACGCTCTTAGGAGACGGCAAGCCGACCGCTTCCAACACAGTAGGCGCAATATCAGTGACATGAGTGAACTGGGAGCGGATTTCTCCCTTGGCTTTAACTCGCGCGGGCCAATGGATCACGACTCCGTTAGTAGTGCCACCGTAATGCGAAGCGATCTGCTTGGTCCATTGAAACGGCGTATCGCCGGCCCATGCCCAGCCTATAGCATAATGTGGAAAGGTCGTTGGGTCGCCCCAGTTATCCAGATGAGGCATGTTAATTTCGGCGGTATTGATGATGCCATTCAGCGCCATCATTTCGTTATACGCGCCTTCCGGTCCGCCTTCGGCACTGGCGCCGTTATCGCCAACGATGTAAATGAACAATGTGTTATCCAGCACGCCCATTTCCTGCAAGGCATCGACCAGGCGTCCTACTTGTTCGTCAGTGTGCTCGGCAAAGCCAGCGAAGGTCTCCATTTGCCGGGCCTCAAGTTTTTTCTGGTCGGACGTCTGAGAGTCCCAAGAGGGAATCTCTTTCGGACGCTTCGTTAGCTCGGCGTTGGCGGGGATAACGCCTATTTGTTTCTGGCGCGCGAACGTTTCGTCGCGAAGGGCATCCCAACCCTCGTCGAATTTGCCTTTGTAGCGGTCAATATATTCCTTGGGGACATGATGTGGAGCATGCAACGCGCCGGTGGCGAAGTAGACGAAGAAAGGCTTGTCCGGCGTCAATGAATGTTGCGCCTGCATCCAGCCGATCGCCTGGTTCGTCATATCAACAGTAAAATGATAACCGGGCTCGTGCGGCGGCTCTACCCGGATGGTTCCATCAAAAATGGCCGGGGCCCACTGATTGGTCTCGCCCCCGATGAAACCGTAAAACTTGTCGAAGCCGGAATGAGTCGGCCAGCGATCGAGCGGTCCTGACACCGAGACCTCCCATGGCGGTGTTTCGTGATACTTGCCAAAGGCGGAGGTGCTGTAGCCGTTGAGTCGCAACATCTCCGCTAGCGGCGCCACACTTTGCGGACGAATGCCGGTATTGCCGGGAAATGCGGTGGCGAGTTCCATGATCGCGCCCGCGTTATTAACGTGATGATTGCGTCCCGTTAGCAGCGCGGTGCGAGTCGGTGAACAAAGTGCAGTGGTATGAAAATCGTTATAACGCAGGCCAGCTGCCGCCAGCTTGTCGAGTGTCGGCATTTTGCACGGACCGCCGAATGCGCTTGGTTGTCCGAAGCCAATGTCGTCGAGCAAAACGACGACAACGTTTGGCGCCCCTTTCGGCGCTTTTACCTCAAAGCGTGGCGGCGCCTTAGCATTGCGCGCGTCAAGCTCCGTGATAGTTGGCGGCGTAGGCTCGCGAACCGGAAGCACGGTTCGATTAATCTGCTGTGCCATCAGCGGCAACGGCAGCAAGCCTAACGTAGCGACCAGCCAATGTATCAGTGGCGAATTCTTCCTTACGATTTCTGATTTCATTGTGTCTGGATTTGTCCCTTAGGTTTCACTTACTATCCCAAAAATCTCCCGCACTGCCTCTTCTTGCCCTCGATGTCGATGTCGCGCCTTCATCCGTAAGAATATTGAACTGAAGTCGTCGACAACCACCTGAGCAATGTTGTCAGCCTCTGGGCACTGTGTCTATGAGACTTTAGGGCTACAGGGCCGGTCCCCTTTTCTAACCAGTCTGAAATTCACTGACTTGATTTAATACCTGACGCACCAGTCTTTTTGCCGGGGTTCGGACCGATGAATGCTCTTCCCAGTTGCTTGAGTTGCTGCGTGTTACAGAACAACGCGAATAGGGCAATAATGACAACGAAGTAGTGGAACTTGGGTATCTGGAATTCAGGCCTTCGCACAATAAAGACGAAGCCAGAATTAGACGTACCGAGTACAAAGGACATGCAAGCGACAAACAGAACAATGTAGCCAACGAGCGCGTTACGAAGCTGCGGCAGCGGCGGGCGAAGTCGATGGCGTATCCAAAATAACTATGCATAAATGTTTTGACTAGCCGCTGCGACTTCGGGTATACGACCTCCGTAAATCGAAACCGCCTGAGAGAAATTCTTATTGTGCGGCGAAACCAACCAAAGGAGAAAAAACTATGAACAATGTAAAGAAGATTGCAGTTTCACTATTAATCCTGGGCGTGATGACAGGATTTACACAGGCGGCGACTCATCATCATGGATCCAAGCCAGACGCAACATTGCGGCTGAGCACCGGTGGCTTTGCTCTTGGAATTGGTGTCAGCTGGGGGTCAGGCACGCTCACCTACAGAGGCAAAGACTATCCGGTTAAAGTAAAAGGACTGTCGGTGGGCAGGGTCGGGGCGACCAGTTCTTCCGCTTATGGAGAGGTTTTCAACCTGAAGCATCTTCAAGATTTCAACGGTCATTATGACGTGGGTGGCGCCGGAACCCGGGGCGTAACCCTTGGCGCTGGGAAAAGTGGGACCATAATGTCAAATCAGGCCGGTGTGCTAGTCCGCGTTTCCTCCACGCAACAGGGAGTTGCTGTCAATGCGACTGGCGGCGGCGTTGACATGCAACTCAAATAACGGGTTGCCTGAGAAGTAAATTTGCGCGCGCCGTCATTTGACGGCGCGCGCGGCAATTTGCTCGGTGCTTGGGCTACTCCTTTACTTCTCGTCCCATTGCACAGGTACCTCGCGGGCTTCGCTCTTTACCAAAGCTATTCGCCTTTCTTCCTCGTTCGATGTGCGCCTCAGATGTTTTTCTTCGGCCTTCTCGCAGCTCTCGCCGGAATTCCACTATCGTATTTTCTTCCCCGATGGCGAAGGAAAGCCTAACCAGCCTATGCAAACAACCGCTTCACCGCATGTTCCCGAAGTCGGTCCGCGGAAAGAGCATCGCGGCGTCACTTTAATCAGCGATCTCCAGCCGTTCAGTCGGGGATCAGGGCGAATATTTGAAGAGACGAATTGATTACGACGAACTACCTTTGATTCGCATTTTCGATTAAGCGCGCAACGTGATCGAAGCCCACGAACAAGCGGGCGGGTTCAAAGAGCCGTAACGGATACTGATTGCCGTCTTGCCGTCATGGGCAGGTTTGGCTTCGTTTTCTGCGTGAACACTGCACCTGATCCGAGGGCAGCCATTGTCGATTGGTTGTCCCCGCTTGCGCAGCTAATTAGCAGAATTCCTGCGAAGAGAATTATCAGCATTTTTTCAGCCGGTCGCATCATGCTGTGATCCGCGTTTACGTCCAAATGGGTCATGCGAATCGTCTTGCACTCGCGCAGTTGTCCCGTGAGCTTTGCCGTTGCGACCTGACCAAACAGAGGAAATAACCATGAACTCCTTCTCTCCAAACTATTTCATCCACGCGGCAAACGTGCTGCTATTGGTGGCTTATAGCGTTCGCGACATTCTGTGGTTGCGCTTGTTCGCCGTGGGAGCCTCGCTCGTCTCGATCCCGTATTTTGTGCTACAGCCGACAAAACTGTGGGCGCCGCTCAGTTGGACTATCGTGTTTGCGGCGATCAATCTGCTGCAATCATGGCGTCTCTTCATCGAGCGTCGTCCAGTTAAACTGACACCCGAGGAGGAGGACATTCGACGGCTGGTTTTCCGGGACTTACCTCCTCGGAAAGTCCTCCAGGTTCTGAGCATTGGATCCTGGACCACGCTTGAGGTTGGAGAGCGACTTATAGAGCGTGGTAAACTTCCCGAGACCGTCTCGGTAATTGTCCGTGGGAAAGTACAGGTCACGAGAGATGGACGTGTCCTGGGTGAACTGATCGCGGGTGACGTCGTAGGCTCTGCGCTGATCTTCAGCAGCATTCCGGCCGAGGTGGATGCGGTAGTACTAGAGCCGGGCCGCGCCATGCGTTGGCAGTTTGGAACGTTGGAACGGTATCTCGCGGCCAACCCGGAAACGCGGACCATAATGCTGCAGCATGTCGCCCGTGACCTAGCTGAAAAGGTGGAACGTGCGACCCGGGCTGATCGAAACCGCTCCGACAAGACGCAATAGGACGCGTTGAGAATTACGTCACAAGCCTCGCTCGCTCGCGCTGGCGATGCCTAATCCTCATATCTCACTAGATCGACAGCCTGAACCCCGGAACATTGGACTCTAGGCCTATGCGAGCGTGAGACTCCTTCCCAATTTGTCATTTCGGCAGGTGAAACCTCTCGAAGTAGTAAGTCATTGTAAGATTGGCCTGAAACTTCTTATTGCCGCCGTCGAGCTGCTTTTCCAATGTGGCACTGAGAACAACCGGGATATTCGAGAGGCGTTTGGCAACACCCAGGTTGATTGTGTGAGTCCAGCGGGCGCCATTTTCAAAGTCGATCTTCGCTTTGTAGTTCGTACCAATCGACCAATCGTACGGAAGGATGAAAGCGGCTGGGAGGGACAACTCAAGATAACGCTGCGCCGCGACATTATGTTCCTCGGCGATCGAATGGTTGTATTCTGCCGTAGGTGTAAGGGTGAGCCAGTTTGTAACATCGTGCGCGACGGACCAAGAAGGGTGTAGGCGCCACACGCTGTCACCTAGCGCGGGATTAGAGGCAGTATCAGCATGCAACTCGATACCACCGCCAGTACGCCACTTGTTGCTCAGTCGAAAAACGGTGCCTGTGGCAATCTCGACATCACCAAGACCGCCTATGTCGACGTGGCCCGACGCTTGATCGCTCCGGTCATAAACGAACGGCACCTTGAGCCGCACAGCCCAGTCTTGCCGGTCGCTAACGTCCCAACCCCATAATCCTCCCAGAGTCCACCTGGCCTCTTCTGCACCATGTTTGAATTGGTCCCACTCTGTGTCCAGCCATACTCTAGATTGGATGATCGTTTGATCGCGTAGTGCTTTGAGTTCGTCTGCGGCCGCCGTCATGGAATCGACCGATGTCTGTTCCGCTGCTGGCAACAAGCTCGCGGCGAGTAAGCTAAGAATAACAAACAGGAATCGAGCGAAAGAAATTAAATGGAATACTCCGCGTCTGAATGGCGAATAATTCGGCACAATTTTCGTTAGGCGACAGGAGGCCACGTGACTTCCTCCCTTATTCCGGGCTGTAATGACGGCTTACTCCGCCAACCAGCTTCGCGCCTTCTCCGGTTCGATAAGTGGAAAAAACTTCACCGGCGCGCGACGGACTCCCGCTCCGGCAAAACCAAACGCAAGCGTCTCCCAACGGGACTCAGCGATGATGGCGATCTTGGAAATTTTACCGCTATGCAAAAAAAAGAAAATCGAGATCATTTCTCCAATCTGCGCCGCGCTCCCAACCCTCAAAGTTTCAAGAATGACGAGCAAGCGAGGTTTCAATCCCATGTTAATCCTGCGGGCGAGGGCGTTTTGCTCTGCGCCAATTCGGATCGTTTCAAAATGCCGCTGATGCGTAACACATAGATGTCGTCAGGCTGATATTGGATTTGGGCGGCATGATCGCGCCTTTTATCGTACCTGGCTTGCCTAGAAATCGAAATCGTGGCGGACGTTTTTCACGATACGTTTTATACCTGGTGGTTGAATGTAAGGTCAACGCGCTAGTTTCGCAGTTAGACCCTGGTCGTACTTCGACATGACGAGCTCGTGTATCGGTTTATTGCGGAAGCATCAGCGTCCGGATAACCGCAAACGCAAAAACAGCCACAGCAAAAGCGAATGCGACGACACGCACCCTGCGTTGCTCGAACTTTCCCGAGGCGCTGGCGAAGAAAAGCACTGCGGCAAACAAAACAGTGTTCGCGAGGTACTGACCGGAAACAGTGCCGGCGTTGCGCGCTTCCTGCAGGCTACTCGCAGCCTCAGCGTTAGCCTCGGCGGCCTCGCGCGTTCCCCGCACTTCGTAGAGTTTCGGCACAAAAGGATGCGGGTCGGCGTTTGGATTTTCAAAAGGCCTTTCGGCCAGCCATGCGTCGTAAGCCTTGCGCACATCAGGTGGAAAACGTTCGACGTAAAAATTCACCAACTTCTCATTGCCCGCCTGTTGTGCCGCGAGCATTTGCATGAACATTGTGGTGTGAACCGTCGCTTGCTGTATCCCCTGGATGCTCAGCAGACCAGCCTTGCGCTCCAGCGCGTTAAATTCATTCATCAGCCGATTACTTTTTCGAGTCCAGGCCGCTGATTGATATGAGCACCATGCAGTGCTGAGTGTCGCGAGCGCCATAAGCAAAGCCGTCACGGGCTCCACCCATCTCTTTTTTTCCTGTAGCTCCCGGTTTGGCGATTCCGCCGGATCAGATCGCATTTTCACGCAGTCAGATTTCGGTCATTACCGTCCATGCAGTTGAAGAATTTTTTTACTCACTATGACGAAGAAAAATGCTGCTGAGAGCCCGCACATCAGAATGCCAGTCACTCCCTCGACCGGCCCGAACAGTTGCCATTCTTTTGGAAGTACCACGTCGCCATACCCGATCGTGGCGTAGGTAACACCGGAAAAATAGAACGACGACTCGGCATCGGGCAGACAGTTTTGCCACCAGAAAAACAGCGCCCAGACGGAGATCTCAAAGAGGTGAATAATAACCAGGAACCACGCGACGCAAATTAGAAGCCACGTCATTGGCCAAAAGCGCGTATCCGGCCGAGCGGCAGAGTGCAACACGTGGCTTAACACCATGCAGAGGCCTGTGGCGTGAATTATTACAGTTGTCGCAACCAGGCAGGAGGCCATTAAAAACTTTGCGATCATCGTGGTGTTAGTGCTTGTTATTGATCGCCGTGTTTTTGAAAGTCTTCGACCGCGTCCGCGACCGAAGTAAAGCGATTGACCTGGCTAACATGCTCCTCGATTCCCTCTGCGCGGAGCCTATCGCGCACAGAGGAACGAGCTTCGACAATTTGCAGGCGCGCGCCAGCTGCTTTGATGTCGTCAGCCATGTTCATGACTACGCCGCACGCTTGAATGTCCATAAGCGGTGACGCCGAAAGATCGAGGACTACGACTTTTGGCCGCGCAACCCCGGCATGAAGTCGGGCTACGACCGTGTCGCGCACGTGCTCCGCATTGAAGTAAAGCAGGCTGGATTCGACCCTGACTAGGAGCGCGCCAGGCACGGGTTCGTTGTCCGGATGGCGCGCCAAGTCGGAGAATCGTCGCGTTCCCGGGATGCGTCCCAGCAAAGCCACATGCGGCCGCGAAGCGCGACGCAGAAGTTGCACGAGCGAAATGATC
>Ga0209027_1000112_pt1 | contig 22967 bp, 19 predicted proteins | sample GraSoi013_1_20cm_3_FD_185821 | JGI IMG/M metagenome (GOLD analysis project Ga0209027, IMG submission 185821) | Grasslands soil microbial communities from the Angelo Coastal Reserve, California, USA - Sample 09_27_2013_1_20cm (SPAdes) (version 2) | ecosystem: Environmental > Terrestrial > Soil >...
GCAGCATTGGCCCACGCTTGACCGTATCAATCAAAACGGTCGAACGCTCTACCGAAGGAGCTGCGGGTTTAAGGCGCGAGATTCCGAAAGTGACAAGCGCAATGCAGGCGACCGCCAGGACAGCAATCGCCGCTTGGCGCACACGCTTGTTGCGCCTTGTCTTAGTTTTGCGAGGTACGTCCATTCGTGACTCCTGCACAAGTTGTAGCGACCCGCGTGCCATTCGAGTGATACAGGTTAACTGACCAAATAATTCGAGATAACGATGAAAGCGCGCCCCCGCTCTTTCCCCTAATTTCCCGCTTCCGGGAAAACACCGTCCGAAAAGAGGGACGCGGGGAGTGGGAGACGCGGGGACGCGGCGAAGAGAACGGATGAAAAAAGTGTTCGATAACTTTCTCTTAATCTTAGCTTGTTCTTCTCCCCGCGTCCCCGCGTCTCCCACTCCCCGCGTCCTTTTTCTTTCATCCCTCTTCCACCCACCCGTCAGAGAGCTTGATGATGCGATGGCCGTAAGCGGCGTTCTGTTCGGAGTGCGTGACTTGTATGATGGTCGTGCCCTGCGCGTTCAGCCGTTTGAAGAGTTCCATGATCTCTCGCCCCTGATCGGAATGTAGATTTCCCGTAGGCTCGTCCGCGAGAATCAATCTGGGATTCATAACTATGGCGCGAGCAACTCCTACAAGTTGCTGTTGCCCGCCAGAGAGTTGATTCGGATAAAGGTCTTTCTTGCCGACAATCTGAAAGCGGTCGAGAGTGTCCCCAACAATGCTTTCACGCTCTGCTTTCTTAACGTCTTTATATGAGAGAGGTACTTCCAGATTTTCGTAAACCGTCAGGTCATCCAGCAGGTGATAGCTCTGAAAGACGAATCCGATATATTTCTTATGAAGCTCAACGCGATCCTTACGACTCATCTTATGAACGGGCTGATCCATGAAGTAGAACTCGCCCGACCATGCGCTGTCTAACATGCCAAGTATGTGCAAGAGCGTAGTCTTTCCAGAACCCGAAGGCCCCATTATTGAAAGGAACTCTCCTTCACGAACATCAAACGTCACACGCCGCAGTATGAAAGTCTTCTGCGCGCCGTGCTCATAATATTTTTCAATGTTATGTAGTTGAATCATGTTTCTCTCCGATACGCTCGTCGGCAGTCGAACTCGCACGCCATACGCCTCTGTGTTAGCACGACGCAAAGGAATTCTCATGCCACTCCCAACCGCATCAGCCAAACCTTAATTAAGCTGGTTCAGACGGGCGCAGCCATTTCTTCTCTTTATCAGTTCTGGGACTGAAGTGTTCGGATTCGACAAGAGCTACAGGTGGCGAGCAAGCGGGCGCTCTTGATTTGGAAACATGATGAGGTAATGAATGATGGAGCCGAGGGGGATCGAACCCCTGATCTTATGCCTGCTGCTTCTAAGATCGAAGTTTATCCCATCTTTCCGCAGACTTTTCAGAGACCGTGACGTTTGTTTTAAGATGCCTTACTTCATCGAATGAGAATACATACGCCGTGTCGTTAAAAAGATAGTAGCCGACAATGAAATCAAATTCATCCTGTTTGTATCTTCTACGTCTGCCATGTCCTTCCGTACAGGTAAGCATAACATTTGGCAAACCGTGACGATTCGTCGCGTTTACGCAACGAACTTGCAGCTTCAATATTTTTCCGGTTTCAGGAACTTGAACTATCCAGTCAATTTTATCTCCGTCAAAGAAAGAGGAATACACATTGAAGCCGTGTAGAGCTAAGCGAAAAAGAACGGCTGCTTCGGCAATTCTTCCTTTGTGATAAGGCATAAGATTGTGCCAAACGACTAGACGGCTATGTTTTGATTCTTCGCCATGACTCTTCTTAGGCGGGATATACCGTTTAGCAAATTTGCTTCTCGCTTTCTTCTCCGCTTCGGTCAAAGGATACGGCTTTAACCACATGCTGAGTGAGCCTCTCGCTGCCCCTGTAAGAGCCTCAATCTCTCGCAGCGAGTGCCTCTTTTCAATGCGCAAGCGAATTGCTTCTGCCTTCAATTCAGGTTTAGCAATACCCATCAGGATTCTCTTCCACTCAAATGCAAGTCCAATGAACTCATGTCGAGTGCTCAGCGATCATCTTAGCGGAATGAGGGTCAAAAAATAGATGACGGATTAAATTAGGAGGGTGTGGGTGTAAAAAGTAGCGTGCAACCTTGCAATTACCCGCTAACCTAAAGATATTGATGGAGCCTAGGAGGATCGAACTCCTAACCTCCGCGCTGCCAGCGCGGCGCTCTCCCAATTGAGCTAAGGCCCCACAAGGAATCGTATCAACGATTAGGAATAAAAGAGTAGCGTAAAGCTCAAAAGCGCGTCAAGCATCTCACATAGGTTTGCGGCGAGCGGCGAAGAAGGCTGCGCATGCGCCGCAGAGTAGCATGATGAGGCCGCTCGTGACGCGCAGCATGTTCGGGTATTGATGTATCGCTCCTGTGCTCTCGTTAATGATGGCGGTCGCGCTCGGTTCTATGAAGAGTGCGCGATAGACTATGACGCCGCCCCATGCGGCGACGGCAAGACCGATGATGAGAGCAACGATTCTCATTTTGGATTTTAGATTTTGGATTTTAGATTGGTTTTGGTTTCGGATGTTGAGGGACAAAATTCGAGCTGAACAAGCTCTCAACCTTTAATCCAAAATCGCAAATCCAAAATCGAATCATTTTCCTTTGAACGCTGGCTTGCGTTTTTCCAGAAATGCGTTGACGCCTTCGTCTTTGTCTTCGCTTGAGAAGCAGAGCGCGAAGAGATCAATCTCGCGGCGCAAGCCTTCGTCCAGGCTGGAGCGCGAGGCGAGCTTTACGGCCTCTTTCGCCATGCGAAGCGCGATGGAGCTTTTCTCTGCGATGCGGTTCGCCACCTCCATAGTCTTCGCTTCGAGGTCTGACGCGGGCACGACCATGTTGACCAGTCCATAGCGAAGCGCCGTCTCCGCATTGATAATCTCGCCCGTCAGGATCATCTCCATAGCACGCCCCTCGCCTATGAGCCGTGTAAGACGCTGCGTGCCGCCGCCGCCGGGAATGATCCCCAGGTTGATTTCCGGCTGGCCGAAACTTGCCGCTTCGCTAGCTATGCGCAGGTCGCAAGAGAGCGCAAGTTCGCAACCGCCGCCCAGACAGTAACCGTTAACCATTGCGATGACGGGTTTCGGGAAAGTGTCAATCGCGGTGAAGAGCGAGCGCCCCAACATGATGGCGCGCTGCGTGAGCGCCGTGCGCCCGGCGAACTCGGCAATGTCCGCGCCAGCTATGAAAGCTTTGTCGCCCGCGCCCGTGAACACAACGACGCCGATTGAATCATCTTCGCGCAACTCTTCGAGCGCAGACGCGCCTTCTTCGCGCGTCCTTATGTTAAGAGCGTTCCTCTTCTCAGGACGATTGATCGTTATGATTGCGACGCGCTCGCGCCGCTCTACAAGCAAAGTTTCGTAAGATGCCATTTTGGCCTCAGTCACAAGTGACAAGAATCATTTTTAATTTTTAGTTGATGGATTTTAATAAAAGAGCACAGCTTCTTTCTTATGTATTGAAGAATAAGAGTTGAAAACTTAATACTGGATTAAAGATTAAAAATTCTTTCCTGCTCGTCACTTGTCACTCGTCACTTGTCACTGTCTTATCGTTCTCTGAACTTGCTGGCTGCTCGTCTGCGACCCAGGAGACGAAGAGGCGCAGCCAGTTCTCTGTGGGTTCGCTTATTGCGACGCCTATGCGCGCTGTGCCGTAGATGGCGGGCGCGACCCGTATGACTGTGGCTGTGGCTTCGATGGGCGAGCCGTCGGGTTTATGTGCGCGTATGTATAGACGCTCGCCGCGCGTGACCCTCTGGTTCAGATGAAAGAGCGCGCCGGAGGTTGAGATGTCGTCCGTCTCTGTTGGCTCGCTCCACGCAGCGCCGTCCTCGGAGCGGCCCGAGACGACTACGGACAGGCGCAGCGCCATGCGCAACGCGAATCTTCTCTCTGGCTGGTGCGGTGTACTCATCCGATTTTAGATTTTGGATTTTGGATTGGACTATTAGATTAAACATTAGCAGCTAAATCTCAACTAGAGAGATGCTAAATCGCTTAATCCAAAATCGGCAATCTAAAATCCAAAATTGAAAGTCTTGTGCCGAAAAATTTATTTCAAATGTGCGTTGCGCGCTTCTGCTTCGTCTTCCCATTTGTAAAAGCCTTCACCGCTCTTCTTGCCCAAACGGCCTTCATTCACCATGCGCCGCAGAATCTCTGGCGGGCGGAACGTTTCGGAACGGAGCGCGCCGTGAAGGTACTCGGCTATACGCAGCCGCACGTCCAATCCTACCAAATCCGTCAGACGCAATGGCCCCATAGGATGGTTGTAGCCGAGTTCCATAGCCGTGTCTATATCGCGCGCGCTCGCAACGCCCTGCTCCAACATGCGCATCGCTTCGAGTCCCAGAGCAACGCCCAGACGGCTCGAAGCGAAACCGGGAACGTCCTTTACGATGATAGGCTCTTTCTTCATTCGGCGCGCAACATGGCTAACGGTCTCAACAGTTTCGTCGCTCGTTTCGCGCCCCCTGACTATCTCAACCAGACGCATGATGTGTACGGGGTTGAAGAAGTGCATGCCAACGACCCGTTGCGGGTGGGCGGATGCAACAGCGATTTCTGTGATGGAAAGCGATGAAGTGTTTGTGGCGAAGATTGCATCGGCGCGTGCATGTTGCTCGACTTCGCGCAAGATTTTTTGTTTCAACTCCATAACTTCGGGCGCGGCCTCTATGAAGAGGTCTGCCCGAATGGTCTCTTCCAATTGAGTCGTGCCGCGTATGCCTTGAAGAATTAAGTCCTTCTCCTCTTCCGTGACCTTGCCGCGCTCAATCCCCTTGGCAAGATTGCGCTCAATCGAGCGCAATCCGCGCGAGAGAGCTTCGCGTTCCACGTCGCGCAGGATTACTTGATAGCCTGCCCGTGCAGCGACCTGAGCTATGCCGTGCCCCATCGTGCCCGCGCCGAGCACGGCGATTGTGTCCAGAGCGCGCAAGGCGCTAGCGCAAGTTTCAGTTTGATCCAACAATTGCACCTTGAAATTTTTGCGGCGAGTGTGGCGTCTCTTTCTGGGACATCGGTGGCGGTGGAAGCTCTCCGGGAAACGCCTGCACGCCCTGGCAAAACGGTTCGACTACTTTTGCAGGAGTAGTTATACAATAGTTGGGGCAGGCTATGCCAGCATGAAGTAAAGGCAAAAGTAAAAAGGTAAAAGGCAAAAGTTAGGATGAAATCGCTTTTCAGATTTAGAAAGAATAATAGCACTCTCTTCATCCTTATCCCTTTTGCCTTTTACCTTTTTACTTTTGCCTTTCCTTTGCCTTATCTTGCCAGTAGGTACAACAAGGCACTTGTTGTACTATAGTCGCAAACTAAAAGGCTATACAGGATAGTGAGCGGCGCGCTCTCTTGATGCGCGCTTGAACATACCGAAGGAGAGACAGAAAAGTTCGATGTCGAAAGAGATTCTTCGCAGGGAAGTCGTCATCATAGGCTCAGGCCCGGCGGGTCTGACCGCAGCAATTTACACTGCACGCGCCAATCTTCATCCGCTTCTGGTTGACGCGCCCGTTAATTCAGAGAAGCAGACCACTCCGGGCGGTCAGTTGATGATAACAACTGACGTGGAAAACTATCCGGGCTTCTCTGAAGGGATTCAGGGGCCTGAGTTGATGGAGGAATTCCGCAAGCAGGCCGAGCGATTCGGCACAGAGTTTCTGGAAACGTGGATAACGAAAATTGATCTGCGGGAGCGACCCTTCACGCTCGAAACCGAAGACAAGGCTATTAAGGCCGAAACGCTAATCATAGCATCGGGCGCGTCTGCAAAGTGGCTGGGCATTCCAGGCGAGGCTAAAGTTCCAGAGGGTTTAGGCGGCCACGGCGTCTCTGCCTGCGCCACGTGCGATGGGCCACTGCCTGCGTTTCGCAACAAGCATCTTGTGGTAATCGGCGGCGGTGACACGGCCATGGAAGAGGCTACGTTTCTGACGCGCTACGCCGCGCGCGTCACGGTTATTCATCGCCGCAATACACTTCGCGCGTCGAAGATAATGCAGGACAAGGCGTTCAAGAATCCGAAAATTGATTTTCTGTGGGATACTGCCGTCCAAGAGATTTTGGGGACAATGGAAGACGGCGTGACCGGCGTGCGAATTAAAAATCTGAAGACGAGCGAGTCGAGCGTCTTCGCTTGTCATGGAGTTTTCGTAGCAATCGGGCACAAGCCGAACACAGAACTCTTCAAGGGTCAGCTTGATATGGACGAGATGGGCTATCTCAAGACCAACGGCCACTCTATGGCGACGAATATCCCCGGCGTCTTCGCATGCGGCGACGTGCAAGACCATTATTATCGTCAAGCTATAACGGCTGCGGGCACGGGCTGCATGGCCGCTCTTGACGCCGAGCGATTTCTGGATAGCCTTCCGGTCACCATGCCCGCCGGAGACGAAATCACAATCGAAGGCGAGCACATCACGCCCGACCACGAGAAGATAATCATGCCCGACGGCGAGGTCGTGTCCAACAAGCCCGAAGGAGTCATAGCGGAGTGATAAGAGCAGTTTTCAGTTTTTAGTTTTCAGTTTTCAGATAAGAGCATTTCGTTTCTTGCTGAAAACTGAAAACTAAAAACTGAAAACTGCTCTTATCATTCTCTTAAATCATGCCCGTAACTTTCCGAGATGTTCTTCCGTTTGACGACGCTTTTCTGTACAAGCTCTACGCGACGACGCGCGCGGAAGAGATGGAGATGACGGGCTGGAACGCCGTGCAGCGCGAGGCTTTTTTGAAGATGCAGTTTGAAGCGCAGCGCATGCACTATGCAGAACATTACTCTCGCGCTGACCATAAGATTATTTTGGTGGACGGCAAGCCCGCAGGTAGAATCATGGTCGAGCGCAGCGACAAAGAGATCATTGGCGTTGACATAGCGCTGCTGCCTGAATACAGGAGCGGCGGGATAGGCTCTGCGATCATAAAAGATTTGCTGGACGAGGCTGTGCGCGAGGGCAAACCCTTTAAGATTCAGGTGGAAAAATTCAACCGCGCTCTGCGTCTTTACATGCGGCTTGGATTTTCGCTAACGGGCGAGAGCGCAACTCACTACCAGATGGAGTGGAAAGGCAGGGAGGATGGAAGGGATGAGGGCGGAGGGATGAGGGATGAATAAGAAGGGGTAATTGCGTCAGCATGCAATTAGCTAAATTCCTATTCATCCCTCATCCCTCATCCCTTCATTAGCTATGTCTGAGAATTTGACACACGCGGCGTTAACGGAAAACTTGAACACGAAGTTCGTCATACGCTACGGCGATGCGGATGCCCTTGAGTTGGAACTCACGGAAATCTCGAAGCCCACAGTAACGCGCAGGCAGGAATTTTTTTCGATTATATTCCGAGGGCCGCGCGATCGCTTTCTACCCCAGGGCACTTACCACATGGAGCATGATAAATTGGGCCAGTTCGATCTCTTCCTCGTTCCGGTCGAACAGGATCAGAACAGCTACTACTACCAGGCCGTCTTCAACCGCCTGTACCCAAGCCCGCCCGACGACGCGGCGCGCGCGACAGAACAAAACTAAAAAGATTGCGGAATGCGGATTGCGGATTTAAGAGAAGAATTAAATTCTTTAATCTGGGATTTCAAATCCAAGCTTTCCAATCCGCAATCCGAAATCCGCATTCCGCAATCGCTACGCCGGATCAACTCAGACGATTGATGATTGCTTCGTAATACTGTCCCCTCTTGCTTATATCAACGGGGACAACGAAGAGGGCGAACGTGCCTAGCGCGTCGTGCTTTATTGTGTAGGTGCCCTGGCTGAGAGCGTTTTTGCGGGGGCTGTAGAACATGAGCGAGAAGCTGTGTTGCCGGGCATCAACAACGGCAGCGCTCTTTTTCGTAGCCGCAGACATCGTGTCACCCACCTCGACCAGTTTCACGTCCACATCGGCTGCGCCGACGGGGCAAACCGTAAAGACTGTGTTCAGGTAGGGCGAGAAGCTATCCCGCACAAGGTAGAAGGTGGATTGAAGCTGGCTCTCATCTGGGAACCCCAGCTGCGACGCGGCGCGCTTCGGTGATTGACCCGGCGTCTGACCAACAATCGTGTCGGCAAGACTTAAAGATAGACTGGCTGAAACGGCGGTTACCGCGCCCGCCTTGATAAACTTCCGGCGTGATAGACTCATTAAAATCTCCTACGAGGAAAATTTTGGCTGCGTCCAAAAGAAGGCGGGGTTCTGGGCAGAACGCAATCTTAGTTTATTGTGTCTCCGACGAATTTACAATAGCCGTTTGCCGTCCGGGAAAAGATTTTCTTGAAAAGAAAGCTACTTAAGTTTACAATCGCTGGCCGTCGAAGCAATATGCAACAATCGCTAGATATCCGTTCTTTGCGAAACGAAGGAGACTCACTATCGTTTACACTCCCAACCGAACCATGCCATTTCGGTTCGATAAAGTAAACGGGACGCTCCTTTCACCCTATGACCCCTAACGCTTCACCGCTTAAAGGAGAAGAAACATGTCTGAACCATATCTTGGGATGATTATTATCGTTCCCTACAACTTTGCCCCCCGCGGCTGGGCCTTTTGCGCAGGCCAGATATTGCCGATTGCCCAGAACACTGCGCTCTTTTCGCTTCTCGGAACCACATTCGGCGGCAACGGGCAGACCACATTCGCGCTCCCAGACTTGCGCGGACGCTACCCGATTGGCGTAGGCCAAGGGCCTGGACTTTCAAACTATGACTTGGGCCAAGTGGCTGGAAAGGAAAACGTCACACTGACGGTAAACAATTTGGCCCCGCACCTGCACACCTTCGCACAGCCTTCTGCCAATGTTGCAGCCGACGCTAGTAAACCGAATGGCAATATACCTGCTAACGCTGTGCAATATACTGCACCCGCCAACGCCAATGGAGTAATGGGTGGGGGCAATACCGGTCTAACAGGAGGCGCTGCGCCATTCGATATTCATCCGCCGTACCTTGGGCTTAACTACTGCATTGCTTTGGAAGGCATCTTCCCGAGCAGGAACTAACAACTGCATCAATCTCGTAGTGAGACGATGCAAATTTCAAGTGAGAGTCTGATACTTTGAGATAAAGAGGGAGAGGGGCAGTGTGACTTCTCTCTCTTTCACTCAACTCGGCAAAGTGTTAAGCTGGCGCGCAAGAATCCAAGATTCGCCTGCGATACAAAACCTATTTTACAATTGGGCGGCGAGGTGGCTACCAAAGAAAAGGAGAGTTGACGAAATGTCATCCAAACAATCAAGAACTACTCATCGCGTGATCTTTATCTCATGCCTGCTTGTGCTCACGTGCGTTCTATTACTGGCGGCTGTCTTGCCTAAGGCGAGCGCTGACTCGTCTCAGCACACCTTCTACGGGACTCAAAGCATGTATGGGATAGAGAGATTACCTGGTGGCTTAACAGGTCGTTCTCAGAGATTCGCTGGCAATACCGGCACTCTACAACAACAGAGCGCGAACGCTGTTGTCTCCGTTGTACCTGACGCCTTCTCGAACTGTTTTAGCGGCAATATCGCTGCTAGCGACACTTTGTTTGACCACCCGGAATCTGTCTCTCCGACATGTAATCCTAGTGCTACGACTTCAAGGGAGGACCATTATCTACTGACTCTTAGCGGCTGCACAACGTTCCCCGCTTCCGTGACGATTTCAGCTTGCGGCCCCGGCGGTTGTGCCTTTGTTCCAGCAGGAACAGCAGCCCAATGTGCCGCAGAAACAGCAGGAATAAATGACACCACTATTTCCATTTACAGAAAAGGCGGAGCAACAGCGGGAACGGCTTCAGGGTCTGGGTTCAATCCGACTGATCCCTGTGGAACTACGAGCGTGCCTCAAAGATTAGTAGGGTATGCTGATGATACCGGAGGTTGCGGCACTGGCGGCACATTATCTTCGGTAACCCTGAGTCTGGGGGCTGGCGATTTTGATGTAGTTATATCCGGGTTCTCTGACCTTAGCTCTTGTGAAGGCCGAGGATTGTACAATCTTTCCGTGAGCAGCGCTGCCGCAGGCTGTACGCTGACGCAACAACCAACAGCCGCGCCAGCCGCAATCAGCGGGCGTGTAACGACGCCCGACGGCGCACCGCTCGGCGGCGTCTCCATTTTCCTGGACGGCGCACAATCGCAAACAGCCATCACCGACGCAAACGGCAACTATTCATTTGAGAATGCAGTGGCTGACCGCTTCTACACAGTCACGCCTGAGATAGCCAACTACACTTTCACTCCGCAGAACCGCTCGTTCTCGCTTCTGGGCAATAAGACGGACGCTACATTCACCGCCACGCCAAACGCTATAGCTACGCAGAATCCTCTTGAGACGCCCGAATACTTCGTGCGCCAGCAGTATCTGGATTTCTTAGGCCGTGAGCCGGATCAAGATGGGCTGGATTTCTGGGCTGGCAAGCTCAACGCCTGCGGCCCGGATGCTGCATGTGTGCGTCAAGAGCGCATAGAAATCTCTGCGGCCTTCTTCGCGTCTGAAGAGTTTCGGCAAACAGGCTCTTTCGTCTACCGGCTCTACAAAGCTGGATTGGGCAGAGAACTCAACTACCAAGAGTTCACAGCAGACAGAGCACAGGTTGTGGACAATGGCGCGCTCTCGGCCAGCCGTGATGCTTTCGCCAACTCGTTCGTTCAGCGTGCAGAGTTTTTGGGGAAATATAATGGGGCGAATTCTGCTTCAAGTTTCGTCAGCGCGCTTCTACAAACGATCCAGCAGGCTTCGGGCGTTGGTCTATCAGCAGAGCGTGATGCCTTGATTGCGCGCTATCAAACGGGCACGTCTATGAACGAGAGCCGTAGCCTTGCGTTGAGAGATGCGATTGAAGCGGCTTCGTTCAAGCAATCTGAAATGAACACTTCGTTTGTGCTGACGGAATACTTCGGCTACTTAAGGAGAGACGCGGACGCGGGCGGCTATCAATTCTGGCTGGATGTATTGAATAATCGCGTGGCCGGAAATTACCGCTCTATGGTCTGCGCCTTCTTAACAAGCGCAGAATACCAGAAGCGTTTCAGCCCTGTTGTAACTCGTTCCAACTCTGAATGCTCGCAGTGAAGACGCACTGCACTTTAATCAAATGAATAAGAGGCGACCGAAAGTTTGGTCGCCTCTTATTCATTATATGGCTAACGAGTCAGTACCGCCCTCTTAAGAAGTCAAAAGTAAAAAGGTAAAAGGCAAAAGGGATAAGGATGAAGAGAGTTCTATTTCTCTTTCTCTAAATCTGTAAAAGTGGTTTTCGGCCTTCCTTTTGCCTTTTTACTTTTACCTTTTGACTTTCCTTTGCCTTTTTCAGCTTGCGGTACTGATGTGTGCTCTTCACAACAGCACAATTGAATCGTCTTGCCTGCGCCTGACACTGGTCGTGCGCGCTTCTTCTTTTTGAAGATTATGCGGGCATGCGTCGCAGTATGAATCTGCTCTGGCTTTTCGATCCTCGCAATCGTTGCAATCAAGCGCCGCGCCTAAGTTCCTCAATGCATCCAGCAGAGGCAGCAGAAGGCGTCCGCGCTCTGTCAAAACATATTCGACGTGCGGAGGGCTTCCACCGAAATCGCGCCGCTCTATCAATTGATCGCGCTGCATGTCACGCAGGCGACCCACGAGCGTGCGGCTGCTGATGGGATGCAGCGCCGCTATCAACTCGGTCGTGCGCTTAGGCCCGGCCACAAGGTCGCGCACCACCAGCATAGTCCACTTGTCGCCAACCATCTGGAGCGCGCCCCAGACGGGGCAGCCATCGCCCTCGCGCCGTCGCAAAATCCTGTAGTCCCTCCCTTCGCCGCCACAGCTTATCACAAACAACCAGTTTGCGATGCCCATCGAATCTGTTTTAAGATTCAGCGACAAAATTTTCCGCGTCCTCAAACCCGGCCATCTAGCGCAAGCGGCGGCGCGGCTGCGGCGTAAGCGCCGAGTCACGGACGTTTCATAAATAGATCGTCACTGGATGAAAAAGCGCGAGACACATCAGCGGTCGCAAAAAGCTGCGCACAGAGAGAGCGCATACGAATTAAACGGCGTGGCCGTGTGGGCGCGCGCTCTTAATGACGCTGTGAGTGAAGAAGAGGTCTTGCGCTCCTTCCTACCAAAAATTTTCAATGAGCTTGAAGCAGAATCGCTCTACCTGGCGACTGATGATGGGAGGGGACACCAGCGAGTTCGTGCGCGCGTAGAGCGTAATAGAGAAGTAGAGATCATCACTGGCGGCGAAACAGTTTCGTCCACACATGGTATGCTCGCGCGAGCGCCAGCGCGTTTTGATAACCTTACGCACGAACTCGCACCCGACGAGGTTGCGGGCGCGCTCCTATGCCCCGCCGCGCAATCCGCGCTCGTCTTGCCGCTCGTCATCGGAGGCAAGTTGACGGGCGCGCTCGTGGCAAGCTCTTCACATATAGCAAGCTTCAAGTCCGAAGATGAAACAGTCGCGTGCGTAGCAGCAGACATGCTGGCCGCCACGCTTGAGCGAATCAATCTCTCGGAGCAAGCTCGAAGAGCGCGCGAGCAAGAAGCCGAAGCGAGACGTCATGCGGAGTTGATAGAAGAACTCAACAGCGCGGCGCGCTCCACGCTCGATCTTGATCGCATACTTCTTCATGCGATTGACGCGCTGGCACACGCCCTTCCCGCCAGCTTCATAGTTCTGCGCTCAGTCAGTTTCGGCGTGCCGGAAAAAGTTTTGCGCGCGTGGACTACGGGTCACGACCGCCCGCCGCTAGAAGTTCACGCGCCAGTGTCGAAACAGGAGCGCGCGGTTTACTCAGAGCAGCGCCCGGTTTTTCTTGAAGACCTGCGTGCCGAAAGAGGAGCGAGCAGCGATCTGGTGCCGCTCGCTGAAAGATTGGGCGCTCGCTCGGTCTATTTCGCTCCCGTAGTTTACGGCGGTCAAGTGCTGGCCTCGCTCGGACTTGTAGAGTCGGATGCGATGCGACGCTGGACTGCGGACGAGCAGATGCTTCTGGTGCAGGTTGCGGAAACCATAGCGCCACTCATTCTGAACGCGCAGCTTCACGCGCGTCTTCGGACTTACATAGAAGATTTGCTGACACTATTGAAGCTCGCAGGCGAAGTCACAACTGAAACAGACCTTGATCGAAGCTTGCGCGCGTCGCTGGATGCTTGGGCCAAGATTGCTGGCGCTGATGCCAGTGTAATACTGCGATGGGACGAAGAGACAAAGCTTTTGCGTCTAGCCACCTCTAAGCATCTGCCGACCGCGCTCCTTGAGCGATACACGCGCGGCGTCACTTTAAGCGATAGCGTTCTCGGTCTCGCTGCCGAAAAACGCGTAGGCGTCATCGTTGATCTTGCAAGCGAGGCTCGCTTCGCGGAGCTTTATTCTGCTGTGCGCTGGTCTGGGCTGCGCGGCGCGTGGGCTACGCCGATTACGGGCGTGAACAACAAACTGCTAGGCGTGCTCGTCACCTTCGCGCGCAACGTTGCAGAAGTTGCTGCAAGCGAACAGCGTCTGGCAGATTTATTCACACGCCCCGTAGCGCTCGCCATGCAGAACCTTGAATGGGCGCGAGAATCCCGCCAGAGCGCGCAGTCGGCTAAGACTATGCAGGAGAGTTTGCACAGTTCGCAATCGCACAAGACTGAGTTCATGTCCATCATGTCGCACGAACTGCGCACGCCTTTGAATGCAATCATTGGCTACGCGCAGATGCTTCTGGACGGTTTTTCAGGTGAGTTAAACGAGCAGCAGCGCGCTGACGTTCGCACGGTTCTTGATTCTGCTGACCGCCTGCTGCGCATGGTCGAAGACACGCTAGACCTTGCGCGCATGGAGCAGGAGCGTTTCCCCGTTTACATGGACACGGTCGCTTTCGATGAAGTCATACAGCGCGCGGTTTCGGGCGTGCGCGGCGCGGCGGACGTGAAGGGCTTGGACATCAAGACTATCATCGCTGAAGATGCGCCAGCAATCCGCACAGATCCTGAGCGCGTTCGACAGATTCTAACGAACCTTCTCTCGAACGCAGTCAAGTTCACCGAAACTGGTTTTGTGCAAGTAAGCGTAGAGCCTGCGGAAGCCGGAAGCGTGCAGATAAGCGTGACGGACACGGGCGCTGGATTGGACGTTGCGGCCTTTCCGCAACTCTTCGAGGAATTCCGTCAGGCCGATACATCGAACACGCGCGCATACAGCGGCACGGGGCTGGGTTTAGCAGTCTCGAAGCGGCTGGTGCAGCGTTTGGGCGGCAACATAGGCGTCACGTCCACGCCCGGCGAAGGCTCAACCTTCTGGTTTCGCCTGCCTCCCGAAATACCCGGCGCGGATTCTTGAGAGAAGCGGCGCGCGTCTTCGGATGATTGAGAGAGAAAAGATGTAATCGTCCGGTCGCTCAATTAGAATAAACCGCACATGAACTGAATCGTAGAAACCGGCATCAGATGAAAGGCTTGCTGTCTGAACGGAGGATATACAGAGAATTTTTAATCTTAAATTTCAAATTTGAAATCAGAAATCTTAAATATGAAATCTCAAATCTCAAATGTTTTATTCTTCTTCGGTGCTTCTCTGTCTCCTGCGGCGGTGAATCTTAGATTGCGCGCTCAACTGTAATATGATAGGTCAACAGCAAAGTTAATCACTCATGGTCGCTGAAGCAGCAAAATCTAACGGGACTATCCTGGTGGCCGACGACGAGCCTATCAACCGCGCGCTCATACAGCGCCGATTGGAGCGCGAAGGCTTCCATGTGTTGACGGCTGAGAACGGACAGCAGGCTGTTGAGATGAGCACGCGCGAGCGACCAGACCTGATAATCCTGGACGTGATGATGCCGCAGATGGACGGGCTGGAAGCGTGTCGTCTGATTAAAGAGGATGCGGAAACCAGCGACATCCCCATCATCTTCCTCTCTGCGCGCGACGAAACGGACGTGAAGGTAAGCGGCCTTTCCCTGGGCGCGAACGATTACATCAGCAAGCCTTTCAAGGCCGAAGAGCTTATGGCGCGCGTGCATGTTGCCATGCGCTTGAAGCATGAGCGCGATCAATTGCGCACGCGCGTAGAAGAGGCCGAAGCCGACAGAGAGGTCGCTGAGGAGAAGGCCATAAAAGATTCGCTCACAGGTCTTCTCAACCGTCACGAGTTGCTGCATTCATTAGCGCGCGAACACGCAGAGGCGCGACGCTACGCGCGCCCGCTCTCCTGCCTGATGTTCGATCTGGATAATTTTAAAGTGATAAACGACACATACGGACACGCCGCCGGAGACGCCGCGCTACGACAAGTAGCGAGTGTCTTGAGCGAAACCGTGCGCCGCTCCGACATGCTATTCCGCTACGGCGGCGACGAATTTCTTGCGCTCTTGCCCGAAACAGATTTGGGCGGCGCGGCAGCGCTCGCCGAAAAGATTCGCTCATGCATAGAGGCGCGCGAGATTGCCGATGGCTCATACAAATTTCATCTAACCATCAGCATTGGCGCGGCAAACCTGTGCGACGGCGAATCAGAAAACGATCTTGTCATACGCGCCGACGCCGCACTCAACAACGCCAAATCAGATGGCCGCAACACGGTTGCCGCCAACCCTTGCGACACACCGCTTCCTTACAAATAACCTTTGCGCTCTCGCTTTGCGACTTTGCGTGAGGATAGATTTCACGCAAAGACGCAAAGTCGCTAAGAAAAGGCGCAAGAGATTGTGTCTAATAGTTTCTTGATGAACTCTATGAACGCAGGCTGATGTTGTAGGTTTTGATTTTGGAATTGAGCGTGGTGGCGTTCATTCCGAGAAGTCGCGCGGCGCGCGATTGATGGCCGCCCGTTTGTTCCAGCGCGCGGCGTATGAGGTCAATCTCGAAGCGGCGCACCTCGTCGTAGAAATTTACGCCGCGACTGATGTCCAGTTGTGCGGAGCCGCTCGCGCCTTCTCGCATTAGAGCACGCGCTGTTTCAGGATCGCTGATTTCCGGTCGCAGGCATTCGCGCGTTACCTCGTTGCCCGGCGCTATAACGACCGCGCGCTCTATAGCGTTCTCAAGCTCCCTGACATTGCCCGGCCATGTGTAGCTTTCCATGAGCGCCAGAACATCAGGGGCTATCTGCTCGGACACACGACGAGCGTTCTCTTCGTTGTACTTTCGTATAAAATGCTGCGCCAGCGGCAGCACGTCTTCGCGGCGGTCACGCAAAGGCGGCAATTCAATCGGGACAACAGACAATCTGTAATACAAATCCTCTCGGAAAATTCCCTGCTTCACAGCCTCTTTCAGATCAATATTGGTTGCGGCGATGATGCGCACGTCAACGCGGCGCGGGCTTGTGTCGCCCAAAGGTGTAAACTCACGCTCTTGAATCACGCGCAGCAGACGAACCTGAGTTTCGGGCGGGATGTCTCCTATCTCATCAAGAAAAATCGAGCCGCCGTCTGCAACTTCAAACAATCCCTTCTTCGCGGCGACAGCGCCCGTGAATGCGCCGCGCGTGTGCCCGAAGAGTTCCGATTCAAGAAGCTCGGAAGGAATGTTGGAAGAGTTGACTGTGACAAAAGGTTTCTGTGTGCGCGTGCTAGCCTCGTGAATAGCTTTCGCAATGAGTTCTTTGCCAGTGCCTGACTCGCCCGTAATCAGCACGGTCGAGCGAGCGGGCGCGACCTGATCAACCAGACGAAAGACCTGCTGCATGACATCTGAGCGGCCTATGATTGCGCCACGATCAACAGCGCGGCTCATCGCGCGCCTTAAGGTCTGTCGCTCCTCCTCTTTGCGGCGACGCTTCACGCCCGCAGCGACTTGCCTTAGAATCTGCTCGTTCTGAAAAGGCTTGCGTATGCAGCCCGCAGCGCCGCGTTCCCAAGCCGATACAGCCGTGTCGAATGTGGCGTAAGCGGTAATCATTATGACTACGGCCTCCGCGTCCAATTTCAAAAACTCTTCGAGCGCGCGAAGGCCGCCCATGCCCGGCATGGAGACATCCAGTAGCACAACGTCATAAGCGCGACGCCCGTAAGCTTCCAATCCATCTTCGCCTGTCTTCGCCAGATCAACGCGATAGCCTTCCGCAGACAACAGCGTCTCCAGCACATCGCGCATTATCTCCTCGTCATCAACGACGAGCACAGAACCCTTCTTCGCCATTCGCACAGCCTTATTCATAACAAAACTCGCTGAGAAGGCAAAGGAAAGGCAAAAGGTAAAAGGCAAAAGGTAAAAGGAAGGCTGAAACCGCTTTAATTAAAATGCTTTTGTCCTAACTTTTGCCTTTTGACTTTTTACTTTTGCCTTTCCTTACGCTCGATTTGCTTTCGCCTAATCAAACCATGTGCGCGAGCTTGCTCATTATAACGGTTCGTGAGTGGAAAGGGAAAAGTGTGGGTTAGTGGGAGATTTTCATCAAGAGAGCAATTCAACACCTCTTTGCGTCTCGTCTTAGCGTCTTTGCGCCAGAGAGCGTGAGATGGTTTTTTCACGCCAAGACGCTGTAGAAGCTAAGAAAAACGAGTGAAAGATTTCAGATTTGTAATCTCAGATTTGAAATTTGAAATCTTTCACTCGTTCCTGATGAGACTCTTAATTCAAGCTTGCTCAGGCGCTCACGTGCCTGCGCCTTCTACGTCTGCGGTGCGGTCGTCGCGTGCGTCGTGTGGATTCGCGTGTGACGAGCACGCGGCGGTTAGAAGGAAATATTGCTGGGCGCGTCTTTTCCGCAGTCACGAACAGATTGAAGTCATCGAAGCCTGCGTTGTTCAGGCGAACGTAAATGTCACTGCCGTTTAGGCTGCGCGCCGGAAGGCTTCCCATGTAAATGGCGCGACCATCGCGCAAGCGACCCCACAAAACGTATTCGCTCGCGCCAAGAGCGGAAGGCGCAGGCAGATTTGCCAGACGCGCTCGGACGAATGCTGTTCCACCGATAACAGCAACGTGTGCAACGCCGCGCGCTCTCGGCAACATGGGCGCGCCTGTCAGAAATAGCGTGCGGCCTGAGCCGAGCGCAGCGTCTACAATCGAATAGAAATCGGTTGTGGGAACGTGAGCGCTTGTGCGTGTAGCTCGCACGTCGTTGACCGAACGCTCATGCCCTTGCCTTGCTTCATCGTTTGTGCTGAGAGGCTGTGGCGTTGAGACCTCGCGCGCGCGCGTCGAAAGAACAGGCACGCCCGACGGTCTGAGGGCGAGCGCGTTCTGTTCTGCTGTCACGATAACGCTGTAAGGCTCAAGCGCCGGTTGAACTGTGAACGCGAGCGCGCCGCCCTGTGCATCCGTCTTCAATTGTCCGAGCTTTAGGATCCGACCATCCGCGCCAACGGCCCAGACCATAAAGACGCGCGCGCGCGGGTCAAGCGATTCGGGGCGTGTGAGTCCATGCGTAGAAAGTCTCACCTGACGGCTGCGCGCACGGAGAAGAAGCGTACCCGAAGCGCCGGGAACAAGAGAGCGCATAGTAATCGTAACGCGCTCGCTCGCGCCCTGTTGAGCAACGGGCGCAATTCTCTTCGCGCGAACGCGATTAACGTCAACCACACACAAGCTCGCTACGCATAAAAAGACGCTTGTGACAAGCAAGATGCTGATTCGCTTACGCACCGCGCACGCTCCTTTCTATGCAAGAGGTAATGACAGGGATTTCGCGTGAGGAGTATACGCAAAGAAGGCAAAAGGTAAAAGTAAAAAGGCAAAAGTTAGATGCACGGACAAAGTGATATAATCCGAATTGAAAGGAAGAAGAGGATGCCTGTCATATCCATGTTTTAGGATTATTTATGACCAAAGCCGTAGCAGCAACGGCTAACGATGACTTCTCACTCGACCTGAAGTTTGACGACGGCAGTGTTAGAAGATTCTATATGACACCTTACCTTGAGCATGGGATTTTCACAGAGCTAAAGGATATAAACTTTTTCAAAAAAGTTAAGGTGGCATTCGGAACTGTGCAATGGCCCAACGAGCAAAACATCAGCCCGGAAACTTTATATTTAGAGAGCGTTGTTATTAGCGAATCAAGCTTCGCGTAGTTACGGACAAGGACGCCTAATAAGGCGTTAGACGCTAATTCCTAAACTACAATCTTCGTGAGGAACGATTATGGAATATGTCTTAACATTTCTCAGTAAGCCTATTATCTTAACCTTACTGACATTGACAATAGGGAGTTATCTTTTCACTAGACTCACGGAGCGCAGAGCGAAAAAAGACAAGATACGAGAAAAGTCACTGCAACTTCTTGAAGAGGTTGGGAACGATTTGAACTCTATCATATCAGTGATTTATGGTCACATTCGAAATAGTAATTTTGAAATCGACAAAGCCTCGCCAGCCAATGAGAAAAGGGCGGGAATGTTCACCAAGAGATTTACTGTCAGGATAAAAAGTCAAGCCTTTCTTCAATCCGATGAATTCTGGCAAAGGTATGACCAACTTACTTTTGAGATTGATAAGATAGTTAGGTTAATGATGTCGCTATCAGAGAATTATGACCTCGCAGAGGTAATTAAAAGGATTAAGGAGCATCAAGAGCGATTTGCTAAAGTCTGGCCATTTGAGGAAAGGTCTATCCACTCTCAGTATGTTCCGCCATCAAACGAGCTTGTAGTATGGACTAATATGGTGTGGGATAGAGCTGTTTGGTTACTGTCCAATAATCTCAACAAGCTTTTGAGATGAATAATAGTGAGCCGAATGCTCATCCATACCGCGTCTAACAACTCATTCAACCGGATGCTCGACTTGCGAGCCTTTCATTATTCATGATTGCGGCGGGGGTTGAATTATTGCTCTCGCGGCGATGAATTCAGGCGTTATACTTCGCCAGTTAAGTGCTGGTAGTAATCTCAATTCGAGGATAAACTTACTGCTTGGAGGTGCTTTTTATGAGCGTGACTAAAGAACAGTTTGTCGTGGATGAAAGCGGAAATCGCACAGCAGTATTGCTTGATGTGGAGCGATATTTTGAATTGCTCGAAGCGCAAGAGGAGCTTGAATCCATCCGTGCTTATGATGAGGCTAAATCATCTGGTGATGAAGCTATCTCTTTTTCCCAAGCTATAAAAGAGATCGAAGGCGCGCGTGAATGAGCTACGAAGTGCTTATCTAAGGCTTCATGCGCGGGGCGGATTCGAGCGTTAGACAAACAATTCTAAAGAAATGCCTTTGTCCTTACTTTTGCCTTTTACCTTTTTACTTTTACCTTAATCAGTCGCTCGCTGCTTGCAATCTTGTGCGAGCGTGTGCGGTGGGGAGAGTGATGCGGAAGATTGTGCCTTTGCCGGGCATGCTCTCGACTGTGATGTGGCCGGAGTGCTCTTGCACTATGCCGTAGGTGACGGCCAAGCCTAAGCCTGTGCCGCGACCTATGCCTTTTGTTGTGTAGAATGGATCGTAAATCTTCGCCACGTTTTCGGGCGCGATGCCTATGCCTGTGTCCGCTATCTCAATCGTAACTGAATCGTCATCTATATTCGAGCGCATTGATAGAGTAATGCGACCGCCTGCGGGGATAGCGTCGCGCGCGTTCAAGATGAGATTAGTGAAGACTTGTTGGAGCTTTCCTGCGTTGCCGAAAACTTTTGGCAAGCCTTCTTCATAATCTCGCACCAACTCTATCTGACTGCGCCGCAGTTGCGGCTCAAGCAGTTGAAGCGTGTCGTCCAGCACTCTATGAAGATCAACCTCTGTGAATTCCGTAGCGCTGCCCGTGCGCGAGAAGTTCAAGAGGTTGTTCACAATGTCTGAGGCGCGTTCCGATTGTAGCTTCACCTTTTCAAGCAGCATGTGCTTAGGGTCTGTTTCGGGAATCATCCCCAGAAGCATCTGCGTGTAAGAAGAGACTCCTGTGAGCGGCGTGTTCACTTCGTGCGCAACACCTGCGGCGAGCAATCCGATTGAAGAGAGTTTTTCGCGCTGTTGCAACTGCTCTTCAAGACGCGCGCGAGAAGTTACGTCTTCCAGAACCACTAGCGCGCCCGTGCGGTCGTTCGAGTCAGGGCGAAGCGGCGCAATCGCTATGTTCAGCACGAGCGAGCGCTCGCGCCGCGTGGCCGTGTGCAGCTTGTAGATGCTGCGCGCTTCTTCAATGCGCCAACCCGATTGGCCCAACACCTGATGCAGCGTGTCTGCGAAATCTTCCGCGAAGAGGTCTTCGACCTTTTCACCGACCGCTTCGTCGCGGCGCACGCCCAGCATATCTTCCAGCGCGGAGTTGCAGGCCGTCACGCGCCCGTCAAGATCAACTGCCAGAAGCCCCACGTTGATTGACTCGACTATGGATTCGTTGAATTCCTTCAGAAGCTCAAGCTCTGCTGCGCGCTCATGCTGCTCCTGGTAGAGCAGGCTGTTCTCGATTGCGACGGCGACGTAACCTGAAACGGTGCGCAGGATTTCAACGTCTTCGCTGGATAGAAGCGCGCCGTCTGCCGAGCGTCCCAGACCAATCACAGCGACCATGCGCCCGCGCACCACGCACGGCACGTAGTAATGAAGCGCGCGGCGAACGAACGCAGCCGTCTCAGGCACAAGGTCTAAATCATCCGCGCGCACTATCCCTGTTTCGGCAGATCGCACGCGTATCATCTCGCGGAAATCCGGCGGCACTATCATAGTCGGCGACAGCCCCACGACCCGCGCGACACGATAGCCCGCAGGCTCTCGCGCATCTTCTATAAAAATCGCCACGCGCTCTACGTCCAGAACTTGCTGAAGGCGACTGACGAGCGCGTTCAAGAGCGGCTCAAGCGTAGTCGTGGCCGAAAGCGTGCGACCGAAATCAAGAAGGCCGTTTCGTAAGTCGTACCGCTCGCCGTAGAAGATGCGGTCAACACGCTCCTGCAAAAAATGTTTGACGGGCGCGGCTATCATTACGACCACAGTCATCGCCAGAACCGTTATGACGACCGGCAGAGTTATCTCTTCCGGCACGACCGAGACGCCCAATGCGTAACGACCCGCGACGTAAACGACTACGCCAACCAGAACAGAGATGGCGAGCGTCGTGAGCGCGTAGACGGAGACGCGGCGCACGACCAACTCAACGTCCATCAGACGGTAGCGCACGACCGAGTAGCCGAAAGCGAGTGGGATGATTATGAGCGGGAGGATTGAGGCGTCCGTCAGCCAGCGCTCGCTCTCAGTCCCGAATATATAGCTCACGCCGTAGAGCAAAGTGAAAGGCGCAATGGCAAGAACCGAACCCCACACCACCCACTTCAATTGCTGGCGAACGACCGCAACTTTGCTCTTCACATAAGTGCGAATCAGTAGCGCAGCGCTTGCTACGAGCGCGAGCGTGAAATATATGAAGCTCCCTTGATAGAACCAGCCGACTGTTCTCTCAGGCAAGTGGAACGATGTAGAGTCGGGCACGAAATAGACGAGCGCGGCGAATGCCAGAAGAAAGAGCGATGGGACGTAGAGCACAACCGCGCGCCAACGCCGTTCATTAAAAAGATGCTGGCGCGTAGGATAGATCGCACAGAAATGCAGGAAGAGCGGCGCAAACAGAATGAATGCAGCGTTCTTTATAAAGCCAATGGCCGCGTCCAGGTCTTTGTAAGTTCCTACGGGCTTGTAAAAATGGAAGACGAAAGCCGCTAGACAGAGCGTCGTAAAATGTAGTACGAAGGGGGCGCGTCCGCCCTGTTTGAAGAGCACGAAGAAGCCTACGAGTAGATAGACCAGGCCGATTACATTCAGGTAAAAATCGCGCGGCGTCCAGTTCTCAACAGCACCTATGTTGTAAAGGTCTGCGTAGCGGTCGCGTATTCCTTCCGGGTTCGACGGTCGCTCTATTAAATATGAGAGATGTCCGCCAACTCCCGCGTCATCCAAATAAATCTGTATGTCATGATCTAAGATGACCTGCTCATAATCCGAGTCGTTTTCGCTAACGGCTATGAGGCGGTCGCCCGGA
>Ga0209027_1000115_pt1 | contig 22795 bp, 20 predicted proteins | sample GraSoi013_1_20cm_3_FD_185821 | JGI IMG/M metagenome (GOLD analysis project Ga0209027, IMG submission 185821) | Grasslands soil microbial communities from the Angelo Coastal Reserve, California, USA - Sample 09_27_2013_1_20cm (SPAdes) (version 2) | ecosystem: Environmental > Terrestrial > Soil >...
TCATCGCGACTGGTTTGCCGCGACTCTGGCAAAGACCCACGAGCTTCCTTACGTGCGCGATTTCATAAGTGCCATCGCGCGTAGCCCTGGCGTCCACCGAGCGAACCTCAAAGTCGCGCGCGCGTGAGTGGTCGCGCTACGGAGGTTTTCGCACTCTCGATGTTCCTTTGCGTGGGGAATGTCCCGATGCGAGGGCAGAACGCCGAAGCCGTAATCCCTCCGGAACGCGTGGCCGCCCGAGAGTGGTTTCAGAACGCGAAGTTCGGGATGTTCATTCACTGGGGTGTGTACAGCCTGCTCGGCCAGGGCGAGTGGGTGATGCAGAATCGATCGATTCCCGTCAGCTCCTACGAATGGCTCGCATCGACCTTTGACCCGGTGAAGTTCAACGCTCACGGCTGGGTCGCGCTCGCCAAGTCGGCGGGCGTGCGATACATCACCATCACATCGCGACACCACGACGGGTTCTCGATGTTCGCCACGCGTGCTACACCGTACAACATCGTCGACTGGACTCCTTTCCACCGCGATCCGCTGAAAGAGCTGGCGGAGGAATGCCACGCGCAGGGCATCAAGCTTTTCTTCTATTACTCACAGCTCGACTGGCACCATCCGGACTACTGGCCGCGTGGCGGAACCGGTCACGACACTGGCCGGCCTGACAACGGTGACTGGAATCGATACATCGACTTCATGAACGCCCAGCTGACCGAGCTGCTCACGAACTATGGATCGATTGGAGGGATCTGGTTCGATGGGATGTGGGATAAACCGGATGCTGACTGGCAATTGCCTCGCACATACGCGCTCATCCACCGGTTGCAGCCAGCCGCGTTGATCGTACCAAATCATCACAAGGCGCCGTTTCCCGGAGAAGATGTGCAGACCTTCGAGCAGGATCTGCCCGGTGCCAACACCGCCGGATTCAACACTCGACAGATCGGTGCTCTGCCGCTCGAGACATCGTTGACGATGAACGAGTCGTGGGGATTCAACATCTCTGACAGGAAGTTCAAATCAGTGGGCGACCTGATCGGCTATCTGGCGCGAGCGGCCGGCGCCAATGCGAATCTCCTGCTCAACATCGGTCCGCGTCCTGACGGAACGATTCAACCGGAAGCCGCCGAGCGGTTGCGTGCGATCGGCGAATGGCTGGCAAGGAACGGCCGTTCGATCTACGGGACTCGGGGTGGTCCGCTGGCGCCGCGAACGTGGGGCGTTACGACGCAGCGTGGCGACACTGTTTTCGTGCACGTTCTGAACTGGTCCGACCGAGTGCTCTCGCTTCCCGACTTCGGCCGCCGTGTGACTCGCGCGACAATGCTTGACGGCGGCGCGCGAGTCGAGGTCGCACAATCGACCGGCGGCGTAACGCTGACAATGCCGACCGTACGGGCTGACTCGCTCGATCGCGTTATAGTCCTCGAAACACGGCGATAGCGGGAAGGGGTAGGCGAGAGGCGAGAGGCGAGAGGCGAGAAGGAAAGGATTTCCGGATCCGGCGCCGCGCTTCCCGCTTCCCGCTTCCCGCTTCCCGCTTCCCGCTTCCCGCTTCCCGCCTTCCGTTCCCGCGCTGAAACTTTTTACCCTTGACACTCGTTTCTACAGGTGTAGAATCTACAGGTGTAGAAACGCTGAGGAATCGAGATGCCTGATCGCCAAGCGCTCACCGAACTGCAGATCGCCATCCTTCGCTTGCTGTGGGAAAACGGTGAGCTGACCGCTGCGCAGATCTGGGAGCAGTTGTACGCCGAGCGAAAGCTGGCGCAGACGACTGTTGCGACGATTATCGCGAGGCTGCAGCGACGGCGGATTCTCGCCCGACGAACGAAAGACCGTCAGTTCGTCTACCGCGCGCTCGTCACTGAAGCCGAGGTCCAACACTCGATGGTCAGTGAGCTCACTGAGCGCCTTTTTGCCGGTGATGTCACCGCCCTTCTCAGCCACCTGCTCTCGGCGGGTGACATGACACCCGGCGATCTCGCGCGCGTAAAGAAAATGATCCACGGCGTTCGACCGAAGACTGGAGAGTCCGCATGACTGGTACGATTTCATCAAACGCGCTTGCATGGCTGCTCACCTACGCCATCCACAGCAGCATTCTGCTTTCAATGGCGTGGCTCCTGATACGCGCGCGCCGTTGGTCTCCCGCTGCCTCCGAGCTTCTCTGGAAATCAGCGATGGTCGGCGCGATAGTGACCGCCAGCGCCCAGCTGTGGCTCGATGTGCGACCGGCGGGAAGCTTTGTACTGCAACAGCGGGATGGGGGATGGGGGACGAGGGATGAGAGAAGCGCGGTACGCGATGCGCGGCAGACTCCGTCGCAGCCGATACTCGCCAGTTACCCCGAAACCTCACAACTGCCCCATCCCCCATCCCCCATCCCCCATCCCACAGTCGCAGCTCCGGCAATCACCACGTCCAGACCGGCCGCAGTCGTGCTCGCCTGGGGGCTCGTCGCGCTGGTACTCGGGATGACTTATGTCGCACGCCGACTGATTCTGGTTGGACGACTCGGTGATCGGCGCGAGGTGGACGACAATCGTCTGCTCGATACGCTGACGGCGCTCGCAAAGGACGCCGGAGTGCGCCACACCCCGCGCCTCACTTGCACATCCCGCATTTCCAGTCCAGTCGCACTCGGCCTGGACGAGATCTGCGTCCCCGAGACAGCGATTACCGAGCTAGATGCGGAACAGCAACGCAGCCTCCTCGCCCACGAGCTCGCGCATCTGGCGCGCCGCGATCCAGTCTGGCTCGTCGCCGGGAGTTTGATCGAGCGTGTCTTCTGGATTCAACCGTTGAATCGCGTTGCCAACAAACAGATCGCGATGTCAGCGGAGTTCCTGTGCGACGATTGGGCGGTGCACCGCACGGGGTCGGGTGTCCCGCTCGCTCGTTGTCTGGCGCAGGTCGCAGAATGGATTCAGGCATCGCCGCTTGGAGTTCCAGTCGCAGGTATGGCAGAGGAGCGGTCTCTCCTCGTCTCGCGTGTGTCGCGATTGGTCGACGGTGTCAAACCGACGACTCGATCACGACGCGGTCTCGCCGTGGCGGTCGCCGCCGTATTGCTTGGCACGATTCTCGTCGCGCCCGGGGTCTCGGGCAAAGCGGGGAATGTGTTGTTCGCCAACCAGTTGCGTGGCGTGCCAACGGGTGAGGCCGCCGCTGCGGACAACACATCTCCCGCGCCTTCTACACAAGCGCCTGTCATCACGCCTGCCAAGCCACAGACAGCATCGCTCAGGGATACTGGCGCCGACACCGGCGTCGTTAACGCGCTCATCGCCCGACTCGACGACGAGAACGCTGACGTTCGTCGCGCTGCGGCGAGCTCGCTCGGCAAACTGAAAGACTCGCGTGCCATTCCTGGTTTGATCGGTGCACTCAAGGATCGCGACGCCAAAGTGCGCGCAACGGCCGCGGAAGCACTCGCTGAATTCGAGGACGCCCGCGCGATTGCACCACTCGCGGATCTGCTAAATGATCAATCGACGGAAGTGAAACAGAGCGCGCTCGAGGCGCTGTCGCACTTCGAAGACAATCTGCCGTCCGCTCCGATCATACGATTGCTCAACGATCCTGATGAGGATGTCCGTCAGAACGCAGCGCACCTGACGGGAAAGTTGCATGACAGAGCTGCCACCGGAGCACTGGCAAGGCTGGTGGGTGATCCATCTGCCAACGTGCGGCAGGCAGCGATCGAAGCGATTGGCGAACTCGGCGATCCAGCGGCGGCGGTCGCATTGGTGCCCGCGTTGTCCGATGCCGATGCCAACGTACGGGAACAGGCATTGAGTGCCCTCGAGGACCTCAAAGCACCGATCGCCGAAGCAACTTTGATTTCCTTGATGCGCGACCGTGACCCCAACGTTCGGGAAAAAGCCGCGGAGCTGGCGGGTGAGCGCTCGATAGTGGGCGCCGTTCCGACGCTCCGTCGGATGCTGGAAGATCCAAACCCAGATGTACGTGAAAGCGTGGTCAGCGCACTTGGCAACATCGCAGACAGCGCCGCCTACGATGCATTGCGTGCCGCTTTGATGTCGAAGGACGCGAAGGTACGTCGCGCTGCGGCGGAAGCTCTCGGTGAGAGGAGACCATGATCATGCGCGCCATGGCAGTAGCACTCATCTCCGGCGCAGTTGGCGCCGGAGCGATCGGCGCAGCCGTGAAACTGAATCCAGCGTCGGCAGCGGCAAGCGTCGACCACGATTGGGAGAAGAGCCGTCCCGGTCCTGATTCAGGCCGAGTGGCAATCCTGATCGATGCGCTCGGTCGCACCGACCCCGTGGTGTGCGAGTTGATCGGCGATCAGCTTGGCAATTTCTGGTGGGGCAATAGCAGCGGCGTTGGTCGTTTGGCGGCTGCCTCTGCTGCCGTGCAAGTAGCCAAGGATTCAACGAGTGGCGCCATCACTGACCCACGCGCCATCAATCGGCTGATTGCGGAGCTCGACGGACCCAACGCGTGCACACGTCGCGTCGCCGCCAAGCTACTTGGCAACAGTACGGTTACCGCCGGTCGACTCACCAGCTTGTTGAGCAACGCGTCGGCAAACGTCCGGGAATCAGCGGCATTGGCTGCTGCTAACAGCGAGCACAAGGATGTAGTCCCCGCTCTGCAACGCGCGCTCGACGATCAGACGCCGGCAGTAGTCGCGATGGCGGCGTATGCGCTCGGGGAGCTCGAAGACAAAGCGTCAGTGCCGGCGCTAGTGAAGCTTGTGCGATCGGGTGATGAGCACGTTCGGCTGTCGGCGATCTGGGCGCTCGGTCAACTGGAAGATGCGCGCGCGGTGCCGGCGATCATCGCCACTCTGCGCGACCAGAACGTTGCAATCAGAAGAATGTCGGCCGACGTGCTCGGCGAATTCGACGACGACTCGGAAAAGGCGCAGGCGATTGCGCCACTCGAGCTCGCACTTCGGGCCGATGCCGATGCGGAAGTGCGTGCGGAGGCAGCGAGCTCACTCGGCCAGATTAGCTCGCCCTCGTCGGCACAAGCGCTGGGGCATGCTCTGTCAGATGCCGATGTGAGAGTGCGCCGAGCTGCAGCCGAAGCAATCGGCGACCTGGATGACGTGCGTGTTGCACCGGCGGGTCTGGCAGCCGCGCTGTCTTCGACCGATCCCGAGTTGCGTTATCGCGCAGCAAAAGCGATCGCGTCGATCGCTGATCCGGCGACGACTTCAGCTGTGATTGGGATTCTATCGAGCCCAGATGCGGAGCTCAGAAAAGATGCGGTCGAAGCGTTGGGTAAGATCGGGACGCAGCCCGCTGTTCAGGCGATCACCAAAGCGCTTAACGATCGCGATCCGGAAGTCCGCAAAGCGGCGGCGGAGGCGCTGGGCGAGATCAAGGACAGCTAGCTGTCACTCCACGTGAACCACCGCGCCGGCGCCCGCTTAGCGATCGCCGGCGCGCAAACTATCAAGTCCCGGCTGAACGCGGACGCGGCAGCGCAGTCGGCGGGAGCATGCCGTTCAGGCGCATGTAGTTCGCGAGCTGGCTGTAATGGTCAGCAAGATCCTGCACGTGGCCGATCAACATCCCAGCACGTACCATAGTACGTGAGTTTCCACGAAAGGTCATGGTAATCGGGTCAGCGAGCTTTGCGTCATCAACTTGGGCGATGGCCTGCTCGCAAAACGCAAACGACTCCTTGAGGCGCGATACCAGCTTGTCCTTGGGCCAGGTTGCCTTGACCGAGTCAGCGGTAACGGTATCCTCGGCCGCGCGCGCTCCCTTCATCGTGCCAAAGTTGTTGCAGAAGAAATAGTCGTCATCTGCAATGTGCTGCGCGATGTAGCCGATACTCAGCTGCGCGGGCGTCGGCTTGTAAGTGAACTTCGACTCAGGGATGGAATCGAATGCCTGCGCGATGTTGCGGTGCAGCGCGGCGATTCTGGCCTTGAAGGCGGCACTCACCGGGTTGGGTGGAAGCGTGGCCGAAGGCTGCTGCGCGGCGAGAACCAACGGGGCCGCCAGGCCCACAATAATGAAACGTGAGACTCTCATACACGAACCTCTATCGGCTGACGAAGGACCGATATAGTGGCCACGGGGGCGCGTTTCCGCAATTAATTCCCAGCGGGCGGTCGTCTGTGCGTCAGTTCGTTTCAGGCCGGCATTCCGGTTAATGAACTGTCTCGCCGAACGCAGTGATCGGATCGATGTCGACCGGCACGCTGGTCGTCTTGTCCAGCGCTGCCTTGAGCGCGGCCGGGATTGTCCCGTACTTCGCGAACCACCTCTCCGCACGACCGCGATCACCAGTTGCTTCAATGGTAAGCAATTCTTTCGCGAGGCTCGCGACAGCCGCCGGAAACTTCGCGAAGTCGATCGCGTATCGACCTGTTGATGCGTCGCGGGTGATCGCGCCCTGCTCGGCGAAATAATTGAACTCCATCATCTCTGCCTTCGCGTGCGCCTCGGCGGTGCCAAAACGAACGGTGCGGAAGATTCCGGCGACGTGCGATGCGTAGTAGGCTTGCGCGCGCGACCTGGGCAGCACGCCTTTGTTCATCAACCAGTCGAGGCCGTAGAGACCCACGATGTCTGCCTTGGCTTCCTCGAGCCCGCTGTACATCGGGCCAATCGACTCACGAATGTCAGCCTGCTTACCGTTGATACGCGAGTATGCCGGGCCGAGTCCGTGCGAGATCTCGTGCATGACGGTGGTGGTGAGATAACCATCCATCGACGCGAGGTTCGCCTGATCCGCACGCAGGAGCAGTTTGCCGATGGGCAGCACAACGTTGTTAACGCGCGCGTCCATGAAATTCTTGAAGAAAATCTTCTTCGTTCCCTTCTCAGCGTGGATGCGCGGGTCATTGGGAAGATTGTCGGCGACCGCCTGATAGCCGTGACGCAAATCGCCGGCGCGGAATGGCGTGTCCATCACTTCCATTGGAGTGGGATGTCCAGCATTCGACGGCTTATCGGCGGCGGCGAGCGGCAGCGCATCCTGAATCGCCGACGCGTACTGCTTGTACATCGTGAGCTTGGCGCTCTCAGCGGGATTGCGGATCATCACCGCAACACCGTACGACGTTTTCACGCCTAAGAGATCGTCGAGGTACGTCTCGTACGGCGCGAAGATGACGTCGAACTTGTGATTGTCGAGGTCGACCCAGGCTAGATCACTACTATAGTAGTCGTCAGTGAGGAGCGCCTGGGCGCGCAGTCGCAGGAAATTCGCGAACTGTTTGTCATCCGACAGCTCGGCAGCGTCGCGCAGCGCTTTCGCTGCGGGCGCCAGCCACTGGAAATAAGCGATGTGATACGGAACGCCGACGAGATCCCTGCCCTGGCGTTTGACGACCGTCCACGGATTGTAGATCTCTGCCTTCTTCGCTGGATGCGCAGCGACGTAGTCCTCGATTTCCTTGCGCGTGATGCCGGCGGGATAGAGAGCGTGGCCAGGCTCGTAGCGAGTGTTGGCGAGAAACGGCTTGTTGCCCTCCAGCAGATCGTAGCGATTGCCGTTGATCAGCAGATAGTGATGGATCTGCTTTTCAGTCGCGCCAGTACAGTTGGCGAGCGCCTGATAGATGGCGAGTCCTTCGGGATCACTCTGTCGCCAGAAGATGCTCTCGAGATCCTGGCCCGCTTCAACCAGCTTGCGCACCATCGCGACTTCGCGCGTCGAGAGCCCGCGGGTGTTGAACGGCATCTGGACGGGGCGGAATTTGGCCAGCTGCGTTGCGAGGTTTTCGGTGGCAGCGGGGTGTGAGGAGCAACTCGGCGGAACAGAGTGAGTGATGCTCGAAGAAGGAATCGCAGTTGTCACAGCGAATAACGACATCGCCCACGCAAAAAAGCCGGCTAAAATGTTTGTCATTTTAGAGAACTTAATGCGGTGATAGAACAACGCGCACTCCGTCGCCAGCTCAGTTCGTAGGCCCTCCTCTGTCACAGAAAACCCTACTGGGGCTACATTAGCCATGTGGAAGACCTTACCACTGGACCGGTCACTCGGCATCTGCTGAGGACCACGAGCTTCATGCTCGTGACGATGGTCTTCCAGACGCTGTATTTCCTGATCGATCTCTACTGGGTCGGCAGACTCGGCACGCGCTCGGTCGCGGCGGTTGGAATTGCCGGTAACCTCACCTTCATCGTACTTGCCCTCACTCAAATGCTCGGCGTCGGCACGACGACGGTGGTATCGCATGCGATCGGAAGAAAGGATCGCGCCGGTGCGACGCTGATGTTCAACCAGGCGCAGGTGCTGGCATTCGTCACTGGAGTGATCTTCCTGATTGTGGGAATGCTCGTGCGCGTTCCGTATTCACGGGCCCTCAGTCCCGATGCCGAGACCGCCGCTCTGGCCGACCAGTATTTGCTTTGGTTCATCCCAGCGATGGCGCTGCAGTTCCTGCTCGTGGCGATGGGAGCAGCTCTGCGCGGAGTCGGCAACTTCAAAACCGGTATGATCGTCGGCACCGGCTCCGTAATCATCAATATGATTTTCGCGCCGTTTCTGATTTTCGGTTGGGTAACGGGCCACGCGTTTGGTGTGGCAGGCGCCGCGATCTCTTCGCTCATTGCAATCGTCGTCGCTCTCGTCTGGTTTGCGGCCTACTTCGTCGCGAAGGACTCTTACCTCCGCTTCGTTCGCGCCGAACAAAAACCACAGCTCGCCCTCTGGCGGAAGATGCTGGCGATCGGCCTCCCTGCCGGTTTCGAATTCGGAATGATGGCAGTTTATCTGGTTATCGTCTACGCGATCGCGCGGCCGTTTGGCGCGGCAGCCCAGGCGGGCTTTGGCATCGGGCAGCGTGTCATTCAGGCCTTGTTCATGCCAGCGGTCGCGCTGGGTTTTTCAGTCGCGCCTGTCGCTGGCCAGAATTTTGGCGCGCGCAGTCGTGAGCGTGTCATCGACACATTTCGGAAAGCAGGCTGGATGGTCTCGGCGATGATGGCAGTTTTCGTTGTGCTCTGTCATATCGCGCCCGGCTCTCTGATTCGCATATTCTCGAAAGATCCGGCGGTAATCGAAGTCGGCACGGTCTATCTGCGTATTGTGTCGTGGAACTTCGTCGCCTCCGGCTTGATCTTCGTCGCGTCGAGCATGTTCCAGGCGATGGGGAACACGGTTCCGTCGCTGGTGACCTCGGGCGCGCGCATCCTGCTCGTCGCCGTGCCCGCAATTCTACTTTCGCGGACGCCGGGGTTTCAGCTGGTTTGGATTTGGTATTTGTCCGCTGGCGCGGTGATCGTTCAGCTCGCGCTCAGCATGCTGCTGCTGCGCCGTGAATTCAATCGCCGCCTCTCGTTTCCCGCACAGCCGAAATTGGACAACACGGCGATGGCGACCGGGATGGTGGCCGCAGAGTAAGATCATCTGAGACCGCGATAGGTCCGATAGCAGTACACGCTAGCTTAGGCGAATGAGATCTGGCGCCGTCATTCGCGTTTCGTCCATCCGTAGGACCTACGGCAAAACCGTAGCAGTCGAAGACGTCTCCTTCGACGTCAACGACGGCGAGATCTTCGGCCTGATCGGCCCCAACGGCGCCGGCAAGACGACAACGATGGAATGCGTCGAAGGAATCCGCCGGCCGAACTCCGGCTCAATCACCGTGCTCGGCCTCGATCCCATTCGCGATGTCTACGCGCTGCAGGAGCGCATCGGCGTCCAGCTCCAGCAGGCGCAACTCCAGAAGCGAATCAAAGTGTGGGAGGCGATGCGCTTGTGGACATCACTCTATAAGAAACCGATCTCCGTCGGCGACTTGCTGCTCGAGCAGCTCGGACTGGCCGAGAAGCGTAATGCGTGGTTCATGACGCTCTCGGGCGGACAGAAGCAGCGGCTGTTCATCGCCCTCGCCCTCATCAACGATCCGGAAGTCGTCTTCCTCGACGAGCTCACCACCGGTCTCGATCCGCAGGCCAGACGCAAGATCTGGGATCTGGTGCGCGACATCCGTGCGCGCGGCAAAACTGTCTTTCTCACCACGCATCTGATGGAAGAAGCCGAGCGGCTGTGCGATCGCGTTGCGATCATCGATCGCGGGCGCATAATCGACATCGACCAGCCGCAGCGACTCGTCGACAAGTATTGTCCGGAGCGTAGCGTGACAGTGGCCACGGTTGACAGGCACGCGCCCGAATCCCTCTCGCGGATTCCCGGCGCCGAGCTGGTGGCGCAGAACAATTCGCGCTACACGATCCGCGGCGCCGGCGAAAGGCTGGTCACCGATGTCATCCGCTGCCTGTCGGAGAACCACATCACCGTCACCGACTTCCGGACGGAGACACCGAATCTCGAAGATGTCTTCCTCAAGCTCACCGGACATTCTCTCCGCGACTGACTTCAGGGTGATATAAGTGCGAGGACTCATTCAGCTCACCTGGGTCGAGATCAAGATTTTCATGCGCGAGCCACTCGGCGCGATCGGAACGATTGTCGTGCCCGTCATCGCCTTCATCTACCTCGGGAAGGCAACCGCGGGCGAGACAGTGGCACCTTCCGACGCCTTCAGCGGTTTGCTTGCGCCCGGCGGGATCCCGACTTTGCTGGCGCTGACGGTGACAGTCAGCGCGGTGCTGTCGCTGGCGAACATCATCTCGATCTACCGCGAGGGCGGCATCCTTAAGCGGATGCGCGCGACACCACTCCGGCCGTGGACAATTCTGACGGCGCACGTGCTAGTGAAGCTGTTGCTCACGGCGCTCACGATGGTCCTGATGCTCCTCGCCGGAAAGCGTTACTTCTCGATCGGACCACAGGTGCCAGTCGTGCGATTCACAATCGCATTGCTGGTCAGCGTCCTCAGCATCCTCTCCCTCGGATTCATCCTCGCCAGCGTCGTCCCGACGCCGCGTTTCGCGCAGCCGATCGGAGCAGTGATTTTTTATCCAATGATCGGCCTCTCGGGATTATTCGTCGCCACTGACTCGCTCCCACCGAAGCTGCGCGCCGTCGCCAGGATATTGCCCTTCACACATTCGGCGTCGCTGCTGCAAGGGATTTGGACGGGAGACAGCTGGTATGCCCATCGTGGAGACATTCTCGCGCTATCAGTCGTGTTCGTGATTTGTGTCGCGCTAACGTCTCGAGTATTCAAATGGGAGTAAGCTCAAAACCTGTCCAGGTCGCGGCCCATGACCACGCGTCCATGGTGTCAATGAACGCGTAAGAACCCTTTCCGCCACGAACGACCTCACCGCATATTGGCGGTCCGATGAAATGGTTCTCAATGACCGCCAGCATTGCGTTGCTGGCTTCGACCGCATACTCGCAGCAGCCCGCTCAGCAATCACCACCGCGGACCTGGGCGCAGCAAACCGCCGGGCTGGATCGCCGCGATGGCTTCATTCCGTTTTATATCGATCAGCGTACAGGCAAGCTGCTGTTTGAGGTTTCGCGCTTAGCTCAGGATTTCCTCTATCTCTACTCTCTCTCGACGGGTCTCGGCTCCAACGATCGGGGACTCGATCGTGGCACCACCGGCGACCAGGGCGTGGTGAGATTCGAGCGCTTTGGCCCACGCGTTTTCTTAGTTCGACGGAATCTCGATTTCCGCGCCTCGCGCGATACCGTCGAAGAGCGCACTGTCGAAGAATCTTTCGCCAACTCGGTATTGGCATCATTTCCCATTCTTGCGGAAGAGGGCGGCAAGCTCCTCGTCGACGCCAGCGACTTCGTGCTGCAGGACGTGTTCGATGTCCGTGGCAATTTGCAGCGCGGTCAGCAGGGCAGTTTCCGACTCGACAAGAACCGCAGCGCGATTTATCCGGCTCGCACCAAAGCGTTTCCAAAGAACACCGAGGTGGAAGTTCTGCTCACGTTCGAGAGCGATGCGCCGGGAAATGACGTTGCTCGCCACACGCCGGATGCGCGCGCGCTGACGCTGCGACAGCACCACTCCTTCGTCGAACTGCCCGACGACAACTACAAACCACGCGCGTTCGATCCACGCGTCGGCATCTTCTCCGTCGACTTCTACGACTTCTCGCTGCCGTTCAACCGCCGCCCGCAGGTGCGCTGGCTGACGCGCTGGCGTCTCGAGAAAAAAGATTCGAACGCGGCGCTTTCCGATCCCGTCAAGCCGATCGTGTACTACCTCGATCGCGGCATTCCCGAACCTTATCGAACGGCATTCAAAGTCGGCGCCGGCTGGTGGAATAAAACCTTCGAGGCAGCTGGATTCAGCAACGCCTTCCGCGTCGAGAATCTGCCCGACTCGGTCGATCCGATGGACGCGCGCTACTCGGTCATCCAGTGGGTTCATCGTAGCGATCCCGGCTTCTCCGTCGGTCAATCGTTCGTCGATCCGCGCACCGGCGAGATCATCAAGGCTGCGCTGAAAATGGACACCTACAGATCGATCACCGACTACAACATCTTCGCCGGCCTCGAGCCGGCGGTGGATGACGCGACTGAAGCGTGGATCACGTCACTGGACCCAAACGTGAACGGCACGGAGTTCACGATGGCTCGGCGCCGTCAGCACATCGCGCACGAGATCGGCCACACGCTCGGCCTCGCCCACAACTACATCTCGCACACCTACGGCCGTGCGAGCGTGATGGATTACCCCGGTCCGCTTGTAACGCTGCGAAAAGATGGGACAGTCGACGTCTCGAACGCGTGGCGATCGGGCACCGGGTCGTACGACACACTCGCGATACGCTACGCCTACACTCAATTCGGATCGCCACCCGAGGAGAAGGCTGGCCTGGATGCATTGATGCGCGACGCGATTGCCAAAGGGACGCGCTTCCTCTCGGACCGCGATGCAGATGCGGGTGTGATTCCCGAAGCAACTCGCTGGCTCAACGGCAACGATGCGGTGAGAGAGTTGGAGCGGCAGAGCGCGGTGCGCGAGGTCCTTCTCTCGAAGTTCGGCGAGAGTGTGATCTCGCCAGGCGAGCCGATGTGGTTCCTCAATGAGCGGCTCGTTCCCGTTTATCTGCATCACCGCTACGCGATTGAAGGTGCGATTAAAGCGATCGGCGGTATGGACTACACTTTCGCGCTCCGTGGAGACACCCAGACACCGGCGCACATCATCGATCCCGCGAGACAACGACAAGCGCTCGCTGCATTGCTGGCGACTATTCAGCCGAAGGAGCTCGCCATTCCAGAGCGCATCATCGCCAAGATCCCGCCATCGCCATACGGATTTCGTGGAGGTTGGGCGTTCGACTCGCCCGCCGGGATCGTTTTCGATCCCCTGGCGGTCGCGCGGTCACTGAGCGGTTACGTAGCCGATGGAATTCTGCAGCCCGAAAGAGTCGAGCGATTGTTTGCGTTCCACGCGCGAAACGCCGCGGCGCCATCTGCTGACGAAGTGATCACCACGATGATCGCGTCAGTATACGAAAAGGCGAGAGCGGCCACTCCTTACGAAGCCTCACTTCGTCGGGCCGCGCGACGAGCGGTTGTCGATGCACTGTTATCGCTGGCGTCGAATCCGCGTGCAACAGCCGACGCTCGTGCTGTCGCGGAGAACAGTCTCAACCGGCTCGCCACTCGCCTTGCCGCGAGCAACCCGACAGACGCCGAGGAGCGGGCCGCGAATGCCGCCGTGGTGCGTGATGCCCGGAACTGGCTGGATCGTCGCATCGCGCCGCCGAGGACGACTGGCGTGATTCAGCTCCCACCGGGCACTCCGATTGGATGTTGTGAAAACCGCGATTAACGGCCGGGATTACTATCCGGCGGAGGAAGTCGCATGAACGGTCGACAGATCGGGGCGGTTATCATCGGTCTTGTGTTGTCTATGGCATGTTCCACCGGCTGTGCACGGGCCCAAGCGGTCACAGCGGATCCCGTTGGCGTCTGGCGCGGCACTTCGCGGTGTACGAAGCGTCCGTCGGCCTGCAAGGATGAGGTCGTCGTGTATCACGTTACGCGCGTCAACATGAGCGACAGCCTGTCGTTCGATGGTTACAGGATCGGGAACGGGCAGGAGGAGGGGATGGGTGTCATCGGCTGTCGCGTCTCCGGCACTCAGATCAGATGCCCGATGCCGAACGGCGTGTGGTACTTCACGGTCCGCCGGGACAGCCTCGTTGGCGAGCTGAGACTGCCCGACAATAGCCAATATCGCGACGTCCGCACAGCTCGGTCGCATTAGTGGCCTACTGCGCCTTCGCCGCCTCCTCGCTCGCCGGCGTAAAAACCTCAACCGCAAGTTTGAACGTCCGCTTCTGCTCTGGGTTCAACGCGCCCACGCTCACGACTTGACGCGACACTTCCTCGCCGCGGTCACCAAGTATCGACAAGACTATCGAGTACTCCCACGGCTCACCCGCCGCCGGATGCTTGATCGTGCCCTCCACGCGGAGCGGAGAGAAGCTTGGGGGCGCTCTCCGCTTCCGCTGTGAATCAAACCTCAGGCTGTGATCGCATGCCGGACAGATAGTCGCGCTCTGCAGGATGGTTGCTTTGCAGTGCGGGCAGAGACGCGCTTTGCCCGCGTCGGCGACGGTCGAGTTCATGAGATGCCGTCGGTCCCCGTCCTGAGTCTGGGCTGCGCAACGGGCACATCGTCCCAGCCGAACGCGACATTGCCGCGCATTCGCGAACCTGCGGCTACGGTGAGTGACGCCGCCTTGAGATCTCCGGTGAGAACACCCGTCGAGAGCAGTTCGACGCGCGATGCTGCGTCGATGTTTCCATCAAGCTCTCCACCAACGGTTACCGTGGCCGCGCGTACGGATCCGGTGATCTTGGCGCCTGGCTCGATGGTGATGTCGCCATCGACATTCACATCTCCCTTGAAACGTCCGGCCATGCGGACGTGGCCGGCGCCTTCGATCTTGCCTTCGATCGTTAGATTCGCGGCGATCACGGATTCCTTCGCCTCCCGCGGTCTTAGCCGCGGGGCAGACTCGAAACTCGGTGCATTCTCTGTTGCGAAATCAGACTCCTTTTTCGGAGGAAGATCCTGCAGACCTATCGCGGGATCCTTACGAACGGTTTGCTCTTTGAAAATTGCCATTGCTCGAGACTCCTATTCAGTCCGGCGCTCATGCAGAGCGCCTGTGCGAGTGTTGGGGAACCGTGGCGCGATGGAGGCGAGCACGCCACATGAAACAAGGTAGACGGAGGGAATCTCGTTGCAACCTGAGCCGTGCACTTGCTTTTTACACCCTGCAAGGCGGTGATCAAATAAAAACGGCCGCCAAAGGCGGCCGTTTGACGTTTCAATCGCCGTTACGCAGCGGCAGACACCGGTCTTTCGCGATGCCGCGCGCACGTGCACGTCATCTTCACGGCGTCGCGCGCGGGTGGATACACGTGATAGTACATCGCCACCACCATTGGGATGAACACGATGGTGTTGTAAAAGAGGTGCAGCTCGATACGCGGGACCCAGATCTGTCCGACGCTGGTCGGCACCTTTCCGCCAAACCAGTAGTGGTGGGTGTTGGCCTGGTAGAACAGAATAAAATGCTCGAAGTGATGCCAGACCTGAATGTAGAACGAAGCCATCCACCACTTGTACGATGTGCCGGTGAATCCACGGCGGAGTACCCACAAGCCAATCAGCATCACCAGCGCAAAGGCGTAGTGCAGCGTCTCGGTTTTCATCAACCAGGGATAGAGCATCCCCATCATTCCCATCGACATTGGACGCGGTAAGTGCATCACATAGAACTGATACGCCTGCACGACGTGCTCGGCCCAGTGAAACAGCACAATCGCCAGAAAACCCTGCAACGCGACTTTATGCCAGCGTGTATTCAAACGGTCCGACAGACTGGCAGACTCGTGTCCGGCGAAATGGATGGGGGTCGAGACGGACATCAGGTTCTCCGATGAGGGTCAGAAATCAAACGTGAGCATCGCGTACGGGTACGTGTACGTGTGTCCGGGGGTGGTTGTCTTGAGGAAATCGCCGGGCATGAAGCGCCCGATTCCCGCGGAAAATCCGAGTCCGGTCCGCGGCTTACCCGACACAACGAGATCGACTTCCTGGCCGACGTTGGTGCCGGCGATTCCTGTCGGCGAGCGCGCGACCACCGCTCCGCCACCATTATACAAAGCGTCGTGCGCGTCGTCGAGCCAGTAGTAACTGTATCTGGCGGTCGCGGACCAAAGTTTGGTGAATGCGACGTCGAGTCCGCCCCGGACGTGACGCATATTCTGCCAACCGACCAAATCGGTCAGGCCGTACTTGTCGTGGCCGGTGGGGTACAGCTGATCGAAGGTTTCCTTTCGATTGTCAGCAGGATTCGAGTCGCCCGTCGCCTGGTTGTACTCGGCCCACAGTCGCGGATTCAGAAGAGCACCGACGAGTGAATATCCAAGAAGTGCGTGCCCTGCCCAGGCGCGAATCGGCTCGTCGCCGAGTGACCCATGCTGGCCGGCGACTTGAGCGTCATAGTCGACGGTCGATTGCTTTCCGGCGAGGCGAAGACCAAGCGTTCCGAAATTCATCGTGCTGCGCACGCCGGCTTCGGTGTTCAACCCACTTTGACGGCGCCAGAAAAGGAAAGGCTCGACGCTGGTGCGCGGAATCAGACGCGTGGTACTGATGTAAGTGCCGTAGAAGTTGTTGCCTGGAACGTTCTTGTCGAAGCGTGTCTGATCGATCCTCACCACCGAGGAAGCGAATGCATCGACTCGATAACCTTTGCCAGCGGTGCTGACGCGCGCGGCATCGAAGGTCCGCGCGGTGTTAGCCCAGAGCAGTGGGCCCACAAGTCGACCGTCGCCGTAAAAAAGCTCCTGTCTGCCGGCGCGCAAGATTGTTGGTGCGTTGTCGGCGCCGACTTGGGCGTAGAGCTGTCGGAGATCTGCGTAGTCGCGAAAAGGTGCGCCGGCTGGTGTCGGATTTTTCCACGGTCCACGCGCGTCCATGCCCTCGACAAAAAGCGCGGTTGACGCAGTCGGATGAACTCGCGCGTTGAGGAGGACTCGCGTCAACGCGTAGCTGTCGGAGTTGTTGGGATTGAAGCCGCCGGCGTCGTACGACTCTAGGCGGACGCGGATCTGCCCGCCAACCGTCGTTCCCAACGGCAGCGGACCCAACGCGCCCGGCCGCGCGGCCGCCCCAGCGGATGCGCTCGGCGCACCAGTCTGCGCGCACAAGAGCACGGGTGTGGAAAGCAAGCAACCGATTAATACGCGACGACGCATCAGAACGAAGCGGTTGAGGTACGCAAGCTCTTTATCGGGCGACTAATGTCGTATGCGGGAACACCCTTGCGCAATATGCAATTTCGTGTACACTTCCCTTTTTCTTCGACAGGAACACTGAAGAAATGGCGAATTTATTCCGCGTTCGCCTCTCGCCTCTCGCCTCTCGCAAATGACGAATTCCGCAGACGTAATGCAGGGCACTCTTGACCTTTTGATTCTGAAGGCCTTGGCGATTAGACCGGTGCATGCATGGGGCATTGGCGCGCGCATACGCCAATTGTCGGGAGATCACTTCAACGTCGGGCAGGGCTCGCTTTACCCGGCGGTCCACCGATTTGAGAATCGCGGCTGGGTCGCATCCTATTGGCGAACGACAGAGAACAATCGCATCGCGCGATACTATGAACTAACCGCTACTGGTCGCCACGCGCTCGCCGAGGAAACTGCTCGTTGGCGCCGCTACACTGCGGCGATCGATCGGGTTATTGCGTCCGACTGAGCGTCAGCCCCGCTTTTGCTCGCGTGCGAGGAGTCGTGCATGCGCGCGCAGAATCTTTTTCTGATTCTTGATGATCGCGTCCTGGTTCCGCAGGATGCGCGTCTGATTGCGCAGCAGCTGCGGCAGCAGATTCTGATGCCTCAGGATTCTCTGTTGGTTGCGGACGATCACCCGCTGGTTGGCGATGATCGCGTTCTGCTTCCTGATTGTCGCCTGCGCCATTACGGATTACCTGGTGATTGCTTGTGATGACCGCGATAGCGGCTACAAGAATGGCGACAGTCGATGCCTATGGGCAAGCAGATTCGCGGTGGGGTAACGGCCAAAGCTTTTGCTTGCGGGGTGACTCAAAGACCGCCTAATTAGATCTGCCGCGTCCACCGTCCGGCGGCGACCGTTGAAAATCGAAGCACGAGGGCCGAAGCATGACCGGTTTGCTGCTCGCACTCCTCCAGATCAGCGCCTTTACGCCGCGCTCGACCCCCTCGCACATTCACCACTGGCCCCCGGCTACAACCGCCCCTGCGACAGCGATACCCAACGACAATCGCGTCGCCGGCGGACGCCTGGCAAACGGTGTCTACACTCTCAACCTCGAGACGCGTGAAGCGCTCTGGTATCCCGAAGGCAAGGACGGTCCGTCTATTCTGATTGCCGCGTTTGGTGAAGCCGGCGGGCCCGCGCGCGCGCCGGGCCCAATGGTCCGCGTGCCGGCAGGGACCGAGATGCGTATCACCGTGCACAACACCCTCGCCACACCGATGCGACTCTGGGGACTACAGGATCGATCGGAAGCGGCGATCGATTCGATCGTCATCCCTGCCGGAACAACGAAGCTTTTTCAATTCCGCGCCGATATTCCGGGCACCTACCTATACTGGGCGCGCACCGGCACTCGCCCGCCGACGCCGCTGCCCGGCGCGATGAAAGATGCGGTGCTCACGGGTGCGTTCATCGTCGACCCGGCCGGCACTGTTCCGCGGAAGGACGAGCGCGTGATGATCCTCTCACTTTTCTCCGACACCGTCACTGCACTTGGTTCCAAAGCAGACCGCGCTGACCAGGAGATGCAGCGGGAGCTTATCCCTCGTGACCGTTGGATTCTCACGGCGGTCAACGGTCTCTCCTGGCCGCACACCGAGCGCCTGACCTACAGCCTCGGCGACACGGTGCGCTGGCGCGTCATCAATGCCAGTGCCGCTCCGCATCCGATGCACCTGCACGGCTTTTACTTCAACGTTCTCAGTCGCGGCGACGCAAGCCGGGATACGATCTACACGTCGTCGCGCCAGCGACAGGCTGTCACGGAGTGGATGGCGGCGGCAACGACGATGAGGATGACCTGGGTCCCCAATCGACCGGGCAACTGGGTCTTTCATTGTCACATCGTCACCCACATCTCCGACGCGCTTCGTCTAACGAACGATCCACACGCGCACATGGATCACGGCTTGAACGGGATGGCTGGCTTGATCGTCGGCCTCCACGTGCTGCCGAAAGGAAAGTTCGCACTCGCCGAGCATTCCTCCTGGCGTCGCCTGCGGTTGTTCGTCACGCAGAAGGAGAATGTCTACGGCAATCAGCCGGGATACAGCTACATACTGCAGGAAGGTGCGAACCCACCAGCCGCCGATTCGGTTCGCATACCGAGCTCCACTTTAACCCTCCGTCAGGGCGAGCCGACGGAGATCACCGTCATCAATAAATCGAAAGCCACGGCAACGATACATTGGCACGGCATCGAGCTCGAAAGTTATTACGACGGCGTCGGCGACTGGAGTGGTTGGAATCGAATGGTCGCACCACCGATTGCTCCCGGGGATTCGTTCGTGGTGCGATTGACGCCGGAGCGCGCGGGAACGTTCATCTATCACACCCACACGGACGAGGACACGCAGCTGTCGTCGGGCTTGTACGGTGCGTTGATCGTGCTGCCAACCAAGGGCGAGGCTGACACGGCGGAGCGAGTCTTCCTGATCGGTATCGGCGGACCAGGTGAACAGGCTCACGCCGTAGTCAACGGAACCTCGACTCCTGCTCCCATCGAGTTGAGCGCCGGCGTGCCGCATCGATTGCGTTTCATCAACATTAGCCCACTTGAATCCCACGTTGTGCAGCTGGTATCGGGCACCACGATTCAGAGCTGGCGGGCTCTGGCGAAGGATGGCGCTGAGCTGCCCGAAGCGCAGGCGGTGAGAATACCTGCTGTTCTAGGGTTGCACCCGGGCGAGACTTACGACTTCGAGGTGAACCCGGCAAAAGGAGACTCGCTGAGGCTCAAGGTGATTTCGCCGCAAACGATCGAGGTCCGACGCGCAGCGTTCCAAAAAGGTGTTGGTCGCGAAGCGCTGCCACGTGAGACTACGGAGATCCCGATCATCGTTCACTAGCCCAGCACGCGGCCAAGGGAACGTTGAAGTGCGGTGTTGGCTACCAACATCTACAGTTATGACGACGAAACAGACTCTTGGACTTTTTTTCGACGCAGTGATGGAGAAGGCCGACTGGCCGTCGCTGCTCGCGGACGATGTGGTGTTCATCAGTGCGACCAGTCCACTGAGGCAGATCAATGGCAAGGCCGCGGCACTACCTGGCTTGCGCCGTTTTTATTCGATGGTTTCGAGTTTTGTAGTGCGGGAAATCATCGTCGAGGGCGAGCAGGCGTGTGCGCTCACCCGCTATAGTCTGCAACCACCGAATGGCGGGCCAAGTTTCACCAGCGACGTTGCGGAAATCTTCACAGTGCGGAACGACAAAATCACGAGCTTCGCTATTTACTTTGACACCGCTCCATACCCTAAGTAGTGCCCACAGAGCTCTCGGCCATCGGTTGATGTTGCGGTCTGGTCGGAAATCCCCGCCACTCTAGGCGGGAGGGACCTCAGGTTCTAATACGGTAAGATTCTTCGCTTTGTCGGATTGTGCCGCGCTCCAGGATGCGAGGAGCAGTGCGGCAACGCACATCAACCACGCCACAGCGCGCATCCATCGGGCGATTTCCGTATCGTGCTCGAGCCATCCCCATCCGTCGAGGAGGTTGTACCAGTCGTGGCCATCGCTCTCCTGTCCCGTCAATCCGTCGAGGAGCATCAGCCGGCCCGCACGTGAGTCTGCGCAGTAGATCGCGACGCTCAGCAGGTTCATGGATGACCACCAGAGGCACACCATCGCCGCGAACACATCGCGCTGTTTGTCGGCGCGCTGACGCATAAAGTAAGCGACGAACACGAGGGGAAACGCGACTTGCGTCAGCGATCCGCCGAGTATGACCATTGTCCGTCCGAGTATCGGGATGCCGAACGGCATGAACAGCATGTGCCCGAATTCGTGGATGGCCGTGTCGACGTCGCTGAGGATCGGGACCGTTCCGTACTCGTCATGGAACGCCGACCAGGCGAGCAGCGCGAGCACGACTACTAGCGCGAGACGCGCGTAACGTCGTGCTGCGATTGTTGAATCAGTTGAACCAACTGAGGACGGCGTCGCGCCCATCGATAACCTCGGCACTGCTTGAAGGAGCCTCAAAGGAAAGACGGTTCCCTCGAGATCGGCGCAACGCGTGCTCAGTTACTCATTTGGCGGGCAGTATGACAGCCAGGTAACGAAGACTGCTTGCCTGAAACTAAAAACTAAGTTATGCGTAAGTGAGGCTACCCTAACCCGTCTCCATGAACGAACTGTCTTTGCAGGCGCCTCAAACCACTGCCCGGCTCGCCGGTCTTTTCTGGTTGATCGTCATCGCGGTCAGCGTTGTAGCTGTCGCCGCCAGTCCCACCATCAGTCTACATGGCAGTCCCGCCGAGACCGCGGCGAGTGTGATGTCGGTAGATGGAGCATATCGCCTCGGGTTCGCTTTGTTGCTCCTGGGCGGAATTTTTTACCTCGGGGTCACAGCGTTGTTGTACCAGGTGCTCAAACCGGTCAGCGGGAGCGTTGCGCTATTCGGTGCTCTCGCCAGCCTCGCCGGCATTACCGTCGGCGCCGCGAGTGGAGTGCACGAGCTGGGCGCGCTTGCGCTGCTACATGACGCCGCGAACGCGACGTCAGCTGCCGCGAGTCAGATGCAGGCGATCGCTCAGGCCAGCTTTCGTGAGGATCCACCGGAGTTCAGAATCGGCATGGTCTACTTCGGCTGTCACGTCGCGTCGATCGGATATCTGATTTTGCGCTCGAACTTCATCCCAAAGATCATCGGCGCGATTCTCGTCGCTGGTGGCTCGAGTTACTTCATAGCCTCGTTCGCGAGCTTCCTCGCTCCCGAGCTCGGCGCGCGACTGACGCCGTTCGTGATTCCAATCGCGCTACTCGGCGAAGGGTCGATCACTTTATGGCTGCTGATCAAGGGAGTGGATGTCGAGAAATGGCGCCAGCATGGAGGCGGGTCGAGGATAGAGGGGGGAGGACCAAGTGCATTGCTGACTTAACCGAGGGATGAGGACCAAGTGCATTGCTGATTGCTGATTAATTGAGGACCGAGGACTTTTAAACCAACGAAGTCTTTCTCGCATTCCCGCCTCCCGCCTCCCGCCTCCCGCTTCCCGCTACTCACCCATCGCCACATCGCTATTGTCGAAGCCGTACTTCGCCGGATTCTTGGCGATGCGCGCGGCCGCGATCATCATCGGCACATAGTCCTGGGTTTCTTTGGGAAGCAGCTTCGAGATGCGATAGTAGTCCTCATCGCTTCCCTTCTCGCTGCCGGTCACCTGACGCATGATGCGCGCGACACGATTCTCGCCGGTGTTGTAGGCAGCGGCGGCGAGATACCACGAGCCGAAGCGATCGTGCAGATCAGAGAGATACGACAACGCCGCATCGGTCGCCTTTGCCGGATGGTTGCGCTCGTCGATTTTTTTGTTGACGGTCAGACCGTAGCGCTTACCGGTCTCGCTGATGAACTGCCACAAACCACCCGCTTTCGCCGGCGACTGCGCCTTGGGATTGAATCCCGACTCGATCATCGCGAGATAAATCAGATCCTGCGGCATGTCGCGCTTCTCGAGCTTCGCCGAGATCATCGGCTCGTAGGTGTCCTTCCGATCGAGCCACGTCGCGAACCGCGATTTCACCCTGGGGTCCGTGCTGAAAAGCTTGACCCACGAGTCGACGCGCGGGTTATTGATGTTGGGTAGATCCCAGCCCGCGGGTGTCGCCGACTTCGCGACATCTCTTATCAGAATCGCATCGACG
>Ga0209027_1000117_pt1 | contig 22667 bp, 21 predicted proteins | sample GraSoi013_1_20cm_3_FD_185821 | JGI IMG/M metagenome (GOLD analysis project Ga0209027, IMG submission 185821) | Grasslands soil microbial communities from the Angelo Coastal Reserve, California, USA - Sample 09_27_2013_1_20cm (SPAdes) (version 2) | ecosystem: Environmental > Terrestrial > Soil >...
GCCTCGCGCTGAAAGAAGTGCGCCGCGAACTGCGCGCCGATAGCGAAGCTCTCCAATTCTGGACCAAGGTGCTCAACATCGCGCTGATGCCCCTGCTCGTGACGCTCGCCGGCATCGGCCTCGCGATCCTGCGCCGCCGCAGGACGCCCGCGATATGAACCGCAGGCAATTCTTCATCGCGCTTGCCGCGTTGGCGGTCCTCGCCGCCGCGGGTGCCGCCGTCGTCCTGTCCGACCGCTCGGCCTGGACGAGCGCCGATTCGCGTGCGGGGCAGAAGGCGATCGCGGGCCTGCGCTTGAGCGAGGTCGCCGAGATCGCGATTACCGACCCTGGCGGCGAGCTGCACCTCGCGCGCGGCGAGACCGCTTGGAGCGTGCGCGAGCGCGCCGGCTTCGCCGCCGACACCGATCGCATCGCGGCGCTTCTCGTGAAGCTCGCCGAACTGAAGATCGTTCAGAGCGAACCCCTGCCCGAGAGCCAGCGCGTTCGCCTGGAGCTGCTCGAGCCGAAGGGCAAGGTGGCGGGCGCCGGTACATTGATCGAGCTTAAGGACGCCAAGGGTGGCTCGCTCGGGCGCCTCCTGCTCGGAAAGAAAATCGTGAAGAGCTCGCCGGTCGCTTCGCTCTCGCGCGGTGAGGCCGAGGCGACGGGCCGCTACCTCGTCGCGGGCGGCGAAGCCGCGACGCTGCTCGCAGTCGGGGAGCCGCTGGCCGAAGTCGAGTCCAGGCCCGAGCGGTGGCTGGTGAAGGATCTGCTTCGGGCCGACGGCGCGAAGTCGATTTCTTCGTCGAAGGACGGAAGAGAGCGCTGGAGCGTGGCGCGCGAGACCGAGTCGGCGGACTGGAAATTCAGCGGATCGAAGGAAAAGCCCGATCTGCAGAAGGCGACCGACCTCGCGAGCTCGCTCGGCTGGGTGAATCTCGTCGACGTGGTCGCCGACCCCGCCAAGGACGATACCGGGCTTGATCATGCGATCGTCATCAAGGCCGATACCTTCGACGGCCTGAGCTATACCCTGAGAGTCGGCAAGCAGGCGGGCAACAATTACTACGTCAGGGTGGCGGTGGCCGGCGAGCCCAGCAAGACGCGCACGCCCGCGAAGGGCGAGAAGGCGGAAGACAAGGCGAAGAACGACAAGGAGTTCGAGGAGCGGCGCAAGAAGCTCGTCGAGAAGGTGGAGCGCGAGAAAAAGCTCGAGCGCTGGACTTATCTCGTCGCGAAGAGCGGCCTGGATCCGCTGCTGCGCGACCGCGCGGGGTTGATGCCGGAGAAGAAGAAGAGCGCGAAGAAGACTTGAGGGGAACCCATGCAGCTCAAAGGCAGCACGTTCATCGTCACCGGCGGCGCCTCGGGCCTCGGCGAGGGAACCGTCAAGATGCTCGCCGAAGCCGGCACGAGCGTCGTCATCGCCGACCTTCAGGTCGACAAGGGCGAAGCGCTCGCGAAGCAGCTCGGGTCGAAGGCGCGCTTCGTCCGGTGCGACGTGACGAGCGAAGCGGACGGCCAGGCCGCGGTGGACGCGGCGCTGAAGAATTTCGCGGCACTCCAGGGCTTGGTGAACTGCGCCGGCATCGCCATCGCCGAGCGCACGGTGAAGAAGGACGGGCCGCACGCGCTCGCCTCGTTCTCGCGCGTGATCAACATCAACCTTATCGGCACGTTCAACATGATCCGCCTCGCCGCGGTTGCGATGGCGAAGGGTCAGCCGAACGCGGCAGGCGAGCGCGGCGTGGTCGTGAACACGGCGTCGGTCGCCGCCTACGACGGGCAAATCGGGCAGGCCGCCTATTCGGCCTCGAAAGGCGGCGTGGTCGGCATGACCCTTCCGGTCGCGCGCGACCTCTCGCGCGACGGAATCCGCGTCTGCACCATCGCTCCGGGAATCTTCGAGACGCCGATGCTGCTCGGCATGCCGAAGGACGTGCAGGAGGCGCTCGCGAAGCAGGTGCCGTTTCCACCGCGCCTGGGCAGGCCGGCGGACTACGCCCAGCTCGTCCGGCACATCGTCGAGAACGAGATGCTGAACGGAGAGACGATCAGGCTGGACGGCGCCATCCGCATGGCGCCGAAGTGACGCGCGCGCAAGCGCGCGTCATTTTCCCGCTACGTTTCCCCCTTCAATCGGCTTTGATTCCCGCTTCGCGCACGACTTTAGCGTACCTCGCCGATTCGGACTGCAATAGTGCGCTGAACTCGTCCGGTAAGAGACTCTGACGAACGAGAATCTCGGTCTCAAACGAATTGCGGCGACCATCCTCAGGCCTTTGTACTGACCACAAGCCTCAAGCCTGCGTCGTACTCGTCGAGCTTTCGGAGGTGGCCATGGCGAGCATCCCAGGTTCCATCATGGAGGTCGCGCTCTACAGATGCTACGACGCGTTCGACAACGTCGGTGGACATTCTGGCAAATCCCGATGTGGCGTTGCGTGCCGAGGCATCGAGCACGCGCTCCGGGTGAGCCCAGAATGACATCAGCGTCCAATCGCATGTGTCACGGGGAATAGGGATGACGTCGATTCGTGTCCTGCCGCCAAGCCATGTCGCCAGTCGTTTGATGTCCGGAAAGATCCGACGATCCAGGTCAGCGACTTCCGGAAGGTAGTCCTTCATGAGCCACATCGAGCCACTGACCTCCGGATCACACGTGAAAAGCACAACCGGACCACTCGCAACACGCCGCAGCTCTCTAACCCCTTGCTCCTGGTGCGTCTCCCAGTGATGCAGCGAAAGTACAGACATTGCCGCCTCAACACTACCATCGCGCAAGGGTAGACAATGCGCCTCCCCGCGGATCGCAGGCGCCAACTCGCGCGGGCGCTGGGCCGCCATGACGTCACTGGGTTCAATTGCGAGCACATACCGATCACGAGGCTCATAGGAACCTGCCCCGGCACCTACGTTCACGACCGATTTCGCGTGACCCAATGCAGCCATGATAATCTCGCGGAAGCGGGGCTCTTCTCGGCGGGTAGTTGCGTAGCCGTAACCAATGCTGTCGTACCGAGCATTCATCTGAGCGGCTACCGTTCCTGCGGCTTCAGCTTCTCGCGGTAGAGTTTCGAGCGCCGGACGTAGACGTCGGCGTTTTCCAGCAGTTCTTCCTTTTCCTCCGGCTTCAGCTCGCGTACGACTTTGCCGGGCGAGCCGAGGATGAGGACGCCGTCGGGATACGTTTTGCCCTCGGAAATGAGGGCGCCCGCGCCGATGATGCAGCGCCTGCCGATGACGGCGTGGTTCATGATGATCGCGCCGATGCCGACGAGGGTGCCGTCGCCGACGGTGCAGCCGTGCAGCATCGCCTGGTGGCCGACGGAGACGTTTTTCCCCAGCGTGAGCGGGACGCCCGGGTCGGCGTGCAGGACCGCGGCGTCCTGGATGTTGCTGCGCTCGCCGATGGTGATGATGTCGCTGTCGCCGCGCACCACGGCGTTGAACCAGACGCTCGCCTGGTTGTGCAGGATCACGGTGCCGATCACGGTGGCGTTGTGCGCGATGAACCACTCTTCCCCGTGAAATGTTACTTTGCGTTCGCCAAGTGAGAACACGGCCATGATTGCGGCCAATTATATCGGAAGCGCGCCGCGGTTCCGGCGCCTGTTATCATCACGCGCTTCATGAAGCCGAGCCAATCAGAGTTCGTCCAGATCCGCGGCCTGCGTTACCACTGCCGCTGCTGGGGCGGGGAGCGCGCGCCGAAGCTCTTCATCCTGCACGGATGGATGGACGTGTCGGCCTCGTTCCAGTTCCTGGTGGACGCACTGCACCGGGACTGGCGCGTGATCGCGCCGGACTGGCGCGGCTTCGGCTTGAGCGAATGGGCGAAGAGCGACAGCTACTGGTTCCCGGATTATTTTGCCGATCTGGATCGGCTGCTCGAGCACTTCCAGGCGGATTCTCCAACCACGCTCGTCGGCCACAGCATGGGCGGCAACGTCGCCGCGATGTATGCCGGCATCCGCCCCGAGCGCGTGGCGAAACTCGTCAACCTGGAAGGTCTTGGGCTCACGGGAACGCGCGCGGAGAAGGCGCCCGAGCGCTACGCGCGCTGGCTGGCCGAACTCCGCGAAAAGCCCGCGTTTCGCGACTACGAGAACTTCGAAGCGCTCGCCGAGCGCCTGCGCGGCAACAATTCCCGGCTGAGCGGCGAGAGAGCCGCGTTCCTCGCGCGCCATTGGGGGAGGTCGAAACCCGACGGCCGCGTCGAGCTCGCGAGCGATCCCGCGCACAAGCTCGTCAACCCGGTTCTCTACCGAGTCGAGGAAGCCGAAGCCTGCTGGCGCAAGGTCGCAGCGCCCGTGCTCTGGGTCGTGGGCGCCGAGTCGAAGGCGGCGGAGTTTTTGAAGCTATCGCCTCAGGATCTCGCTGCGCGCAAGACTTGCTTTCAACGGTTGACCGAGCGCGTCATTCCCGAAGCGGGTCACATGCTGCATCACGACCAGCCCGAGCGGCTCGCGGCAGTGATCGAGGAGTTTCTCGGGTAAGATGGCCCATTGAACATCGACCTGCATTGTCACTCGACCGCTTCCGACGGTTTGCTCAAGCCGGAAGAGCTCGTCGCGCGGGCCGCGGCGAACGGCGTCGAGATACTCGCGTTGACCGATCACGACGGAGTGTCGGGGCTCGCCGAGGCGCGCACAAAAGCCGAGTCGCAAGGCGTTCGCTTCGTCGACGGCGTCGAGATTTCGGTGACTTGGGAAGGGTCCACGGTTCACATCGTCGGGCTGCAGATCGACCCGGAAGACCCGGTCTTGCGCTCCGGGCTCGAGTCGATCCGGGAAGGCCGGGCGACACGGGCGGAGAAAATGGGCGAAGCGCTCGCCGCGGCCGGCGTTCCCGACAGCTTCGCGGGGGCGAAGACTTACGCCGAGAACCCCAGTCTCATCAGCCGCTCGCATTTCGCGCGCCACCTGGTGAAAACGGGACTCGCGCCGGACGTGAAGAGCGTGTTCCAGCGCTATCTCGTGAAAGGCAAACCCGGTTTCGTCCCGCACCAGTGGGCCTCTCTCGGCGACGCCGTGAGCTGGATACGCGCAAGCGGCGGAATCGCCGTCGTCGCGCACCCGGGCCGCTACAATTTCTCCAAACCCGAGCTGCACGCGTTTCTCGCGGAGTTCCGGGACTGCGGAGGCGCCGGAATCGAGGTCGTGACCGGAAGCCATTCACCCGAGCAATACTTCGAATTTGCCCGCATCGCGCGCGAATTCGGCTTCACCGCTTCGCGCGGCTCGGACTATCACGGCAAGGGGGAAAGCAGGGCCGATCTGGGCACGCTGCCGCAGCTGCCCTACGATCTGAAACCCGTCTGGCATGACTGGTAGGACGCGCGGGACGGCAGGGCGGCTCTGATAAAATGACGCGCTGGAGCGAGCGGGCCGACCATGGAATTCAATGAGATCACTAAGATGATCGCGGTTTTCGCCGTGCCGGTCCTCTTCGCGATCACCTTGCATGAAGCCGCTCACGGCTATGTCGCTCGCCACTTCGGAGATACGACAGCCTTCAACCTCGGCCGCATCAGCCTCAATCCGGCGCGTCACATCGATTTGGTCGGCACCGTCTTTCTGCCTTTGGTCACGCTATTCGCAACGGGCGGAAGGATCATGTTCGGATGGGCTAAACCCGTTCCGGTCAATTTTCACGCCCTGCGGCATCCCAAGCGAGACATGCTCTGGGTGGCTCTTGCCGGCCCGACGGCAAATCTGGCGATGGCTCTCGGATGGGCTGCAGTTTTGAAGATGGGAGCGCTGTCGGGGCTCGCACAAGGCGATTTCCTCATCCAGGTGCCGCTCGCGGGGGTCGAGGTGAATCTCGTTTTCATGGCGCTGAATCTCTTGCCGATTCTTCCTCTCGATGGGGGTCGGGTCGTCGTTTCGCTGCTGCCCGGTCCTCTCGCGGGGAGTTTCGCAAGACTCGAACCATTCGGGCTGCCGATCCTCCTTGGACTCGTGGTCATCAGCTCGTACGGCTACAACGTTCTCGGCATGTTCCTCGATCCGGTGATGGGTGCGTCAAGATCGGTAATCGCGACGCTTTTTCAACTGCATCCAATCTAAATGTTCGAAGAACGCGTGGTCTCCGGCATGCGCCCCACGGGCGCGATGCACTTGGGACATTTCCACGGCGCACTCAAGAACTGGGTGAAGCTTCAGAGCGAGTATCCGTGCCTGTACTTCGTTGCCGACTGGCACGCGCTCACGACCCACTACGAAACCCCCGAGGTGATCGAAGAGAACGTTTGGGACATGGTGATCGACTGGCTGGCCGCAGGCATCGACCCGGCGCAGGCGACCCTGTTCATCCAGTCGCGCATCCCCGAGCACGCCGAGCTCCACACGCTCCTTTCGATGATCACCCCGCTCAGCTGGCTCGAGCGGGTACCGAGCTACAAGGACCAGCAGGAAAAGCTCGTCGACCGCGACCTTTCCACCTACGGGTTTCTCGGCTACCCGCTTTTGCAGGCGGCCGATGTGCTCGTGTACCGCGCAAAATACGTTCCGGTCGGCGAAGACCAGGTCCCGCACGTCGAGATGATGCGCGAGGTCGCACGGCGCTTCAACCACGTCTACGGCCGCGAGCCCGGGTTCGAGGACAAGGCGAAGGCCGCCGCGAAGAAGCTCGGCGGCCGCAAGGCCAAGGTGCTGATGGAGCTGCGCACGAAGTACCAGGAACAGGGCGACGCCGAGGCGCTGGCGACCGCGCGTGCGCTCCTGGACAAGCAGGGCAACCTCTCGGTCGCCGACGGCGAGCGCCTGTTCGGCTACCTCGAAGGAAGCGGACGCCTGATTCTGGTCGAGCCCGAGGCCCTGCTCACCGAGTCGTCGAAGCTTCCTGGCATCGACGGCCAGAAGATGTCCAAGTCCTACAACAACACGATTTCACTCCGCGAGGATGCGGAATCGGTGAGGAAGAAGATCCGCACCATGCCGACTGACCCTGCGAGGGTGAAGCGCAGCGATCCCGGCGATCCCGACAAGTGCCCGGTCTGGCAGTTCCACCTCGTCTACAGCGATGAGAAGACCCGCCAGTGGGCGAACCAGGGCTGCCGCACCGCCGGCATCGGGTGCCTTGAATGCAAGCAGCCGGTGATCGATGCGGTGCTCGCAGAGCAGGGACCCATGCGGGAGCGCGCCCAGAAGTATCTCGACGATCCGACCTTGGTTCGCAATATCGTCGCGGACGGGTGCGAAAAGGCGCGCAAGCTCGCGCGGGAGACCATGCGCGAGGTGCGCGGAGCGATGGGGCTCGCCTACACGTGAGCGAGCCGGCACAGCCCTCCGTCCCGACACGCGCGCCGAGTGCGCTCGTGGCAAAAGTGCGCGGCGAGCCGTATAGGGAGCTGCCGCACGATCTGTACATCCCACCCGACGCGCTCGAGGTCTTCTTCGATACCTTCGAAGGGCCGCTCGACCTGCTGCTCTACCTCATCCGCCGGGCGAACCTCGACATCCTCGACATTCCCATGGCGCGGCTCACCGAGCAGTACATGGAGTACGTCGAGGTGATGCGCACGAGAAATCTCGAGCTGGCCGCCGAGTATCTGGTCATGGCGGCGATGTTGATGGAAATCAAATCGCGCATGCTCCTTCCGCGCCAAACGATGGCGGGCGCGGAGGACGAGGACCCGCGCGCCGAACTCGTGCGGCGCCTGCTCGAGTACGAGAAGATGAAGCTCGCCGGGCAGAAGCTCGACGCGCTGCCGCAGCTCGGGCGCGACTTCTTCCCGGTGGAGGTCTGGATCGAGCAGACTCTCGCGCAGCGCCTGCCGAAGGTGAACGTCATGGACCTTCAGGAAGCGTGGCGCGCCCTCCTCGTGCGTGCGAAAATGATGCAGCACCACCGTGTCACACGCGAGGAGCTTTCGGTGCGCGAGCACATGAGCCTCATCCTGCGCCGGCTGCGGAGCGGCGGGTTCGCCGAGTTCGGCGAGCTGTTCGAACCGGGGCGCGGCGTGCCGGTGCTCATCGTCAATTTCCTCGCGGTGCTCGAGCTCGTGAGGGAAAATCTGATCGAGGTCACGCAGTCCGAATCTTTCGCGCCCATCTACGTGAAGCTGGCTCATGCTCAATCCGAGTGAAGTGAAGGTCGTGCTCGAGGCGGCTTTGCTCGCCGCGCAGGAGCCCCTTCCGATCTCGGAGCTGCGCAAGATATTCGACGAAGAGATCGGCGCAGACACGATCCGCAGGCTGCTCGAAGAGCTGCGCGAGGCGTGGAAGGACCGTGGTGTCGAGCTCGTGGCGACCGCGAGCGGCTGGCGCTTCCAGACGCGCGCCTCGTACCAGAAATTCCTCGAGCGCATTCATCCGGACAAAGCGCCCCGCTACTCGCGTGCCGTGCTCGAAACGCTCGCGATCGTCGCCTACCGCCAACCGGTGACCCGCGGCGACATCGAGGAGGTTCGCGGGGTCACCGTCTCAGCCGAGGTGATAGGGCGCCTGGAAGCGCGCGGCTGGGTGGAAGTCATCGGACACAAGGAGGTGCCGGGCCGCCCGGCACTGTACGCGACCACCAAGACTTTCCTCGACGATCTCGGCCTGCGCTCATTGCAGGAATTGCCGCCCCTTGAAGATATCGCCCAGACGCTTGATCTCACACCGACCCCGCCGCCCGATCCGCAACCCGCGCCCGCTCCGCAGTCCGAGCCCGATTCGCGGCCCGCGCCCGACGAGTCGGCGGCCGCGCAACCCAGCGCGGTCTAGGCCGACGGCGCGCGCCGAGAAGCTTCACAAGGTTCTTGCACGCTCAGGTCTCGGCTCGCGCCGCGACATGGAAGCTGCGATCGCCTCGGGCAGGCTCGTGGTCAACGGCGCGCGCGCCGCTTTGGGGCAGCGCGTCGGGCCGCGCGATCGCGTCATGCTCGACGGGCATCCGGTCTCGCTGCGCTTCGAAGAGGGCGCGCCGCGCCTGCTGATCTATCATAAGCCGGCCGGGGAGCTTGTCACGACGCGCGATCCGTCAGGCAGGCCGACCGTGTTCGACCATCTGCCGAGAATTCGGGGCGGTCACTGGATCGCGATCGGCCGGCTCGACTTCAATACCGGCGGGCTCCTGCTCTTCACCGACTCCGGCGAGCTCGCCAACCGCCTCATGCATCCGAGCAACGAGATCGAGCGCGAGTACGCGGTGCGGGTGCGCGGCGAGCTCACTCGCGAGCACCTCCGCAGGCTCGCTCAAGGGATCGCTCTGGAAGACGGTCCGGCAAGGTTCGACAGCATCTCCCCGGGCGGAGGCAGCGGCTCGAACCGCTGGTACCAGGTCGTGCTGCGCGAAGGGCGCAACCGCGAGGTCAGACGAATGTTCGAGTCGCTGGGAATCACCGTGAGCCGCCTGATGCGCGTGCGCTTCGGCCCGATCCGGCTGCCGCCCCATCTGCGCCGGGGCCAATGGCGCGAGCTCGACCCGAGAGAGGCCGCGCCGCTGCTCAAGGCCGGTCCGCAGACTCCTTTCCGTTGTTCCGGGTGAAGTTTCTTGCTATACTTTCGACGTTTTAGAGATGGGCTTTCGAGCCCATTTTTTATTTATGCTCGAGGGTTGTACGTGTCGTGAGCCCGCTTGAGTCTTTGCTTGAGCGCACCGTGGCCGGGCTGGGGTACGGGCTTGCTGACTTCGAATATATAAACAACGGTAGGATGTTACGCGTGTTTATTGAGAAAGCACATGAACTCGTGCCCGAGCGGGCAGGGGTAACCCTTGCCGACTGCGAAGCCGTGAGCCGGCAGCTGCAGCGGGTGTTCGAAGTCGAGGGAATCGAGTACGACCGGCTGGAAGTTTCCTCCCCGGGCCTGGACCGCAGGCTGAAAAAAGCGGCGGATTTCGCCCGCTTCGCCGGGCATGAGGCCCAGGTGCGCCTGCGCCATCCGGTCAACGGCCGCAGGAATTTCGTCGGCACCGTGCGCGCCGTGGAAGGCGACCGGATCGAATTCGACTACGACAGCGGCCGGCTCGCGTTCGACCTCGCCGACCTCGACCGCGCGCGACTGGTGCCCAAGCCGTGATGCCCCAAGGATATATGAGCCGCGAGCTGCTGCTGCAGGCGGACGCGCTCGCCCGGGAGAAGAACGTCCACAAGGACGTGGTGTTCGGCGCCCTGGAGATGGCGATCGCTTCCGCGACGAAGAAGCGCTTCAACGAGGACGTGGACGTGCGCGTCGCGATCGACCGCAATACCGGGGACTTCGAGTCCTTCCGCCGCTGGCTGGTGGCGGCCGATGAAGCGGTGGAGAATCCGGCCCAGCAGGTCGCATTCTCGGAGGCGCAGAAGCAATACCCGGACATTCAGCTCGGGGACTATATCGAAGAGGCTCTCGAGCCGATCGATTTCGGCCGCATCGGGGCGCAGACCGCGAAACAGGTGATCCTCCAGAGGATCCGCGACGCCGAACGCGAGCAGCTGCTGAACGATTTTCTCGGTCGCGGCGAAAAGCTCATCAACGGCGCGATCAAGCGCGTCGAGCGCGGCAACGCGATCATCGAGGTCGGGCGCGTCGAGGCGGTGCTGCCGCGCGATCAGATGATCCCCAAGGAGAACCTGCGCGTGGGAGACCGCGTGCGCGCCTTCGTCATGCGAATCGACCGCAATGTGCGCGGACCGCAGCTGGTGCTCTCGCGCACCGCGCCCGAATTCATCATGGAATTGTTCCGCCTCGAAGTCCCAGAAATCGAGGAAGGACTGCTCGAGATCAAGTCGGCCGCGCGCGACCCCGGCATTCGCGCGAAGATCGCCGTGCATTCCCGCGACAAGCGCATCGACCCGATCGGGACCTGCGTCGGCATGCGCGGCGCGCGCGTCCAGGCCGTGACCCAGGAGCTCGCCGGCGAGCGCGTGGACATCGTGCTCTGGTCTGAGGACCCCGCGCAGTTCGTGATCGGTGCGCTTGCGCCGGCCGAGGTGTCATCGATCCTCGTGGATGAGGACAAGCATGCCATGGACGTGGTGGTGGACGAGGAGAACCTCGCCATCGCGATCGGTCGAAGCGGACAGAACGTCAGACTCGCCTCGGAGCTGACCGGCTGGACGATCAATCTCATGACCGAGGCGGAGTCGCAGAAGAAGAATGAGGAAGAAGCCTCCTCGGTGAGAAAGCTCTTCATGGAGCGGCTGGACGTCGACGAGGAAGTCGCCAACACCCTCATCCAGGAAGGCTTCTCGACTCTCGAAGAGGTGGCCTACGTACCGATCAACGAAATGATGGAGATCGAGGGTTTCGATGAGGCCACCGTGAACGAGCTGCGCAACCGCGCGCGCGACGCGCTCCTGGTGCAGGCCATCGCGAGCGAGGAGCAGGCGGAAAACCTCGACCCGGCGCTGCTCGGCCTGGAGGGAATGGACAAGGACCTGGCGACGAAGCTCGCCCGGTCGGGGGTGAAGACTCGCGACGACCTCGCCGATCTCGCCACGGACGACCTGGTCGAGATGGCGGGAGTCGACCCCGAACGTGCCAAGAGCCTCATCATGAAGGCTCGTGAACACTGGTTTGCGCAGGAGTAAGCCGGCCTATGGCCCAGACGAGCGTTGCCCAATTCGCCGGCGAGCTAAAAGTGCCGCCGTCGCAGCTGCTCGAGCAGCTGCGGGCAGCAGGCGTGCATAAACAAGTGGCCGAAGACGTCCTTTCGGAGCAGGACAAGACCCGGCTCCTGGAATACCTGCGCAAATCGCACGGCTCGTCGGAACCCAAGAACAAGATCACGCTGACGCGCAAGCAGACCTCCGAAATCATCAAGAAGTCCGACGCGAGCGGAAAAGCGCGCACCATCCAGGTCGAGGTCAAGAAAAAACGCATCTTCGTCAAGCGCGACGCGGAGCCGGGTGCGCCTGCTGAGGCGCCCGGTTCTTCCGGCGCCGCGGTTGATTCGCGCGAGGCAGAGCTCCGCGAGGAGGAGCAACGTCGGCACGAGGAGTTGGCGGCAAGGCAGGCCGCGGACTTGGCGGAGAAACAGGAGCGCGAGCGCAAGCTCGCGGAGGGTAAGCCGAGCGAGATGAAGACACAGGCGCCGGCTTCCGCTCCCGGCTCCGACACGACGCTGCACAAACCGAAGGTTGCACCGGGGGCCGAGAAGAAGGGCGCGAAGAAAGCGAAGGAAATCAAGGTCTGGAAGGACGAAGGCGTCAAACGCCGCACGATCAAAACGCGCGGGGACGTACAGGGCGCCTCCGGCTGGCATACGCCCAAGGGGGCCAGGCACAAGACCGCGGTCGCGCCGGCAGCCGAAAACGTGCAGCAGTTCAGCGCGCCCGCCGAACCGGTGGTGCGCGAGGTCATGGTGCCTGAGACCATCAGCGTCGGTGATCTCGCCCACAAGATGTCGGTCAAGGCTGCCGAAGTGATCAAGGTGCTGATGAAGCTCGGCAACATGGTGACGATCAACCAGGTGCTGGACCAGGAAACCGCGATGATCGTCGTGACCGAAATGGGCCACGTGGCCAAGGCGGCGAAGCTCGACGATCCGGAATCCCTCCTCGCCGACGTGCCCGAGCACCACGAGGCCGCGTTGATGCCGCGCGCTCCCGTGGTCACGGTCATGGGGCACGTGGATCACGGAAAAACATCGCTGCTCGATTACATCCGCCGCACGAAGGTCGCCTCGGGCGAAGCGGGCGGCATCACCCAGCACATCGGTGCCTACCACGTCGAGACGCCGCGCGGCATGGTCACGTTCCTCGATACGCCGGGGCACGAGGCCTTCACGGCGATGCGCGCGCGCGGCGCAAAAGTGACCGACATCGTCGTGCTGGTGGTTGCTGCGGACGACGGCGTGATGCCGCAGACGATCGAGGCGATCCATCACGCCAAGGCAGCCGAGGTCCCCATCGTCGTAGCGATCAACAAGATCGACAAGCACGAGGCAAACCAGGAAAAGGTCAAGCAGGAGTTGGTGGCGCAGGCCGTCGTGCCCGAGGAATACGGCGGGGATTCGCCGTTCGTCCCGGTGTCGGCGAAAACCGGCGCCGGAATCGATACGCTGCTGGAACAAGTGTTGCTGCAGGCCGAAGTGCTGGAGCTGAAGGCTCCGGTGGACACGCTCGCCAAGGGCCTGGTGATCGAGGCCCGGTTGGACAAGGGCCGAGGACCGGTGGCCACGGTGCTGGTTCAATCCGGAACGCTCCGGCGCGGCGACATCGTGCTCGCCGGGAGCAGCTTCGGCCGGGTTCGAGCCATGCTCGATGAGAGCGGAAGCGCGGTCCACGAGGCCGGTCCATCGATTCCGGTCGAGATCCAGGGCCTGTCGGACGTGCCCGCGGCAGGCGAGGACGTCATGGCGCTCGGCGACGAGCGCAAGGCGCGCGAGATCGCGCTGTTCCGTCAAGGCAAGTTCCGCGACGTGAAGCTCGCGAAGAAGCAGGCCGCGAAGCTGGAAAACCTGTTCGAGCACATGGGTGAAGGCGAGGCGAGGGTGCTCGCGCTTCTCATCAAAGCAGACGTACAGGGCTCGCAGGAGGCGCTCGTTCATGCGCTCAGCCGCCTTTCGACCGACGAGGTCAAGGTCAACGTGGTGCACAGCGCGGTGGGCGCGATCACCGAGTCCGACGTGAATCTGGCGCTCGCTTCCAAGGCCGTCATCATCGGCTTCAATACCCGCGCCGATACGGCTGCGCGCAAGGCGGCCGAAGCCTCGGGTGTGGACGTACGCTACTACAACATCATCTATGACGCTGTCGACGAAGTGAAGGCGGCGCTCTCGGGTATGCTCGCGCCCGAGAAGAAAGAGGCCATACTCGGCCTCGTCGATGTGCGCCAGGTATTCAAGATCTCCAAGGTCGGGGCCGTCGCCGGATGCATGGTGCTCGAAGGCCTGGTGCGGCGCAACGCGTCGGTGCGCGTGCTGCGCGACAACGTGGTCGTTCATACGGGGGAGATCGATTCGCTCAAGCGCTTCAAGGACGACGTGCGCGAAGTGAAAGCCGGTTTCGAGTGCGGCATGTCCGTGAAAAACTTCAACGACCTGAAGGTCGGCGACCAATTCGAGATCTACGAAGTCCAGGAAGTGGCGCGGACGCTCTGACGTCCGCGCCATCCTCCAGGAGCGCTTAGCGCGACGAAGAATCTGCTGTAGGATGCCGATCGCTAGGCTCCGACCCCATGGCCAACCCGCAACGCCTACGCCGCGTCGCCGATCAGATCCAGCGCGAGCTGTCGGAATTGTTGCGCGCCGAGCTCAGGGATCCGCGCGTCGGCATGATTACGCTCACCGGCGTCGAGGTTTCCCCGGACCTCGCCTATGCGAAGGTTTTCTTCACCACTTTGGCCGATGCGGAATCCTTGACGACGATCGAGGCGGGTCTCGATCGCGCGGCGGGATTCCTGCGGGTCCAGCTCGGGAGGCGCCTGAGACTCCGCATCACCCCCGAAATACGCTTCATGCACGACGCTTCGGTCGAGCGAGGCGTGCGTCTCTCGCAGCTGATCGATGCGGCAGTCACCGGAAAGAAAGGGGATTGAGCTTCCGTGGGAAATACGCACGCGCCAGTCAACGGGGTGCTGCTCATCGACAAGCCGGCAGGACCGAGCTCGAATGCAGTATTGCAAAGAGCGAAGCGCCTGCTCGGGGCCGCGCGTGCGGGCCATACGGGAACGCTCGACCCTCTCGCAAGCGGCTTGCTCGTCATTGCGCTGGGCGAAGCGACCAAGTTTTCTGGCGGGATACTCGGTGCGGACAAGAGCTATCGCGCGCAGTTGAAGCTCGGCGAGCGCACCGAGACCGGCGATGCCGAGGGTGCGGTGGTCTCGCACACCGAAGTCAAGGTGACCCGAAGCGAGCTGCTCGCCGCATTGGAGCACTATCGAGGCGAGATCGAGCAGCTGCCGCCTCGATATTCTGCGATCAAGCATCGGGGCAGGCCCTTGTACGCTTACGCCCGCCGCGGCGAGCACGTTCCGCGCGCCGCCCGGCGCGTCGCGATCCGCCGACTCGAGCTGGAGAGGTTCGAAGGCAATACGGTCGACTTCTTCGTCGAATGCAGCAAGGGCACCTACATTCGGGCGCTTGCCGAGGATATCGGCGCGGAGCTGGGCTGCGGCGCGCATCTCGCGGCGCTGCAGCGCGCCTCGGTGGGCCCGTTCGCGTTGCCGCAGGCGACGACGCTGGAAGCACTCGAGGCGATTTCGCCTGCGGAGCGACGCGAGCGGCTCCTGCCTCTGGAAGCCTTGCTCCAATCCTGGCCGCGCCTGACGCTCCAGCCCCCCCTTGCGGCTAGTTTCCGGCAAGGGCGGACGATGTCGGTCGACTCTGCAAGCGGCAGCGTCGCCGTTTTCGGCGAGGACGCGAAGTTCCTGGGCATCGGGCAAGTGGACGCAAGCGGCACCTTGCAGCCGAAACGGCTGCTCGCGCTGTCCTGAAACCCGTATTGCGAGCCTAAACTGCTTGTAGAAGGCGCTGATTTCAAGGTAAAATGCCGGCCTTTCGCGAATAGATAATAGAGCTAGAGCATGCGGGTCAGCGTTACGGAAAAAGCGCAAATCGTCCGGCAGCACCAGCGCGCAGCGGGCGATACGGGATCCCCGGAAGTGCAGATCGCCTTGCTTACGGCCCGGATAAACGGGCTGACCGACCACTTCAAGACGCACGTCAAGGATCACCATTCGCGGCGCGGATTGCTTAAGATGGTGAGCCAGCGTCGCAAGATACTCGATTACCTCAAGCGAAAGAACAATGGGAAATATCACGAGCTGATCGAGCAACTTGGCCTCCGCAAGTAAATCCCCGACGCCCATGGGATCCCGATGGGCGTTTTGATTTCCAGAAACGGCCCGGCGCCTCTGCGTCCCAGCCGGCACATCAAAATGACCGGGCAGTGCGCCCGGCTTAACCGATCGAGAAAATCATGCAGCTGACTACCATCAAAAAGACATTCACCTACGGCGCGCACCCAGTGACGCTGGAAACCGGCGAAATGGCGCGCCAGGCGCACGGAGCGGTCGTGGTGAACATGGACGACAGCGTCGTGCTGTGCACCGTGGTTGGAGCGAGGCAGGCCAAAACAGGCCAGGACTTTCTGCCGCTCACTTGTGACTACGTCGAGAAGACCTACGCCGCAGGTAAGATTCCGGGCGGTTTTTTCAAGCGGGAAGGCAGGCCTTCTGAAAAGGAGACACTGACTTCCCGGCTGATCGACCGGCCCATCCGCCCGTTGTTTCCGGACGGGTTCTACAACGAAGTGCAGGTCGTCGCGCAGGTGTTGTCGTGCAATCCCGAAGTCGATCCGGACATCCCGGCACTGATCGGGGTCTCGGCGGCGCTGACCCTTTCCGGCATCCCGTTCAAGGGACCGATCGGAGCGGCGCGCGTCGGCTACGTCAGCGGCGAATACGTGCTCAACCCTACCGCGACGCAGCTCAAGGAGAGCCGGCTCAACCTCGTGGTCGCGGGCACCGAGCACGCGGTCCTGATGGTGGAATCCGAGGCGAGCGAGCTGCCCGAGGACGTGATGCTGGGGTCGGTCGTGTTCGGGCACCAGCAGATGCAGGCCGCGATCAAGGCGATCAACGACTTGGCGGACGAGGCGGCGAAGGCGGCCTGGGATTGGAAACCCGCCGCGAAGGACGAAGCGCTCGCCGAGCGCATACGCGAGCTTTCGGAGAGCGACCTGCGCGCGGCGTTCAAGCTCAAGCAAAAGCAGGCCCGCTCCGAGGCGATCGACGCGATATGGAAGCGCGTGTTCGAGGCCGTTGGGGTCGGCGCCGAAGGCGGACCCGAAGCGAACGCCGTCAAGGATATTTGCTTCGCGCTCGAATCGAAGATCGTCCGCAAGCAGATTCTCGACGGAGAGGCGCGCATCGACGGCCGCGATACGCGCACGGTGCGCCCGATCAACGTGCGCGTGGGCGTTCTGCCCCGCACGCACGGCTCGGCGCTCTTCACCCGCGGCGAGACCCAGGCGCTGGTCGTAGCCACGCTGGGCACCGGCCGCGACGAGCAGATCATCGACGCGCTGATGGGCGAGTACAAGGAGCGCTTCATGCTCCATTACAACATGCCCCCTTACGCCACCGGCGAGACCGGGCGCATGGGTTCGCCCAAGCGCCGCGAGATCGGACACGGACGGCTCGCGAAGCGCGCTCTCGCCGCCATGCTCCCCACGGCCGAGGAATTCGCGTACTCCATGCGCGTGGTCTCGGAGATCACCGAATCCAACGGATCCTCCTCCATGGCCTCGGTCTGCGGCGGCAGCCTCGCGCTCATGGACGCCGGCGTTCCGATGAAGGCCCACGTCGCGGGCATCGCGATGGGGCTCATCAAGGAAGGAAAGCGCTTCTCGGTCCTCACCGATATCCTGGGCGACGAGGATCACCTCGGCGACATGGACTTCAAGGTCGCGGGCACCGAGAACGGCATCACCGCGCTGCAGATGGACATAAAGATCGAAGGCATCACCAAGGAGATCATGCAGGTGGCGCTCGCACAGGCGCGCGAGGGCCGGATGCACATCCTCGGCATCATGAAGGAGGCGCTGGAGGGATCGCGGGCCGAAATCTCGAGCTACGCACCGCGCATCATCAAGATCAAGATCAATCCCGAGAAGATCCGCGACGTCATCGGCAAGGGCGGTGTGGTCATACGCGGGCTGCAGGAGGAGACCGGGACCACGATCGAGATCTCCGACGACGGGACCGTCTCGATCGCCTGCGTCTCCGCCGAGGGCGGCCAGGCGGCGAAGAAGCGGATCGAGGACATCACGGCGGACGTCGAGGTGGGCCGGGTGTACGACGGGACCGTGCTGAAGCTGCTCGACTTCGGAGCCATCGTGCAGCTGCTTCCCGGAAAGGACGGCCTGCTGCACATTTCGCAGATCGCAAACGAGCGCGTCAACAACGTATCCGACTATCTCAAGGAAGGGCAGCAGGTGAAAGTCAAGGTGCTTGAGGCCGACGAGAAGGGCCGCGTACGCCTCAGCATGAAAGCAGTCAAGGAGGCGGCCGCCGCAACGTCATCCTAAAGCGGCGGGTCCGCAGCAAGACAAAGGGCGCCAGCGGCGCCCTTTTCAATTGCGGGCTTAAGAAGCAGATCCTTCGTCGCTTCGCTCGAAGCAGATCCTTCGTCGCTTCGCTCCTCAGGATGACCCGCTGGACGGCTTCGCCGTCAGCGGGTCACTTTGCGACCTGCTTCTCTCTGAGCTCGTCTAGCGTCTTGCAGTCGATGCACAAAGTCGCGGTAGGCCGCACCGCCAACCGCTTGAGGCCGATCTCTACGCCGCAGTTCTCGCAGTAGCCGTAGTCGTCCTTGTTGATGCGCGCGATCGTTTCTTCGATTTTCTTGATGAGCTTGCGCTCGCGATCGCGGTTGCGCAGCTCGAGGGCGATGTCGGATTCCTGGCTGGCGCGATCGTTCGGATCAGCAAACACGGTTGCGTCGTCCTGCATCGCGTGGACGGTTCGATCGATATCCTGCGACAGCTCCACCTTCAGCGCCTCGAGGACCTGCCTGAAATGCGCGCGCTGCGTCGGGTTCATGTACTCCTCACCCTTTTTAGGCAGGTAGGGCGGGAAGGATTTGTGGAGCAGCTCCAAATCGCATCCTCCGCGTTGAATCGCACTCTCCGTATTGTCGCAAGAGAGGCACTGATACCAGAAATCAAAACGGCGGGCAAGTGAATTTTCTCCCGTATTTATCAGTCTAATTGCGTTGACCGTTGCGGGTTCGCAGGCGTAAGATCCCACCGCGCGGGGTGTGGCGCAGCCTGGTAGCGCGCTTGCTTTGGGAGCAAGATGTCGGGAGTTCGAATCTCTCCACCCCGACCAGATTTTGCGGCGGCCGAGTCGGCTGCAGAGTGAACGTTGCCCGTGCCCGTAGCTCAAACTGGATAGAGCACCAGCCTTCTAAGCTGGGGGTTGTGGGTTCGACTCCCGCCGGGCGCGCCAATTGTCTCCGTTGAGTTTCCGTATGGGGAGCAACTGCTGAACGAAAGGAATTCCCGATGATCGAAGTGCATACTTGGCCTACGCCCAACGGGCACAAGATCCACATCATGGTCGAGGAAACCGGCCTCGAGTACGAGGTCCGACCCGTCAACATCCGCACCGGCGAGCAGTTCAAACCGGAGTTCCTGAGAATCAGCCCTAACAATAAGATTCCGGCGATCGTGGATCGCAACGGGCCAGACGGAAAGCCGATCGCGGTTTTCGAGTCCGGGGCGATCCTGATCTATCTGGCGGGAAAAACAGGGAAGCTGCTGCCCCGCGACGATCGCGAAAAGTACATTGCGCTGCAATGGCTGATGTTCCAGATGGGATCGGTCGGACCCATGATGGGGCAGGCCGGCCATTTCCGGAGCAACGCCGTGCCCGAACGCCTCGAGTACGCGGTCAATCGCTACACGAACGAGGTCAGGCGCTTGCACGGGGTGATGGAGAAGCGCCTCTCGGAGGCACCGTATTTCGCCGGGACGCAATATTCGATCGCCGACATCGCGATTTTTCCGTGGCTGCGGGCGAGCGAGCGAAACGGCATCGACTGGGCGGAGTTTCCCAAAGTCAAGAAGTGGTTCGACGGAATCGCGGCACGCCCAGCCGTGCAGCGCGCTTTGAAGGTTCTCGCCGACGTTCAGACCACGCCTCCGGGTCAGTACGATCCGAAAGCGCGCGAGATCCTTTTCGGGGCGACGCAATACCAGCGTCACTGACCGACCGGCGCGATTGCTCAGTCGGCCTTGAGGCCGGCGTCTGCACCGCCTTTGCCTAGCGCGCGCTTTTCGGCCGCGCCATAAATCCATGACTTCGTCATACGGTCGCTGCGTAGCTGTGACGGGTCGACTACATCCAGGACATCATGAAATATTCAAACTACTGCGCCTCTATCAACTACGCCGGTCTCGGGAACGCGACACGCGCCGCTGTCTTTGCGCTTCTCCTGGGGGCCGCTTTGCCTCTCTCGGCTCAAACCGCCGCGCAGGGCAAGACCGTCCAGACCTTCCTGATCTATTACGGCGGTGGCCCCACTCTCGTCGCCTCCGACGCGGCGAAGCTCGCGAAATTCGATCTGCTCGATTTTGACCGCTTCCGCTACAACCAGATCGGCTCGAACACTTGGGCGGCAATCAAAGCCCTCAATCCCAAGGTGCAGATCTACCTCTACGAGGACGGCCCGAACGTCTACAACAATCAAGACACGCTGCCCGCGATGTTTATCAACGCCATCAGCCGGTATAACGTTTCGCGCGGGCACCCCATGGGAAGTCTCAACGGCGATCATCCGGAGTTATACCTGCTTGATTCCGGGGGAAACCGCATCTACAGCACGATCTACTCGAACCCCGACGCCGGTATATACAACTACCTCATGGACTTCGGCTCCCCCGCCTTTCAATCGTACTGGCTGACGGCGGTCAAGGCCGATATCGTCGATCAGCCTTGGGTCGCGGACGGCATTTTCACGGACAACTGCGTGGCGTTCCCGGCTCAGGTCGGGTACAGCGCGACCTCCGTGAAGTATCCAAGCGACGCCGCGTTCTCCGCCGCCATGAATTCTTTCGTGAGCGCGATCGCGATGGGGCTGCATGATTACGGCCAGAAGCTGTGGTGCAACAAGGGCGAGACCCGGTCGGTCGACGGGAGCGCCGCGTGGCGGGCTCTGGATGCCGGCGCCAACCCTCCGGACGTACTCCTCGAGGAAGGCGCCTTTGCCGTCATGTGGGGGGCCTGGGCCGTGCAGTTCCCCCAGGAGTCGGAATGGAAGCATCAGATCGATATCATGGGCGCCCTGAAGAACTCCAAAGTCGCGATGCTCAGCCACACGCAACTCGTGGCGGGCCGATCCGGGTCGGACAACTTCGGCAATACCGTCAGCTTCTGGCAGACCCTTTGGTACTCGCTGGGATCCTACCTTCTCGGCAAGAATGACGTCCTGGGAAACGCGTACTTCGCGTTCCACGGAGGGAACGACGATTACAGCAAGATCGCGTGGTACGACGAGTACGACAAGATCGACCTGGGAAAAGCCTTGAGCTCCTATGCCGTTACGACGATCGGCGGCGTGAATATCTATTCAAGGGAGTTCGAGAAGGGCTACGTGTACGTCAATCCGACCGGCAACGTCGCGTCGGTGACTCTGCCACGGGCGAGCCGGCAGCTCACGCACGACAATCTGCTATCGACGCTCGGCTCCATTCCGATCGTGAGCTCGATCTCCTTAGGGGGCCACAATGCGGCGATCCTTCTAGCAGCTCCGCCAGACACCACTGCGCCGTCAACCCCGACCGGACTTTCCGCCTCGGCCGTTTCCTCTTCGCGGATCGATCTGTCCTGGAATGCTTCCAGCGACGACGTGGGCGTCACCGGCTACGATGTCTACGTCAATGACGTCGCGGTTGCCACGACGACGTCGACGTCGTTCGAGCACACAGGCCTGACCGCGGGGACCACTTATGACTACCGCGTCAGCTCGCATGATGCAGCCGGTAACAACTCGGCAAGGACTGCACCGGTCTCGGCGACCACGCTGCCCGAGCCTGCAACCGATGGTCCCCCCGCTAGCCGCTGCTTTATCGCGACGGCGGCGTATGGATCGTCGATGGCGCGGGAAGTGCGTTATTTGCGAGCATTCCGCGACGAGTACCTGCTGACCAACAAGCCGGGCCGATGGTTCGTGGAGCAGTACTACCGGCTGAGCCCGCCGCTCGCCGATGAACTGCGAGCGCATGACGATTGGCGCGCGATCGTACGCTTCGCTCTCTCGCCGCTGGTGGCGCTGAGCAAGCGGCTCGTCAGCGGCGACACGTTCGAGAATCAGACTGTGGATCGGCCATGAGCGCGACCAATCTTGATCGCAACCCTGTAGAGTTTTCGCTACGTTCCGCGTCGGGTTTTCCTGACAGCAATCTCGGATTTCGAAGGAAAAGCACGAATTTCCGCTAGATAACATCAGGGATAGCTTGCTGTTTTTATACTCTTAACCTATGGTCGGTTTGGAGGGCAAAGGACGCGCAGAAGCCGGCAGGTTTATCCAAATCTAGGAAGGCCTATGGGCCAGGAACTCCGAGTCGTCATGGTAGAAGATGTCGAGAGCGACGCCGAGCTCGCCGAGCGCGAGCTCAAGCGCGCCGGCCTTGCCGTGCTCGCGCGCCGCGTGGAGCGCGAGGAGGACTTCCGGCGCGAGGTCGGAGAATTCCGTCCTCATGTCATCCTCTCCGACTTCACCATGCCGCAATTCAACGGCATGAGCGCGCTCAGGATCGCGCGCGAAATCGTCCCCGACGTCCCTTTCATCTTCGTCTCCGGAACCCTGGGCGAGGATTACGCCATCCGGGCCCTGAAGAACGGCGCGACCGACTACGTCCTCAAGAGCAACCTCGTGCGGCTGCCGCCTACGATCGAGCGGGCGGTGAGCGAGGCGGCCGCCCGCGCGGAGCGCAGGCGCGAAGAGCAGTTGCTTGCGCTCGAGCACACCGTAGTCCGGCACATCGCGAGCGCCGACAGCGCGTCGATCGGCCTGAAGGCGATCATTCGCGCGATATGCGAGTCCGAAGGCTGGGACGTCGGCCGGTACTTCCGTGCGGACGAGAAGGCCGGGGTGCTGCGGTTCAGTCAAGCCTGGAGCCCCGCCGGTTCGGACATCGAGCGGTTCATCGAGAAATCGCGCGATATCCGTTACGCGCCTGGCGTCGGCCCGGCAGGCCAAGTGTGGCAGTCGGGACAGCCTCTCTGGGTCGCCGACATCACCCGCGATTCCCGCATCGAGGA
>Ga0209027_1000118_pt1 | contig 22634 bp, 27 predicted proteins | sample GraSoi013_1_20cm_3_FD_185821 | JGI IMG/M metagenome (GOLD analysis project Ga0209027, IMG submission 185821) | Grasslands soil microbial communities from the Angelo Coastal Reserve, California, USA - Sample 09_27_2013_1_20cm (SPAdes) (version 2) | ecosystem: Environmental > Terrestrial > Soil >...
CGATCAGTTTACTCCCTGCTCGAGTGCGCGATGAGTAGCAGCGATAGATCCGTTGGATCCTGTTCGCGTTAAAGTGTCGAGCATTTCCGTGAGGAGCGTCTCGTAAGAATCGCACCTGGGGCATTCGCCATTGGACTCGACCCATTCGGGATGTTGGATTCGCAGATCATCGTGAATCTGTTGCTGGAGCTCGGGGTAGGTGTGGATTTCGTGATACATGGCTATTGTCCTGGCAAGATTCAAGTGTGGCGCGTGACGGTTCCGACAAAGGGCTCGGCAGAATCGTCGACGAGAGTTGGCGTTGTGAGCGCGCGGTACGGCCAAGTGAGGGTATTCCAAAGGGCCGCACGCGTGTGCCTGCGGTGTGCACGACGCTGGGCCAATTGGATTACTTTGTAACGCTGGCGCTGCAGCAACACGGCCAGCAGTCCGCTTTGCGTAAGGGTCGGGATCAATTTTCTCATGACCAAGTCTTTCTATTTTTTTTGTCCGAAGACTTTGTAATTTACCGCGTTGGTGAGCGCCCTCTGCGCGTATTTTCCGAAAGATTAACCGTTTCTTGCTACGCGAATCTCCGACTCGGGAGGGAGCCAACGAATCTTTGACGCCTGCTCTCTGCTCAATTCCCGCATGTAGCCAATCTGAATTGGCAGGAAGCGAGTAAGTGGACAAAGGATGGGTCGCTCGTAGTGACTATTGACACCATGATCGATGGAGGCGACGACGGTTCATTTACCGCGACGCGCACGGTTGTGCTCGGATTCGATCGATGCGGCAAAGCCCGGATCCTGAAGTCGACGATAAAATTTGAGACGGAGACCCAGTAAGTAGTGCTCGCTAGAACAGCGCGGATGTAGTTGATTCATATCCAGGTGCGAAAGAAAGATTCAGATGTTCAGGCTCGTTTACGACTGTTGGTGCTGGTGGATGAATCGAATGTGGGCAGTTCTGTGCGGACAGCGGGACGCGGGCTCGATTGGTTAAAGCTCCGCGATTTCCTGGCTGGGCCAAACACCGGACGTGATCTGATCGAGATGGTGGTCTATGCCGGATTGCCACCTGCGATCCCCACGTGGCAGGAGGAGCGTGACAAGAAAAACAAATTCGTCCATTGGCTGCGTTCCAACGGATTCATGGTCGTGACAAAAGATGGTGCGCCCGCCGAAGAAGGTCATTACAAGGCGAACGTGGACGTGATGATGGCGATCGACGCGCTCGAGCTTTCCATCGAGATGCGGCCCGATGTTGTGATCCTGGTAACTGGTGACGCCGATTTTGCTTATCTCGCCATCAAATTACGACGGCACGGGATCCGCGTGGAAGTCGCGTCAGTCGCCGCAAATCTCGGCAACTTATTGAAATCCGCGGCGAACGACGTGATCGATCTGGCTCAGCTTTTCCGGACATTCGAGATCAAACAAGTTCAGGATGCGCCACCGCAGGTATCACATCGAACGCAGCAGGAACAGCCCAGGCGCAGACCTCGGTTTCGTCCCGTTGCTACCTCGCCACAAGCGCGCGAAGGTTGAGGCTTATGGGACACAGCCAAGGCAGAGATAACGCAAAGAAACGCGCAAGACGCCGGAAAAAGACTGAGCGCCTTGCGCTCGCTAAGAAAGCGAAGACGAAGAAATAAGGCGCTGCAACTTCGGCTTCTTATTGCCCATCTCGTCTGTTTGCCGCGTTGCGAAATCAGACGCGCAATAGCGACCGGCCGGTGGGTGACAGCTTCAATACTTCCGGCGCTCTATCAAGACATCGCGTTTCCCGGGATGCAGCGTGTATTGTCTCCACTCAACGACAGGACAGCAGAATCGCGTTTGTTTTAGATTTTCGCCCATTGGTTCAGTCATCACTCACTTAAGCATGCTCGGCGCAGAAATGGAAAAGGTGGAACCAGGAGTATTCGCGAGCGCGATTAAAGCCTGAACCGGTTTGCGCGGACTGATTCGGCCGCGGTCGGCGCCAGCGGCTACAGTGCAGTCGCCGCGGCGACCGCCTCCACCCAGCTTCGCACGAACTCCGGCGCGGCAAGCAGCGAACCTTCATGCATCGTAAGCGCTTAGGATGTGACGCTGGAATCTGTCGTATTCTGAGTTTGAGCAATTGAAACGTTGAGCGAAACTTCGGGCCGTGAAAGACCTTACCTAAAGCTAGTGTGACCTGCCTTCGTCAAGGCTACGGCATGGCGGGGCGAGCGGTTTGAAAACGCAGAGACACAACTAATCCATGAAGGATCTGACGACTGGTTCAGTGACCAGGCATTTGCTGCATATGTCGGCGTTTTTGGCCATGAGCATGGTGGTGCAGACCCTCTATTTGCTGGCCGATCTTTACTGGGTAGGACACCTCGGAAAGGAAGCGATCGCTGCGGTTGGTGTCGCGGGCAACATCACGATGATTGTGCTGGCGCTCACCCAGATGCTGGGGGTGGGAACAACCACGTTAATCTCACAAGCCGCAGGCCGAAAAGATCAGCCACACGCAGAACTGGCTTTCAATCAGTCTTTCGTCATGTCGATAGTGATCGCGCTGGCGTTGGGCGTTGTCGGATTCATTCTGCGTCCTGCCTATTGCGACTGGCTGAGCGCAGATGCAGAGACAGCGACATTGGCAAAGGCTTATCTGCTCTGGTTTCTACCCGGGCTGTTACTTCAATTTCCCCTGGTAGCACTGGGTTCCGCGTTGCGCGCGACTGGAATCATCAAGCCAGCCGTGGGATTCCAGGTGCTCAGTGTGTTCCTCAACATCGTGCTCGCCCCACTGTTGATTTTCGGAATCGGTCCGTGGCCAAAACTCGGAGTGACCGGCGCAGCGCTTGCTACATTCATTTCCATACTAGTCGCCGATGTGCTGATCGTGATTTATTTCGAAAGGAAATATCATTATCTGCGTTTTCGTTTTCCTCTGTTTCGCCCGCAAACAAAAATTTGGGGAGGAATGTTACGGATTGGTGTGCCCGCCGGCGCGGAGTTTTTGCTGCTCTTTGTGTACATCATGATCGTTTACGCGATCATCCGAGGCTTTGGACCAGCGGCACAGGCGGGGTTCGGAATCGGCGCACGCGTGATGCAGGCGTTTTTTCTGCCGGTGGTTGCGCTCAGCTTTGCCGTGTCGCCCGTGGTTGGCCAGAACTTCGGTGGCCGGCGCGCGGACCGAGTCCGGCACTCCGTCTATTCTGCGATTGGCATCGCATCGTTAATGATGCTGGTGCTCACGTTGATCGCGTTCCTCTTGCCCGGGACGTTGATTCGCATTTTCTCGCGCGATCCGCGAGTCATTGCCTTCGGCAGCGAATACCTTCGAATCGTTTCTTTGAACTTCATTTCAGCGGGAATTGTCTTTGTCACGTCGAGCATTTTCCAGGGAATTGGCAACACGCTGCCGCCGCTGTTTAGCTCGATGACGCGGCTGATTTTGTTCGCCCTGCCCGCGATGTATATCTCGCGGAGGCCCGGGTTTGAGATCAGGGAGCTGTGGTATTTATCCATCGGTTCGATCATCTTTCAGATGTGCATCAATCTCCTGCTGCTCCGGCATGAGTTGCGAAAGCGACTTAGATTCGATGAACCGGAAAATTTTATTGCGGCGAGTGCGACCGCGTCGTAGTTCGCGCCGATTCAATTACGCGTGCGTTTTTTCTCCGCGGCCGAAGAATTGAAACGCTAGCAGGGTGACGAACACCGCGACGCAAAGCCAGGCGAACCAATCGCCGGCGCGGGTGTAAAACGCTTCCTCTCGCGAAATGTTTACCTTTCCCGTGATCGACACGAAACGACCGGGAACAGTGGCCGCTTCCACCAGAATGCGACCGCGGTTGTCGCTCAGGGTCAATAGCCCGTTACGTGCCGAACGAGCGAGGGCGAAACCATTTTCGACGGCGCGCAGAACGGCCATGCGCCCATGCAGCCAACCATCCAGATTGAAGTCCCAGGCAGGCACCAGTAACAGGTTCGCCCCCTCGGCTGCGTATTCGCGGCTGAGCTTGGGAAAATCCATGTCCTTGCAAATCTGCAGTCCCCAACGTCCCGAGGCCTCGTCGAGAATGACCCGTTTGTCGCCGGGTTTTTCGGGTTCCACACCAGGGATGAGATGATGCTTGTCGTAGTTCGCTTCTAATTTTCCGTCGGCCGAATACAAACGGGAAGAGTTTAACGCGGCGGAAGGCTTTTTTCGAACAAGCCCAAGCACAATCGCCGTGTATTTATCATTCGCAGCAGAAGAAAAGAGTGTGTCCACTTCTGCTAACGCACTCTCGCCGAGGCGGCCGATTTTTTCCGGAAGCACAACAGCCTGCGTTCCAGCTGGTGTAACTCGGCGGATCTCATCAGCATACTCACGGAGCAATTCCAATGCTTGCTCTTCAGAGCCCAGATAAACGCTCATCGGCACGTCTTTGGCGATGAGTGTCACCGCCACCGATTGGGCCGCGGGATTCGATTGCAATCGCCATTTGCCAAAAACAAGCGCTGCGCAAATGACCAGCCCGACAGCGACAGGGAGCAAGCGCCGCTGCCATCGTTCTCCCGCTCCGCTCAACAAGGCTGCCGCAGCGCCCGCAAACAGAAATACGATGAAGCTGATTCCCCAAATGCCGGTAATCGCAGAGAGCTGGATAACGGGGAGACAATTCATTTGTGTGTAAGCGAGATTGCCCCATGTGCTGTGAGGCGACGCCGTCGCGGCAAGATATTCGTACGCCACCCAGTAAACGGGAAAAGCAAGCGACGCGAGGAAGAGCGATCCGCGGCGAATGAAACTGCGGACGAATAGAACGCCGAAGCCGAAAACCACAGCAGGAACTACAAAATAGAGAATGGTAATGTGCGGTGGCAGTTCGATCGCATGCGTGACGTAATTCCATTGGTTCATTTCGCCGATCAACCACACGATCGCGCCAAAAAAGAAAGCAGTGCCGCCATGAAGTCGCGACGCAATCGCAAGGACTGGAATCGGCGCCAACCAAAGCGCCCACCAAATTGGATGAAGACCAGTGCCGAGATATGCGAATGCCGCAGAAGCGAGACCGGCGACGGTAATGAGAAAAAGCTTACGAGAACGCATTCGAAGAACGCCAAGATGAGATTGCTTTTGTTCGTTGTGCAAGACAGGAATTCCAAGTCTGAGATGCGAGCTAGCCCAATCGCAAAAGAAGGTGTGCCTGCTGGGAGGCGGCGAGATAGACTATCCAATCCGCATGCGAAAAATCCAAAAACCCGGAACGACGCGCCGTAAGACTGAAACGGGATGGAAGTGGCGCAAAAATTACCGCGCATGGGATGCCAACCGCAGAATCTTCCTTTATCCGGACAATTGGATCGAACCAGAGCTGCGCTTGCCGGCCCGGTTTCGCGTGCCACTGAGCGAATTGGCGCTATTTATTCGCCCACGATGCGGCGCGAAAGGCGTTCGTATTTTATTCGGCGGCAAAGATCGGTCGAGGCGCCTTGTTGCGGCTCAAACTTTGACCCATACCCTCGGGAAAGACCTATACCGGGTCGATTTGAATGCCGTCGTCTCGGAAACTATTGGAGAGACCGAGAAGAATCTCGGCCGCGTCTTCAATGCGGCGAAGGATAGTTGTGCGGTCCTGTTTTTTGATGAGGCGGGTGCTCTTTTTGGCAAACGCACTGAGGTGAAAGATAGCCACGACCGCTATGCCAATATTGAAATCAATTATCTCCTGCAGAGAAGCGAGAAATATGCCGGCCTCACAATCCTCGCCAGCGGCAATCGTACCAGGATCGACAAAAGGTTGTTGCGAAGGTTTCATTTTATAATCCCCGTTCCGCAGCGAAAGAAACTGCGCCGCAAGAAATCTTCCACTTGTTAGGCAGGTGCCCTCTAATCCAGAATGAGCGACAACATCGAAACGCGCGAATTTTCCATCGGCGATTACGACGCGGCGCTTGAGCTATGGCAACGAGTCGAGGGTCTCGAGATTGCCGAGGGTGATGACAGGGAAAGTGTTGCCCACTTTCTTGCGCGGAACCCGGGGCTGAGCAAGGTCGCGACCGACGGCACTGCGATTGTTGGTATCGCATTGTGCGGTCACGACGGGCGGCGCGGGTATATTTATCATCTGGCCGTTGATCCTGCTTACCAGGCGCGCGGAGTCGGCAAGCGTTTGATGAATGAATGCCTTGACGGTTTGCGACGGGCTGGTCTTAAGCGAGCACTTATCCTGGTAGCAAACGACAATCCGCGCGGCCGGAAATTCTGGCGTCGCTACGGCTGGGAGGAAGTCCCTGGTCCTGTCATCATGGGAATCGACGTTTAATCATCCGAAAGCGCCAGGGCTCGCTCCCCGATAAGGGATAAGTAGCAGTCCGTCGAACGTCAGGGTCGCAGACGGAACATGATCGGCGATATTATTGCATGATCATGGTTCGCTCAGTTGCTGCTCTTGTATTCTTAACAATCACACTCTCGGTTTCAGCCTTTTCCTGGGATGACGATTCGCATTATGTGTCGTTAGGCCCGCGAAATGGCTACTACATCGTGCAACCCGATTCGCATTTGATTCGTCAACTTGGTCTTTATGAAGCGCCAGTGATCGATACCGCTGACCCTTTGCGACACGGCTATGGCGCGGATGCCCTCGCCTTTCGGTTCAATCGGAACGGCGTATTGATCGCGCCTCCGGCCTACATCGTACAGGGATTGCCATACGATTTTTATACGCGCCGAATCGGCTCGCTAACTCGCGGCCGCGCGACCACGCAAGATGTGGAGGCTATGTTTGGCCGCGGTCATAGTCGCGCCAATCGCGCGGATGGTTTTATGTGGTATTACGCGTTGCCAGTTTACAATCCATTCGAAGACCGAGGTGGCCGTCGATGAGACGCGCGCGGATGCTGGACGATCGCGCGCGTGGTCGGTAGATTCGCAGCATGCGAGTCGCATTTTTTCTGGCGACCTTCTTTGCTGCAAGCGTTTCGGCGTTTGCAAGTGCGGCGAGCATTGTCAGCCCTGATCATCCTCAGACGTTCGCTTATGGCGAAATGATTTGGAATCAGCTCTATCTTCAACGCGCCGGCGGCGAGTTGGCGGCGCGGATCACGTTCAGCAATTTGCCTTACGCCGGCGACGACGAACCACGCAGGGATGAATCGTTCGACTTTCGTTTCCCGGGTATCAAATTTGATCCAACACGACGGACGTTTTTTGTGAGCGGCCGCGGTGGTCAGATGATCCCAGTGGCACGGTTCCGCGGTGATCCGTTCTGCAGTTGGGTTGATCTGGCGCCGGGCGCGAAAATTTATCTGCTTAAACAGAGCGGGCGCGTAACGGCAATTTTGACAGCTACGGATCACCCGCGCGTAGGCAGCCAGTGGATCGAGACGGACGACAATTTTTCGCTGCAGAATATTCTGGTTGCGCTATTCGGCCAGCCTGCTCCTGGTCTCCCATAGACCGCCGAATGGAGTTTCGCAGAGCGACTCTCGTTACAGTTTCGCACTTGAGCGATTGGTGGACGACCGTTGATCGGCGTAGATCATAATCACATCGTGTGAAGGTAAACGGCCAACATTTTCGAACGATCTGGCTTAAGCCGGACGATGAAACTGTGGTGCAACTTATCGATCAGCGTTTTTTACCGCATCGGTTTGTGATCGAAGATGTTCGCAGCGTCGAGCAGATGGCGACGGCGATTCGCGAAATGCATGTTCGCGGGGCGGGATTGATTGGTGCGAGCGCAGGATACGGAATGTATCTGGCGGCGATCGAGGCCACGGCGCGTTCCACGCCTGTGGGAGTCGATGAACAACTGGCCCGCGCGGCGGCACAACTCAAGGCGACAAGACCGACGGCGGTCAATCTTTCGTGGGCCGTCGAGCGCCAGCTAGGAAATGCCGCCAAAAGCAAAAACGCGAAGGAAAAGGTCGCGCTCGCTCTGCGCACAGCCAGATCGATTGCGGACGAAGATGCGGAGCATTGCCGGATGATCGGGCAACATGGATTGGAACTGATTCGGCAGCTCGCAAGAAAGAAAGCTGGAAAGTTCGCCATGGCGAATCCGTCCGGTGGCGGACCAATCAATGTGCTCACGCATTGCAACGCGGGGTGGCTCGCCTTTGTAGACTATGGTTCCGCGACTGCGCCGATTTATGCCGCTCACGACAGCGGGTTGCCAGTTCACGTGTGGGTTGCTGAGACGCGACCAAGAAATCAGGGTTCCAAACTTACAGCCTGGGAGTTGGGCGAACACCGTGTGCCACATACGATCATCGCAGACAGTGCCGCGGGACACTTGATGCAGCGTAGCGCAGTGGATTTGGTGATTGTTGGAACCGATCGCACTACTGTTACGGGAGACGTTGCCAACAAGATCGGCACATATCTGAAGGCGCTGGCAGCGAAGGACAATAACGTTCCCTTTTATGTAGCGTTGCCCTCGTCTTCATTTGACTGGAAGTTGCGCGACGGGCTGAAAGAAATCCCGATCGAAGAACGTAGCGCGGAGGAAGTGAAGCAAGCCGATGGCTGGTTCGAGGGACAACAGGTTGAGGTCCGTGTCGCCCCAGAAAGAAGTCCGGCAGCAAATTATGGATTCGATGTTACACCCGGCCATCTGGTAACCGGATTGATTACCGAGCGCGGCGTGTGTGAAGCGAACGAGAAAAGCATCCGCGCACTTTTTCCAGAGCAGGCCCTGTGAGCGAATACATAAAGTTTTCGTGCGAGCGCGTGGCTGCGGAGATTACTTCGTTTGAGGGGCTCGCCGAATTAAATGCACACCGCCGGAAACTTCGTCAGCTTGGTCTGATTGGTGTGGATCCGAATGGTATTGGGTTCGGAAACCTGAGCGTGAGAGACGGTGCCACCGACAATTTTTACATCACCGGTTCTGCAACTGGAGGCAGACGCGAATTGGCCCTGGCAGACTGCGCAAAAGTAGTGGCATGCGATTTTGAAAGGAACTGCGTCCGATACGAAGGATCTGCGCTGCCCTCATCGGAATCGCTTTCGCACGCCGCAATTTACAAGTCGGATGTAACCGCAGGGGCGGTTATTCATTGTCACGACTCCAAGCTGTGGGCCGCAGTTTTGAATGAAGCGCCGACAACTTCGAAGGCTGCTGACTATGGAACCGCCGAGATGGCGAATGAGATAGTGCAACTCTTCACGCGCACCGACGTGCCAAAGATTATCGCCATGGCTGGTCACGAAGCAGGCATTCTAACTTTCGGCAAAGATCTCGAGGAGGCATTCGCCATCCTCATGCGCGAGAGGAAGAAAATTTGCCCCTAATGACAAAACGATTCGGCGCGCTCGGCGATCGCGCCCTACCAATTAACAATCCCGTTTCGTTGACAGCAATTTGGCTGGACGTACGCTGAACGGACATGCGTGAAAAATCTTCAAACTCGAATGAGAAAGCGGGTGTTACTCGCCGAACATTCCTCGGCACAACGCTATTAACTGGAGCGGCATTTTTTGCGGGAGAATTGGACGTAATCTTCGGAGCTGAATCGTCAACGTCACCAAGCGTCGCTACGAATCCCACCTGGAAGTTGGGGGGCGACCTTACAGTCAACCGTCTAGGGTTCGGCGCGATGCGGCTTACCGGTGAAGGCATTTGGGGTTGGCCGCCTGATCGCGCTAACGCGCTGAAGGTTCTAAGGCGCGCCGTGGAGCTTGGCGTGAATTTAATTGATACGGCCGACGCTTATGGACCGGAAGTCGACGAACTACTCATTGCTGAGGCACTTTACCCGTATCCGAAAGATCTCGTCATTGCGACCAAAGGCGGTAATACCCGCCCGGGCCCCGGCCAGTGGGTGCCGGATGGTCGACCTGAATATCTCAAGCAATGTGTGGACAAGAGTTTGAAACGGCTACGCCTCGAACGCATCGATTTGTACCAGTTGCACCGCATCGATCCGAAGGTGCCGATGGAAGATTCGCTCGACGCGCTAAAGGAAATGCAGGATGCGGGCAAGATCCGCCACGTGGGATTATCGGAGGTGTCGCCGGACGAAATCAAACGGGCGCGCAAAGTCGTTCCGATCGTGAGTGTCCAGAACCAGTACAACATTGGTAACCGGCAATGGGAAAACACACTCACCTATTGCGAAAAGGAGGGTCTTGGCTTTATGCCGTGGTCTCCGATTGGGGGAAGCAGAGGCTTGAAAGCTGGAGACGCATTGGAAGCGACCGCCAAAAATCATGGCGTAACGGTCGTGCAACTTGCCCTGGCGTGGCTCCTGGAGCGATCACCGGTGATGCTGCCGATTCCCGGCACGTCATCAGTCGCGCATCTGGAAGAAAATGTTGCTGCAGCAAAGCTAAAATTGGCTCCAGAAGAATGGAAAGCGATTAATGCCCTGGCTGGTTAAGTCCGAAGAGGTAGCACAGATTGGACTTGCTGCACGTTGCGGCTGACACAGCCGCTAGCACAGACATCGCAACTGGCGAGAGTAGTTGTAGCTGATACCGTCATCATTGATCGGGCAAGCGAAACATAACGATGCAACTCTCGCCTCAGTTCGAAAAAGCATTGATTTACGCCACGCGGATTCACGGCGGACAGCTCCGGAAAAAAACAAGGATTCCGTACATCGCGCATATCCTTGGCGTCTGTGCGATCGCGATGGAATACGGCGCAAACGAAACGGAAGCGATCGCCGCGCTGCTGCATGATGCCGTGGAAGATTGTGGCGGCGCGAAGCGATTGCGCGATATCGAGCGAAAGTTTGGCAAAAGGGTCGCGAAAATCGTGCAGGGCTGCACTGACACAGATCAAACCCCAAAACCTCCGTGGCTGGAACGAAAAAAGGCCTACGTAGCTCACGTTCGGCACGCACCGATGTCGACGAAACTCGTGTCAGCTTCAGACAAATTGCACAATGTCCGTGCGATCCTGATGGATTATCGCAAGGAAGGAGAAAGACTCTGGTCTCGATTCAACGGAGGTAAACAAGGCGCTCTTTGGTACTATCGCGCGCTCGTGAACGCTTTTACTGGTAAATCCCGAGAGCTTTCGGGATTAGTGCAGGAGCTCAATCGCACTCTGACGCAGCTTGAATTTCTGTCGAATAATGGAGCGCAAGTGAAACAGCCACCCGCGACAAATGAAGCGGCTACGTGAGATCATACAAGCTATCGCAAATGTCATTCTGATCCCGCAGTTGCGGGAGAAGAATCTCTGATTTATCCGGGGGGCGGTCTCCTTCAGCAATAGCCGGAGATGTTTCGCTTCGCTCAACATGACAGGGGTATCTATGCGATGTGTTCTGAACAGGAGGTTCCATTTAATTGTTCTAGTCCTTTCGCTACGCATGCTAGACAACATTTCAGCTGCCACGAACTCCGACGGGATCAAAGTTACGTTACTCGGTACAGGAACTCCGTTTCCGAATGCTGAGCGATTCGGCTCAGCCATTCTTGTCGAAGGCGCCGGTACGAAGTTGCTGTTTGACTGTGGCCGCGGTGTTGTAATTCGCCTGACCCAGGCTGGAGTTAGCCCGAAAGAGATAGATGCTCTCTTTCTCACTCATCTTCACTCCGACCATGTTGTCGGAATCCCGGATTTGTGGCTTTCGGGATGGCTTTTGGGGCGAAGCAAACCGCTACCAATCTGGGGTCCTCAAGGAACTTCGAGTATGGCGAAGCACCTTGCTCAGGCATTTGGTTTTGATATCCATATTCGTCAAGCCGCACCCGATCCTCTCCCAGCCGAAGGCGTCGAAATCGATGCGAAAGAAATAGAACAGGGAGAAATATTCAATGATGGTTTAGCGCGAGTCTCCGCATTCCTCGTCGATCATGGAGCTGTGAAACCGGCGTTTGGATATCGTATCGATTCTGCGAATCATTCAGTGGTTATTTCCGGAGATACAAAGTTTTGCCAGACCCTCGTGGATTTCGCAAGGGGCGCAGACTGCCTGATTCATGCTGCCTGGAGTGCTAGCTGGAAAAACCCTGCGCCGCCGTCGATGCGTTCAATTGCGTCTGCCGAAGATGCAGGACGGGTCTTCGCGATAGTGAAGCCCAAGCTTGGTGTCATTTATCACTACAAGACCGAGGAAGGGCTTTCGGATGCAGTGCGCAAAGAATACAACGGTCCGTTCGTGATCGCCAGGGATCTGATGGTAATCAACGTGGGCAAGACGGTCACTTGGGACGGAAAATCCGCCGCTGACACGACACCTGATGGTGATAAATCGAGGCGTTGACGAAAGCTGCTAGCCAAAGACGAACCTCAAGCGTAGCATCGGATCATGAAATCAAAATATAGCTCTGCTATCAGGTTCTTCCTGATCCTTAGTTTCATTTGCGCGGTTTCGATTGGAACCGCTGCTGCTCGACCGTTTGGGCATTTGGTGGTTCTCAGGTCGCCGAACTTTGGATGGAATGTGGGGTTCAATCTTCAGATTGACGGCAGGCCCGTCGCGACCCTTGTCCAGGGTCGCTACTATCACGCATGGTTGCCAGCCGGGGAACATGTCTTAACCATACGCAAGATACCACGCACAGGGGTCTCGGGGCCCACTTCGACAACAGTGAACGTCCAGCCGGGGGCGACCTATGTATATACTGCGATGTGGGATTCGGATTACGTTTTTCTCCGCCCATCCAGTGTGTGCCTGACCCCTGGGGAGCTGTGGCAGCTTGGGTGGCCGGGAAGGCCTTGGTGCGTCGGGACAACCTCCGAGAACTTCACAAGGCAATGAACGCCGCGCTCGCCAAAAGCGAGTCCGGAGCTTAACAAAATTTTGAGTCTCTTCTGACGGGCAGCCGCCTGCAGTAAGGCTCTTGACAATGCCGGGTGAGCCAATCGTAACATCGCGCCATGAAATCACGAGTTACCTCCGCCACCACTCTCTTTCTGATTCTTGTTTTTATTTGCGTAAGCTTGATCGGAACCGCCAATGCTCAGTCCGCTGGGCGTTTGATCGTTTTGCGGATCGCGAACTTTGGATGGAACATAGCTGTCAATCTTAAGATCGATGGCAGAACGGTCGCTAACGTCGTGCAGGGGCGACGCTACGATCACGTTCTGCCGGCGGGGCGTCATGTATTGACCGTGTCGGCCGTGCCAAACTCATACTACTCAGAGCCGACATCGACTGTGCTGAATGCCCGTCCTGGGCATACGTACGTATTCACGGGGTCATGGGACGGCTCGAATCGTGTTGTTCTTATCCCATCAGCCCTCCCTCCGGGACAATCGTACTAGCTTAAGATTACGGTTTTCAACGACGGTGCCATCTTGCCGGAAGGCGACGCCAAATACTTCGGCGACAGGCGATCCCCACTCCGAAAGCTTTGAGGCAAAGGCTATTTGATTTTCGCCAGAATCTTTTCCATCTCGTTCCGACGGAAGGCGCGCATGGTATGGCTCTTGACGTTGCCGTGTGAGCCATTCTCAAGCATCAAGGCGCTAATGGTCTCGTCATCAGGTGCATCGAGAATGACTACAGCGTCGTAGGCTCCCATTGTCCAGAATTGTTCGACGATCTTGATGCCCATTTTCTCAGCCTCGGGTATCGCAGAGTCGCCACGTTTAACGGTGTCTTTGATATTGCGGATGCCTTGATCAGTGAACTGAATCAAAGCGACATAAGTAGCCATGATTTTCTCCTTTCGTGTGGTTGCGCCTTAAATTATTCCAGATCGCTCCCCGCGCAAAAAATCAACCTCCCTTTCTAGTAGCCTCTCAGAAATCAAGAACGGTAGTGGCTCGTAATGTCGGTTCTGTGTCCTACCAACAAATTTAAAGGATCCGTATTATGGCCGCCAGACGATCAATGAATCCAAAGCGGATTGGCTTTCTCGGTTTTGAGGGTGTCGCTGCATCGGAGCTGACGCGCGCCGCCGATGTTCTTGCAGCTGCGACTCTCGATGGCGGTTATGGAAATCGGATTTCGTGTTACCAGATCAGCACGATTGGCTTTACTTCCGAATGTTTTCGCGCTGAATCGGGAATCGTATTCTCACCAGACAGCACGCTCGAAACAGCGTCCGAATTAGACACGATTGTCATTCCAGGCGGCGATGGACTCCGGCGATCTTTAGCCAGTGAAACGATTGCTGAATGGCTCATGGCGCGCGTAAACGAGACGCGTCGCGTCGTTGCGATCGGCGGTGGAATTTATGGTGTGGCGCCAAGTGGGTTACTCGATGGTCGCGAAGTCACCACTCATTGGCGTTACGCTAGCGATGTTGCACGGTGTTTCCCAAACCTGCGTGTTGATCCCAGAAGGCATCTCGTTAAAGATGGCGCCTTTTACACGTCTTCCGGTCCCGGCGCAGCTATCGATCTCTCGCTTGCTCTGATCGAAGAGGACTATGGGCGCCATGTATCATCGGGGGTTGCCCAGGACTTTGTAAGCGCGCCGACGAACGGCAACGGCCAACACAAGTTACCCAGTCCGCTCGTGTTTGACAGTCAACCAGCCAATCGCTTTGCGGAACTCATCCCGTGGATCATGCGAAATTTACACGAAGATCTTTCAATCAATACGCTGGCGCGCAGAGCGTGCATGTCTCCGAGCCATTTTAATCGGGCTTTCAAAAGCGTGTTTGGCAGTGCGCCGGGCGAGTTTGTGGAAACCCTGCGCATCAACGAAGCAAAGCGTCGCCTATCCGTTCCGAAGCGAACGCTTGAGACCATCGCTGCTTCTGTGGGCTTTGCCGATGCGCAAACATTCCGGCGCGCATTCGAACGCAGGCTTGGAGCGAAGCCGCGGAGCTATCTGAAGAACTTCAACGGAAGTTCGATAGCGGCAGCTTCCGCGAATGGAGAAGCAGTCCTACCACAAACAGGAAGAATGTCTGACGCACAAAAAGGGCTGGCGATCCCAACTCAACATTAAATTCCGTTTGCCTTGAGTGCAGACGCGAGTTTAACCAGGCTTTCTCGGATCTGAGCTGGCGTCCAGGCCGCAAAACCGAATACGAACGCCGGCTTTAGCTTTGCCTGAATGCAAAAAAATGAAAGCGTTGACGGCCTTACTCCGATATCGATTGTGATATGCCTGATTATCGGGAAGTCTTCCTCGCGTTTCAGCCAGGCGACGATGTTCAAGCCGGCTTCTGGAACCTGCAATCTAAAACGATTCCCCAGTAACTTATTGAACTCTTCGATGAAAAAATCTCGTCGCTCGGAATAGATTTTTCGCATCCGTTTGATATGACTGAGGAAAAAGCCTTCGGTGATAAATCGAGCCAGCGTCGCCTGGTCGATCGGTGACGAGTGTTGATCCATCGCGCTGCGGATCTTGATCAACGAATCAATCAGCGGCTCCGGCGCAACAATGTAGCCCAGACGCAAGGAGGGACAGAGAATCTTGCTCATCGTTCCCGCGTAAATCACCCGGCTGGAGTTATCCATACCCTGCAAGGAAGGGAGCGGCGGCCCAGTGAAACGGAACTCGGCGTCATAATCGTCTTCGAAAACGAACGCGTTATGCGCGCGCGCGAAATCGAGTAAGGCCGTCCGCCGCGGGAAACTCATTGTTACCCCGAGAGGAAATTGATGTGAAGGAGTGACGTAAATGAGTTTTGGCAAGGGCTCTTTTCGTGATCGCGCAATCACGATGCCCTGGTCGTCGAGCGGCTTTGGAACGATCCTGGCGCCAGCCAAAGTAAGAACTCTTCGGGTTTGCTGATAACAAGGATCTTCAATCCACGCGGGCTCGCCCGGATTCAGCAATGCCGTTGCCGTAATCAACATGGCTTGCTGCATTCCGCCTACAATTACGATCTGGTCCGGATGACAGCGCGCTGCTCTGAAATCGCACAAGTAAGCGGCAAGTGCGTTGCGCAGGTCGAGGTCGCCGCGATTCGACGCATAACGCAAAAGGTGGGTCCCCTTCTTCGCGAGAACCTGTGCTCTAAGCCGTTCCCATACTCCTATCGGAAATTCATCCACCGCCGGAATACTCGGGACGAGCGAGACGCCCGCGCCAGCGCCTGTTGCCCCAAGATCAAACTGTTTTCCTACACGCTGGTCTGGAATTGCTTTCACCCGATCGGAAATGCGAAGGGTAGTAGACTCAGTCGCGGCATCGGCTTTCCGTTCGCCATGGCGGATCCGTCCCGCCGCAGGGCGGGCGAATTTGTCTGCGCTCAGAAAGCTGTCGGGGAGAGGGTATGCTGCAAATGTCCCCGATTTAGCCTTTGAACGAAGATAGCCTTCTGCGTGAAGCTTTGAGAACGCAAGATTGACCGTCAGTCTCGAGATTCCTAGGTCAACGGCCAGCGCGCGTGAGGAAGGAAGCCGGGAAGCGCCATCGCTAAAGCTGCCCGATCTTAGCTCATCACGAATCTGGCGATAAAGCTGCTGGTGAAGCGGTTCGGTGGAAGTGCGATCAAGTCGAATCATCTCGAAGGCGATGATCGAACGCCGGCGCCTTTTCTTTAAAAGAGATTTCTTGCTAGACATGCCCCCTTACTGCGTTGCCTAGGGAATCCCCGCCCTTCGGAGTGACGACGCGAGTTTGACCAGGCTTTCTCGAATCTGGGCCGGTGTCCAACCGGCAAAACCGAAGACGAACGCCGGCTTGGGCCTAGCTTGAATGCAATAAAATGACAACGGTGAAGGCTTGACTCCAATCTGAAGAGTAACGCGGCTAATCGCCGGGAAGTCTCCTTCGCGTTTCAGCCACGCGACCATATTCAATCCACCCTCCGGAATCTGCAAAGTGAAACGATCACCGAGTAACTCATTGAAGTGTTTGATAAAGACTTCTCGTCGCTCGGCGTAGATTTTTCGCATTCGTTTGATGTGACTGAGGAAAAATCCTTCGGTGATGAAACGCGCCAGCGTAGCCTGATCAATCGCCGACGAGTGTTGGTCCATTGTGCTGCGGATTTTTACCAACGGATCGATCAACGCCTCTGGCGCAACGACGTAGCCCAGTCGCAACGAAGGATAAAGAATTTTACTCATCGTTCCGGCGTAAATGACGCGCCCGAAATCGTCGATCCCCTGCAAGCAAGGGAGCGGCGGTCCGGTAAAACGGAACTCCGCGTAAAAGTCGTCTTCAAAAACAAATGCACCGTGGGCGCGCGCGAAATCGAGCAGGCCTGTTCTGCGCTCGAAACTCATCGTCATGCCGAGCGGATATTGATGTGAAGGCGTTATATGGATGATTTTTGGCTGATTTGTTCTTGGCGATCGCGCGATCACAATTCCTTCCTGGTCCAACGGCTTCGGAACCACTTTAGCGCCTGCCAAGGTAAAAACTCTGCGCGCCTGGTGAAAACCGGGATCTTCCATCCACACAGACTCGCCCGGATCCAGCAGCGCCATGGCGCTGATTAGCATCGCCTGCTGCATTCCTCCGACGATCAGGATTTGATCCGGATGACAGCGTGCGCCTCTAAAATCGCACAGGTATGTGGCAATTGCTTTGCGCAGGTTCGCGTCGCCACGACTCGATGCATGCCGCAGCAGATGGGTGCCCTTTTGTGCGAGCACCTGTGATCTAAGCCGTTCCCAAATATTGATGGGGAATTCATCGACTGCCGGGAGTCCGGGGACCAGAGAAATGCCCGCCCCGGCGCCCAACGCTCCGAGATCAAACTGCGTCCCTGCACGTTGATCTGGAATGGCTTTGACCCGGGCAGAGATACGAGGTCGACGCTCGACTGGTCGATATGCTTTCGGTCCGCCGCGGCGGATTCGTTCCGTGGCGAATTTGTCGGCTGTCAAAAAACTCTCAGGGAGCGGATTCGCCACAAAAGTTCCCGATCCGGCCTTCGAACGCAGATAGCCTTCTGCGTGAAGCTTTGAGAATGCGAGGTTAACCGTCAATCTTGAGATTCCCAGGTCAACGGCCAAGACCCGAGAGGAGGGGAGGCGCGACGCGCAGTCGGTAAAGGTGCCTGATTTCAACTCATCGCGAATTTGGCGATAGAGTTGCTCGTGCAATGGTTCGGTTGCCGTTCGGTCGAGCCGAATCATTTCGAACGCGATGATTGAACGTCGCCGCCGTTTCTTCAGAGGCGATTCGCTCCTGGACATGCCGATTTTCCCCCGGTTCCTGCAATTCCTTTCAATTTGCATGCGTATTCCAAAGCGCAACTGGCATTATCATCTTCTCGCAAGTGGCCATTGCTACATCAACCGATGCCGAAAAATTGGTGGAGTATGTGGAAGGCTTCTCGCTCGTCATTGGTCAAACGTAAATCCAAGTTCCTCTTCCTGTCTTTGCCGCACTATCTGACCTTCGCCCTGGGCATGGCATTTTGTCCGCAAGCGCACAGCAGCCAAGCAAACGTAGCCTATTTTGCCGGAGGTTGTTTTTGGTGCACGGAGGCGGTTTTTCAACGCGCGCCAGGCGTAACCTCGGTGGTCTCCGGCTATATGCAGCGCGCCGAAACAATACAGATCACGTTTGATCCCAGCAAGACAAGCTACGACAAATTGCTCAATCTGTTCTGGCGAGCGCATAATCCGACCGAGGTCGATAGCCAGGGACCAGACACAGGAAAGCAATATCGCTCCGCTATCTTTTATGTCGATGAACAGCAACGTGCAACAGCCGAGAAATCGAAGGGACAGGCGCAAAGATCGTACTCAAAACCGATAGCAACTGATATCACACGCGCAGCATCGTTTCGTCCGGCGCCAGAAAATCATCAGAACTTTTGCCGGAAAAACCCAAACAATCCGTACGTCCGACAAATCATAGAGCCGAAGCTTCAAAAACTCGGCCTGAAAAAACCTTAGGCTGATAGCAGACAAAGAATGCAACGTCTGACCTTATTCCTGCTCTGCATCTTATCTGTTCGCGCCGGCCAGGCGGAAGACGCAGACGCCATGCAAATCCGACGCCAAATCAAGTCTACTCCGATGACGCATAAGGTGACGCTGAGTAATGACCAATGGCTAAAGGTCCTGGCTCCCGGACAATTTCAAGTCCTCCGCGAAGCTAAAACCGAGGCGCGATACAAGAATCAGTATTGGAACAATCACGAAAAAGGAATTTATCTCTGCGCCGCGTGCGGAAATGAGCTTTTTACCTCGGAGACAAAATTTGAATCTCACACTGGGTGGCCAAGTTTCTATGCCCCGCTTGCGAAAGACAAAATCACCGAAGCAACCGATACCAGTTACGGTATGACACGGGACGAGGTAAGGTGCGCGCGCTGCGGATCACATCTGGGACATGTGTTCAATGACGGTCCTGCTCCAACCTATCTTCGCTACTGTCTGAATTCGATCGCGCTGAAGTTTGTAAAGACAACGAAGGATCGTTAGGAAGTTGCCCCTACTGCAATGAAAATAAACTGGAACTGTTGTCAGGACCGGGGAACCAGCTCTGGGATGCTCCTGGCCAGGGCGTAAGTAGTAATGACGAATGGCAGCTCGAATGGTCGCTTCAGGAACGACGCCGTCCGCACCTTCAGCGTTGCAGATAGATCGCCGCGAATTTATGCGGCTTGCTACAACTTTCGCAGCGGCACTGACTGTGGGCTGTGACGTTGTTTGGGGAGAATCTATACCTATGAAAACAGCAATAAAAATTACCTGCATCATCAGATACGAAATCGATCCGTACCAACGAGATGCCTTCAAAGAGTACGCAGAGAACTGGGGCCGTGTTGTCCCAAGATGCGGTGGTCATCTCGTGGGTTACTTTCTGCCTTATGAAGGCACGAACAACATCGCCTGGGGACTGATCGCTTTCGACAGCCTTGCGTCGTACGAAGCATACAAAAAGAAGCTGAAGGCCGATCCCGAGGCGCGCAACAATTTCGCCGCGGCCGAAGCCAGGCGTTTCATTCTTCGCGAAGAGCGCAACTTTGTGGAAATCGTTGGCGGAACGTTCGGCGTGTCCGCTGTGCCAGGAGCTGCCGCATGACGCGCACGCTCATTCTTCCTGGCCTTTATAACTCCGATCCCGGCCATTGGCAGAGCCGCTGGGAAGCCAGGGATGAGACCATAGAACGTGTTATCCAGGATGACTGGGAAACGCCGCACTGTGCCGAGTGGGTAGCGCGGCTCGACCAAGCGCTCGAACGCACAGGGCCGGAGACCTTGCTTGTTGCGCACAGCGCTGGATGCGCGCTGGTCGCGCATTGGGCAGTCGGCTGCTCAGGAGGAAGGGTTCGAGGAGCGCTTCTGGTAGCGCCGAGCGACCCCGAGGCCGCGAACTTTCCCTCCGGCCCGACCGGATTTGCGCCGATGCCGCTGGTGCGACTTCCGTTTCCAAGTGTTGTAGTCGCGAGCTCGAATGACCCATTTGTCACCGTCATGCGCGCGCAAGCCTTCGCAACGGCGTGGGGCAGCGAGTTCGTGATGATTGGTGAAGCGGGACACATCAACAGTGCCAGCAGTCTCGGCGACTGGCCTGAAGGATTCTCACTTTTGCGCGCTCTTCGCGAAACTCGAGAACGAGATTTCACCCTGACAACGGCTATGTCATTACGTGATTCGGAAGTGCCAACGCTATTCCCACGGTGAATAAAGGTGTCCAAAACACCAGTCCTCGTTCGTTGTAATAGATGAAACGAAACCAACCATGTGCCCAGCCTGCATAACAACCGCGCTGTTGACGGCAGTTGGCGCAGGCTCAACTGGCGGTTTAATGGCCTTGGCCTTGAAAACAGTATGTTGGAAATCCAAGCGAAATCATCAAACCGAGGAGACCAGACAAAATGAAAATCGAAGCAATGGAATACGAGAAAACAGGGATTAGTGAAGTTAATCCCCACGAAATCGTATCGAAGTCAGAGTGGCTGGTTGCTTGCAAGGACTTACTGAACCGCGAAAAGAAACTAACATAACTGTATGACGAAATAAGCCACCATCGCCGCGAGCTCCTCGGGTTAAAGTCGAAAAGAACTATGTCTTCGAGGCGTGTCCCGGCAGCACGCGCATAACAAAACCTAATTTCACCTGCACGTAATGATTAAACAAAGACGCAACAAAACTACATAACAAACCAAACCTATGAACACGACAAAAGACAACCGAACCATTCAACCTTACCTCTTCTTCAATGGGAACTGCGAAGAAGCCATCGAATTTTACCGCAAAGCCCTCGGCGCCGAAGTCGAGATGATGATGCGCTTCAAGGAGAGTCCTGAACCGCAACCGCCCGGTACGGTCCCCCCCGGTTTCGAGAACAAAATCATGCACGCCAGTTTCCGCGTTGGCCAAACGACTGTGATGGCGTCAGACGGCTGCTCCGCCGACAAAGCCAGCTTTCAAGGCTTTTCTCTCTCGGTCTCTGTCCCTAGTGAGAAGGAAGCGGATCGCGTTTTCGCTGGGCTATCAGAAGGTGGAGAGGTAAAGATGCCGCTTACAAAAACCTTTTGGTCGCCCCGCTTTGGTATGGTCCAGGACCGGTTCGGAATCGGATGGATGATTAGCGTCGCGCCTCCAGAACAGAAGTGAGCTCGGCAATTTGAAATTCACTACCATTCAAAACACGAAAGCAACCTTATCAACCAGTAATTATGTCACCAAGCACTACAAACTCGATTCGGCTTCACCGCGTACTCCGTGCCGCGCCCGATAAAGTATATCGCGCATTCCTTGATCCAGATGCGATGGCGAAATGGCTTCCGCCAAATGGATTCACGGGAAAGGTTCACCAGATGGATGCAAAGGTCGGCGGCGCCTACAAGATGTCGTTCACCAATTTCACTACGGGTAAAAGCCATTCCTTCGGCGGAAAATATCTTGAACTGACACCTCACGAACGCATCCGTTACACCGACAAATTCGATGACCCGAATCTGCCCGGAGAGATGCAGACGACGATAACACTCAACAAAGTATCCTGCGGGACGGAGTTGAACATTGTGCAGGAAGGCGTGCCTGGCGCCATACCAGCGGAGGCGTGCTATCTCGGCTGGCAAGAGTCGCTCATTCTTTTATCGAAGCTCGTCGAAGCCGACATTCCAGATTAACGCTTTCGGCGAGGCGGAAGAGCAGTAAAAGTTTTGTTTGATGGCCTGGGCAGTTGACTCGCGCAGGACTGCTAGTCTGTTAGCGGACTGATCAGTTTGTGCGTTGGCTATCTGCTAAAGACAAGTAAGCCCATGACCAATACATACCAGCCAATCACCGGACTTCCTTTCGCAAGCACCTGCGCGATAACCCTGACGATCGTAAGCGCATCGTTGGTTGCGCAGACCGCCCCTTACGATTCGGCGAAGCCGCTCGCGCGTGCGACGTTGTTTGCGCCCGGCATCATTTCTACTGGCGACTATGAATCGCACCCAACGTTCACACCTGATGGCCGCGAGATATACTTTCTCAAGATGGCGCCCAATTTCTCGCGGTGGACCATCTTCGTTTCGCGCTACAAGGACGGTAGCTGGTCGCAACCGGAGGTCGCGCCGTTCTCCGGCCAATTTCAGGACGCCGATCCCTACATCACCGCTGATGGAAAACACTTTTACTTCATCTCCGATCGCCCTGTGGAAGCGGGCGGCGAACGCCAGTCACATCACGACATCTGGGTCATAGACAAGACAGGGTCCGGCTGGAGCGCGCCTCGCCATCTGCCAACGCCGGTCAACGGCGATACGGATAATTTTTATCCGATCGTCTTAAAGAACGGGACCCTGTACTTCGGCTCACAACGCAAGGATTCCAGTGGCCTGGGCGACATCTATCGCGCTGTGCCGAAGAAAGACGGGACCTATTCGGTCGAGAATCT
>Ga0209027_1000119_pt1 | contig 22573 bp, 20 predicted proteins | sample GraSoi013_1_20cm_3_FD_185821 | JGI IMG/M metagenome (GOLD analysis project Ga0209027, IMG submission 185821) | Grasslands soil microbial communities from the Angelo Coastal Reserve, California, USA - Sample 09_27_2013_1_20cm (SPAdes) (version 2) | ecosystem: Environmental > Terrestrial > Soil >...
CGATCTCGAGAGCCTGCAGGGTGTGCTGCGGGATCTGCGCGGCTCGTCCAAGACCCAGATGAGCACGCGGACGACGATCGTGCTGGGCACGGTGTTCGAGAAGCCGGGGTTCATCCCGGTGGAGCCGGACTGATGTCCGGGGGGGGGCTGCGCGGCAAGGCGCTCATCGCCTACCTCGTCGTGTGCGTGTTCTGGGGCTCGACCTACCTCGCGATCCGCGTGGGGGTGGGAGTGCTGCCGCCCTTCCTGTTCGCGGGGATTCGCTTCCTCGTGGCGGGCGCCCTGCTGCTCGCCGTCGTGCTCGCGCTGGGCGACCGGCTGCCGCGCCGGCTGGTGGACTGGCGCACGCAGGCGATCGTCGGCGTGCTGCTGCTCGCCGGCGGGAACGCGTTCGTGGTGTGGGCCGAGCAGTACACCGCGTCCGGCGTCGCCAGCATTTTCGTCGTGACCGTCGCCCTCTGGATGGCGTTCTTCGACGCGATCATTCCCGGGGGCTCGGGCGACCTGAACTGGCGCGTCGTGACGGGACTCCTCCTCGGGTTCCTGGGCACCGCCCTCCTGGTGGGTGCGAGCCCCGCGGAGATCGTGCGGGCCGATTTGCGCGGACCGATTGCCCTCACCTGCGCAAGCGCCTCGTGGTCACTCGGCTCTGTGTACAGCAAGCGCCATCGCACCGAGACGAGCCCTTACGTCGGGGCGGCGATCCAGATGATCGCGGGGGGCGCCGCGATCGGCCTCGTGGGCACGCTGCTCGGTGAGTGGAGTCGTTGGCACCTCACGCCCAGGGGCACCGGGGCGCTCGCCTACCTCGTGGTAGTCGGCTCGATTCTGGGCTACAGCGCCTACACGTATGCACTGCGTCACGCCTCACCCACCATCGTGGGCACCTACGCGTACGTGAATCCCGTGATCGCGGTGCTGCTCGGCTGGCTCATCCTCGCGGAGCCGGTCACGGCGCGCACGTTCCTCGCCATGGCCCTCACCCTCGGGGCCGTGGTGTGGATCCAATTCTCGCACAGGATCGGGCGGTCAGCCGGACCGGCGGACGGCCGGACCGAGAGTTCCGCCGTCCGTCAGACCGCCTCCTGAGGAGCGCCCCATGCGCAGCGTGAATCTCGCGGCAAAGTTCCGGCTGTTCGACGACTACTGGAGTCCCAAGATCGCGGGCGAGCTCAACGACTCCTACGTCAAGCTCGTCAAGGTCAAGGGTGAGTTCGTGTGGCACCACCACGCGACCGAGGACGAGCTGTTCCTGGTCGTGAAAGGGCGGCTGCTACTCAAGTTTCGCGACCACGAGGCGTGGGTGGAGGAGGGCGAATTCGTCATCGTCCCGCGGGGCGTCGAGCATCTGCCCGTCGCGCCCGACGAGACGCACGTGGTGCTGCTCGAGCCGAAGTCCACGCTCAACACGGGGAACGTCCGCAATGAGCGCACGGTCAGCGAGCTCGACCGGATCTGAGGGCTAGTGCCGTTCTCGTTCACCACGGGCTTGCGCCCGGGGTCAGTCGAGGCTTCGGCGAGAATATTGGAACGGCGCCAGCCGTCAGTCGTCGGCGACGGGAAGCCCGCTCGGCAGGGGCGTGATCGGCGGTGCACGGAGCGCGGGTTTCCCTTCCTCGGTGTACTTGAACCCTCGCGCGGTGTGGTAGGCGAAGTCGATATCGGGCGCGGCCGCGAACTCCGTGAGGATCTCTTCCCAGATCGCGTGCTCGGTGCCGCGGCGCTTGCGGGGCTCGATCAGATAACGGATCGTCAGCTGCACGCCGTCGTTCACCACCTTCGTGTACACGATGGGCGTGAGCTTGCGATAGTTGATGAGGTACTGCTGGGAGGCGGCGAGCAGCTCCTGCTCGGCCTGCGCGGTGAGGTGCTCCGCGTGCTTGATCGCGATCTTCCCGAGGATCTGCTTGGCCTTCTTCCAGTCGCTCTCGAACGTGACCACCACCGGCACTTCGTTCCAGATATAGCGGAATCCCTTGTTGTAGTTGGCGACGGGATCGCTGAAGACCTTGCCGTTCGGGATGTGAATGATGCGTCCGCTCGACTGGTCCGCGTCAACCCAGCCGCCGATCTCGTTGAGGGTGAACTGAAACAGCCCGAGGTCGATCACGTCGCCGGCGTTGGGGCCGATCTGCACGCGGTCGCCCACCTCGAACGGGCGGCGCCAGATGATGAATGCCCACCCGGCGACGTTGGATAGCGGCTCCTTGAGGGCGATCGCCAGGCCCGCGGACACCAGCGCCAGGTAGGTCGTGAGCGCGCTGGTTCCGACGAACCAGGTTTGGCTCACGAGGATCACGCCCACCGCGACCAGCGCGTAGGTCACGCCCTTGCGCCAGCGGTATCGGCCCCACGGATCCTGCACCCGCCGGTAGACGAATCCCAGGACGAAGTGGCGGACGAGCCAGAGCCCGACGACCGTCCCCACGGTCACGAGCAGCCGCGTCTGGAGCTGGGGGCTCATGCCGAGGTGTGCCTGCAGCCAGTCGATCATGCGACGAGTGGTGAGATGCGGGGACAAGCTAGGCGGTCGCCCGGCGCCGCGCCAGCGGGCGCGGCATAGATTAGGTCGCCATGCACGCGCGCCCCGGTTCCTTCCTGCTCGTCCTCGCCGCCGGCATGGCCTGTCATCGGCCCGCCGCCGCGCCGCTCAATCCGCGGGCCGAGGTCGCCGTGACGGTCGACAACCAGAACTTCCTCGACATGGACATCTTCATCATCCGGGGGGGGCAGCGCATCCGCCTCGGCATGGTGCCGGGACTCTCGTCGCACATGCTCATGGTCCGCCCGGAGCTGATCGGCTACGGCACGGAGGTGCAGTTCGAGGTGCATCCGATCGGCGGCCGTGCGAATCCCATCACCGAGACGATCTCGGTGCGGCCGGGCGACGTGATTCACCTGACGATCCCGCCGAGCTGACCGCCGCGATCCAGCGACGGCAGGCTTCACAAGCAGGTCCTTACACCAGATCAATTCGCGCCCGGTGCCCGCTCGCCCGAGCGAGTCGCCGATCCCGCGTCACCAGCGGCGCACGGAGCGCCTCCGCCAACGCGATGTAGGCAGCGTCGTACGCCGTGAGATGCGGTCGCAGCTGCCAGATCCGGTCCAGGAGCGGGGTGTGCGGATAGCGACGGACAGGAAGAGTGCCCAAGTCCCCGATAGCCCTCGAGCCGCGTTCGTTGGACGTCTCGTGGATCGTGCACAAACGCCGGATCGCGTTGGCCACCTCCAGATCCAGTACCGCCGGAGCGTGCCAGGGCGCTTCTGCGAGAATACGGGCCGCGAGTGAATCGGCGACCTGCGTCGCCAGCAGGAGCTCCACGACCACCGACGCGTCGAGGACGATCACCGCCCTTCTCGCATCGCGCGAATGATGGCGGCCGGCGACACACGCAGCTTCACTGGCTCTCTCTGTCGCAACCGTTCCAGGAATTCGGCCGGCGTTGGCTGCTCCGCCAGCTGCCGCAGTTCACGCAGCAAATAGTCGGAGAGCGACATGCCTTCCCCGGCCGCGCGCGCCTTGAGCGTGCGGTGCAGGTCATCCGGCACGTTGCGGATTTGAATCATCTTGGACATGTGCGCAACATGCTAGCATGCTCTCAGCATGTCAAACCGTCCCCGGCCTTCCCCTTCTGATCCCCTCCTCCCTCACGCCAATCCCCGCCGGTCGAGGCTGCGGTACTGAATCGCCTCGCTCACGTGCTTTGGCTGGAGGTCCGCCATCCCCTCGAGGTCGGCGATGGTGCGGGCGATCTTGAGAATCCGATGATAGGCCCGCGCGGAGAGCGCGAGCCGCGTAATTGCGGTGCGGAGCAGCGCGTCGGCGCCGTCCGACACGCGGCAGAACGTCCGGATGTCCCGCGCCGCCATGTGCGCGTTGGCGTACACGCCCGCGCGGGTCGCAAAGCGCTCGCGCTGCACCGCCCGGGCCCGGTCGACCCGCTCCCGCACCCCCTCGCTCGCCTCTCCCCCGCCCTGGTCCGCGAGGGCGCGGTACTTCACCGCCGGCACCTCCAGATGGAGGTCGATGCGGTCGAGCAGCGGCCCCGACACGCGCGCGAGATAGCGCTCGACGCCCAGGGAACCGCAGACGCAGTTGTGCTGCGGGTCGCCGAAGTAGCCGCAGGGACAGGGGTTCATCGCCGCGGCCAGCATGAAGCGCGCGGGGTACGTGAGGCTCATCGCCGCCCGCGCGATCGTCACCACGCCGTCCTCCATCGGCTGGCGCAGCACCTCCAGCACGTTCTTGCGGAACTCTGGGAGCTCGTCCAGGAACAGCACGCCGCCGTGCGCCAGGCTCACCTCACCGGGACGCGGGTACGAGCCGCCGCCGATCAAGCCGGCGTCCGAGATCGTGTGGTGCGGGGCCCGGAACGGGCGACGCGCCACGAGCGATTCGCCGAGCGGCAGCACGCCCGCCACCGAGTGGATCTTGGTCGTTTCGAGCGCCTCCTCCAGGCTCATCTTGGGGAGGATGGTGGGGAGGCGGCGCGCCAGCATGGTCTTGCCGCTGCCCGGCGGGCCGATCATCAGGATGTTGTGCCCGCCCGCCGCCGCGACCTCCAGGGCACGCTTCGCGTGCGCCTGGCCCTTGACCTCCGCAAAGTCGACGTCGTCTCTCGTCCGATCCGCGAACAGCGCGGCCAGGTCCACGCGCGCCTCGGCCAGCTCCGCCCGGCCGTCGAGGAAATCGGCGAGCTCGGCGAGATTCCCCGCGCCGAGCACCCGCACCCCCGACACGACGCCCGCCTCGGGCAGGTTCTCCCGCGGCAGCACCAGCGCCTCGAGTCCCGCGGCCCGCGTCGCCAACGCGACGGGCAGGGCGCCGCGCACCGGGCGGATGGCGCCCTCGAGCCCCAGCTCGCCCAGCAGCGCGACGCGCCCGAGCCGTTCCGGGGAGATCTGCTCCGTGGCGGCGAGAATCCCGACGGCAATGGGGAGGTCGAATGCCGAGCCGTCCTTGCGGATGTCCGCCGGGGCGAGGTTCACCGTGATGCGCTTCAAGGGAAAGGTATAACCCGTGTTGGCGAGGGCCGCGTACACCCGCTCGCGGCCCTCTTTCACCGCGCCCTGAGGCAGGCCGACGGTGGCGAAGGTGGGGAGGCCGTTGGCGATGTCGGTCTCGACGTCCACGAGATAGGCGTCGATCCCGAGCACCGCGGCTGAGCGGACGCGGGCGAGCATGAGGAACGATGCCAGCCGGGCCCCCGAGGCGTGTCACCCAATCAGCGCATATCAGGGCTTCTTTTTGCGGATTTCACCACCTGTAGATTTCGGCATGGAACAGATCGGCTGGGACGACTTCGCCAGAGTCGACATCCGCGTCGGCCGGATCGTGCAGGTCGACGACTTCCCCAACGCACGAAAGCCCGCCTACCGGCTCCGGATCGACTTCGGGGAGCTCGGCGTCAAGACCTCGAGCGCGCAGATCACGAAGTACTACGGCAAGACCGATCTCGTGGGGAAACTGGTGCTGGCGGTGGTCAACTTTCCGCCCCGCCAGATCGCGAACTTTTTCTCCGAGGTGCTCACGCTCGGCGTGGTGCTGGGAGACGGCGACATCGTGCTGGTGCACCCCGAGCGCGACGTCCCGCTCGGCAGCCGGATCGGCTAGCTTGGAACGAGTGGTGAGGAGTACCGGGCCTCGATGTACTCCTCGAGGATTCTCAAGAATTCCGGAACGATTGTGTCGCCCTTGAGGGTCACCTTGAGGCGCCCGTCCACGTACACCGGCGCCTTCGGCTCCTCGAACGTGCCGGGCAGCGAGATGCCGATGTCCGCGTGCTTCGATTCTCCCGGGCCGTTCACCACGCACCCCATCACCGCCACGCGCAGCGACTCGACGCCCGGATAGCGTTCGCGCCACGCGGGCATCTGCTCCTTCAAGTGCGTCTGGATCCGCTCCGCCATCTCCTGGAAGAACGTGGACGTCGTGCGACCGCACCCCGGACAGGCCGAGACCTGCGGTGCGAAGTGGCGCAGCCCCAGCGACTGCAGCACTTGCTGCGCGACCTGCACTTCCTCCGTCCGGTCCCCTCCCGGGCGGGGGGTGAGCGAGACGCGGATCGTGTCCCCGATGCCCTCCTGGAGCAGAATGGCCAGTCCGGCCGTGCTCGCGATGACGCCCTTGGTGCCCATGCCGGCCTCGGTGAGTCCCAGGTGCAGCGGATAGTCGCACCGCGCCGCGAGCCGGCGGTACACCTCGACCAGGTCCTGCACGCCCGACACCTTGGCCGACAGGATGATGCGATCGTGCCCGAGCCCACACTCCTGCGCCAGCTCGGCCGAGCGCGTGGCGCTCGCCACCATCGCCTCCAGCATGACCTCGCGCGCGTCCAGCGGGTCGGGGCGCTGAGCGTTCTCGTCCATCAGCTCCGTGAGCAGCTGCTGGTCGAGGCTTCCCCAATTCACGCCGATGCGGACGGGCTTGCCGTGCGCCAGCGCGACCTCGACGATGGTGCGGAAGTGCTCGTCACGCCGCTTGGCGCCGACGTTGCCGGGGTTGATGCGGTACTTGGCGAGCGCCGCAGCGCATGCGGGATACTTGGTGAGCAGCAGGTGGCCGTTGTAGTGGAAGTCTCCGATCACCGGGACGTCCACCGCGGCGACGATGTCGGGCACGGCCGCGGCGGCCGCGTCGCTGTTGACCGTGACGCGCACCAGCTCGCTGCCCGCCTGGTGGAGGGCGCGGGTTTGGGCAACCGTCGCGGAGACGTCCGACGTATCGGTGTTGGTCATGGACTGGACGACGATCGGATGGGTGCCGCCCACCTTGACGCCGCCCACGTCCACGACCACGGTTTGTCTACGCTGACTGCTCACGCGTCCAATATAAAGGCAAAGGCATCACGGAGAGACGTCACGGAGGGGACATCACGGACAAGACGTCCGGGTCGGGACGTCCCGTGGAGTTTAGAAGAGCTTGTCGCTGACCACGATGTGGGCCTGCAGCTGCGTGAGTCGCACCGTGCCGACCATGGGAGTCAGCAATGGCGGGTCGGTCGTGATGCTGGCACGTAACCCGAGCCAGAGCGACCTCGTGTTGAACAGCGTGTCGTTGAGGCTCACCGAGTCCGGAAGCACGAACGGCACGGTCTGCAAGCCCGTCACGTGGCCGCTCGACGCGCTGTCGTATGCGGCACCGCTGAACAGGGCACTTTGAGTCTTTGCGAAGTAGATCTTGAGCGTGACGGTGCCCCCGCCGGACCTGTTGGCGAGCTCGGCCGCCCCCCTGATCAGGACGCTATCCACCACCGAGTTCGCCAAGCCGCCCGGAAGCGTGAACTGCTGCGAGATCGTCGTGTCGGCCGTGACGCCACCGGGCACGTTGTAGGCGATCGAGTCGTCGCCGGACGGCCTGAGGAAGCTGAGCAGATCCACGTTCAAGACGGCGTGGCCCCGCCCGCACCCCACCACTGCTCCCGCCAGCAGCGTCATCACGAGCCACTTCGCGCGCATCGCGTGCCTCCTAATAGATCGAGAACGACGTCGCCATCGTGACGCCGCGCTCGTTCGAGAGCGAGTTCGTGTGCGTCCAGAATCCCACGTCCAGGCCGAGGGCACCCAAGCGCACGCCCCCGCCGAAGCCGAACTCGATCCGTTTGCGCTGGTCGCGCGCCACGCCGCCGCGCACGGCGATCAGGCCGAGGCGTTGCTCACCGCCCACGTGCACCGTCGCGCCCCGGCCGGCGTTCAGCACGTCGGCACCGAGCGTCGTTTTCCCGACTGTGTAGGTCACGTTGGCGACGTACGAGACCGGCAGCTTCGTTTTCGTGGAGACGTGGGATTTGAATGGCTTCGAAAAGCTCGAATCGCGGTAGAACACGCTGTCCTGACGCGTATCGGACCACGTCAGCGTCGCGCCGATGTCGTTCACCCCGACGCCCAGCTCAATCGGTCCGGAGATCCACGCGATCCCCACGTCGCCCCCCACCCCGTGGCCGGGGGAGTTCCCGGCCTTCGAGTAGCTGGTCAGGCCGCTGTCGAACGGCGTCGCGGGATTCGTCCCCCCAAAGATCACGCTGTCGGTCCTGAATCCCGCCGTGACGTTGCTGCGCAGGTATGCCGCGCCAAAGTAGTAGTGCAGCGCGCCGCCCAGGTACAGTCCGGTGCTCGAGTCTCCGGCGACCCGACCGGCATAACTGATCGTGGGTGCCAATCCGCCCTCCGCGATCCCGCTGCCGAGCACGCTGTAGCCGGTGCTGTCGGTCGCCGGGAACGAATCGCGCAGGAACCTGAGCAGCGTGTCTCCCAACTGAATGCCGAGATCGTAGTGCAGCCACCCCAGGACGCTCACGCGCACGCCCTTGATCGCGAAGCCAGGATCGAGCAGCCGGCTCGAGCCGCCGAATCCGAACTGATCCTCGGGCACGAGCTGCGCCGCCGCCCCGAGGTTCACCCGCAGCTCATTCCTGCCGATGGCGAACACGACGTCGTTCGTGGGCGTCGGAGCCTTCTTCACCTCGAGGTAGACCGGGAGGTTGAGCAGCGTGTTGACCGCCAGGATCGGATTGAACCCCGCCGAGTCGGGGTGGAAGGCCGGATCCGTGGAAAGGTGGGGGTGATCGTGCAGGAACTGAATGATGCCCAGCGGAATCGGGATCGTCACGCGGGGCCGGCCACGCCGGTCGGCCGCTTCTGGCACCGCGCGGTAGGCGGGGTTGTAACGCACGAGACTGGCCGAGCGGCCCAGCGTGAGGCCGCCCATCCCGATCCGCCGCGCGTCGAAAATGAGCCCCTGCGCCGCGGCCGGCGCCGTCGCGCCGACCACCAGGGCCACGAGCCCGATGCCGATCACCGAGGTCCGCACGATGCTCCTCGCGAAAATGGGATGCCCCGCCGGGCACCAAGATTGCGAATGATCGTGAATTGCGCCACGGACGAGGGTGAGCCCGGTCACCGGACGGTGGCCGCCGGAGCGCCCTGAAACGTGATGGTGACCGTCGCCCCGTGGCCCAGGACGCTGGTGAGGTCGATCGTCCCGCCCCAGCTCTCGACCAGGCGGCGGGCGATCGCGAGACCGAGCCCCGACCCGCTCGAAGTGGTCGAGAATGCGGGGTCGAACACACGCGGCAGCGCGTCCGGCGCGATCCCCGCGCCGTCGTCCTCCACGGCGAGCCGCCGTCCCCCGTTCGAGACCCGCACCGCCACCGTCCGTGCGCCGGCGTTGCGCGCGTTCTCGAGCAGGTTGACGAGCACCTCCTTCACCTCGTCCCGGCGGGCGCGTACCGCCCCACCCGGATCGCCCGCGATCTCAACGCGGGCCCCCACTTCCACGCCGCCCAGCGTGTACAAGTGCACGACCTCTCGCGCCACGGCGTACACGTCCACCGGCTCGAGCGGCAGCGCCTCGGCGGCGGGCGAGGCGAAACGGGAGAACGCCCGGGCGATCGCGTCGAGCCGATCGATCTCCGCCAGGATCCGCCCCGCGGTCTCGTCCAGCGTGGCGTCGAACACCTTGCCGTCTTCCTTCTCGCGGGCCCGCTGCAGATGCTGGATGCCCAGGCGGATCGGCGTGAGCGGATTCTTGATCTCGTGGGCGACCTGGCGGGCCATCTCACCCCACGCCAGCACGCGGGCCGCGCGCGTGAGGGCGGTGGCATCGTCGAGCGCGACCACGCAGCCGTCGGGGGCCGGCCCGAGGGACGCGAGCTGCACGCGCATCTGCCGGCGGCCCACGACGAACTCGTGCTCGGCGATGCGCTCTCCACGGGAGCCGAGGAACTCGCCCACCGCATGCCACACGGGCAGCCAGTCGGCCGACGCCGCCCGCGGCAGCAGGTCCCCCGGCGCGAGCTGGGCGCCGAGCAATTCGGCAGCGCGCGGATTGGCCATCGTGACCCGGAGCCCGTCGTCCACCGCAATCACACCGGTGGCCACGTTGGCGAGCACCTGCGCCGTCCGGCTGCGCGCCTCTTCGAGCGCGGTCTGGCTCCGCTTCACGTCCGTCGCCATCCGCTCGAACGCCGAGATCACCGGCTCGAACTCACGCGGCGCCCCGGGCGGGAACGTGGGCAGCGGCGCCCCCCGGCCCACCGCGCCGGCGGCCTCCCTCAGCGCGGCGACCGGACGGGCGAGCCCGCGGGCCGCCACCCCGGCCAGCGAGACAGCCGCGACGAGCCCCGCCAGCGTGGCGAGTGCCAGCCCCAGCGCCAGGTCCTCCTGCTGCTGACGCACCCGCTCGTCGTCGAGCAGCTGGGGAGCGGCCAACACCTCCTGCACCTGGGGTGACTCCGACAACACGACCAGGTACCCGACGCGGATCGTGCGACCCGCCAGACGGCTGTCATCGGTGCGCTCGAGCTCGTCCCGCAGGGCCAGCCGCACGAAGGCGTCGGACATGAGGAATGGATCGACCACGCCGAGCTCGGCGAGCACGGGGGCGCTGGTCCCGGCGAGCACGCCGTCGCGATAGAGCCAGAGGTCCGCGTCGAGCCGGTTGCCGAGCTCCGCCATGGACCGGCCGAGCGCGGCGCCGCGGTCGGATGCGAGGGCGGTCGCCGTAGCCGCCGCGTCGCGCAGCGTCTGTCCGATGAGGAGGTCACCGTCCTGGCGGGCGTCGTCCCGCAGGCGCGCGAAGCTCCACAGCGCGAGTAGCAGCAGCGGGACGACGAAAAATCCCGCGAGCGCGACCGCCAGCCGCGCCCGGAAGCTCGTGCGCAGCACGGTGAAGATCGCCGGCCGCTGCGGACGCCAGTCCCCCAGGAGGGCCAGGCTCAGCAGCCAGCAGCCCGCGAGCAGGGCCACGTCGACCACCACCACCAGCGCGCCACGCACCAGGAGCGCCCAGGGATCCCGCAGATCCACCGTGAGATGGACGTGGCGCACGCCGCCCGGGACGGCGATGCGGCGCTCGCCCCGCACCGACCAGCCCACCCGCGTCCAGATCACGCGGAGGCTCGGCTGGGCGGGCGGCGGCGACGGCGGCGAGAGGGCGATCTGGTACGGCGGCTCGACGCCAGCCTCTCCCTGCAGGAACCGGGCGACCCGCGCCCACGGAATGAGGCGGGTATGCGGGCCCACGCCCACCGTCAGGACGTCGCCGCCCGGGAGCGGAGCGACGAGCACGTAATGGACGCCGGGGCTGCGCTCCAGACGCTCGACCCGCGGCCCGCGCGCCGTCTGGGGCGAGCGCACCAGTGCGGCCACCAACGACGGCGGCAAGTCCACGCTCGCCAGCCGGATCTCGGCCGCCGGCTCGCCCGAGCGATGCCACACGGCCAGGCTCGCCGGATACGAATCGGCCGCGAGCGGCGAAGCGAGCCACCACGCGTACAGCTCGCCGGCGGTCCGAGGCGGCGTCGGGGGCAGCGTCCGCCCCAGGCGGTCCAGCAACGACGCGGCGCGCGGGTCGGCCGCGGCACCCAGGCCGAGGGCGTCCCGCTCCGCGAGCACGACCCGGCCCTCCACGGCCGCGCCCCACGTGACGAGCGCCGCCGCCGTTCCCGCGACCGTCGCGATCCCGAGCACCGCCCAACGCCGCGGCGCCGGCACCAGCACGCCCCCGAGCGCCGGGAGCCACACGAAGGTGTACCACTCGGGCCAAGCGCCGTACGGATTCCACAGCCACAGCCCCACGAGCGCGGCCACACCGGCCCACGCGCACGCCGCGGGCAGGACCCAGGGGACGCGCTGCGGCTCGGCGGTGCCGCGCACCAGCGCCGCCGCGGCGAGCACCAGCGCCATCGCGGCCGTCGCGACCGCCACCTCCCACGAGATCCACAGCCCGAAGCCGACGCCACCGGCCGGCGGCGTGATGCCTCGCCCCAAATAGCGGACGACGTAGGGCGCCGCGAGCACCAGCACGCCCGCGCCCGCCAGCGTCCACCAGCGGCGCGCGATCCCGCGGCGCCACAGGGCCGCCGCCGTGAGCAGCAGCACGACGCCGAGGGCGGTGAGCGCACCCGCCGAAGCGCTGAATCCGCCCAGCAGGGGACGGTAAAACGACGCGGGCGAGAACAGCCCCGCCCACCGCGCCGAGTCCTGCAGGGCGCGGGCGACGCTCCACGCGGCCGCGACGGTCACCAGCCAGCGCCACCGGCCCCGCGGGGCTGTGACGAAGGCGAGCAGCAGCACGAGCGCGAGGGCGGCTCCGGCGCGCGCCGTCGCGGCGCGCAGCGCGGCGAGCTTGGCGTCGCTCTGGGATGGCGGCACCGGCTGCACGCTGAGGAGCGCCGCGCCGGGCGCGCACCTGGCCGGGCAGAAGTCGAACACGTCGCCCTCATGCGGAGCGAGCCCGGGCGCATAGAACCGCAGCGCGACGCCGTGGGCATCCTCGAACCGCGCGCTCACGGCGCGGATGCGGTCGGGCGCCGCCGGCGCGGCGTCGAGCAGCACGCTCCCGACGGCACTGCCCCCGCCCGGCGTCTGGCGCCGGGCCTCGAGCGACACGTAAAATGGTGTGATGACGGCGCGCAGCTCCGCGGTGTCCCGAGCGGGAACGAACCGGTGGCGACCCGCCCACGCGAGCGGCTCGCCGTCGGGCGCGAGGATCACGACGCCCCGTTCCACCCCTCGCGTTCGGGTGCCCGACGCCACCGCCTCCCGCAGCTCGTCGAATACCCCTTCCCGGGTCAGGAGCGCCGCCGTCATGCCCCGCCCCGCGAGCCGCCGCGCTTCCGTCACGGCGGACGCAAGCGCGCCCTTGAGCTGGGACGAGTCCCGTGGCATCCGGCCGGCCCGCACCTCGGGCCAGCAGCACTCGATCCCTCGCACGCGCAGCGTACCGCTCACGGCCAGGGCGCCGAGCGCCAGGCATGCGAGGCCGGCGGCCGCGGGCAGCGCGCGCCGCGGCCGCCGGGCGGCGAGGATCGCGGTTGCGACGGCCGCTCCCCCCGCCACCCACGCCCAGACCGCGGCGGTCCCGTGGAGCCACTCGGCCGCGGCGACGGCCACGGCGCAGCCCCCGAGCGCTACGTGAACGCGCCCCTGCACTTGAAGACCCTGGTCCCCGATGAGGTCCGCTTCATTCTCGAGCGCGATGCGCGCCTCCTCGTGCCAGTGGGGACGTGCGAGCAGCACGGTCCGCACCTGCCGCTCGGCTGCGACACCATCATCGTCGAGCGCCTGGCCGACGATCTTTCCGGAGCGCTCGAGATCCTGCGTGCGCCCACCATCGAATATGGCGTCAACACCTCGACCAAGCGGCCGTTTCCCGGGAACGCCTCGGTCCGCCGCAAGACGCTGCACCGCTGGATGAACGACCTGCTGGGCTCGTGGGAGCAGGCGGGCGTCGACACGTTCATCATCCTGACCGCCCACGGCCACGATCCGCACCAGGAGGCGCTTTCCACGCTGCGCACTCTCCGGGCGCGCGTCTTCACGGTCGACGTCTTCGATCTCGACTTCTCGGGCCAGCTCGAGGACGGCGACGGGCCGATGCACGGCAGCGAGCTCGACACGTCCCTGCTCCTCTACCTGGCCCCGGAGCTCGTCCACATGGACCGCGCTCAGGACTTCCTGCTGCCCGAACGGCACCTCACCCACTACCGGCGCACCCGGCTCGGCGCCCTGCCCAAGGGCTCCCCGGGCTCGCTGGGCCGGCCCTCCCTCGCCACCCGGGAGAAGGGCGAGCGGCTGTATAAGATGATCCGCGAGCGCATCGCCACGCGAGTGCTGGGGGCACCGGTCCCGTGACCGCGCTCTGGCTCGCGCTCGCGGTGCTCCAAGGCCCGGGCCCGATCGACGAGGGGACGCTGCTCGTGCGGCAGGACACGCTCGAGATCGCGCGCGAAGCCTTCCGGCTCAAGCCGGCCCGCGCCGCCTCGGGCGGCTGGACGCTGGCCTCCACGATCCGCTACGACCGGAGCCGACCCGTGGTCGTGCTCGACCCCATCGTCGAGCTGGGCCCCGATTCCGTCGCCACGGCCCTCGAATACACGGTGGCCGACCCGCGCGACCCGATGCGCATCCTCGGCCAGTTCATCCGCGGCCGATTCGTTGTCCGCATGCTGGGCCGCCGCACCGAGCGGGCTCGGGAGTTCCCCGCGCCCGCGCCCGCCGCCGTGCTGGACGACTCGGTGTTCGCCCTCTATCTCCCGGTCGCCTGGCTGGGCCGGGCGCGGCCCGCCCAGGTGACGGCGCTGTTCCCGCGCGCCGGCCGGCGCGAGCTCCTCGCCGTGCAGGATCTGGGGATCGAGCCCACGACGCTTAACCACGATCCGGCGGAGCTGCGGCACATCACGGTCACGGGGGGCGAGAATCGGCTCGTCCACCTGTGGCTGGGGGCTGAGGGGCGCCTGGCCAAGGTCGAGATTCCATCGCGGGGACTGGTGGCCGCGCGGCAGCCGGCGCGTTGACCCGGTCGTCACCGGTTGCGGTCGCGGTTACATTGTCGCGCGTCGAAACCTGCGGCGCTCGCGCCGCGTACGAGGCGTCGTCCACACGACCGGTCCAAGGATCTCCATGAGGCTTCTGTTGTGCTCCGTCGGGCTTGCCGTCTGCCCGGTGCTCGCGGTGTGCCAGCACCCCGTGCCTGCAACCCTGTCGCTCGCCGACGCCATCACCCTCGCCCGCGCCAACAACCCGGTCTACCGGCAGGCGATCAACGACCGCGCCCCCGCCGCCTGGGGGGTGCGCAGTGCGTGGTCGAGCCTGCTGGTGCCGGGCGTGAGCGCGTCGGGAGGGGTCGGGTACGCGGGCCCGGGCCAGCAGACGTTCCTCACGTCCAACTTTTCGCAGAGCGTCTCCACCTGGTCGTCGAACTACAGCTTCGGCCTGGACTGGACCTTGAGCGGGCAGACGCTCACGCAGCCCGGGTTCCGCCGAGCGCAGCTCTCGGCGGCCGACGCCGACGTCGCTGGCGCGGAGACGAACCTCGTCACGACCGTCACCACCCAGTACCTGACGGTGCTGCAGGCGCGGGACAACGCCGAAGTCGCGCGCCAACAGCTGCAGCACGACGAGGAGTTCCAGAAGCTCGCCCAGGCGCGCTACGACGTGGGGCGCGCCTCGCTGATCGACGTGCGCCAGGCGCAGGTGGCCCGTGGCCAGGCGGAGGTGGTTCTGCTGCGGGCGCGGACGGCGGTACAGGTCGAAAAGCTGCGGCTGTTCCAGCAGATCGGCGTGACGGCGCCGCTGGAGCTCGCGGCCGTCCAGCTCACCGATACCTTCAACGTGCAGGCGCCGACCTGGCAGCTGAACGACCTGCTCACGATGGCCGAGCAGCAGAACCCCGCGCTCAAGGCGTTGCGGGAGCGGGAGCACGCCGCCGCCTGGGGCGTGCGGGCCGCGAGCTCGAGCTACGGCCCGTCGCTGTCGCTGTCGGCCGCGTGGTCGGGCTTCACGCAGAAGCTGTCCGACATCAACCCCACGATCACGAGCCTGCGGCAGGGCGCGCAGGCGGACTCCGCGGCCTGCGCGTACCAGAATAGCGCCTGGCTCAACACCGGCCAGCCGCCCCTCAATTGCGCCCTGCTCACCAATACGGCCGCTCAGGAGCAGTCGATCCGCGGCCGCAACGCCGCGTATCCGTTGCGCTTCACCCCGGAGCCGTTTCAGGCGAGGCTCACCGTGCGGATCCCGCTGTGGGGCAACTTCCAGCAACCTCTCGAGGTGTCCCAGGCCAAGGCGCAGCAGCAGGATCTGCGGGAGTCGGTGCGGGCGCGCGGGCTCCAGCTCCAGACGGACGTGAGCGGGGCGTTCCTGACGCTCGAGACGACGTATCAGACGATCGCGATCCAGGACACCAATCGCACGGCCGCGCGCGAGCAATTGCAGCTCGCCACGGAGCGCTACCGAGTGGGCTCGGGTACGTTCTTCGAGCTGCTCGACGCTCAGGTGGCGGCGCTGCGCGCCGAGACGGAGTACGTGAACGCGGTATACGATTATCACAAGGCGCTGGCCGCGCTCGCAGCGGCGGTCGGCCGGCCGCTGCGGTAACGAGAGGAAGCGACTGCCATGTCCAAACGGACCAAAGTGCTGGTGGGAGCGGGGGCCGCCGTGCTGATCGTCGGGCTCGTGGCGATCAGCGCGGGCGCGCGCCGCGACCGCGGCCAGGAAGTCCGCTTCGAAACGGTGACCCGGCGCGACCTGGTCGCGGCCGTGACGGCGAGCGGCAAGATCCAACCGAAGAAAAAGGTCGACATCTCGGCCGACATCACGGGGCGCATCACCAAGATCGCCGTCCGCGAGGGGGATTTGGTCAAGCAGGGGCAGTTCCTGCTCCAGATCGATCCGACGATCTACCAGGCCAACCTGCAGCAGGCGGCGGCCACACTGGCGTCGTCGCAGGCGGCCGCGGTGCAGGCCAAGGCGAACCAGGACCAGGCCGAGCGCGCGCTACGGCGCACCAAGGAGCTCCACACCCAGAGTCCCAATCTCGTGTCGCAGGAGCAGCTCGAGCAGGCGCAGACGGCGTTCGACATCGCCGAGGCGAACCTCACCGCGGCACAGCATCAAGTCGATCAAGCGCGGGCGGCCACGCAGTCCGCCCGCGACAACCTCCGCAAGACCACGCTCATCGCACCGATGGCGGGACGCATCACCCGGCTCCCGGTCGAGGAAGGGGAAGTGGCCGTGCCGAGCACCTTCTCGAAGGACATCGGCCTGCTCATGACGATTTCGGACCTGTCCGTGATCCAGGCGAAGGTGAAAGTGGACGAGACCGACGTGGTGCGGGTCCATCTCGGCGACTCGGTGGAGGTGTCGATCGACGCCTTCCCCGACACCACGTTCACGGGCCATGTGACCAAGGTATCCAACTCGAGCGTGCTCAACGCCGGCCAGGCCGCGACGGGCCAAAGCGACCGTGCCGTGGACTACGAGGTCGAAGTCACGCTCGACAAGCCGCCGGCCGACACGCGCCCGGATCTGTCCGCCACCGCCCGGATCGTCACGGATACGCGCAAGCAGGTCCTGTCGATCCCGATCATCGCGCTCACGGTGCGGGAGAACAAGCCGGTGTCGACGGAGAACCGTCCGGTGGACACCACAGCCACCCGCAAGAAGAAGGAGACGGAGGGGGTGTTCACGGTGAAGGACGGCGTCGCGACCTTCCGCGCGGTCAAGGTCGGCATCGCCGGGGACGAGTACTTCGAGGTGACCGACGGCCTGAAGCAGGGAGAAACGATCGTCGCGGGACCCTATCAGGCGATTCGCGATCTGAAGGACGGCGCCCGGGTGCGCCAGATGAAGCAATCGGCCGACTCGGCGAAAAAGAAGGCCGCGGCGTGACCACGCCGCTTCCGCAGACGTTCCGGACCGGGGACACGCCTCTGCCCGACATCGTCATCCTCACGCACAAGCTGACGCGCGCGTACGACATGGGCGGTGAGATCGTGCGCGCGCTGCAGGGCGTGAGCCTGCAGATCCGCCAGAACGAGTACGTCGCGGTCATGGGTCCTTCGGGGTCGGGCAAGTCGACGCTCATGAATCTGATCGGCTGTCTCGACACGCCCACGTCCGGCGAGTACTGGCTCAACGGCCAGAAGGTGTCCGACCTGGACGACGATGCGCTGGCGCGGATCCGGAACAAGGAGATCGGATTCGTGTTCCAGACCTTCAACTTGCTGCCTCGCGCCAGCGCGCTCCACAACGTGGAGCTGCCGCTCATCTACGCCGGACTGGGAGCGCGGGAGCGCCGTGCCCGGGCGGCGCGCGCGCTGGAGCGCGTGGGGCTGGGCGACCGTATGGAGCACCGGCCGAACGAGCTGTCGGGCGGGCAACGCCAGCGGGTGGCGATCGCGCGGGCGCTCGTGAACGAGCCGTCCATCCTGCTCGCGGACGAGCCGACGGGCAACCTCGATTCCACCACCAGCGCCGACATCATGGCCGTCTTCCGGGACCTGCACCGCCAGGGGCAGACGATCGTGGTGGTGACTCACGAGCACGACGTCGCGGCCCATGCGGCGCGCGTGGTCACGCTGCGCGACGGGCTGATCGCCACCGATCAGCGTCAGGCCGCCTAGATGCCGCTGTTCGAGGCGCTCCGCCTCGCCCTCCAGACGATCCGGACGCAAAAGCTGAAGAGCGGCTTCTCGTTGCTCGGCGTGTTCATCGGCGTGGCCTCGCTCATCGGCGCGTGGTCGATCGTGAACGGCGTCAACCGCTACATGACCGAACGATTCGCCCAGACGCTGTTCGGGGTGAACACGTTTCAGCTGCGGCGCCGCCCGATGTTCACGCCGAACGTGCCCGACTCGGTGTGGCGCGCGTGGGCGCGGCGCCCCCGCATCCGCTTCAGCGACGCCGAGGCGTTGAGCGCGGGGTTCACGGTGCCCGTCATTACCGCCTGGCAGTCGAGCGAGAACATCACCGTCTCCTACCGCGACAAGCAGGCCCGGGACATCGAGCTGACCACCGCCAGCGAGCGCTACTTCGACATCAAGAACCTGCGGCTCGCCATCGGGCGGGCGTTCACCGCGCAAGAGAACCGCTCCGGGGCGTCGGTGGCCGTGCTGGGCGACGCCGTGGCGCAGCGGTTGTTCGTGGATCGCTCGCCGCTGGACCGCAGCGTGCGGATCGGCGGCGCCGCGTATCGCGTGATCGGCGTGGTGGAAAAACAGGGCAGCGTGCTGGGCTTCCCGCTCGACCGTTTCGTCGTCGTACCGGCTCTGTCGCCGGCGCAGAATCTCGTCAATCCCCCCGGCATCCTCGACGCCTTCCTCGTGAAGGCGCAGACCGAGCCCGAGATGCACTTGGCGATGGACCAGGCCGAGGGGATCATGCGCAGCCGCCGCCATCTGCGGCCGCGGCAGGACGACAACTTCGCGCTGGACACGTCCGAAGGCGTGCAACGGTTCTGGGCGGGTATCAGTCGGATCCTCGTCGTGGTCCTGCCCGGGGTGGTGCTCGTGTCGCTCGTGATCGGCGGGATCGTGATCATGAACATCATGCTCATGGCGGTGGCGGAGCGGACTCGCGAGATCGGCCTGCGGAAGTCGCTGGGCGCGCGGCGTCGCGACGTGCTGCGGCAGTTTCTCGCCGAATCGGTCGCGATTGCCACCGTCGGCGCGGGCGTAGGCGTCGTCGCCGGCATCGGGCTCACGTTCCTCATCGCCGCGACCTCGCCCCTCCCGGCCAGCGTGTCGCCCGTGTCGATCTTGTTGGGCGTCGTCATGGGCGCTGGCGTCGGCGTGATCGCGGGCGTCTATCCCGCCAGTCGCGCGGCGCGGCTCGACCCCATCGCCGCGCTGCGTCAGGAATAGCCGTGACCGCCCTGTTCGAAGGGGTCGGCATCGCCCTCTCCTCGCTCCGCGCCCACAAGATGCGGGCCGCGCTCACGATCCTGGGCGTGGCCATCGGGGTGACGGTCGTCATGGTCATCGGGGCGCTGATCAGCGGGTTCAACAAGGGAATCTCCGACATGCTCTCCTCCCTCGGCCCGAAGACGTTCTGGGTGGGCCGTTATTGGGGTGGGCAGGGCGACGTGGATCCGGAAGACCCGGATCCGTGGCGGCGGCGTCCTCCGATGACGATGGACGAGGCCGCCCGCCTCGGACAGCTGCCCTCTATCGCCTTCGTGGTGGTCGACGAAAACGCCGCGGCGGACATCGACTTCGAAGGCCACCGCATGTCGGCGATCAATGTCCGGGGCCGCAACGCCGACTGGCCGAAGATCGAGGGCGGGACCATTCACCCCGGCCGCTCGTTCAGCCACGTCGAGGACGCGGCCAACAGTCATGTCGCGGTCGTGAACACGAAGCTCGCGGAGAACCTGTTCGGCCAGCGGGACCCGATCGCGCGGCGCATCAAGATCAGCGGCGTGCCGTACGACGTGGTCGGCGTGTACGACCCGCCGCCCCACCTGTTCGGCGGGGACGACCAACCCCAAGCCATGATCCCGCACGGGACCTTCACGAAGGAGCTGCAGTACTGGCGCGGCTGGATGGACATGTTCGTCGTCCCCCAGGACTCGGTGTCCCTCGAGCGCGCGATGGACGACGTCACCATGGCCCTCCGGACGATCCGCGGGCTCCGGCCCGGACAACGGAACAACTTCGACGCCATCACGCAGGACGTCTACGTGAAGGCCATCAACAGTTTCACGCTGGTGGCGCGGGTGTTGATGATCGCGCTCTCGATGGTGGGCCTGCTCGTCGGGGGCATCGGCGTCGTCGCGATCATGATGATTTCGGTCACCGAGCGCACCCGGGAGATCGGCGTCCGGAAGGCGCTCGGCGCCACCCGGCGCGAGATCCTGTGGCAGTTCCTGGTGGAGGCGGCGACGCTGACACTCGTCGGCGGGATCGTCGGCATGGTGGTGGGCTGGCTCGTGTCGCTGGTGCTGGCCCGCGCCACGCCGGTCCCCGCCTACGTACCGCTCGGCTCCGTCGTCCTCGCGCTGGGCGCGGCCGCCGTCACCGGACTGCTGTTCGGCATCTATCCCGCGAGCAAGGCGGCGCGACTCGACCCGGTCGAGGCGCTGAGGTATGAATAGGTCGGTGGAGGGTGGTGGAGGGTGGTGGAGGTGCCCTCCACCACCCTCCACCATCGTGTAATTCGATCCCGATGGCCTTTCTCGAAGCCGTCCGCCTGGCTCTCCAGACCATCCGAGCCCAAAAGCTCAAGAGCGCCTTTTCGATCATCGGCGTGTTCATCGGCGTGATGTTTCTCATCGCCGTCGTGTCGGTCGTGCAGGGGATGAACCGCTACATGACCGACAAGTTCGCCGGGACGCTGCTGGGCGTGAACACGTTCCGGCTGCGCCAGTTTCCCGACGTCCAGCTCGGCAATGTCACCGACTCCATGTGGCGGGTGTGGCGCCGGCGGCCGCGCGTGAGCTACGACGACGCGCAGGCGGTCATGCGCGGCGTGACGGTCCCGGTGCTCGCGGCGTGGGAGTCGAGCACCCGCACCACGCTGGTGGCGGGCCACAAGCACGCAGCGGACGTGGAGGTCACGGCGGCGACGGAGCTGTACTTCGAGATCCGCTCCTTCGCGGTGGAGCGCGGGCGCCCCTTCACGGGACAGGAAGTCCAAGCGGGCGTGCCCGTGCTGGTGCTCGGGTACGAGCTGGCCGACAAGCTGTTCGAGGGTCAGGATCCGATCGGCCGCGAGGTGAAGATCTTCGACCTCCCCTACCGGGTGATCGGCGTGGTGGAGAAACAGGGCAACCTGTTCGGCCTGTCGCTCGACAAGTTCGCGGTGGCGCCGGCGAGCGCGCCGGTCAAGCGCTATGTGAGCGAGCCGCGCGTGGTGGACGCGGTGGCCATGAAGGCGCGCACGGAGCCCGAAATGCGCGAGGCGCTGGGGCAGGCCGAGGCGATCATGCGGAACCGGCGCCACCTGCGGCCGCGCCAGGCCGACGACTTCACCCTGGAAACCGCCGACGAGGTGCTGGATTTCTGGGGGAAGATCAGCCGGGTGCTGTTCGTGGCGCTGCCGGGCCTCGTGGCCGTGTCGCTCGTGGTGGGCGGGATCGTCATCATGAACATCATGCTGATGGCGGTGGCCGAGCGGACGCGCGAGATCGGCATCCGCAAATCGCTGGGCGCCCGGCGCCGCGACATCCTGCGACAGTTCCTGGTCGAGGCCGCGACGCTCGCCACCGCGGGGGCCACCGGTGGCGTCGTGGTCGGCATCGGGCTGGCCGCCGCCGTGGCGGCGCTCACCCCGGTCCCCGCCGCGGTCGCACCCTGGTCGATCCTGGTCGGCGTGGTTCTGGGCGGCGGCGTCGGGGTCATCGCGGGCGTGTACCCGGCGAGCCGCGCCGCGCGCCTCGATCCCATCGCCGCACTGCGGCACGAGACATGACCGGGGGAGCGCTCGAAGGGGTGGGCATCGCGCTCGATTCGCTGCGCGCCAACAAGCGGCGGGCGGCGCTGACGATTCTGGGCGTCGCCATCGGCGTGACGGTCGTCATGGTGATCGCGGCGATGATCAGCGGCATCAACCGCAGCGTGTCGAATGTGATCGAGTCCATCGCCCCGCGCACGTTTCTGGTGTGGCGGTTTTTCCAGGCGGGCGTGAACGTCTCGGACGGCTCCGACGAATCGAGCCCCTGGCGGCGCAACCCGGAGATCGTGGGGATCGAGGCCGACCGGATCGCCCTGCTGCCCTCGGTACGCTACGTCACGCGGCGCGACGAGAGCGCCGCCACCGTCGAGTACGGCGACCGGCGGCTCGAATCCGTGAACGTCTCGGGGCTGTCCGCGCAGTGGGTGGAAGTGAACGGCGGCGACGTCCACCCCGGGCGCACGTTCACGCACCTGGAAGACGTGGCCAACGAAGCCGTGGCGGTCGTCAACACCAAGCTCGAGGAACAGCTGTTCCGCGGGCGCGACCCGATCGGTCAGACCATCCACGTCGCCGGTACGCCGTTCAAGGTGATCGGCGTCTACGCGCCGCCGCCCAGCCTGTTCAGCGGCACTACGCCGCCGTTCGTCGGCATTCCGCACGGCGCGTTCGTCAAGCACGTGCCGTACCGGAGGGGATGGATGCGGCTCGCGGTCGCACCCGCGCCGGCGTACACGCAACAAGAGGCGATGGACGAGGTCGTGGCCACGCTGCGCTCGTTGCGCGGGCTCAAGCCGGGACAGGAGAACAACTTCTCGATCGTCACCCAGGACAAGCTGCTCGACTCCTGGAACAAGGTCACCGGCATGTTCTTCCTGGTGATGCTGGTGCTCTCGTC